>Ga0307376_10000132_pt1 | contig 108554 bp, 91 predicted proteins | sample TR2MG_FD_202536 | JGI IMG/M metagenome (GOLD analysis project Ga0307376, IMG submission 202536) | Soil microbial communities from Risofladan, Vaasa, Finland - TR-2 | ecosystem: Environmental > Terrestrial > Soil > Coastal area > Acid sulfate soil | place: Finland: Risofladan, Vaasa | collected...
TCATCCCGCAGACCCAGTTGTATCCGGGCGAGTTGCCTCCGCCGACGGTGGCGTTCGATCTGGTCAGTTCCAGCGATGACGAATCGGTCACGCCGGCCAGCCTGAGCGTGTCGCTGAGTGAGCCCTCGGTCAGCACGGTGTACGTGGACTACGCGGTGACCGGCGGCTCGGCCACCGGCGGCGGGGTGGACTACACCCTGGCGGCCGGCACGCTGACGTTCGACCCGAACGACGTGAGCGAGACCATCGACATCAGCATCGTGGACGACGGCTTGGTGGAGTCGGATGAGACCATCGAGGTGACGCTGAGCAATCCGACGGGCGCCACGTTGGGCGCCAACACGGTCCACACCTACACGATTCTCGACAACGACGCCGCGGGCGAGCCGGAGACGCTATTCTTCGACGACTTCGAGAGCGGCAGTTTCACGGCCGGCGGCTGGACGACCAGCGGAAGTGCCTCCGTGAGCAGTCGCGCGGAGTACAACGGCGTCTACGGCGCGAGGCTTATCAGCACCTCTTCGATCACGAAGGCCCTCAGCACCGCCGGCTATACCGACATCCACGTGACGTTCTGGCGTAGGACTCAGGGTTTGGATTCCGGCGAATACCTGTATTGCGAGTGGTCGGATGACGGCGGCCAGAGCTGGAACCTCCTGGGCAGCACGCAGAGCACCTCCTTTTACCACGAGGACTTCACGTGTCCGGCCGGCGCGGAAAACAACGCGAATTTCCGGTTCAGGTACCGCCTGAACGCCAGCAGCACTCGCGAGTACGGCTACGTGGATGACGTGGAGATCATAGGCACGCCATAGCAGCAACTACGGCAACGGCGGCAACGGCGGCCGGGCGGGGCACCATACGGCGCCCCGCCCGGCCTTGCCATGCCAGAGGACTGCCGCCGGCGATGCGATCAGCCCGGACGACTACACCATCAGCGGCAGTCAGTTGACCTTCGATCCGGGCGCCACCAGCCACGACGTGTACTTCGGCAGGAACCCGAACCCGGGTCCCTCGGAGTTCTAGGGTAACCAGACGGGCACGACGTTTGATCCCGGGCACCTGAGCAGGTACACGACGTACTACTGGCGGATCGACGAGGTGAATGCCGGCGGAACCACGACGGGTGTGGTCTGGAGTTTCAGGACCGGTAGGTAGCAGGCCGAGGGCTGACCGGCTGTTGGCCGGGCGGCTCGATGACGCCCAGCGGCCCGGTTAGCCGGGTCGAACCGACGGATGTATCGCAAACTGATGGCGTGGCGACGGCGAATGTGCTGTCGCCACGCCGTCGTTCCTTGTCGTGTCAGGCGGCTCGACGAGAGCGGTTATTGACCGTAATCTGCTGTCCCCATCTCGGCGAGTCGCGACGGGTACCGGCGCAGGAGCCCAACTCAAGCGACTCTGCACCCGAGGGAACAGGCCGGCGTCCAAAGGGGTACCCCCAAGCGCCCTTTGTGACCATAAAAACAGCCCGCTGTCACGTTCTGACAACGGGATTTCGGATACTGGGGAACCAGGATTCGAACCTGGACTAACTGATCCAGAGTCAGTCGTGCTACCGTTACACCATTCCCCAATTGTGCCGGTCGCGGCCGGCACGCGTTTCAGACCATAATCTAGAAGCCGACCGGGAAGGTGTCAAGCTCCGCGGGGCTACGCACCCATCCGGGCCGGCTCGTTGACCCGACGGCGGCGGAATCTATAATCAACGTCTGGGTTGGAGCCGGACTGATGAACGGGCTGTGTTGTGGGTCTATCACCTGTTACTGTAAGGGCGGCGGCAGTGTCGGCTACTGAGGCGGCGCTGTGACCCCGTCGGCACGCGCTCGATTATCGGTCGCGTTCGTCTCATTGCCCAACGTGTCGGTATTTCAGGTCAGTCGGTCTGCAACCGAGTGGGGCGGACCGGCGGCGGAGGCGTGTTACCATGCCAGCGGAATTCGAAATCGGGACTAGGCTGCCGGACCTGGTGGAGCGGGTGGCGGCCAGCTACCGAAGCGATCCGAGGACGCACCACATTGACCGCAGGTTCCTGCCCAGCAGGCAGGAGATCATCGAGATCGTTCAGTTGCTGCTGGAGCTGGTCTATCCCGGCTACTATGGACGACAGGATTTGACCAGCCACAACGTAAGCTATCACGTAGGCGAGTTGCTGCCCAAGCTTGGCCAGAAGCTTTGCAGGCAGGTTTTCCACTGCCTGTGCTATCAGGACGAACTGGAGGGCAAGACTCAGGAGGACATGCCCTGCCAGAAGCGAGCCCGCGAAATAACGCTTGCGTTTCTGGAGGCGATACCCCGACTGCGAGAGATGTTGGCCGGGGACGTCCTGGCGGCCTACGACGGCGATCCCGCGGCGGTCAACACCGACGAGGTGATCATCGCCTATCCCGGCGTGATGGCCGTGACGGTGTATCGGCTGGCCCACGAGTTGCACGAGATGGGCGTGCCCCTGATGCCGCGGATTATGACCGAATGGGCCCACACGATGACGGGCGTCGACATTCATCCAGGCGCGAAGATCGGTCGGAACTTTTTTATCGACCACGCGACCGGCGTGGTGATCGGCGAGACGACCGAGATCGGCGACAACGTCAAGCTGTACCAGGGCGTGACGCTGGGGGCTCTGTCGTTTCCGAAGGACGAGCGCGGTCGGATTATTCGCGGCTACAAGCGTCATCCCACGCTGAAGGACCGTGTAACGATCTACGCGGGCGCGACGGTTCTCGGCGGCGAGACGGTTCTGGGCGAGGGTTGCACGGTGAACGGTTCGGTGTTTCTGACGAAGTCGGCACCGGCCGGCTGCACCGTGGCGCAGAAACTGCCTGAGCTTCGCTACCACGATCACAACGCGGGCCGCGCCATGCCGCCAAGCGGCGACAAGAGCGAACGCGAGTAAAGGACATCGCAGAATTACGCCGAAAGGCAGCGGCATGAAGATCACGGTCTTGAGCGACAATATCACGACCAGTGGCTGTCTGGCCGAACACGGGTACGCCGCTATGGTCGTGGCGGACGGCAAGCGCATTCTGTTCGACACGGGTGCGGGTGGAGTGATCGTCGAGAACGCCCAGAGGCTGGGTGTGCCGCTGAACCGTTTGGATGCGATCGTACTGAGTCATGGCCACCGCGATCACTGCGGCGGATTGGCCCGGGTGCTGCCGTTATGCCGCCCGACGAAGATTGTCGCCCATCCTGACATCTTCTCCGATCGCATGCAGCCGCAACGCAATGGATACGTTTCGGCGGGCGTGTCGTTCACAAAAGGCTACATCGAGTCGCTGGGCGGCGAGTTTGTGCTGACGCGGAAGAGCCATCGCTTTTCGCCCAACGTCTTCACGACGGGTGAGATTCGGCGCACCACCGACTTCGAGCCGGTGCCCGAAGTGTTCAAACTGCGTCGCGCCGGCAAGATCGTGCCCGATCCGTTCCTGGACGACCTGGCGTTATGCGTGAAGACGCGGCGTGGGGTGGCGGCGATCACCGGATGCGGGCATGCGGGGCTGATCAGCATCCTGCGGCACGTGAGCCGCATGGCGGGGGGCGATCGCATCGCTGCCGTGTTCGGCGGAGCCCACTTGGGCAACGAGTCGCAGGAACGAATCACTCGGACGATCGGCGAACTCAAGCGGCTGGATGTCGCCAAGGTAGCGATGTCGCACTGTACGGGCATCAAGGTGATGTGTCGGATGAATTGCGAGTTGCCCGGCCGTTTTGACTTCGTCAACGCCGGCGACAGCCGAACGCTTTGACGCGGTCACGCTGCGCTTCGCGCAGAAGCATAGCTACATCGGCGACCATGCCCAATCCACAAGGGCAGGCCGTGCGAGGCCGAGGACGGCGGTTTCGCCTATTCCAGACCGACCTCTCACCGGAGATGTGACAGGCAAGGCTGCACCGGCCGGCCGGCGATGAGCTTCTTACCGTCGGTGAAGCCCTCCTCGCGTCCGGTCAACTCGCGAATGAGCGCGTTGCGCCAGTGTGCCACCCGATCCGCCGCGCCAGATCCGCGTGCCAGATCGTGCAACTCCTGCGGGTCGTCATCGAGATTGAAGAGTTGTTCGTGTCCCGTACCGCTGAACCAGACGTACTTTTCGTGGCCATCGGTGATCCACTGCACGGACTGATCGAGCGTGATGTGTTCGCCGTGAAGGTGACCACGCCACGAGGTCTTTTGTCCGCGAGCCAGCGGTAGAGCGCTCTGCCCCTCGACACTATCGGGTATGGACAGGCCCGCACATTCCAGCAACGTCGGCATGACGTCTCGCAACTCGAAGAGTTCATCGCAGACCCCGCCGGCGGGGATGTCGCCACCGCGCGGCCCTTTCAGCAGCATGGGGACATACGCCGAGCCCTCATACGGCAGGCTCTTGCGGAACAGATGGTGATCGCCGAGCAGTTCGCCGTGGTCGCTGGTAAAGCAGACGTAACTGTTACGGGCCAAATCGAAGTCTTCCAGTACCTCCAGGAAGTAGTTGATCTGGTGGTCGATATGCGTCATGTGGCCGTAATAACCCGCCCGAGCGCGATGCAGGACGCGCGGATCGATCTGGCCGACCTGGCACTCCGGCCGGTCCGGGTCGGCGTGCTCGGCGAACATGTCAACCCAATCGCCGACGGGTACGTCCGGCATGGTCTGGCCGATGTACTGTTCGAAGGCCCACGCGGGCGGGTCATATGGCGGATGGGGGCGATGGAACGACACAAAGAGGAAGAACGGCTTTCGCGGGTCGCGGCGCCGCAGGAAGTCGATCGACTGGGAAACCACGAAGTTGGTGGGGTGCAGATACTCGTCCTTGTCCCAGGGGCGTGCCACGATCGAATTGCAGTTCACGCCGTGCTCGAAGTAGTCGGCGTTGCGACCCAGGTGCTGGCGAAGCCAGGGGATATAATCGTCGACCAAGTCCAGCGTCGGGCTTTCGCGCCGAGCGAAGTGCAGGAAGCCATCGTGCAGGATCACGTTCTGGAATCCCATTTGCGACCGCTCGGGGTACACGTGCATCTTGCCCACGGCCTGCGTCTGATAGCCGTGCCGCGTGAACTCGCCGGCCAGCGTGACGGGATAGTTCCAGGGCACGCCGTCACGGTATCCGACGCGACCATGGGTGCGTGGTGACTGCCCGGTGAACAGCGCCGCCCGGGCCGGGATGCACGTGGGCGTCGAAGAGTATGCCCGCGTGAAGCGCACACCATCCAGGGCCATCTGATCGAGGTAAGGCGTATGCACCACAGGGTGCCTGGCGACGCTGAGGCAGTCGCCGCGCCACTGGTCGGTCATAAGAAGAATGATGTTGGGTCGGTCGGGCATTGTGGTTTCCTTACAGCTTGGGTAGATCGAACCGGTTGCCCTCGTCCTGGAGCCCTTGCCCCAGCCCTGCCCGCAGGCATCGCCGCTCGGTGCTGATTCTGCCCCTTGCGCCGAGGACGTTGCCGCCGCCGGGATGGGCTGGCCGCTGAGCCTGTACTATCGGGTAGCACGGCGAGGCGGCGGATGCAACCCATCCCGAGCCACAGTGGCCGTCCACACCTACTCATGTTTGACCCTGATGCGCGAGGGCTGCGATGTACATGAGACGACCGTGGGCCACTTCACTGCGATTTTTGCTTTCGCGGCGGGCTTGCCGATGCGGGTTGACAGCCGATCGGGGCGGTCATAGCGTCGGCGGGTCGAACGATCCCGGTCCACATAACAGCGGTAGGAGGTGTTTTGCGATGAGCAGCGATGTCGCACGCAGACCGATCGACTTGCGTCCGGTCATGGAGGTGGGGCTGGGCCAGCAGGTCGGGCAGCTTCGAGCCGCACCGGTCGAGCTGGGCGACGGTCAGCCGAAGGCCGTGGTGGCAGCCTACTGTGCGGACTTCGATGTTGACCCCTATATCGAGATGTTCTTCTTTCCCGGCGACACGCTGAAGCTGGCGTTGATTGCCGAGGACGGGCGAATCATATGGCGGCGCGACCTCGGGCGGGGGGTGGTACCGGGCATGTGGTTCTGTCCGGTGCTACCGTTCGATCTGGACGGCGACGGCGTGGACGAGATCTGGTTCGTCAACAACCTCGATGCCGATCATCCGCTGGGTGTGAGCCGCTACTGTCTCGAGCGGGTCGATGCCCGTACCGGCAAGACGACCGGCCAGTGGCCTTGGCCGGACTTGGGCGGGCAGCAGACGCTCAGCGCGACGTTCCGCAACTTTGTCCTGGGTGGCCACGTAAGGGGCGAGCCGGTTTTGGTGACCGCCCAGGGCACGTACGGCTCGATGTTCCTGCAGGGCTGGCGGCCGGACATGGGCCCGCGATGGGAGCTGACCATCGATAAGGATCAGCCCGGCGCGCGTGGCAGCCACATGTGCCCGGTCACCGATCTCGACCAGGACGGGGTGGCGGAGGTGATGTGGGGCGAGCGGTGTATCGAGCTGGATACCGGCACGGAGCGGTTCTGTGCCGATCGCAACGTGTATCGCGGGCACTCTGACGTGATCCAGCCGGTGTTCGACCGAGCCGGCGACCGGTGGTTTCTCTACACGTGTCGCGAGGGCGATCGGGATGCCTCGCCGCGAGTGGCGTTGTTCGACGCCGCGGGCAATCGCCTGTGGGGCGACGTGGACACGGGCCACATGGACATGGGATGGGTGGCCCGCCTGGGCGACGGGGGCCGACAGGTGGCGATGGCCATTCGCATCGGGCATAAGACCTGCGGGCCCACGGGGCGCTTCCATGAGGACACGGAGGAGTTCACGTACGACGCACTGACCGGCGAGAAGTGGCCGCTGGCCTTCAGCGTGTACCGCACGCTGCCGGTGGACTTGGACGGCGACGGCTACCACGAGTTGGTGCGGGGCGTTCCGGGCGGCGACGGTGAGGTCCTGGACCGTCAGGGGCGGACGTTGGGGACGATTCCAGGCACGGTTGCCGTGGCTTCGAAGTTTCTCGATCGTCCGGGCGAGCAGGTTCTGGCATTCGAGCGAGACGGTACGTTGCGGGCCTGGGCCGACCGCAACGCCTGCGACGGCGAGGACGCGACGGAGCGGTATGCCCATCCGTTCTATAAGGCCAATCAACGACTTACCAGCAGCGGCTCTAACCTGTGTGCTCTTGGCGGGTTATAGGAAAGTAGGCGAAATGGATCGCCCGATCTGTCGGTAGGGGGTTGATCGCGTCCTGCCGAGTGGGTATATTGCCCGTTGGTTACTGGTGGCTGCCTGCCGGATGCAGGCGGCAGAATCGGGAATCCGGTGCAAGTCCGGAACAGACGCGCTACCGTGACCGGGAGCGAACGCCGCAGCGAGCCATTGTCCAGCGGGTGCAGGACGAGAAGGCGCGGCTAGTAGGTGTCGGCTTCAAGCCGACGTGCCCGGAAGTCGGGAGACCGGCCAGGGAAACCGCACCATCGGTCAGTCAGCACCTTCGCGGACAAGGTACTGTGGCTGCTTCGCATCGCCCTTCCGGCGTGTATCCCCTTTGGTTTCCACAGTTCTGCCTTCAGTGCTTCGGCGTGCGCTGATCCAGGCCCGCCGAGATTCCGCGAATGACTGACGATGAGTTGCCCGCTCCGGTGATATGGGCGCGGGCAGGCGGGTTGGTTGGCGTCCGCGAGCGCGACCGGCCACAGACCGGAAAGGAGAACACGCAAAGGGATGGCAAGGGTCTTTGTGCTTGATGGGCAGCCGTAACCGGGTGCGGCCATCGCGCGTCGCGACGACGGAGCGAACGTGATTATCCGGCTCCGTCGCGTGCGGTGATCGGTCAGGTTTCACTGCCCGTTGGTTGGCGCACGGCAAGACGGGCCGTGCATGTAAGAACTGGTACACTCCCTGGAATCTGGAGGAGGGATTTCGATGAAGTGTTTAGCAGCGGTGGCGCTATGGTTGATGATTCTGAGCGTGACGGCTCTTCCCTCGGCGGGTGCACTGACGTTCACGCCCGCTTCGGGTTTCGTGGCGGCGGAGATCTGGTCGGGTACGGATGCGGCGCATTTTGCGATGTACGGCGGCAATCTGTACCTCTACGGATCGCAGCAGACCGGTGCCGACGAGTATCAGAATGTCGTTCGCGTCTTCGACGGCGCCTCGACGACCGAGGTGGCGCGATCGCCGGTCTTCGGGCCGGCCGAGTATTCTGCCGACTCGGTGACGGTGGCGAACGGCGAGGTCTACTGGGGCCATACGAGAGGCTTTACCGAGACCACGGTGTATAAGAGCACGCAGTCAGGAGGCAGTTGGGACACCGTCGCCGCAGTCGATGCGGCACAGAACGTTACGGTTTACAGCTTAAGCACCAACGGAGACGCAGTGTTTGGCGTGGCCCTTGACAACGACACGGCCGGCAATGAGGCCTTCTTCCTGGACGATAGCGACGAGTACCAGGTCTTTGCCGCCGGATTGGACGATTACTCGGGCGGATCGGGTTTCGATCCGTGGGGGAACTTTTTTGCGGGCGGGTACGACGCGACGAACTGGTCGGCGAACATGTACCGTTATTCAGCCCAGCAGGTAGTGGATCGGCTGACCGGAGCACAGGCTACGCCCTATAGCAGCATCGACGCTGTAGCGGTGTACACATTGCCGAGCAACGCTTCTGCGGTGATGGAGAGTGATGGGCTGGTTCTCTATGGATCGGACTATAACACGACTTTCACGGGCACGGACCCGTATTGGTACGACTTGAACGATGGAACCCATGGCTTGTTAGGCGAGCTTTCCGGAGCGGACACGGCCGTCGCCACCGATCTGTACTATCGGGATGAAACCATTTACTTCATGGCCAAGGACAGTTGGGCGACGGGCGCGGAAGCGAGGATCTACCGGGTCACGCCGGAGCCGATGACGTTGACTTTGCTGCTGTGCGGCTTGGCGGTGGCGCGACGGTGGCGGTAGATGCAGAGGATGAGTCGGCCGAAGGGGCGGTTTTTGGGCCGTCCCTTCACGGGCCGGCGGGAGGTTTTGCACACGTGCAGGCAAGATGGCGGGCTGCGGCCCTGACATCTTTGATTGTGTTGCTGTCTGAGGCGCAGGCTTCCGAGTTTGCGGCTGAATTGATCGAGTGCGTTCCGGCGCCGGGGCAGTTCATCAACGACCCGAGCTTCAATGATCCATACGAGGCGCTTGGCGCGCCGGCCGGCAACGGAGGCACATCGGGGGCGGGCAATGTATCGCTCGTGAGCCTCGGCGGGTTCGGCGGGTGGATCGTGCTGAAGTTCGATCATACGGTGCTGGACGATCCGAACAACTATCTTGGGCTGGACTTCATCGTGTTCGGCAATGCGTTCTGGGCCTCGGGCGATCCGCAACGTCGCTTCGCCGAGCCGGGGCACGTGGAGGTCATGCCGGACGCCGATGGTGACGGGCTGCCGGGCACGTCGCCCCAGGAGCGATGGTACTTGATCCCTGGCTCGCTGCTGGCCGACGGCAACAGCTATCGTCTGCAAACGTGGGACGAGGTGCCGGGCGGTCCGTACCCGCCGGCGAACGTCCTATGGTTCCCGCTGCTCGACGAATGGCCTTACCTTCCGGAAGGGCCCTGCGTCATTCCAATCGATGAGTTTGGGCGGTACACGACCGGGGCTTACGAATTGCCGGCGCCGTATGATCCGAACGATCCGAGCGGCTGGTCAGCGATTGTGCCGAACCCCAACCTCGCGGACGGCGACCCGAATAACGACGGCGTCGAGGGCATATACGGATACGCCGACTTCAGCCCGACGCTGCGACTCGGTGATCTGGACGCCGACGACATCGTGGACGATCCGAACATCGCGCCCGAGGAGTTTTTCACCGTACCGGACAACCCGTTCCGCGTCGGCGTGACGCCCGGGTCAGGCGGGGGCGACGCGTTCGATATCGCCCGGGCGGTCGATCCGTCGACGTGGCAGCCGGCGAACCTGGCGGGAATTGATTTTGTGCGGATTACGTGCGGCGTCGATGCAGTTCTGGGCATTCTGGGTGAGATGTCGCCCGAAATCGACGCCGCCGCCGACGTTCGCCCCGTGTTCTGTCCGGGCGACATTGACCGCGACGCGGACGTGGACCTGGTCGATCTGATCGAGCTGCGAAACCGTCTCGGCGTGGCGGATCCTGACGTGCCGTTCTCGATCTACGGTGATCTGGTGCTCGACGGCGTGCGTGGCGAGAACGCCCGGCACGACGAGAAGGATCTGGTCAAACTGCGAGCCGATTATCTCGGCACCGTGTGTGAGTGACAGGCGAGGATTGGTTATGCGTCGTGTGAGCAAGCTGGCAGTGGCTCCATCGGTGAAAGAGGGTCTCGCTGCCGAGGCGAGATGCTCAGGCAGGGGGCGTGGGGCTATCGGTTTTACGCTCATTGAGCTGCTGATTGTGGTCTCGATTATTGCCCTGCTGGTGGCCATCATTTTGCCGTCGCTGCACAAGGCCCGGGCGCAGAGTCGGGCGGTGGTGTGCCTGTCGGGCCTGCGCCAGTTGCATATGGCCAATACGAACTACGCGATGGAGAACCACGACCTGTACGTGCCCGCGGCGAGCGACATCCTCGACGGGTTCGGCGGCCGACACCGCTGGCACGGCGTACGCGAGGCGGCCGGCGTCGACCCCGACCCTGCGAAGAACACGTTTGATCCGCTGAAGGGGCCGCTGGCCGATTCGTTGTATGACGGGAAGGTCAAGGAGTGTCCCGAAGGTGTAACGTGCTGGACCGAAGGGGTTGACAATGCGTTCGAATCCGGCTGCGGGGGGTATGGCTACAATCAAGTAGGGGTTGGGTCGCGCATATACCAGGCAAGCTGGTCGCGCGAAGATCTGAAGCGTGAGAACGCCAGATACATGCAGACCGGCTGGCTGACGACGGCCGTCGCCAAGCCCGCCGAGACCGTCATGTTCACCGACACGGCGTACCGACAATACCATACCCAGCGAGGCTTCTACCTGACGGAATATTCGTTCTGTGAGCCGCCTTTCCCGGTTTCAGCCACTGTCGCTGGGCCGGTGTGGTATGAGGGACCGTCCGACAGCGACCTGTATTTGCCGACGATTCACTTTCGGCACCTGGAAAGAGCAAACGTGATCTGGTGCGACGGGCATGCGAACGCCCAGAAGATGTCGTTCACTCGCGGCGACTACGGCGCGCCCGGTCTGGGTTGGTTCGGTCCGCGAAGCAACGAGTTGTTCGATCCGTTTTGAGTTCGTTTTGGGCGGGTGACGTGGCTCGAACTGGGCGTGGGATGGAGGCGATGGGACAGGTGAACCAGTCAAGGACGCTTGCGGTGGTCGTGAGCGTGGCGGCGGTGCTGGGGGGGGCAGCCGCGGCGCGAGCGGCGTCGATTACGCTCTCGCTGCACTACGGCGGACCTGCAACGGTGCCCGCCGGTTCGGTCGTTGCCGTCGAGGTGCGGGGCGATTTCGACACGCGACTCGCGGCTGCCCGCTTTGCCGTAACGGCTTCGGGCAACGCTTCGGCCACGGTGATTGAGCGATCGGCCAGTCCCACAACGCCGGGCGGGCTGACGTACGTGTCCAGGACGCGTCAGACGCCCTTCGTGTCCGACCTGCCGCATGATCTTGCAGGCACGCCGCTGGATGAGGTGCTGCTCGACATGTCGTTCGACGACCAGCCCGGCGGGTCCACCGACGGGCTTGCTCCAGGCGGAGATGTGGTTGTCGAATCCCTTCAGATCGGCGTGGATGGGGCAGGGACAGTGCAGGTGTCTTTGATGGGCGCCTCGGCTGCCCACACCTATATCGCGGTGGAGGGGCCTGTGGCGGAACTTTTCGATTCGGTCGAGATCGATCCGTCGGCGGGAAGCATAACACTGCGGGTATTGTCCGACGGTGATTTCGACGACGATGGCGATGTGGATCTGGGCGACTACGAGGAGTTTCTTGCCTGCCTAAATGGTCCGAACGTAACCACTCCACCTCCGGGCTGCTCGCCGCAGCAGTTCGCTGAGGCCGACTTGGACGGGGACGAAGACTGCGACTTGGCCGATGCGGCCGCATTTGCCCGTCGGTTCACCGGCCCACAATGACCGACGGCAGGTGCCTCTGTCGCCCGCCCAGCCTTCTCAGAAGTCCAGGCCGCCCTTGAGCGGCTTTTTGCGTTTGCGCGGGGCTTGTGGGGGCTCGGGCTCTGAGCCGGCTGAAAGGTCACCGGTGTAGTCAGGCATGGACGCCCGCTGTTTGATCGAGAGGGCGATGCGCCGGCGCTCCTCGTCGACGCTGAGGACTTTGGCCTCGACCTGCTGTCCTTCGCTGACGACGTCGTTGACGGCCCGGACGTGGCCGTCGCTGAGTTCGCTGACGTGCACCAAGCCCTCCACACCGGAGGCCAACTCCACGAAAGCGCCAAACTCGGCGGTCCGTTTGACGATACCCTCTACCACGCTACCGACCGGCCAGCGGACCGATGCCCCCATCCACGGATCATCGCCTACGCGCTTAATCGAAAGGCTGATGCGCCTTCGTCCGACGTCGACGCTCATCACACGGACCTTCACGACATCGCCTTCGCCAACGATCTCCCTCGGGTGGTTGATGCGCCGCTCGAACGTCATCTCGCTGATCGGGATCAGTCCCTCCACACCCTCGGTGAGTTCGACAAAGGCCCCGAAATCCATCAGGCGTGTGACTCGTCCGGCGACGACCTCATCCACGGGCCAGCGCACGTCGGCTCCTTCCCACGGGTCGGGCGCTACCTGTTTGAGGCCCAGGGAGATCTTCCGCTGGTCTCGGTCCACCTTGAGCACCATTACCTCGACCTTTTGCCCTTCCTGCACCATCTCCTTGGGGTCATCAAGGCGCCTGTAGCTCATGTCACTTATGTGGAGCAGACCGTCAATGCCGCCCAGATCGACAAACGCCCCGTACGGCATGATGGTTCTAACCGTCCCCGTGACCGTCTTACCCTCCTGCAACGACTCGAACAGACTGTCGCGGGCCTGCGCCGCTTCCTCCTCCAATACCGCCCGGCGTGAGACGACGATTTGCTTTCGGCTGCGGTCAACGTCGACCACCTGACAGCGAAGCCGCTGGTTGGCGTACGGATGCAGTTCCTCAGTGCGAAACATTTCGATCTGGCTGATGGGCATAAAAGCTGCGATGCCATTGACGTCGAGTTCCAGACCGCCCTTGTTGTGGCCGGTGACGCGACCCTCAACGATCTGGCCCTGTTCGATGGTCTCCCACGCGGCCGCCAGCACGGCGCCTTTACGGCTGAGCAACATCAGATCGTCGCGCTCGTCGTATCCTTCGACCGTGACCTCCACGATCTGGCCCACGCTCGGCAGGGGCTCGTCCTCGAACTGTTCAGCCGGCAGGATCCCCTGGCTCTTGGCGCCCAACTCGATGAAGACGTCGTCGCCCTGGATAGCGATCACACGTCCCCGACGTACGCCCTCGGCCGTTGCGGCACGGGGTGCGTCCTCTTCGTCGACGATCTGGTCCAAGCTCATATCGCCCAGCGCCTCGTCGATCTCGCGCTGGAGGGCTTCGTCAAGGTCTTCAGAAGGTCTGAAGGTGTTGTCGTCGTCGATGTCCGCGGGCGTCATGTCGAGTCCTCGCACATGGTTCGCATCGCCGGGCGAGCCGCACAAGCCTGCCGGCGGCACGAGGGACAAATCTTATCGAGCTTGGTCCTGCGCGTGAAGGGCTCGGATCAGCACGCAGACCAAGGCGATCGGGTAAACGCGAGCACCTCCGCCCAACCAGGCGAGATGCCTTTCGTTCTCGACCACCGTCCTGGAAACGAGGGAACCTGCTAATCTTCCTCGGAGCCCTGGCTGCGCCGCAGTCCGATTTTGACTGTTTCCGTGTCATCCTCGATATGCATCAGGATCAGTTCGTACGGCCGCCCCGACCGCCCCAGCACGGTCAGGACGCTGCCGATCCGCAGATCGGCGAATTTTCCGATACGTTTGTTGCTCAGATACAGTTCCAGGTCGGCGTCGAGCGGAGACGGATCGGTGTCCTTCACCTTAATGGAAAGCCCGTCGGTCAGCAGCGCTCTCTTGGGGTAGCGAGGGTTTTCCCGACTGATATAGACGATCATGACAATTTCGGCTTCCGAAGCGCCGCGCTCACGGTGCACCGTGGGCTTCTGCCTGTGAGAGTCGGATCCGCGCCCCACCGGTACGCGGGGCGACGGTTCTGCCGCAGATCCACCCGCCTGCGCCGTCGACGGGGCGGCCGCCTTTCCGGCCGCTCGCAGCATGGGAGCGGGGCCTGGCGGTGCAGCCGCAGCCATTTCGGAAGCGTCTGGGCCGCCACGTACCGGCGTGGGGGCTTCGGAAGACTCGCTTGCAGCCGGCTCATTCGAAGCAGCAGGAGGTCCCATCGCGATCTCGGCTGCCGGCTTGGTGGTCGCGGGTGTGGTCGATACGGCGGGGCCGGCGGTCAGGCCGACCTGGTCGGGGTGTTGCTGAGCAAGCTGGCGCAGCGCGTCGATGCTTCCCTTTTCGTCCGGTTTGATCTCCAGCACCTGCTGATGACACAGTGCGACCCGCCGCCAATCGCGCCTCATCGCGGCCGCGACGGCGTGCTCCCTCCAGTAGACCAGCGCCCCAGGGGCATTGCGCCGCAGCCCGAGGGCGGCGGCCTGGTCTTGAGGGTCTACCGCCAATGCCTGCCGACAAAGCTCATACGCCTTGTGGTGTTCGCCCCGCTGCTCGTGCATGCGAACCTGATCGGGGGCGCATCCTGTCGAAATCAGCAGGATGACCGCCGCCGAGAGCCAGTTGTTTTTGGCGATTCGCGGCACTGACGTGCTCACCCCTGGGCCGGGACCATCGGGCGGTCCAGCGGATGGGGCAGATCGTCCATGACCCGCGGGGCGATCACCACGCGAATGAAGTCGCTGCGGGTCACCGACACGTGGCCGCCGTTCCAACCGTAGGCCACGTAGCCCGGTCGCCAAGGTAAATGGATCACTTTCTGATAGACGCGCTTTGTTTCCGCATTGCCGTAGTCCGGCAAGACGAAGCCTTTCTGTCCGGCGGGCGGTCCGCCTGTCAATCCCGCGCTACCCGCGGCTGCGAGGATTTGGTCCTGCATGCTGGTCGTGACGTACAGCCTTCCCCTGACGTGCCGCAGGGCGTCGGTCAGGTCGTGACGACTGGAGATCGAAGGGCTCAGCAGCACGACATGGTCGACGACTATTTCGGGCGGCAGCTTTTCCAGAGCGTGAACGATCATTCCGCTGCCGGCTGACAGGCCCATCAGTATGATCTTGCCGTTCGGATCGGCCTGGCGCAGTTGGGTGATGCGTCGGGCCAGCGAGCGGGTCCGTGGATGGCTGGGACCAACCACCAGGTGGTCGTGCAACGGCCCCAGCCCGCTGGACCAGCCGAACCGTTCGACAGCTCCGACAAAGCCCGCCTGCCGGAGACCGGCGCGCACGGGGCCGTCACCGCTATACCAGCCTGCACCGTCGAGAAAGATCACTCTGGGTGTCGACACGTTCGATGCGCAGCCACCCGACAGCGCCGCCAGCAGCACGCCCAACGCCCACACGCAGCCGGTTGCTGCCGGTTTCATCCCGCCTGGCTTACCTTGACGTGACGTGAGCATTTGCATCAATCGACATGCAACCTTCTCTGTTTGGCCTATCAGCCTAACTGCTGGGGCCGGAGTGTGTAAAGGCTCTGTATTTCCGACTCTTGGAGGCGGACGTGGGCGGCTGGGAGCGGGGTGGGAGGAGTAGCGGGGCGGCGATCCGGGGCACGAGGCATCGGCTGGTTGTTTAGCGGCACGGCCAGCCGAACGACTCGAGGTGCTTTCGGAGATTGCCCGCGGTGCGAAACGAGCGGGCTATCAAGTCGCGGCGCAGCCCGCGAACAATGCTCTTGATTTCGGGCGGCTGAGAGGCATAACGTCGTCGTCCGCCGACGGCCTCGTACAAGATATGGATCAGATCGATCACGTCATCGCGGATTCGTGCGGCAGAGGGGGGACCCCAGTGGAAGAAGTCGACGAGCCTCACGTCGAAATGGATGCCGCGGCGGGTGATCAGCACGTTGTCGCTGTGAAGATCCCCGTGGTATTCGCGCATGGCGTGGATGGACTCTACGCCGGAGGCAAGCGCGTGCAGCAGGTGCATCGCCTCGAACGACTGAAGCCGTTTGCCCGGCTGCCTATGGATGAACTTCGCCAGCAGTTCACCCTCCACGAGTTCACTGATGAGGCACGTGATCCGGATGCCGTGATGCCAGATCGTCTCGGAGCTGTGGTACTGAATGATGATCGGGCAATGTCGCAGACGGTTTAGCTTTCGGGCATAGAATTTGACGGCTCGGTCGCGGGCATTGCGCTGGGGGTAGAAGATCTTCGCTGCCCGTGGAATCCCCGTGCTCCGCTCGACGACCTTGTAGACCTCGCCTTCCCAACCGCTGCCGAGGAACGACTCGACGACGTACTTGCCTGCCAGTCCGCGTCCCAGCCGGAAGTTGAACGACTCGATTGTCGGCGGTCGCTTGCTCATTAGCCTACCAGATCCAAGGTCCATGGTAGCCGATGGGCTTGTCCGGTCACAATGGCTCGGCGCGCTCGACCCTGAAGCTGCGTGGGGCCGCTTTCGACAGGGGCGGCCCATCGCCCGCACACGAGTCTGATCGTGAGGGCAAGAAAGACCCGACCACCGGATTGACCCCGAATTGGGGATCGGTCATCCTAGGCCCCTGTTTCGAGTAAGCTTGCAGTTGGCGAGACAGGTGGAAGGCGAGCGAGGCTGGTCGAGCATGAGCGGGCAGGCAAAGGCGACAACGTGGTTCGGGTTGGCGATGCTCGTCTGGCCGTTGCTGGCTGGGTGCGACGGAGGCGGCACGAAGAGCAAGATATGGATTTACCGCTATCCTGACTTCTATACACCCAACCTGAAGCGTGTGGCCGTCCTGCCGTTCGCCAATCGCACACGTCACCGCGGGGTCGGCGGGCGGATCAGTGACAGGATTTCAGCGATTCTCACGAACAACCGCACCTACGAGGTGTATACGCGGCAGCATCTTGACGACATCCTTGCCGAGCAGGACCTGGCGATGGCGGGCATCGTAGAGGCCGACCTGGCCAAGAAGATAGGACGCCTCAAATCAATTCAGGCGCTGATCTGCGGTGTGTGCGATCGATACGAGACGACCACCCGAAACGAGACGCGCTACAACATGGTGCCGGTTTGGGGCAAAAACCGTCAGGGCCAACCCGCCATCACGGGCTGGAAGAAGATACCCTATCCATGGACACGGCATGATGCTTTTGTCGAGTGCCATGTGGTCGTGATTGACACCATCACGGGACGGCAGATCGCCGCCGTACATGATCCTTCCAGCTCCTGGGCATCCGGGAGTCCACCCAAGTACCGTCCAGCGGAGCTTCTGCGCTACGCCGAGCAGGACCAGATCAACCGCATCATCGGTGCCATTGCCGTGACGCGTTCGCAAGTGAAATTGAAGGGCGACGTTCTCAAAACCGCCACCGATTTCTACGATCAGGAGTGGGACTGGGAAAAAAGGATTACCCCGGAGGATGAGAAGCTCTATGTCGTGGTCGACCTGCCGCCCGAGGCGGACCGCAACAGTTTTAAGATCACGATCGTGCCCAAGGGAGAGCGCAACGTGGTGGCGGAGAAGCCTTTCGTCTGGACCAAGACGGTGGCACGCCGCGGGTATCGGTTCGGTGTGGCCGACATCGTCGGCAGGTACGGATGCGGTGAGTACCAGGCCAAGCTTTATTCCGGCCCGGAACCGATTGCCCGATATAACTTCAGTATTGTCGAAAAACGCTGACAGACATCGTCCTTCTTGGCCATCGGCGTGAGAAGAACGCGGCGGTCGACAAGGCGGGCGAGGGGAGTGTGAGGAGATGCGATGTTCGTCGATGTTCATTTCCACGGTCCGTTGGAGCGGGCCGTCGGCATTCTGGGGGCCGAAAGGATCCTGTTCGGCGTCGATTTCTGGTTTTGGGATCCGGCGGCCGGCCTGGCCCGCGTTCGCCATGCCGACATATCGGATCAGGCCAAATGTCTAATCCTGGGCGAGAACGCCCGATCACTTCTTCGTGTGGACTGAAGGGTTTTGTGAGTTCTTTGCACGGTGTATTGATTCGTAGTCGGATGAAGGCGCCGTCGCAGTGCCGCGTGGGCGCTGCCTGCGTCTTGTGGTTGGCGGAAGGAGGCTGAAGGTGCGTAATGGTTTGGTTGTGGTCTTGGCGGCACTTCTTGCTGCGTCATGCAACGCGCAGCCGACAGCGGCAAAGTCGGCGCCGGCTCTGCCGGCAGCATCCCAGCCGGTGAGGTCCGCTGTGCCGCTGGACGACTGTGTGGAGGCGGTGTTGGCCGGCGTGGCGACGGCCGAGGCGCAGATGGATCGGATCGTCGCTGCGGCGGAGGCTGTGGCTAAGCGATGGGTCGGCGGCGCCGAGTTGTGCGTGGCGGGAGATACATCGTTCTCCGACGAGGCGTTCTACCGGGCGGGTGGCTTGATCGCCATACGACGCATTGGGCCCGAGAAAGCCAACCACGTAGCCAAGACCCTATCGTGGTCCGACGTGCCGGACGATGCGATCCTCTTCTATGGCTTGCACCACAGCGTGGATGCGGAAGTGCAAGTCTTTCGCGATCTGAGATCGCTGAGCAGATCGGGGCGTATGGTCGTGCTCTTCGGTTCGAGTAACTGGCCGATCTGTAGAAAGCTCCTCGGGCACTGCCGCCAGCGCCTGCCGGAGGGTGCCGTGTGGTTCGTTGACACGCAACTGCCCGTCGACACACGGCTGACGACACGTGACGGCACGCGCTATGGCGATTACGCCCCGGCGGTGTCGGCCTTGCACCTTTGGACGTTCACTGCCGAGTTGATTGCGGCCTGCACACGAGAGGGCAAGACGCCGGGCGTGTGGCCTTCCATGCTTGTCGATGACTGGCAGGCCTTCGAAGCCCAATACCGCAACGTTGTGTTCCATGACGACGTCATCGTCGGCCCGATCGGAGCTGGCAAGTTGGGCGGGCAGTATCTCGAGGTGTTGGGCAAGCAGATGCGGGCGGCGCTGGCTTCGCAGCCGCAAACGCGCGAGGGCGGAAAGCGACTGGCCGCCACGAGCGCCGATCGGGTCGTCTATACCATGGTCGAGAGTCACCTGCTGTCTGGGGAGGCACATCTGCCAAGAGAGTTGAAGAACTGGTCGCTGGTCCAACGAGGGTTTCGGTGGCCCCAAGCGGCACGGACGGTCGTGCGAGGCGACACCGTGTTGTGGCTAGGGTACTTCAACTGGCCCGATCGACGAATTGAGGATGTGCTGCGACGGGGAGCCTCGTTTGTCGGAGCCACCGTCAGCGGTCCCCAGGCCGAGCCGCCTCGCGACGTGTGGTGGGTGCCCGCCAGTTGGGCCTATCCCGATGCGGTCGTTGAGCTTCCGGGCTATCCGCTCAAGGCGTGTCCCACCAGCGGCATCGTGCAGACGGTGCTGCTGTGGGGCCTGGTGGGCGAAACGCTCAACGCCGTGCAGGACGACACCGTGGAAGAGGCTCACCGACAATCAGGCGAACTTCGGCCGGCAAGCCCCTAGCGCTTGACGCGCCGAGACGGCTTGCGGTGTAATCTGGGTGAAACGACGTAGCCGCGTCAGCATGCGGTAGAATTGCGTCACGTGTTCGGGCGTTCATCTTCGCGGGATTCAAGAGTGTGACCATAGCAGCCGCTGATCCATTGCTGCGTATTGAGCGGGCCAGTCGTGTTTTCCGCATGGGCGAGGTCGAGGTGACCGCGCTGGCGGAGGTCGACCTTCAGATCGAGCGAGGCGACTTCATCATCGTGCTGGGTCCGTCCGGCTCGGGCAAGAGCACACTGCTGAATCTGGTTGGGGGCACCGACCGGCCCACCGCGGGCCGCGTGTGGTACGCCGATACCGATCTGGGAACGCTGCCGGACAGCGCCCTGACCGACTATCGGCGTTCGGTGGTGGGTTTCATCTTCCAGTTTTACAACCTTGTGCCGACGCTTACCGCCTATGAGAACGTGCAGGTGGCGACGGAACTGGTTGCAGACTCGCTCGATCCGACCGAAGCGCTGGCTATGGTCGACCTGGCCGATCGGGCGGCGCATTTTCCCGCCCAGCTTTCTGGCGGCGAGCAGCAACGGGTGGCCATCGCCCGTGCGTTGGCCAAGCGTCCCAAACTGCTTCTTGCCGATGAGCCGACGGGCGCCCTCGATCTGCCGAACGCCCGCAAGGTGCTGTCGATTTTGCAGGAGCTGAATGTCGAACATCATCTGACGGTGATGCTGATCACACACAATGCGGCGATCGCGGCGATTGGTCGCCGCGTGGTACGGCTGGTGAGTGGGCGCATCGGTGAGATGGGTGTGAACCAGACGCCTATCGCCGCCGGCGAGGTTAGTTGGTAGCCGCCCAAGATCTATCATGCGGGCCCTTCAGAAAAAACTCCTTCGCGACCTGTGGGGCAACGTTGGGACACTGGCGACGGTCGTTGCGATCATCGCGGTCGGAACCGGATCGTACATCGGCCTGGCCTCGGCTCAGCGAATTCTCACCGCCAGCCAAAGCGCCTACTATCGCGACTATCGCCTGGCCGACTTCTGGATTGACGTCAAGAAGGCTCCTCTTACAGCCGTCGAGCAGGTGGCGGCCATGCCGGGCATCGCCGACGTGGAGCCCCGCGTCGTATTCGATCTGATCATCGATCTGCCCGGCGAGACGCGCCCGTTGGTCGGACGCCTGATCTCAACACCTTCAAGAGACTTTCAGCGCACTATCAACGGCATCTGTCTGATTCGCGGCACCGGCTTCTCGCCCGGGCGCGACGAGGAGGTCATCCTCAGCGAATCCTTTGCCCAGGCCCACGGCCTCAGGCTGGGCGACAGGATCGATCTGATCCTCAATCGCAAGCGAGAATCCTTTGTGATCGTCGGCACGGCCATCAGCCCTGAGTTCGTGTACATGGTGCGCGGCCAGGGCGACGTCCTCCCGGACCCGGAGCATTTCGGCATTCTCTACGTAAAGGACTCCTACGCGCGCGAGGTGCTCGACTTCAAGGACGCCTGCAACCAGATTGTAGGACGACTTGTTCCGGGCGCCCAGCGCGACCTCGGACGATTGCTGGAACGCATCGACAGACTGCTAAAGCCCTACGGTGTGATATTGACCACACCCCGCGAGCGGCAATCGTCGCACCGGTTTCTTTCCGACGAGATTCGCGGGCTGGGCGTATCGGCGGCCATCATGCCCGTAATCTTTCTGGGCGTGGCCGCTCTTGTGCTCAACGTGTTGATGACGCGTTTGGCCGAAAGGCAACGAAGTATCGTCGGCACGCTGAAGGCCATCGGCTATTCGGACCGACGCATTCTTGTGCATTTTCTCGGCTTTGGATTGGCCGTCGGCATCGCCGGCGGTCTGGCCGGCAACCTGTTGGGCGTGACGCTGGCTGCGGCTATGGTCGAAATGTATAAGGGGTTCTTTCAGTTTCCGTCGTTCGTGTACCGCGCGCACCCGCTCCTGCTGCTTACCGGACTTGCCATCAGCGTGCTTTTCAGCGTGGCGGGGACGGGAAAGGGCGCCTGGGCTGTTCTGCGGTTGCAGCCGGCGGAGGCTATGCGACAGAAGCCGCCCGAGCGCGGCGGCGCGATCTTCCTGGAGCGATTCCACCGGGTCTGGCGATCGCTGGGGTTTCGCACGCACATTGCGCTGCGCAGCATGGCGCGCAATCGCATCCGAACGGCGACCGGCATTGTGTCATCCGCGCTCGCCACCTCGATCATCTTCACGTCGCTGGTGCTGTACGACTCCATGTTTTACCTGGTGGACTTCCAGTTTGAGCAGGTGGCGCGAAGCGATGTGGATATCGGCATGCGGGAGGAGAGATCGAACGAGGCGCTGTTCGAAGCTCGCGCGTTGCCGGGCGTTGATTATGCCGAGCCGGTCCTGGCGCTGGCGTGCGAGTTGCGCAACGGCCCGATCTCCCGGCGCATGGGTGTGATCGGGCTGGCGCAGGAGCATCGCCTGACCACGCCGACGCAATCGGACATGAAACCGGTGGTGATCCCGCCGGAAGGGCTGGTTCTATCGGCGAAGCTGGCGGAAATCCTGCAAGTCAACGTCGGGTACGACTTGGAGCTGACACCCGTCCGCGGACGTCCCCAGCCTCGCCACACCTTCGTAGCCGGTGTCACAGAGGGGTTCCTGGGCCTGGAGTGCTACGCCGACAGGCGCTACCTGAGCCGATTGGTCGGCGAGAGTGCGGCGGCGAACACGATTCAGCTTGCAGTCGACCCGACCAAGAGCGCTGCGCTGTATGCTGCGATCAAGCGACTGCCCAACGCACAGGGCCTCAGCGTGCGGGCCGACACCCGAGCAAGCATCGAGGAAACGCTGTTAAGCACCAGCGCCTTTTCTCTCGGCCTGCTGGTGGTCTTCGCCGGCGTGATCGCCTTCGGCACGATGCTGAACAACTCCCTTGTCGAAATCGGCGACCGGCTTCGCGAGGTGTCCACGTTCCGCGTGCTGGGATACCAGCCGGGACAGGTAGCCGGCATCTTCCTGCGTCAGAACCTGATTACGTTCCTGCTGGGTATCCTGCTGGCGGCCCCGCTCGGGTACGGTATGGTGTTGGGTACGTCGACGGCGTACGACACCGAACTGTTCCGCATGCCGGTCATCATACGGCCGACTGTCGCACTGGCCAGCGCGGCGCTGGCGTGGCTGTTCGTGCTGGCGGCCCAATGGTTCGTGTACCGGCAGATCCGCAAGCTCGACTGGCTCGAAGGCATCAAGGTCAAGGAATAAGGACACGACGCATGAGAGCGAAATGGCTGATCGTTGCCGTAATCGTGTTGGGCGTCCTGGCCCTGATCGTATGGGCGCGACTTCAGCCCGACGCCACGGTGGAGGTGTTGCGCGCCCGCAGTCAGCCGGTTCGTGCCTACGTGGAAGAGCAGGCGGTTACCGAGCTGCCTTACGACCACCTGGTGTCGATGCCCATCGCCGGTTGGCTCGAACCGATCCAACTGCGTGAAGGCGACCTGGTGAAGAAAGACCAAATCGTGGCTCGCCTCGACACCGAGGACCTTCGTGATCGCGTTACGCAGGCCGAGCAGAGCATCGGCGAGCTGGTGACCCGTCTGGAGGAGACAAAAGATCACCGCCTCGAAGAGAATGCCCTGGTCGAGGTCAACGCCACCGTCAAGGCCATCGATCAGACGGTCGAAGCCGCCGAGGCCAAGCTCGAGGCCGCCAAGGCCATTCGTGACTTCGCTGCGTCCGAGCTGGAGCGCCTCCATCGCATCGCCGAAGCCGACGCAGCGGCCAACCGCGAAATGCGGCAGGTCGAGATGGAATTTCGCAAGTCGCGCGCCGATTATCAGAGCGACCTGCTCGAACTGGCCGCCCTGAAAACCCTCGCAGCCGTCAGTTACATCGGCCCCAAGTTCATCAAGGACTATATTGATCGCAAGTCGTTCACGGCCGATCGGTATGCCAAGCAGTCCGAACAGGCCCGCGTGGAGTTGGAGCTGGCCAAGCGAAACCTCGGTCGGGCTGAGATCCGCAGTCCCGTTGACGGGGTCGTCCTCCATCGCCACCAGACGCGGCGGCAGTTTCTTCAGGCCGGCACGCCGCTGCTCACCCTTGGGCGCCTGGACGATATGGAGATCATCGCCGAGGTGCTCACCGAACGGGCCACGCGCATCCAGCCGGGCGATCCGGTCGAGATCTCCGGCCAGGCCCTCCCGGAGGGGGCTGTGGCAGGCAAGGTATTGCGAGTGTATCCGGCCGGCTTCAAAAAGATCAGCTCGCTCGGAGTGGAACAGCAGCGCGTGAATGTGGCGATCAAGCTCGATCAGCGACCCGAGCGCCTGGGCGTCGGATTCCGCGTCTACGTGCGGATCTTCTATGCCGAAGCGCCCGCCGCGTCGGCCCTGCCTCGCACCTGTCTGTTCCGCAACGCACGCGGCGGCTGGCAGGTCATGGTTGTGCGCGACGGTAAGGCCCGCGTACAGGATGTGGAGGTGGGGCTGATGAACGACGATGTGGCTCAGATCAAGTCGGGCATCGGATCGGACGAGTGGGTTGTTGCCCAGCCGTCGCGCGAGATCACAGAAGGAATGCGAGTGCGCGTCGAGCAGCGACAGTGGGATGCTTTCTGAACTGATAGGTGGGTGCCCCGCCCTTTCAGGGCCTATCGATTTACTCGAGGCCGTCCGGGAATTCCGTGTCGTAAACGCATGGATCTCCGGAGGTTATGATTGGTGTAGTGACAAAACCCACATAGCCTCAAACGGAGATCCAGATCATGCGTGCGCGTGCCATGGAGGGCACGTGCTTGGCGACACTGGTCAGGATGGCCCTTCCGTTGTGTCGAGCCGCCGAACGCCAATGCCCAAGGGCGAGCCCCGGACGACCGCCGGACTTTCCGGACTGGGTGATGGCGATCCTGATTATGACGGTAGTCCTCAAAAAGAAAAAGTCCAAGTCGGCTCAGTATCGGTTCCTGCGGGAACACCGTAGTGAGTTCACGGACTGGCTGGGCCTGGAGAGCTTCCCTTCGCGAACCACCTACTTCGACCGCTACCGCCGGTCCCACCGGCTGTTCGAGGTGGCCATCCGGGTTCAAGGCGAAAGGGCCGTGGCCGAAGGAATCGCAGACCCGCAGACGATGGCGGTGGACAAGTCGCTGGTGGCGCCTCGCGGGCCGCTGTGGCACAAGAAGGATCGGGCCGCGGGGCGCATTCCGAACCGCTTGCGAGGCGTGGACCGGGACAGCACGTGGGGCTACAGCAAGCATCACGGTTGGGTCCAGGGGTACAGCTACGAAACGGTGGCGACCGCCACCGAAGGCTCGACCGTGTTTCCGATGCTGGGTTCGGCCGACACCGCGAGCATGAAGGAGTTCGCCAGCTTCGAGCCCAAGATCGATCAGCTGCCGGAGGATACGGAGAATGTGTTGGCCGACACGGGTTACGACAAGAACGAGTTCGGCGATCGCATCGAGTGCGATGAGCAAGGCCGGAGGACCGGACGACGGTTTATCTGCCCGCCGAATCCCCGGAACAGCAAAGACGGCGGGCGAGCCCCCCGGCCCCGGGCGAAACGCATACCGCCGACACCGCGTTGCCGCCGAGAGAAACGCATCGCCTTCTACCGTAGCCGCCGCGGACAAAGGCTCTACGCCCGCCGCGGTCAGACGGTGGAGCCTTTCAACGACTGGTTCAAGGCGCTGTTCGAGTTGGACGAACGGACGTAGCATCGCGGCCTCGACAACAACCGTACGCAGATGCTGGCGGCACTCTTCGGGTATCAACTGCTTGTCCGGTACAACCATCGCCGCGGTCGAGAAAACGGTCAGATCAAATGGATACTCGATCAGCTATAATTCCCGGACGGCCTCAGATAGGCTCTTGGAGGCAGCCTTTCATGGGATTACGTGTCTGCGCAGATGGCATGCCGCTTACGACAGCTCGAAGTCGGCGATGACGGGGAGATGGTCGCTGGCTACGCGTGCGAGCTTCAGGCGGCTGCGCCGGATGCGGTGCAGGTGGAGCCGGCCGCGATAGAACACCTTGTCGAGCCCGCTACTGGGAGCGAAGCTGGGGAACGTCTTGATCGACCATCGCGAGCCGGGTCGGCGGTTGGTGGCGCAGTGGAAGCCGGCCGGCTCGAAGTAACGTCGCTTCAGCAGTCCGGCCCAGTCGTTCATGTCGCCGGCGACGATGCACGGGGTATCGGCTGCCAGATGCGCGATGTCGTGCGTGGCAAGCAGCCGCTCGATCTGCCGCCGACGGAGGTTGGCGACCAGGCTCAGATGGATGTTGAAGATCTCGACCGATCGCTCGTGGCGGCCCGAGATGACTCGAACGCGGGTGTGCTGGGCGCCGCGGCGTTTGCGGCGCCCTATGGTCAGGTCGATGTTGCGCTGCCGCACGAACGGATGCCGCGACAGCGTGGCGTTGCCGTACTTGCCCCGCCTGAGAAACACGTTGATGCCGACGGCCCGATACTGGTATTGCACCTGGCGGGCCAGATACGAAGCCAGATCGAGGTAGCCGGACCGCGGCACGCCGCGATCGACCTCCTGTAGCAGCACGACGTCGGCGTCGTATCGGGCCAGGATCGTCACGATCCGCCGGGGATCGAACTTGCGGTCCGCCCCGATGGCCTTGTGAATGTTGTATGTCAGCACGCGAAGTCGCATCACGGCGTATTATACGCTCAACATCGGACGGCCGGCATGGGTGTGGCTTGAGGTTGTCTGCGAACGGCCGCGGCTCGATCAGGCTTGCTCGGGGGTCGACGCCGCCGTGTGGGCGATGAGCAGGAACAGGTCGCCGGGCTCGATGACTTGGGTGATTTTCAGAGCGGCCTGCTCGAGCAGTACAGGCCAAACGCTCGGCGTGGGCAGGTGGTCGCCGGCAATCGCCCCACCCACCTGGTCGTGGAATGCGTTAACCTTCTGTGAGCTTCTCAAGTGGAGGACGATGAGCCGACCACCGGGTCTGAGGGCACCGCTCATGTTGCGCAGGGCGGCTGGCTTGTCGCGGAAGTGGGGAAACGCGTGCATGCAGAACACCACGTCGAAGCAGCTCGTCGGCAGGTCGTCGCTGCATACGTCGACGCAGCGGAAGTCGGCGTCGATGTCCTCGCCGCGCGCGTGGGCGATCATCGCCGGTGAGAAGTCGACGGCGGTCACGCGGCCGGGGCGCACCTGCTGAGCAAGCCACCGGGTGACCTGCCCCGTGCCGCAGCCGACCTCCAACACGTCGTGCCCGGGCTGCAAGGCGAGCGTCGGCGCCAGGGCGTCCAGCCTCGCCAACGCGGTGCCGATGGCAGGCCCGTCGGTGTCCCACGTGGCGGCTTGGGCGTCGAAGAACGCAATCCTGGGATCGCGGGCTGGACGGCTCATCCGGGCTCCCGACCGTGCGGCGGTGTACGTAATCGGGCGGCGCGGCGCACCGGGCAGGTGATTACCTGCTACCAACTATGCACATTGCCGTGGAGCGGGCGTCCCGCCGCCAGCGCTTCGTCGGCCGCCTGCCGAGGGAGGCCCAACAGCTTGACACCCTTGTCGATCGTGTTGCGGAAGATGACCTCCATGTCGTTGTACTCCGGCTGCGACATGGCCACGGCCGTGAGCCCCGGCATGTGCGACATCGACTCGATGTAGTGATCGCCCCGGCCACAGAAGTGAATCGCACCGCCGCCGAATGCGTCGAGGATCCGCTGGTCGTAAGGCCTGATGAACTCGTCGAACATTTGCGGCGAGAAATTCATGGCTGAATCGTCGCGGAGCATGACGTGTCCCTTGTGGAGCATCGACCAGTGGACCGATTGGCCGGCGGCGGGCGGCACGATTCGCTGCCAGGCCTGCATGAACTGGATGTAGGTTTCGGTCACCAGATTCAGCAGCGCATGGACCCGCTCGGGCATGTCGACGATGTCGAGAAACAGACGGCTGCCCCAGAGCAGCTCGACGACGTCCATCGGTCCCTGTAGATCGGGATGGTAGATGTGGACGTGCCGACCGATGGTGGGGTAGCGCCGGGCGATGTCCACGAAGCGCTCGCCCACCTGGAGCACCTTTGCGCAGAGAGACTGGCGCAGCTCGGGCACGCCGCGGTCGAGCAGGGCCTTGATGGCGTCGGGGCCGCTGAGCGGCTTGTTGGTAGGCAGGGTGTCGGCCTGTTCGTCCATGATGAACATTTCGACGCCGAACAGCGAAGGCAGTATGCCCGTGCCGTAGTTTGCCCGCACGCAGAGCAGCGCGCCGCCGCCCGCCGCCAGGGCCTGGGAACACATGCCATACTGCTGCAAGGCCATCTTATCGAAGTCGTCGAGCGTTTCGTTGACGCTGACTTGCGGCCACTCGATCTGTGGCTCGAACGCCTCGCCGCGGGTGGGCGAAAACACCTCGCCGTCAAAGCCCCCTTGGGCGAAATTCGCCCACTGCCCGTACAGGTCCGCCTCTGCCGACGGGTCGATCCGCCGCTCCAGATCTTCGAGGTGTTTCTCGATCATGACTGCTTTACTTTCCCGCGCCGCACGAGGGCCCGGCGTGTGCCTAGCTCGCCCCAAGTTCGCGCATGATGTACTGATAGAGCGGGGCAAGCGTATCTCGATGCATCCCTTCGAAATAGAAGCCCACGCCGTCGAACACCTTGGGTATGCGTGTGGCCATCGACTTTTGATCGCGCAGGTAGTAGTAATAGCGGCCTTCGTCCCGGGTCTCGTCGTCGAACACGAACGGGCGTATGTCGAAGACGCCGGTCCATAGCCCCTTGGGCGTCTTGCCCACGTTGGCGGCCATCGAGACGGCCTTGAGCACCACCTCGGGGCCCATGATTGCCGTGCCAATGTTGAGGATGACGCCTCCTTCGGTGAAGCGGCACATGTGTTCGGCGAAGACCAGGAAGTCGGCGCCGCTGGTGGCGCCTTTGACCTCGCCGTCGTAGCTGGCGTGCTGATCGATAATGTCGGTGCCCATCATCGTGTGTACGCACACGGGGATGCCTTTTTGGTAGGCCGCCGCCAGCACGCACGAGTCGGCGTAAGGGAAACCGTCGTAAGGCTTGAGGTACTCGCCGGTGTCCTTGTGGTTCTGGAACGTGCGGTCGATCACGGCTTTGCGAAACTCGGCGTCACAGAACAGGCGGCCCATGCACTCGCCGAAGCCCAGGCCGCGCTCCCGCCCGACGATCAGCGCGTAGTTGAGGTAGGCACCGGTCTCGAACGCCATGCCGAAGTCGCCCTTGGGCAGCGCGTCGCGCACCGACTCGGACGACGCGCCAATCAGCGCCAGCTCGAAGGAATGGATCGCGCCCGCACAGTTGGTCGCATACAGCGTGATGATGCCTCGTTCGATCAAGTCGATGATGATGGGGTTCTGCCCGTTCTTGATGGGATGAGCCCCCGAGATCACCACCACCGGCTTGTGCTGGCGGGCGCACTGCACGATGTAGCGTGCCAGCTCGACAAGGCCGGCCGACTGATCAATGCCCTCGCCGCGAACGCCGTTGCGGAACCACGGTGCGTTGGCGCACTGGACTTCCGATTGCCGCAGCTTGACCACGTCGACGAAGTTGTCGACCTCAACCTTGTTGGGCCGCGTGCGTAAGGGATACGTCCGCACGCCCGAAGCATCGAACAGCTTGTACGAGCCTTTATACTCCATCGCCGTTTCCTTGCCGGATAAGCCTTTTCAAAGCCGGGTGCGTGTAATCCGGTAGAATATAGTTCGTACCCAACTCCTTGTGCAATTGTCGCTGGCGGGTGGCCTCGGCCGCCAGCCGGCTCATCACCACGCAGCCCATCCGGGCGCCTGCGTGGATCTCCGACCGTCCGTCGCCCACCACGAGAATCGTGGCTGGATCCATGTTCTCCCGCTCGCACAACTCCTTCATCACTTCGTCTTTGGGCAACTTGCGATCCCAGCTCGAGCCGTGCAGGGCCTCGACCATCTGCCCCGGACCGATTTTGAAGCCCAGCGCCTTCACTTCCTCATACATGCCGCCGTCTTCGTAGATCACCGCACCGGTGACGAAGTAGTTGATGCAGCCGATTTCTTGCAGATAGGTCACAAACTCGTACGAGCCCGGCACCCGCCACGACTGCGGATCCTTCCAGGCGGCGGCTGTGTTTCGGTCGCGACTGGCGCCGTTGAGGATGGCTTCATAGAGTCGAAACAGCCGCGGCGTCCGCTCGGCGATAAACGCACGCAGGACCTCCGGCTCGCTGATATCGTCGAAGCGCTCCTGGCCTTGCCACATGCGCTGAATGATCTGCGAGTTGTTGCGATGCTGCTGTTCGCTGAGCGACAGGCCCGCGTCCGGCGGCGCGTTGCCCAGCTCGATCGCCCGGCGAATGCCGTATTCCATCTGCGTCAGCGCCGACAGACCCGCCGACTCGATGCAGAAACGATCGGTTTCCGCCAGCGGCTGACTGCCGACCTGCGAGATGAGCTTCTCGCGATTCTGCTGCGAATCGAAGTCCTCACCCAGGCCGCAGTTTATCGCCCAATGGATGGTCAGACTCATCACCGGCGGCCAGTCGCGGATCAGGCTATGCGTGCCGTCGATGTCGTGGATCACGTGCGTGATCCGGCGCCGCCCGACAGGTCGAACGATCTCGATGTTGCCCGGGTCGGCCTGGAGCGTTGTATCGTCAAGGATCGCCATCGTGTCCGATCTCCACGGTCAGCCGTAGACGTATGTAATCTCGATGTTCAACCTGTCCACGTCAGCCAGGTTGTCCACTTCCGCTTTTGCCGCCTGCCGACCGTTGATCTTCACTCGAGTTTCGCGCCGCGTATCGCCTTCGCCCTGTCTTGCTATGTATACGGTAAGGGGAATCTGTCGATAGCCGCCCTTCGGCAGCGCGTAGTGGACGATGCGTCTGAACTCGAGCGCGTCGCGGACCTCGGCGGGCAGATTCGGCTCGATTCTCACCGAAGGCACGCGCTCATCATGCAGGGCCAGTTGCAGTCCCACGATGCCCTGGAGGACCTCGACGATCCAATCGACCGATCCCGACAGCCCGAAGTACATGCCTTTACCGAAGTGCGGATCGTCCTTGTCGGAGGCGTAGGAGGTGGTCGGCGATTCGAACGGCCCCCAGATCGATTCGTCGCGCATGGCCGACATGATCGGCTTGAACTGCTGCCACACCGTATCGACCTGATCCGGCAGGTCGAGGCGGAATCGGTGCATGAACACCTGGCAGTGGTGATACTCGCCATTCTCGGCGCATCCGGTAGGCACGATGCCCATCCGTCCCACCTTCGCCAGGCAATTGCGGTTGTTGGCGAAGGGCGTGGAAAACATCACCAGACCGAGCTTGGGATCGAAGAACAGCTCGCTGGTCGTCTTCAGTAGTTCGGCGATCATTCGCTCTGTGTCTTCGACGGGCTTGAGGTAGTCTCGCCGCGTGTTGAGCATGTGCAAGCAGAAGGCGTTGGCCGCCAGATCGCGCCGCAGGATGCCGTCAAAATCGGTGCCCCGCATCGAGCCCAGCGTGTAACCGGTTTCGCCCTGCTCGTAGTTCGGCGTCGACCCGTCTGCCTTCAACTCGTGAATGACCGAGATGAATCCGGGCATACATTGCTCGTCTCGCTGTTCCCACGCCCACTTGACGATGTTCTCGCGCAATTGGCCGGCGAGCCGCCTGAGATGCTCGACCCGCTTCGGCAGGTCACCGTTGGTGAGCTTCTTGCGGAGGCTGGGAACGTCGAGGATGTCGATCATCTCCACCAGGCATTGGAACAGATGGGCCGACAGTCTTACCTGCACGCCGCGCCCGCGGCCTCGCGTTTTGTCGTCGCCCACCACCGACGTGCCGAACATGTCGATCGGGTCGCACCAGTCGCCGTAGAGAATCTGCGCCATGCCGTACGGCGTATCATTCACCAACCGCTCGAAACTGGCGAACACCTCGAGGATGACCTCCAACACCGTGAAGGTGCGATCGCAGCCGACGATGCTCGACGTCTCCGGATGATCGGGATCGGTCAGGCGGATGCTCTTGACCGTCTCGGAGAGGATGCTCGCGTCGCCCGTTTCGCGGATGTACCTGGCCGCCGAGTTGATCAGCCACAGCGGGCTGTCGGCGTAGGGGCGGTTGTCGTTGGGCACTTCCTGGCGGCGGTCGTCCCACCGACTGGGGAATTGTCGCGGGAACAGGCCATACAGCTTTTGGGGCAGCGTCAACGGCCTGCTGTTGTCGGGTGGGCCGTCGTCCGAGACGTACATGAAGCTCATGGCGTGGACCAAGTCGGCCCGCACGCGCCCAGGATCCTCCTTCATCTTGGGCCACATGTCCTGGCCCCGGTCGCGGGTGCCCAGCTCGATTCCGTTGGCCAGCGTCGCACCGTGAGCGCGACAGTTTTCATACAGCTCCTTCACACCGGTCCAGACCGAGTTGGCGTACTCGGCTGCGATCCGCTGGTGAGGCAGCCGCAACTCGAAATATGGTGTGTGCTCCTTCTGCGTCGAGGCTCGATCCGTCTCGATTATCTGGCCTGCGTCGGGTGTTTGGGCGATCAGGAGTTCGCCAGCCGACTGGAATGCCCTAGCCATCGCAGCGTAGGAGGGCTCGTCACAGGCGAAGTGGTCTCGGAACTGCTCGGTGATTTCCTCGTCCATCAGATACAGGAGGGTTTGCTCCAGCCACGCGTCCTGTCCTGCCGCAAGCCTCATCGAAAATTGATTCGCTGCAATCGCCGCCGTCGTAAAATGATTCAGTCGGCTGCCCGCGCCGCCTTTCAGCATCGCGCCGGTGCGAACCGCCTCAGGCATCGTGCAGGAGACCGACGTGTCGCCGACGAACGTGCCGTAGTCGCAGGTGGCCCCTTCGGCCGTCAGATGGCTCGACTTACTCGAGACGCGTTTGATCTGGAGGATGTTCGTATACGGCACCGTGGCAGCCACCACCAGTTCGGCGGGGTTGACCGGCAGACCGTTATCGTACCATAGCTCTTTGTTGTACACGAACCGTTGCGTGCCGTGCAGGTTGAAGTAGGTCCACAGGCGGCCGGTCAGTTTGCTCGTCCCGGTGTTGCGGAGGTACACGCATCGCGTAAGCGCCGGTCCGTGCGGCGTATAGGTAAGCGCGCATCGCACAGCCGTCTCGTAAGCGGTGTCGGCGTCGGTCTTGAACCACGCGCAATACCACATTGCCCGCCGGGGCTCGCCCAGCTTGACGATCTTGATCTTTTCCACTCGGCAGCCCGGTATGCTGCGGGGGTTGATCAGAGAGGCGATCTGCCGGTTGCCGTCGACCTCGACGTCGAGCCAGACGTTCTGAGACGGCACGCCGATCTCGCGTTTCTCGTTGGTGTCGAAGTGACCGTCGAGCACACGCACCTGAAAGCCGCCGGCCAGCTCGACCGTCAGACCCGTCGATCCGTTGGACATGAACGTGGCCGTCGCGTTCGACTGGCTGTCGACCAGCACGGACGGGCAGTTGATCGGGTGAGCGTGGTAGATGACCTCGCCGTTCGGCCCGTAGCCGCCCAGAGCGTTGACGTGTTGATCGACGGGCAGGTCAAGGATGCGTTGTGCCTGCTCGTGGAAGGGTAAACCGTGCAAGTCTGTGTTCGTCGCCATCGTGCTCCTCGAAAGTGCAGTGGGTCCTGTAGCCGGACATCCTGTCGATCACACGGCGCCGGGCAATATCGCTCGCTGCCGGCGTCGCCGATCTGGGGCCTGTGGTATGCGTTCGGATGCGATGAGGCGTTCTGTCGGCGGCAGCGCCGCATCCTCATCGGCCGATCCGAGCGCGGCTGGCAAAGATAGCTCAAGCCCCCGGCGCCCGCAACCGGCCCGGCTGAGCGTCTCTTAGATCGCTCGTAGAACCGAATGGCCAAAAGCGGCCGCTCCAGGCGACGAACCGGCGAAAATACGTTTGGGTCGGCCGGTCTGCTGCGCGTACCCCTCGGCCACGGCCTGCACCGCCTGGTCTGCACCGCGGCGGCCCAGTATGGCGACCGTGCCGCCACTGCCCCCGCCGGTGATCTTGGCTCCGTAAAGCCCTTCTTTCGGTCCGGCGCGGCGGACCAGTTCCACCAACAGATCGGTGCCCTCGGAACCCAACCCGCATGCTGAGTAGCTAGCGTGTGATGCATACATCAGTTGCCCCAGTTCGACCAGATGGGCTTCGTCTGCGAGCCCGGCCAGCAGTTCGGCAAATCGCTGCACGCGAGCGTGCTCGTAAATCGGATGCGCCGTGGGTACGCGGACGGCATATTCGCGGTCGGGCTGCACGCGCGTCACCGGATCGCTCGTGCCGCCGTAGCGATCGAGAAACGCCTGACCGCCAATCTGCTCGGGCAGCTCATCTGCAAAATCCTTCTCGAACCGATCGGGTCCGACGTTGGCCAGGTACCCACCCCAGAGCTGGTCATCGATCCGCACAGGTTCGCCGGGTTCGACAGGTAGGCCCGCCAGATCGGCGATCATGCGATACCCCATAAAAGCGCCGACTCGCACGGACCCGTAGTCGGCGCCCGCCACGCAGTGTCGCAGCCCCGAGTCGACGCCCCAGAACCGCACGTCGTCGGGAAAGTCCACCATGCCCTCCAACCTCGCCGGCTGACAGAGCAGCGCCAGCAGGCGATCGTCGAGCCCGCACATCGCCGTCATCTGATCCATCACCCCGCATGGAGCGCCGACGACGAGATTCTCCACTTGCTGACACAACAGCGCCGTCTCCGGCGGGTCCATCGCCACGCCGAACGCGGCGGCCACCGCCTGCATCGCAGCCACCTCCAGCGCAGCCGATGAACTCACCCCGGCGCCTTCCGGCACGTCCGAGCCGATCAACATGCGAACGCCCTGGTCAAACCGCACTCGACGCTCGCGCATGAGCACCAGCAGCGTGCCGGCCACGTAGGCCGCCCAGTGCCGCTTCGGGTCTTGCCGGAAGTGGGCCCGCGCCTCCGCATACTCGATAGGCCCGTCGCTCCGCTCGAACGCGGATAGCGGCATCTCAAAGTCAGGGGCCCGATCATTCCCATCCGCACCCAGGCTGACGATTCGCACCACGCGGGCCGCATTCTTCTGAAGCGCCACGAGCGTGGCCTCGGCCGTGGGCATCTCCAGCACCAGCGAGCCGGAGTAATCGGCGATCCCGCCCATCACGTCCAGCCGCCCGGGCGCCCGGGCGACCACCAGATCGACCTGCGGGTCGAACAGACTCCGAGCCTGCGGCGTGGGATTGTTGGCCAGCCCGTTGAGCGTTTCGACAAACAGCTCGACGTCGGCCAGATCGTCCGGACAGCCGTTGACGATGCGATACATGGTACCTCCCGCAAGAAGCCCGGCGTATCTTACTTGTTTCGGTCGGTGGTGCACCACCCGCCTTTCGGTGCTGCGGCGACCGACGCATCCGGTTGGAATAAACCAGGGGCGAGGCTATCATCGTGCCGAACGTAGACGACGCATATGGATGGTCAAGCCGTGTCGAGCCCGGACCCCATCAAGGTATACGACGCACGCTGGGAAATCGACGATTTCTCCGATCAGCAGGTCCGCCGCCTGTTCGAGGCGACGTTGATCTACGCTCGCGAGCTGCGGGTCGACACGATCACCATTGCCCGCGACGCCCGCCTGCATGTCGGGCACATCGCCGAAATCGCCGTGGGCGAAGCGCTGCGGGCGGGCTTTCAAGTCTTCCTGCTGCCCGATCCGGTCGGCACGCCTTTGAGTTACTTCGCCACGCTTGACGTGTCCCAGCGGCATCCGGCCACCATGGGTCTTACGGTTACCGCCTCGCACAACCCCGCGCGGTACGTCGGTGTAAAGTTCACCGTGCCCGTGGCTCGCGCAATCGGGTTGGACTGCGGACCGCAGGGCGGCCTGACCCGGGTGCGACAGATTTACCACGGCGACGACCGATTGGCAGCCAGCCCGGGTGGTGTGCTGCGCCTGCTGGATCTGAAGCGCGAGTATATCGACTTTTCGATGCGGCAGGTGGGCATGGCCGAGCAGGACCTGTCCGGCATGAGCGTGGTGCTCGACGCCTTCCACGGCTCGGCCGGTCCGGAGTTGCTCGAGGCCTTGCAGCGCGCCGGCGCCCGCGTCGAGCCCATTCGCATCGTGCCGGACGGCAACTTCCCCGCCGGCTCGCCCAATCCCACCAGCCGCGGCAAGATGGACCGAGCGATCGAGCTTGCACGGCAGAGCGGGTGTCAGGTGGTGCTCGGCGTCGACGGTGATGGCGATCGCATCGTTTTCGGCGACGCTCGCGGCGTGTACAGCGCCGGCTTTGCAGCCGTTGCCATCCTGCACGCCGCCGGACTGAAGGGCTCGCCCGACCGCCCTTGCCCCGTGCTGTACGATCCCAAGGTGAATCCGCTGGCCCTGCGCGAGTGGACGAAGCTGGGGATCCGTCCGGTGCTCTTCCGCAACGGACACTCGCAGATCAAGGATTACATGCAGCAGATCGGCGCCGTGGCGGCCGCCGAGGAGTCGGGCCACTACTACCATCGCATCGTCATGGGCGAGCACACCGTCTGCTGCGAGAACTCCGTTATGACGGCGCTGCTGTTTCTTCGCGCGGTCAGCAGGAATCCCGATTGGCTGATCGAGCTGCGGCAGCTTCAGGACCGCGTAAGCACCACCGGCGAGTTCAACTACAAGTTCGAAAGCGACCGCGTCCGCGATTGCGCCCTCGACGCGGTCGTTCGCCATTTCGCCGAATCCGGCGCGACCACCGTTACCGCCACACCCGACGGTGTCGACTTGCAGGGCACGGTGCTCCGTGGCGGCATCAGGCATGACGACGCGGGCATCGATCTGGAAGCCGGCTGGTTCAGCGGGTATGTGCGGGTGGCCACCAACGAGAAAAGCGTCGTACGCAGCTACTTCTCCGCCGATCGCCCGGAGGATTTGCAGCGCATCGAGGGCGAAGCCCGTCATCTGCTGGCTGACAAGTTCAACGGTCGAATAATCGACTAGCTCTGTCTGACAATTCCGGTTTGGCGTTCTCGGGTGCCACTGGCGGCTTCGCCCGTGAGCTTGGCCGAACGGCTCGCCCGCCAGACATGCAGGGCGTGTCCCGGCGCGCCGGAATTGCACGCGCCGACCGTGGTGACGCAAATGTAGGGCGGGTTCCACCCGCCTTTCCCTCTCCGGTTTAGATGCGTAGGGCGGATTATCAACCCACCACATCCTGTCTGGGCTCGTGTGCCACTGCTCTTGAGCAGTGTCTTCTGTCGCACCAGTGGCTCAGGACGTAGGGCGGGTCGTCGACCCATCGACTCCGTGAGCACATTCATGCCCACGCAATCCCCACGTACGTCGGGACGTGGGCATGCCACCCGCCGATTCAACCACGGCCCGGCTTGGCCGGACCGTGCCACCCACAGAGAACATACCCACCGCAAGTGCATTTTCGGACCTACAACTCTCCATGTTGCCCGTGCTAAGTGCCTGTCGCCGCGGGACTTGGCGCATCGGCGGCTTTTGGCGTCGGATAGGTGTTGCATTTCCGTCAGGGGGGGGGTAGATTATAGATATAGAGGAAGGTCACAGCAGCGGCCCGTAGGTCGCGTATAGGCCCGCGATGCTGGGGACGGTGGTGCTACCTCGCATCTCGGGGCACAGGAGGTGAGGCATGTCGGGGCGATTCCGCGCGGTTGATCTGGCGATCGTCGGCACACTGGTTCTGTCGCTGGTTTCCGTCGGCAGCACGATGCTGGCCATGGTCGGCGGCGGCTCGCAACAGGCGCTCTGCGCGGCCAACCTGAGTAAGTTCGGTCAGGCGTTGGCAGCGTACGAGGCAAGCTGGGGCGCGTTCCCCGCCTGCGACCCGTACCCCCTGATGCCGCATTGTGTCGACATCTACTGCCGCTCGAGCATGCACCCCGAAAAGTGGGACCCACCGCACACTCGGCTGCTCTATGAGGGTGGGCATGTGCCCATTATCCCTGCCGACTTCTACCTGCTCAGCGACTGGTGGCAGCAGCCGTGGGGCTTCTACGTTGCGTGTCTTGCCGGGGGTGCAGATGCTGTCCCTCCGATGGCGATCTGCCCATCTGCGATCCTCGAAAACGTCATGAGCGACACCAGCCCGGAGATTCAGGCCGAACCTGCTCAGGGAGTGGATCATCAGCGAGCCTCGATCTACCACAAGTATGCTGCCTGCTACACGGTGAACCGTCTGCTCCGATCAGCGGTTCCGGGAGATCCTCCACAAGATCCTAACGATCCAGAAGATCCTAATGACCGGCGATTTCCGCGATTGTCGCAGACGCTTAACCTCGCCGAGCACGACAATCAGTTCATGACGGCTGGGGTGCATCTGGACCTTCCCGGGACGGTTGAATCTACTTACTACGTCCAGGCCGTCAACAGCGACGAAGTCGCTGACCCCTCCGGCACGCTTTACATGTGCGACTCGCGCGATTACCGCATCGGTAACGGCGACCAACTGGTCGACTCCCGTTATGGCGACGTGGACATTTCAGCCGGCACGTGGATGGGCTTGCACCTTGGTACCCCCGCTGCCTCGCCGCTTGGCGCACGGCATGACGGCAAGTCGAACGTGCTCTACGTCGACGGTCACGTCAGCGACGATAACCAGACCCCGCGCAATCAGCGGGGCGATCTGATCACGGCCTCGACGTTTGCCGACTTCATCGACGAGTACCTCCTCGGCACGCAGCACCACCTGCTGCCCGGCGGGCGCTGGGTGGATCAGACGCTCTCGCCACCGGGCAGCTACGCCCCCGGCGACGACGAGCCGCCGACGGTGACGGCCGTCTGGCCCGGCGCGACAGGCATCGGTAGCCCCAACGCCACGCACATCACGATCACCTTCAGCGAGCAGGTGCTGATTAACGAGACCAACGTCACCGTCAACGGCGGCGCGGTGACGGCCGACGCCTACGGGTACGAGGCCCAGGGACCGAGCTTCTCGCTACAGTTCGACGACCCGCTGACGGCCGGTACGTACCAAGTGACGGTCGGCGACGCGGTGACCGACAGGATGGGCAATCAACTCGACGGGGATGCGGATGGGACTGCCGGCGGGAGCTATCCTTTCGACGTCGTTGTTCGACCGGCGCTCAACTGGGCGGGTGGACCGCCTTCGCTGCAAGACGTGGTCGACGGCGCGTTGGACGGGGATGTGATCATTATCGAGCCGGGCATCCACCAGGCATGCATCGACTTTGGCGGCAAGGCCATCACGGTCCGTAGCACCGATCCCCGCGATCCCGACGTCGTCGTAGCGACGGTCCTGCAATGTGCCCAGGACGAGCCTACGGTGCTGTTCGCTACCGGAGAGGGACCCAACTCGATTCTGGAAGGACTGACCATCACCCACGACCCCAACAACTGGAGCGAAGGCGTCCGCATACAGAACGCATCGCCGACGGTGCGTCAGTGCCGCATCGTGCACAACCAGGCCCAGTGGGCGGAGTTGGGAGGAGGTATCTCGGTACACGGCGGTTCACCGCTGATCGAGGTGAACCACATCCTCTACAACGAGGCCGACTACGGTGGAGGGATTTACCTCTGTGATGCCTCGCCTACGATCCGCAGCAACCTGTTCCGCGATAACGACGTATACGAGTTGGGCGACGGCCTATATGGTTGCGGCAACGGACTCGGGCTCGTCATCGGCAACACCTTCTACATCAATGGGATCCATTGTGTCGATGCTGCTCGCCTCGCCTTGACGGGCAACATTATGGACTACGCCCCAGTTCTGGTGGACGACTTGGCCCACGTGGGGTGCAACCACTTCCACCACGGGGTGCCTCCCGAGTTCGCCGGTAGCGGGAACGTTGGGGGGCAGCCGCTCTACGTGGCGAGAGGTGAGGTGCACATCGCTCCTGAATCAGCCGCCGTCAACGGAGGCAGCCCATGGTACCGGCCCGGGCCCGACGCGATCGACATGGACTTCGAGAGACGGGTGAGCATGGATCGGATGGACATCGGGGCGGATGAATTGCAGGCGTCGTTCTTTGCCGGCAGCGAGCCGGTGGCCGATAGCACGCTGGCTAAGACGCAGAACAACGCGATCGAGCTGAGCTTCGACGGGACAGCGTACCTGATCGGCCCGGGCGGCCTACAGATCGTGCCGATCGGCGGAGATCCCAATACCGCCGATGTGGGCGGCAGCTTCACGTACGAACTGGCCACGGCCGTCGACCCCAACGACACGCTGCGGGCGACCGAGACCGGCGCGGTGCTAAGCAACCAGACGTGGTATCGGTTGAGTCGGGGTGAGGATCTGCTGGTCGAGACGTTTCTGCTGGATGTGTACACGCTGCACGGCGACGCCAACAACAGCGGTCGGGTGACCACAGCGGATTATTACGAGGTCAAGGTGCACATGGGCGAATACACCGACGCCCGCTGCGACCTCGACGGCAGCGGCCGCGTGACCACGGCCGATTACGGCGTGGTCAAGGCCCATCTCGGCATACGCACGCCGACCAAGCCGTAAGCGCGGGTGCCCCGTTGCTTCCAGCAGCGGGGGACTGATTGGGCCTGTGCGGCGGCGCGGCGGGTTCTGCAACAGTGTGTTTCTGACTCCCTGGGTGGCATGCCCAAGCGACTGCGGCGTGAGCGCAGTCGAACCGCAGCGCGGGCATGTTTGGACATTCCCCGCCCTTCGCTTGGCGAAGAATGGGGAACCCGCATGCCACCCAAGGATTAGTCCGCGCGGTGTCCGCTGGCACCTGCCGCCTGCGTGTAGTGCACGTCCGGCAGCGCCCGCAGCTCGGCGGCCTTCTGCTCCGGTGAGGTGTCGCTGAGGAAATTGCCGCCGCCGATCTCCGGACCGGCCAGGTACTTCAGCAGGTTCGGCTTGCGCAGCGGCGGATGAAACTCGATGTGGAAATGAAAGCCCGCGTAATCGCCTCCGTCCGTCGGCGCCTGATGCAGCGGCATGACATAAGGAAACGGCATCTGCCAGAGGTTGTCAAACTTGACCAGTACGTGCTTGAGCGCAGCGGCCAGCTCGGTCAGCTCTTTATCGGAAAGCGCCGCCACGCTGGCGTGCGTTACCTTCGGCGCGACGTACACCTCGTACGCGTACCGTGCGAAGTAGGGCATGAAGGCGACGGCTGATTCGTTCTCCAGCAGGATGCGCCGCCCGTCCTGCCGCTCGGCCGTCAGGATGTCGGCAAACAGCGCCCGCCCCGTCTCGCGCAGATGCCGTCGGCAGACCGCCGCTTCGGTCTCGATGGTCTTGAACACGAAGTTCGTGGCGTAGATCTGGCCGTGCGGGTGCGGGTTCGACACGCCCACCACGTCGCCCTTGTTCTCGAAGATCAGTACGTGTGCGATCTGGTCGCGGCGGCCCAGGTCGACGTACTGCTCTTGCCACACGCGCAACACGCCTTCGATATCCTGCGCGGGCATTTGGGCCAGCGTCAGATCGTGCCGTGGACTGTAGCAGACGACCCGGGCGATTCCGGTGGCCGGCCGGTTCTGGTAGATGCCCACCGGCGGGTGGAGGTCGGTCGGCGCGTCGAGCCCGACGCACGGCAGGTCATTATCGAACACGAACGTCGTTTCGTATGCGGGGTTGCGCCGACCTCCCACGCGACTGTTGCCCGGGCACAAGTAGCACTGCGGATCGTACTGCGGCAGCGACGTAGCCTTGTCGCCCACCGTCTGGCCGATCCAGGGCCGGTCCTGCCGATGGGCGGCGACGATCACCCATTCCTCTCGCAGCGGATGCCAGCGTTGTTCCCACGTCATCGGCGTATCACCTCGATAGCTTCGCTCCGTATGGGCTCGCCTTCGGACCCATCTGCGATCATCTCCCTCGCCGGCGGAGTCTAAGCCGGATACCGGACAGGTCAAGCGCAGCGGGTGCGGCCGTTGTGTGCCCGGCGAGTGAGGTTATGCTACGCGTACGTTACCGCTGTAGGAGATGTCGATATGCCCGTAAGCTATTCATTGGGTGCCCACGAGCCGTTGGCTCACCGTCTGCGAACCGGCAACGCCGCAACCGACGAGCGGCAGCGCTACGCCGAGGAGGTCTCCGACGCCGCCCTCGACCGCGCCGTCGCCATCGGAGCCGATACCGTTCATATCGCCTGCTACAAGGGTTTCGGCCTCGAGCACGAGAAAGACACCATCGCCCGAGCCGCCGACTTCGCCGCCCGGGCCCGCAAGCGAGACCTCCACGTCAGCATCTACGTCCAGGGCGCGCCGGTCTACTACGAAACCTTCCTGGCTGAAACGCCCGAGGCGGCTGACTGGCTGGTGACCAACCAGTTCGGCCAGCACGTGCCCTGGGGGTTCCAAGTCTTTCGGCGGTACATGTGCCTGAGCGCGCCAGGGTTCATCGAGTACCAGCAGAAGATGATCCGCACTGTGGTCGACGCGGTCGGCCCCGACGACGTGTTCATGGACAATGTCTCGTGGAACCCGCCGCCCAACGACTGCCACTGCCCCTGCTGCCAGCGCGACTTCCGCCGACATCTGGAGCGCACCTTTGGCGACCGACTGGAAGACGAGACCGGCATCGCTTCGCTCGACCACGTCGAGATCCCGCGGACCGATCCGTTCTTTTACCCGCCCGACTCGTTCCGCCTCATCCGCGACCCGATCCACCAGGAAAGCGTACGGTTCCGCGTTCAATCGCTGCGACGGTATCTCCAGGCCATGTACGACACGGTCAAATCCATTGACGCCAAGATGACCTTCGGCTGTAACGCCGGCTGCGATCACTTCCGCGTCAACACCCCGTACACCAGCGGCCAATGGATCGAGGACATCGATGCCGCAACCGATCACTGGAGCCTGGAGGAGTTCGCCTTTCGCCCGCGCGTCGAGCCCGATGGCAGCGTGGTCAGCAAGGCTCGCATCAACAAGGTAGCCGAGTTCTACGGGCGGACCATTGGCCGGGGCATGTGGGGCGAAGCGACCGACGACGATCGCCGCGTCACCATCGGCGAAGCGTTGACCTTTGCCCGAGGGCGCATCGGCGGGATCGGCAACCTGGCCGCCCCCAAGGGCTACTTCGACGGAATCGCACCGACGTTGAAGTGGGCCAGAGGGTTGCAGGAGAAGATAGCGGCCGGCAGGATCGTCGCCCCGGTCGCCTCGCTGCGGCTACTGGCCAGCCAGGCTTTTGTGCGATTTGCCCCGATGCACTACGGCTGCATGACCGAACAGGCGCTGCTTGAGGGGCACGTGCCGTTTTTGATCGCGACGGATGCGATCTTCGATCGGCTGGACGAGTTCTCGGTTGTCGTGATGCCCAACATGCCGGCTCTGTCGGACCGGCAGGTGGAGCTGCTGCGGCGCTTTGTCCAACGCGGTGGCGGGCTGCTGTTGATCGGCCAGAGCGCCACCACCGACGAGCGTCTGCGGGTTCGGACCAATCACCCCTTTGCCGACGCATTCGCGCCCGACGCGCTCGACTCGCTCCTGGAGATGGGGCCGCCCCACTTTGTCCCGCGGGTCGACGTGTCGCGTCTGACCCACACCATCCATGGCGAACTGGGCAGTGGGAAGGTGGCCTGGCTGCCCACGCTCACCCCCACCAGCACCGTGCAGTGGCAGCGCGACCCTTACTTCCCGTTCCGCATCGTGCTGCCTGAAGAGGTTCGCCCGCCCGCCGAAGCCACGGAGCTGATCCAACTGGTCAAAGCCGTCGCGCCGTGGCCCTTCCCGGTCGAGGTCGAAGCGCCCAGACATGTAATGGCTGAGTATCGTCGCGACGACGACCGCCTGTACGTGCACCTGGTCAACCTGTCGACCGACGCGGCCGCCCGCGATGTGGCCCTGCACGTCAACGAGCCGGTCGCCGGCGAGGCGACGGTCCATCCGATGGACGGCAAAGCGTTCTCGGTCCAGCCTCGCGCCGCGGGACAGGGCTGGCGCATCGATCTGCCCCTGCTCGATCGCTACGCCCTGGTGGAGATTGCGGTCAAGTAGGCCGTGTACGAGCTGATGCGCGCGAGACATCTCGTCGATGCGTGCCCGATACCGATTGCCAAGGCGCATCGCTCGTTGCTTGTGGCGTTGGGGTCGATTCGATATTCTGCCCTGCCGTGTATAGGTGCCGTTCGTTACGACAATGAGTGTCAGCAGGATGGCGAGAATAACCGTTGAGCACATCCGCAGTGCCGGCGTGGTAGGGGCCGGCGGGGCCGGGTTCCCTACGCACGTCAAGCTCTCGGGCAAGGCCGATACCGTCCTGGTCAACGCCGCCGAATGCGAGCCCTTGCTGCACAAGGACAAGGAAGTGCTGCGGGCGTTTCCCGACGAGGTGGTCGCCGGCCTGGCCGCCGCCATGAGCCTGGTCGGCGCCGAACACGGCGTGATCGGCATCAAGGAGAAGTACCAGGACGTCATCGATCTGGTCCGTCCAAAGCTGGGCTCAAATATGAAACTCGTCACCTTGCGGGATAGCTATCCTGCCGGCGACGAGTTCATCCTGGTCTACGACGTGCTCGGCCGGGTGATCCCGCCGGGAGGCCTGCCCCTTGATGTCGGGGCGGTGGTCGTCAACGTCGAGACCGCCGTCAACATCGCCGCCTCACCCGAGCAGCCCGTCACCGAAAAGTTCCTGACCGTGGGCGGAGCCGTTGCACGACCGTCGACGGTTCGCGTGCCCGTCGGGGCAACTCTGGCCCAATGCGTCGCAGCCGCCGGAGGCGCCAACGTCGACGCCCCTAACTACATGGTCGGCGGGGTCATGATGGGTTACCTCGAAGACAACCACGACGCGCTGGTCGACAAGACCACGGGCGGCATCGTCGTGCTGCCGGGCGACCACGTGGTAATCCGCCGACGCCGCCAGGACTGGCAGCAAATTGTCCGCATCGGCCGAAGCGCCTGCGACCAGTGCAGTTACTGCACCGAACTGTGCCCACGCTATCTGCTGGGTCACCCGATCGAGCCGCACCGGGCCATGCGAAGCCTCGAGTTCAACCTGGTCGGCGAGGCCAACGTGGTGGGTACGAGCTACTGCTGCGAGTGCAATCTGTGCAGTCTCTACTCCTGCCCGGAGGACCTCGACCCCAAAAACGTCTGTACGCAGAACAAACGGCGCCTCGCGGCCGAGAAGAGCAAGTGGGACAATCCGCCGTTCAACCCCGACCGTCCCGCTGTGCACCTGAACAATCGCAGGGCCCCGATGATCAAGCTGATGCAAAAGCTCGGGCTGACCGGCTTCGTCAACGTGGGCCCGCTCGGCGATAAGACGTTTGCCGCCGACCGCGTCGGCATCAAGCTCAAACAGCATGTCGGCGCGCCGTGCGAGCCGACCGTTGCAGTGGGCGACACGGTGAAGCGCGGCCAACAGATTGGCACGCCGCCGACGCGTAACGGCAAGCCGGCGCTCGGTGCGCCGGTGCATGCATCGATCGACGGGCGGGTAGCTGCGATCGAGGACGGCGTTATATGGATCGAGAGATGATGCACTGCCCCACACCGGCCGGCGCGCTGCCGGTCGCAAGGTATGCTGGCTAGAGGATGAACATGGGCGCACCGAAATCCATTGGCGCGATCGAGCTGTCCAGTATCGGCGTGGGCTACAACGTTCAGGACCACATGCTCAAAGCCGCCTCGGTGAAGGCGGTCATCGCCCGCACCATCTGCTCGGGCAAGTACTTCATCGTGCTGGCCGGCCCTGTCAGTGACGTGCGGGCCGCCATATCGGCGGGCCTGGCGATCGCCGGTGAAGCCATCATCGACCATCTGGTCATCCCCAACGTGCACGAGTCGGTCTTTCCCGCGTTGGGGCAGTCGGTCGAGCTGCGCGAGGAGCAGGCCGAAGCGCTTGGCGTGGTCGAAACGTTCAGTGGAGTCAGCATCATCGCCGCAGCCGATGCAGCCGCCAAAGCCGCACGCGTTACGCTTTTCCGCATCCACGTGGCCATGGCGCTGGGCGGCAAGGGCTTCTGCCTGATGACCGGCAGCGTGGCCGACGTGCGGGCCGGGGTAGCTGCCGCCGCCGCCGAGGCCCGCCAGCGCGGATTGCTGGTCAGCGAGATCGTCCTGCCCCGCCCAAGCCGGGAGTTGTTCGCCGAGTATCTGTAGAACCGCCTGTGGGACGGACCCATCCGCGACCAGAGAGGCGGACGTGCCGCCGGCCGCCCTCGACGCCATCAGCCACACGTTGCTGGTGTAGCTTGCTGGCGGGCCGAACGGCCGACGCCGTGGCCGTCATGTGCAACTCTGCCCGCAAGCACCTGGCCACCAACATCGGGGCGTCGACCGCTTGGCCGATCCCGCTCGCCATCAACGTCCTATAATCATCCCATTGCCCGCATATTGACCGATTTACGTAGGAATTTGCTTGAATTTGTGATCGATATCGGTTATATTTCTATCGATATCAGTCATTGGAATGACTGGATTCGACGGTGGGTGCTTCGTATGAACGTGGAAGACAGGCGCTCCAAGACATCTGAACTGCTTTCCTTGCAGGGCTTTATGTCGCTTGCGGAGCTGGTTGATGCACTCGGCGTCTCTGAGAGCACCATTCGGCGCGATCTTGAGGCCCTTGAGCAGCAGGGGCTCATCCGCCGCACCCATGGCGGGGCGGTCTATGTGGCCGACAGTTCGGCCCACAGCCTGGCGTTTGCCAAGCGGCAGGGCGAGTCGGCTGGCGAGAAACAGGCCATCGCCCGCATGGTGGCCGAGCTGATCCCGCCGGGTCAGACGGTGATCATCAACGGCGGTACGACCTGCTACGAGGTGGCCAGGGCCGTCCAGGGGCGCGGGCTCAACGTCGTCACCAACTCGGTGCCTATCGCGGCGCTGCTGTCGGCCGACGTGGTGACTGAGGTGACGCTGGTGGGCGGCTATGTGTATCCGCGGACGGGGGTGGCCCTTGGGGCGATGGCCGAACGCCAGCTTGAGACGCTTCACGCCACGCAACTGGTGCTCAGTTGCGCCGGGCTCACCGAGCAGGGCGCTTTCAACTCCAATCAGATGATGGTCGACGCCGAGCGCAAGATGATGCAGATCGCCGACGAGGTCATCCTCGTCATCGACCACACGAAGTTCGGCAAGCGTGCGGTCGCCAGGCTGTGTGCCCTGGACGAAATCGACGTGATCGTCACCGACGCCACTCCCGACGATGCTCGGCCGGCGTGGCTCGAGCGGGTGCGAGCGCGAGTCGTCTTTGCCGCCAATGTCAGAGCGAAAGGATAATCAGCGGTGGCAGCAACGGCGCTGAACATCCCCATGCCTCGCGAGCAACTCGAACGGGTGGTTCGCCAAGTGGTGCGCGAGCGCCTCGCCGCCGGCGAGCCACAGCTTTCGGTGGCCTATACGCCCAACCTGGTGGTCAACATCTCCGCCCGGCATATGCACGTGAGCCGCGACGATCTTCAGCGACTGTTCGGGCCGGAGGCGGAGCTGACGGTCTATCGGTGGCTGTACCAGCCGGGCGAGTTCGCGGCCGACCAACGGGTGACGGTCATCGGCCCGCGGCGCCGGGCGATCGAGAACGTGCGTATCCTTGGGCCCGTGCGGAAGATGACACAGGTGGAGATCAGCTTTACCGACGCGGTGGCGCTGGGCATCGACGCACCGTGCCGCCCTTCGGGCAACATCGAAGGCACGCCGGGCTGCGTGGTCATCGGGCCGAAAGGGTCGATCGAGCTAAAGCAGGGGGTCATCCGGGCAGAGCGTCACGTGCACATGTCGCCGGCCGACGCTGGCGTATACGGCTTTAAGGATGGCCAGTATGTCAGGTTGCGAGTCGAGAGCGACTGTCCCATGACGTTTGAACGGTTGCTGTGCAGAGTGGACCCGCGGTTTCTGCTTGAGGTGCATTTGGACACCGACGAAGGCAACGCGTGCGACCTGGTCGGTGCCGGCAGTGTGGAACTGCTTGGGTAGGCAAATGATGAAGGATACTTCCTTTCAAGGAGATGCGTAGATGGCGGTGCAAGCATTGGGCATGGTCGAGACGCGAGGCCTGGTCGGGCTGATCGAGGCGTCGGACGCGATGTGCAAGGCGGCCAACGTCGAGCTGGTCGGCTGGGATCGCGTCGGCGGGGGCATGGTGACGGCGTTTGTCCGTGGCGACGTGGCTGCGGTCAAAGCGGCGACCGATGCCGGGGCGGCGGCGGCGGGCAAGATCGGTGAGGTCGTCTCGGTGCACGTGATCCCGCGTCCGCACGAGGATCTGGATCATGCGGTCCCGGCCAAGTCGACCGGTACGTAAGAAGCCGGGCAACGGCAAAGGCAAGCGCCCACCCGGCCGACGCGATGCGCGATCGTCGACGGGTCGGCGAGCAGGAGAACAGCAGATGGAAGCGTTGGGCATGATTGAGACCAAGGGCTACGTCGGGCTGATCGAAGCCTCGGACGCGATGTGCAAGGCCGCCAGCGTCGAGCTGATCAAGCAGATCGAGATCGGCGGTGGGTACGTCACGACGCTGGTCCGCGGCGACGTGGGCTCGGTCAAGGCGGCGGTCGAGGCCGGCGCGGCGGCGGCGGGCAAGGTGGGCGAGTTGGTGTCGTCGCACGTAATCCCCGCACCGCATGCGGGCCTGACCGGCGTGTTCCTGTAGACCCGGGCGGTCCAATCGACAGGCCAAAGAAAGACGCCATGAAGATTCTGGTGGCCAACATCGGATCGACCAGCTTCAAGTTCCGGCTGTTCGAGATGGCTGGGGCAAACGAGCGCGAACTCGCCGCCGGCGGCGCCGATCGCATCGGACAGGATGCCGGCACGTTGAGTTGGCAGGTTGTCGGACAGAGCCTGCGGTCGCGGCCGAGCGATTTCGCCGATCACGGCCAGGCGGTCACGCGGGTGCTCGAACAACTGGTGGCCGACGATGCATTGGCGACGCCGGGCGATCTGGATGCGGTTGCGTTCAAGGCGGTGATGGGCGGCGATTTGGATCCGGTCGTACGGGTCGACGAGCACGTGCTCGAGCGTATGGAGTACTTCGTGCCGATCGCGCCGATGCACAACCCGGCCTACATCGCGGCCATGCGTATGTTCCGCCAGGTGCTGGGCGAGACGCCTCTGGTGGCGGCGTTCGAGCCGGGCTTCCACCACACGATCCCGCTGCGACGTCAACGCTATGCCGTGCCGCCGGAGTGGGCTGAACGGTACGGCATCCGACGTTATGGCTATCACGGGGCGTCACACTGTTACATCGCCACACGTACCGCCGAACTGATGGGCGCGGACAAGGCGCGGCGGATCATCTCGTGTCATCTGGGCGGCTCGTCGAGCGTGTGCGCGATCCGCGACGGGCGGAGCGTGGCCAACTCGTTCGGCCTGTCGGCGCAGTCGGGTTTGCCGCACGGGGCGCGGGCGGGCGAGTTTGATCCGTTCGCCCTGTCGCTGCTGAACCGCCAGGGGGGACTGAGCCTCGATCAGATGCTCACCATACTGGGCACGCAGAGCGGGTTGGCGGCGGTGAGCGGCACGAGCGGCGACATGCGTGATATTCACGAAGCCGCAGCCGACGGCAGCGAGCGGGCAAAGCTCGCGATCGACGTGCTGGTTACCGCCATACGGGATTACCTCGGCGCGTACCTGGTAGAGCTGGGCGGGGCCGACGCGATTGTTTTTACCGGCGGTATCGGGCAGAAGGATCCGTATGTGCGTGCGGCGGTGTGTGACGGTTTGGAGTTCTGCAGCATCGAACTCGACGAGCGAAAGAACGAACCGGCGGCCGGCGAATGTCGTATCGAAGGTGCGAAGTCGTCGTCGGCTGTCTGGGTGATGCCCACCAATGAGGAGTTGATCGTCGCGCGACAGGCGGCGGAGTTGTTGGCGAAGGGTTCGTAACGAAGCGAGGTACATACCGGCCGGCATGGCCGGTTTCGGAGAATCATGATGCCAGATGAAGCTTTGGGAATGATCGAGACACGGGGCCTGGTGGCCGTCATTGAGGCGACCGACGCGATGCTGAAGGCGGCCAAGGTGAAGTATATCGGACGCCATCGCGCCGGCAGCGGGTTGGTAGCCTCGCTGGTGACCGGCGACGTAGCGGCGTGCAAGGCGGCGGTCGACGCCGGGGCGGCAGCGGCTGCCCGCATCGGTGAAGTCGTGTCGGTGCACGTGATCCCCAGGCCGCACGATGACGTCGAGAAGTTGATGCCACGTAGTACATAAGACACTGGCAGGCGAGCCGTTCGGCCGGGCTCACGGCCGAGGCCGCCCGTCGTACCCGACGAAACACTGGCGGACGAGTCCGCCTTCGGCGGATGGCACACGGGTTTGGCACCGGCGGGCGAGCGTGAAAGGAAGCCAGCATGTTCATTGCCCGAGTCAAAGGCAACGTGGTGACCACGCAGAAGGTTCCTCAGATGACGGGCAGGAAACTGCTGATCATCGATCCCTTGCGCGTGGATGAAGACGAGAAAACCATGATCTCGACGGGTCGATGCTTTGTCGCGGTCGACTCGATCGGCGCGGGCGTGGACGAGCTAGTGCTGGTCACGCAGGGCTCCAGCGCGCGGATGACCGAGGGCACGTCCGACGCACCGGTCGACTGCGTGGTCATCGGCATCGTCGACACGGTCGGTGTGCACGGCGAGACGATCTACCGCAAGCAGGCCGACCGCTGATCACCGAAACCTGCCCGTAACGGGAGCATGTCATGACGCAGGTGGACGAACAGCTTATTCAAGACGTCGTAACCAAGGTGCTCGAGCACGTGCAGAGCGGTTGGGGCGGTCGCGTTGCTCCGACTGTGGGCAAGAGCGCGGCGGCGCCGGTGTCGGCGGCGTCGGCGGCACCGACGACCGCGGGCAATCGGTTCGGTCAGTTCACGAACGTCGACGAGGCGGTCGCGGCGGCCAAGGCGGCCCAGGCAGCCCTGATGCGCCGATCGCTCGCTCAGCGACAGATCGCCTGCGACCTGATCGGCAAGATCTGCATCAACCAGGCCGACGAGCTGGGCCGCTTGGAGTACGAGGAGACGCGGATCGGTCATCCGCCGCACAAGCCCGACAAGCTCGTGCTGGCGGCGCGGATCGCGATGGGCGCCGATTCGATCAGGACCGAGTGTTTCAGCGGCGATCACGGCATCACGCTGGAGGAGCACGCGCCGTGGGGTGTGATCGGTGTGATCACCCCCGTGACGCATTCGCTGCCGACGCTGGCCAATAACGCCATGAACATGATCGCAGCCGGCAATTCGCTGGTCTGCAATCCGCACCCCAGCGGCAAGCGGATCGCCGCCCACGGCGCGAAGCTGTTCAACCAGGCGATCTACGAGAAACTCGGGATCGACAACCTGATTTGCGTCATCACCGAGCCCACGCTGGAAAGCGCCAACCAGATCTTCACGCACCGCGACGTGTCCCTGCTGGCCATCACGGGCGGTATGGGTGTGGTGCGAGCGGCCATGCGGTCGGGCAAGCGGGCGATCTGCGCCGGGCCGGGCAACCCGCCCGTGGTCGTCGACGCGTCGGCCGACCTGGACAACGCGGCACGATGCATCATCGAGGGCGCGTCCTACGACAACAACCTGCTGTGCATCTCCGAGAAGGAGGTTTTCGTCGAGGCGTCGATCTTCGAGCCGATGATGGCGGCCATGGCCAAGGCCGGCGCGTTTCAGCTCACTACCCAACAGATGGACCAGTTGGCCCGGATCTGCATCGAGACCGGCGGGGAGGGCAGTCATCCGCACGCCAAGACAGAATTCGTCGGCGCCGAGCCGCAGACGCTCGCCCGGCAGATCGGCGTGAGCGTCCCACCTTCGTGTCGACTGCTGTTCGGCCAGACCGACCAGCGGCATCCGTTCGTGCAGGCCGAGCAGATGATGCCCGTGCTGCCCTTCGTCAAGTGCGACAGCTTCGAGAAGGCGGTTGAGTGCGCCAAGCAGGCCGAGCACGGCTTCGGGCATACGGCGGTGATCCATTCGCGGCTGGTCGATCACATGACGTACATGGGCAAGGAGATGAACACCACGATATACGTCAAGAACGGTCCGTCGCTGGCGGGCGATTCGGCCGGCGGCGAGGGCTACGGCAGTTACTCGATCGCCTGCTCGACCGGCGAGGGACTGACCACGCCGACCACCTACACGCGCATCCGCCGGTGCACGATGGTGGACAACCTGCGGATCATCTAGACGCGTCGCAAGAACATGACTGTGAAGGCCATGAGCTACGAAGCGTGTATTGCCGCGCTGAACCTGGAGATGACCGATCGCGTCCCGCGAACGGAGTATTCGGCCGACACGCAGTGGGAATTGGTGGCAGTGGTAACGGGCATCGATACGTCGGTCGAGGCGAACCGTGGGCGCGCATCACACGCGTTCATGGAAGCATGGGAGTACTGCCTGGAGTGGTCGACTCCGGGCGGGCACGAGATCACGGTTCGGACCGACATGGGCCATGGCCACTATGTCGCCGACGGCAGCGACCTGCGCCCCGCCTCGCCCTGTCCGTTCAGCAGTGTCGAGCAGGCTCTTAGTTTTGATCCGGCTGCCGTTTTTCCGAGTGAGCTGATCGATGAGATCGTCGAGAAGTGCAATCGTCGCTGGCGCCCGGCGCAGGGCGATGATCCGTGGGTGGTCACCGGCGGCGTCTACGAGACGCTGTTTTCGGGTCTGATCTGCATCTTTGGGTGGGATATGCTGCTGACGGCCGCCGGCACCGACGAGCGTCGCTTCGCACGGGTGATCGACAGCTATGTTGAGTGGATCGCGCCGTATTTTGAGGGCTGGGCGCGGTCGGAAGCGCCGGTGATCATGAGCCACGACGATATCTGCTGGACGTCGGGGCCCGTGTTTGCGCCTGACTGGTATCGCAAGTACATCTTCCCCAAGTACAAGCGGTTGTGGCGGCCGGTCCTCGAGGCTGGCAAGAAGCTGATGTTCACCGCCGACGGCGCCTACCACGTGTTCTTTGACGACATCGTCGCCGCAGGCGCCCACGCACTGGTCATGGAGCCGATGAGCGATATGGCGCTGTTCGCCCGCCGGTATGGCCGCAGCCATGCGTTCGTGGGCAATGCCGACACGCGGGTGCTGCTGCTCGGCACGAAGCGGGACATCTACAACGAGGTAAAACGCTGCATGGACATCGGGAGGCAGTACCCGGGCTTCATTATGGCGGTGGGCAACCACATCCCCGCCAACACGCCGGTGGACAACGCGCTGTATTACAACGAGGCATACCTGGAGCTTTGCAAGAGATAAGTGTCATGCTCAAAGGCGTAGTAGAAGGCAGCGCGATCGCAACCATCAAGCATCCGTCGATGCGAGGGTGGAAGCTGCTGGTCGTCCAGCCGATCGGTCAGGACGGTGGTCCCGACGGCGATCCGCTGCTGGCGATCGACATGCTCGGCGCCGGTCATGGTACGCAGGTGGTGATCAGTAACGACGGCAGGGGCGCGCGGGAGATGGTTGGCGACAACACGTCGCCCGTCCGCTGGGCCGTAATCGGAATTGTGGATTAGAAAGGCAGCAGGCGGTGGAGGCCGAACTGGTCAACCGGATCGTCGAGCAGGTGCTGGTTGCTCTGCGGCAGCGCGGCGGATCAGCCCTGACCGGCGCGCCCCCAGGCGCCGGCGCACGGGTTGGTGTCGGCCAATCCAGACCGCAGGCCCGCCCGCCCGCCAAGGTGTTCATCACGGCCCAGATGCTCCAGCAGCGGATCCGGGCGTCGGCCGGCAACGGGGTGATCGAGCTGGCGCACAACGAGTATCTCACGCCCAATGCCGTCGACCTTGTCCAGCAACGACACGTGACCGTTCACAAGGCCCCCAAGCCGAACCCGTCGCATGCGAGCGTCAACCCGGCTGCGCCCGTCGCGAGCTCCGGTAGCGAGGCATCGGAAACGTCTTCGAGCCCTGCGCTCTCGGTCGGAGCCATCGGTGTGGTCAGCGACCGAACCGACCGGACGACCGAGGGACTGCTCGACGCTTTGGCGTGCGACGGTGTGACGCTGGTCGAGTGCAACCAGACCGACTGCTGGATCCGCAACCTACAAGCCATGGGCCGGTCTGTCACGGACGGCACATTGGCGGCGGGTGTCGCGATCCTGCCGTTCGCGGCCGACGCGATGGTGCTGGCCAACAAGATGCCGGGCATCCGCGCCGTGCAGGGAACGCGCCGCCAAAGCGTGGAGGCCGCCCTGCGACACTTCGACGCCAACATGCTGATCCTGGAGACGGCGTTCAGCAGCTTTCACGAGATGCGGACCATGATTCGCGAGTTTGCGTCCGAACGGACGGCTTCACCCATGGCCGACACCTTGCTGGCGGCTGTGGCCGAGTTGGAAAGGACATAGCCCACCATGCGAATCGCCCGGGTGATCGGCAAAGTCACGCTCAACCGCAGGATGTCCGAACTCGTGCCGGGCAGCTTCCTGCTCGTGCGGCCGTCCAATCGAGGCACGCTGGCGGGCAGAAACGACGGCAACGAGGAGACGCTGGTGATGTACGACAGTCTGGCCGCTCGCGAGGATGATCGCGTCGGGCTGGTGGAGGGGCGCGAAGCCACCGCACCGTTCTACCCGCAGAAGGTCCCGTACGACGCCTACAACGCGTGCATCCTCGACGATCTCGATTTCGATCCCGTGCTGGAGGTGCCGTGATGGCCAGTGAATGGGAGGTCAAGCGACAGATTTGCCAGGTGGGCCGCCGGATGTACGAGAAGAATTTCGTCGCCGCCAACGACGGCAACATCAGCTACCGTCTGGGCGACGGCCGCTACCTCTGCACGCCGACGGGCGTGTCCAAGGGTTTCCTTCAGCCGGCAGATATCGCAGTGGTCGACGAACAGGGCAAGCAGCTCGCCGGGGGCATGCCGCGGACGTCGGAGATCATGCTCCACCTGGAGATCTACCACGAGCTGTCTGGCATCAACGCCGTGTGCCATGCCCACCCGCCGCATGCAACGGCGTTTGCGGTCGCCGGACTCGAGTTGCCCACGTGCATCCTGCCCGAGGTGGAGATCTTCATCGGCCAGGTGCCCATCGCCGAATACGACACGCCCGGCACCAAAACGTTTGCAGAGACGATCCTGCCGCATCTACGCAACAAAGCCAATACCATTCTGCTGGCCAATCATGGGGCGGTGGCGTGTGATCGAACGCTCGAACAGGCGTACTTCCATCTGGAGACGTTGGATCAGTACTGTCGCATCCTGCTGCTGGCCAAGCAGGTGGGCAGCATTCGTCAACTGTCCGAGGGGCACGTGCGCGACCTTCTGCAATTGAAGCAGAACCTGGGCATCGACGATCCGCGGCTGGACGGCGACGCGCAGGTGTGCACGCTGGCCGGCAGCGACGAGTTCCTTCGCGGCTTTTCGATGCGGGCCATCGCCCAGCACACCGCCGACGCCAACGGGCACGGGCGCGGGGCGGGCATCGCCGGGGCCAAATCGCAGGCGGGCCAGCCGCAGCCGCTGCCAGAGCGAACCCGATCTTTCCCGGCCGTGGTGGCCGGTCGGCAGCTCGCCGGCGCGGAGTCGTTGGGCTCCAGTTCCGAAACCGCCCGCAAACGGGCGATGGACGACCAGGTGGAACGCCTCGTGCAGGTGATCACCGATCGAATCGTTCAGATGGCGGGCGACGGACGAGGGTAACGATTGCCATGACCAAGTCACTCGACGCAAAGCTGGCCGACATCCACGCCGACCCGGACTCTGGCGCCTTCATCCTGGCCGATGCCAAGGACGCGGACATGGCCTTCGGCATGGGCTCGCCCGGCGTGAGCCCCGAGCATCAGGACGGGGGCTTTCGTTCGCTGGCCGACTACCGAGAGCACATTGCCGAGAACGTCCGACAGGGGCTGCTCGACATCATGCTGATGTCCGTTTCGACCAACGAGGTCGTGACCATTCGCCAACGCCTGTTCGACGGCTCGCCGGTCACGCCGGCCGTTAGGGCCAACGACACGACCGACATTCACGTCGCGCGCGGTGCGTCCTATCCCAAACAGCCGTCGCGACCGTTCCGTACGGCTCTGATCGAGCACGCCCAGTGCGGACAGCTCGACTGCGACGATTCACAGCGGCAGCTCGGTGCGAACCTCGGCCTGTACAGCATCACGTTCAACAACGACGTCGACCTGGACCGCCGGAGCCTCGAAGCCTATCGCGACTTTCGCGTCGAGGCCGAGCGCAAGGGCTTTCGCCACTTTCTGGAGGTGTTCGATCCCAACGCACCGGTCCACCCGATCCCGCCTGACAAGATCGGCGCGTTCATCAACGATCTGATCGCCCGGGCATTGGCGGGTGTGCCCTCGGCGGGTCGGCCGCTCTTTTTGAAGATTGTCTATCACGGACCGAAGTTCATGGAGGAGCTGGTCCATTACGACCGGCATCTCGTGCCGGGCATTCTGGGTGGCTCGGCGGGCACGACGTATGACGCGTTTAAGCTGCTGGCCGAGGCGAAAGCCCACGGCGCCCGGGCCGCCTTGTTCGGGCGCAAGATCAACAACGCCGAGCATCAGCTCAGCTTCATCCAGTTTCTGCGATGGATCGCCGATGGCGAGATTGGCCCGCAGGAAGCAGTCAAGGCCTACCACGGCGTGCTTCAGGGTCTGGGGATCAAGCCGAATCGCTCGTTACACGACGACATGCAGTTGACCGAGCAGGCTGTCGGATACAGCGGCTCGACCCGCAGCTTCAGCATCCCAGCTTCGGGGGCCCCCGCACGGCGTGCCGCCCCGGTCGATTCGCGTCGGCCTGCCGCCTCCAACGGCCAAGCAGCCTATCCCACCCGCGCCGACGGGATGCCCGATTTTGCCCGCATGACGCCCGACCAGCGACTCGCCTATCACAAGGCCCGGCTCGACCGAAGCATCGGGTAAGCCCACTCCAATCGCCGTCAGGCCCATCTCTCGTTTGCCTCTTGAACGTTTTGGCAGTTTTGTGCGGCGCCCTCGTCACGCTCACGCCGTTTCGTTCTGGCACAACGCTTGTCATGGCCTGTGCAGTACTGATACCCTACATGTTCACGAGTGGCCGGCTGCGTTCGCGTGGCGTCATGCACAAGACCAGAGGTGTGTGAGGATGAACTCAGACAGCGTGTTGGGCTGCATAGCTGTCTTCGGCGCACTGTGTACGGTCGCCTATTTCGTGTTCTGGAGCCGTCGGCAGATCAATCGTATTGGCCGCAGCGGCTTCGGCTCGGCCCGCAAGATTCTCAAAGAGCTGAATGACGACCGATAAGACATCCGTCTCGGCCGAATTGTCGCGCGATCTGACCCTGTTCCACATCACCATGATGGGACTGGGCATGATGATCGGCGCGGGCGTGTTCCTGGGGGTGGGCAACTCGATCCACGTAGCCGGTCCCGGCGGGGTCATGTTGACGTTCGCTCTCAACGGCGTCATCGCGCTGTTCACCGCGATGAGCTATGCGGAGCTGAGTTCGGCCGTGCCGCGCGCCGGCGGGGCCTACAACTTTGCCCGGATCGGCTTCGGGCGCGGCACGAGCTTTGTCGCGGGATGGATGGAGTGGTTCGCCTCCAGCGTTGCGGGCAGCCTCTACGCGGTGACGCTGGGCATCTACATCGTGCGCTATCTGGAGGGCCTCGGCGTGCTCGAATGGACGAGCGTGCCCGACTACATCCTCCAGAAGGTGGTGGCCGTTCTTGTGGCGGCTTTGTTCATCTACATCAACTACCGGGGCGCATCGGAGACAGGCAAAATCGGGGCCGTCTTCACTCTGGCGCAGACGGTTTTCCTGCTGTTCATCGGACTGGTAGGCGTCGTCGTGTGCCTTCGCGACCCAGCCCGCCTGGCGAATTTCGACCCCTTCCTGCCACAGGGCTGGTCGAAGCTGCTGGTGACGATGGGCTTTACCTACGTGGCTTTTGAGGGCTTCGAAGTGATCGCCCAGGCCGGCGACGAGACGATCGATCCGAAGCGCAACTTGCCCAAGGCCATGCTTTACTCGGTCCTGATCGTGACGTTCACGTACGTGGGCGTGGCGTTTGCGACGGTCGTGGCGGTCAAGGCCGGCTCGCCCGGCGTCGACGGCGAGGTGTGGCGGTGGATCGGCTCGTTCCGCGAGAAGGGGTTCGGCGAAGCGGTCGCGCGTCTGATGCCCATGGGCAATCTGCTGCTGACGCTGGCGGTGATCTTTGCGGCCACGTCGGCGCTCAATGCCACGGTGTATTCGGCCACCCGTGCGTCGTACGCTCTCGGGCGCGACCGCATGCTTCCCGCCATGTTCGCCTGGATTTCCAGACGGCGTAAGACGCCCTGGGCTGCCCTGCTGTTTACCGGAGTGATTGTCATCGTCGTGGCCGTCTTCCTGCCGACGATGGACGTCGCGTCCAGCGCCAGCATCATGTTTCTGTGTCTGTTTTTTCTGGTGAATGTGTGTGTGATCACCATTCGCCGCAACATGGGCGACGAATTGGAGTATGGCTACCTGCTTCCGCTGTTTCCGCTGCCGCCGCTGGTGGCCATCCTCTGCCAAGCGGTCCTGGCGGCCGAGCTGCGCGAGGTCAGCATTGTGGCCTGGATCGTGGCGCCGGCGTGGATTGTGACGGGCGTCTTGATTTACCAGCTTTATTCGCGCGCTCGAACGGTGGCCACCGCACACGAAGTGCTGGTCTTTGCCGACGAGAAGGCGCCCAAGCGCGACGAATACCGCATCATGGTTTCGGTGGCCAATCCGGACAACGCCATCGAACTGGTCCGCAACACCTACAAGCTTTGCGGGGCCAAGAACGCGCGCGTGGAACTGCTGCACATGGTGCCCGTGCCCGAGCAGGTGCCTCTCGCCGACGCCGAACGCTACATGTTGGAGGGCAAGGAGGGCATTCTCGAGGCCATGCTGGCCTTGGGCCCGATGTTCACCGTGGGCACCACCCTGCGTTACTGCCGTAATATCGCGCGCGGCATCCTCAGTGCGGTCAGCGACAAGAAGATCGACATGCTGATCATGGGCTGGCACGGCGGCAAGGGGGGGCGTATTTTCTCGCTCGGCAGCACGATCGATCCGGTCGTCGAGCGGGCGCCGTGCAATGTAGTGATTCTCAAGGGCTGCGGCGGCAACCGCGAGTTCCGGCGAATTCTGGTGCCCGTAGCGGGCGGGCCCAACGGCGCGTTCGCCCTCGAGGTGGCTAGCATCCTGGTCGACAAGGACGAGGGCGAGATCGTCGCGTTCACCGTCGCCCGACCGGGCGGGAGCTTCGATCTGGACGGCTTCGTCGACGCCTGTCAGGGCCGGTTGCAGGTGCCGCGGCGCCGGGTGACCACCCGCGCCGTGGAGGCGTCCGATGTGGTCCAGGCAATTCTCGGTGAGGCTGGAGGCCCTGAAGGTTACGATATGGTCGTGCTGGGCTACACGCGTGAGCCCGTGCTCCGCCGCGTCGGACGCGATTCGGTGCCCGAAGCCGTGGCCCGCGTGTGCACCAAGCCGCTGGTTATGGTCAAGGCCTCGGGCGGTATCCGCTCGTGGTTGAAACGATGGATATGAGGGCAGCCCAAGCGCCCGACGCCTGGACTGTCGCGTTGAGTTACATGCCATGAACTACCGCGTTCCCCTGGCGCGTCCCGCGCCCGATATCGACAGTATGATGGACGTCGCGATGGGGCGCAAGCCCATCGCATCCCGACCGCCTCTGGTCGAGTACATCGTCGACGAGGTCCACGTCCGTGCCGTGGCGAAGATGCTCGGCCGGCCTCTGCGCGACGATGGTACGACCACTCTGGACGACCACATCCAATGGTGGTACCGGTTGGGCTTCGACTACGTCCGCATCGAGCGAAACGTCGGCTTCGCCATGCCCGGCGAGTGCGGCCAAGACCCTACCACCCGCAACCACACCCGAAGCTGGTACACGATGGCCGGCGGCGCCATTGCCGACCGGCAAGGCTTTGAGCAATACCCCTGGCCGAACGATTCCGACCGCCCCCTGACCGACATCGCCTACGTCAACGACCATCTGCCTGAAGGCATGGGGCTGATTGCCTCGCACGCCGCCGGCGTCTACGAGCATCTGTCGGGCATCATGGGTTACGAGAACCTCTGCATCCAACTGCACGAGGACCCCGATCTGGTCCAGGCCGTCGCCGATCGGGTCGGCGGGTTGATGGCGTGCTACTACCGCCGACTGGTTCAGTTGGATCGCCTGGCGGCGGTCTGGGCGGGCGATGATATGGGCTTCAAGACCGCGACCCTCATCGCACCCGATCAACTCCGCCGTTACGTTCTGCCTTGGCACAAGCGCTTCGCCCGTATCGCCCACGACGCCGGCAAGCCCTACTTTCTGCATACCTGCGGACACACACTCGAAATCACCGACGATCTGATCGATGACGTCGGCATCGACGGCAAGCATTCCTTTGAGGATGCGGTTATCCCGATCGCCGAGTTTCAGCAACGCTACGCCGGCCGACTGGCCGTACTGGGCGGTGTCGACGTCGACATGCTGACCCGCGGCGACGAGCCGACGCTCCGCAAGTACGTCCGCGGCATCATCGAGCAATGCAGCCCGCGCGGTCGCTTCGCCATCGGGTCCGGCAACTCGTTTCCGTCCTACGTGCCAATCGAGAATTATCTGATCATGCTCGATGAGGCGCTGAAGTGACGTGACGGCTGTTGCACCGCTCGGCGAGGGACACGGTAGCGAATGCCTACAGCGTCCCCTTGGTCGACGGTACCGACTGTTCGCGAGGATCCAGCTCGACCGCTTGGCGGAGCGTTTTGCCCAGGGCTTTGAAGATGGCCTCGGCGATGTGGTGGTTGTTCGTGCCGTAAGGCACGAGTATGTGCAGGTTCATCCGCGCGTTGGCCGCCAGCGCCTGAAGGAACTCGCGCACCAGCTCCACGTCGAACTCGCCGATCTTGTCGGCCTTGTAGTCGACCTTGTAGACGCACGAGGCGCGGCCCGACAAATCCACCGCTACCTGGGCCAGCGATTCGTCCATGGGCACGGCGAAGTGCCCGAAGCGGCGGATTCCCTTCTTTTCGCCCAGGCCCTGGTCGATCGCCTGACCCAGACAGATCCCTACGTCCTCCACCGTGTGGTGGGCGTCGACGGCCAAGTCGCCGCTGGCCTGGATGTTCAGATCGAACAGCGCGTGGCGGCCGAACAGCTCCAGCACGTGGTCGAGAAACCCCACACCGGTCTCGACTTTCACATCGCCGGCGCCGTCCAAATCCAGCGACAGGCTGATCTCAGTTTCTTTGGTCTTGCGAGTGATCGTGGCGCTACGTTTGGCCATCTTCGGCACCTTTCAACTGAGAGGCAAACTACATTATACGTGCAAGCTCGTACAGCAGGGCATCGTTCTGGTCGGGTGTGCCCACCGTGATCCGCAGCCACTCCGAAAGCCCCGGCTGATCGAAGTGCCGCACGAGGATGTTGCGGTCTTTCAATGCCTGATAGACTCGCCCGGCCGGCGGCGACGGACAGCGTGCGAATACGAAATTCGCCTGCGACGGCAGCGGTGCGATACCCAGCTTCGTCAGTCCCGCACTCAAACGCTCCCGCTCGCGGCAGACGCGCTCGACGTTCTGCCGGAAGTACGCCTGGTCCTCTATGGCCGCCGTGGCTGCCGCGATCGAAAGTGCGTCGACGTTGAAGCTGTCCTTGGCCTTGGTCAGCCCGGCGATCAACTCCGGCGAGCCCACGGCATAGCCGAATCGCAGCCCCGCCAGCGAATAGCCCTTGCTCAGCGTACGAACGACGAGCACGTTGGGTAGCTCGCCCGCCAACGGCAGGCAGGTTTGCGCGGCGAAGTCGACGTAGGCCTCGTCGATCAGCAGCACGCCCCGCAGCCGCCGCGCCAGGGCCGCTAGATCGGACGGCGCCACAAAAGTCGCCGTCGGCGAGTTGGGATTGCACACGTACGTAAGGCTACCGCCTGCATCGGGCAGTTCGTCGATCGGCAATGAGTAGTCGGGCCGAAACGGCAGCTCGCGCACCGGGCAGCCATGCAACCTGGCCAGCACCGCGCACAGCGTGTACGTCGGTCCGGGCCACACCATGCTGTGCTCAGCGTCGGTCAGCGCCCGGATCGCGATGTTCAGCACGTCGTCCGCGCCGTTACCGCAGAGGATCATGTCCGGCGTGACGCCCAAAACCTTCGCCGCCGCCTCGCGGAACGCCTGACCCATCGGGTGCGGATAGCGGCGCAACTGCTCGGGATCGGCGCGGCGCAGCGTCTCCATGACCCGCGGCGAGGGTGGATATGGATTCTCGTTGGTGTTGAGCTTGATCACGCCCGATTCGGTCGGCTGCTCACCGGGAACGTAGCCGCTCATTCTCTGGATGCGTGGCGGAAAATAACTCATCGGCAGCGCACCTGCACCGACAGCGCGTGGGCGTCAAGACGTTCCGCCCGGGCCAGGGCGACGATAGCCCGGCTCTGGCGCAACAGGGCCTGACGATCGTAACGGATCAGGCTGGTAAACCGCAAAAAGTCATTCGCGGATAGCGCACTGAAGAACCGCGCCGTCCCGCCGGTGGGCAGCACGTGCGACGGACCAGCCACGTAGTCGCCGGTTGCCTCCGGACTGTAATGACCCAGAAAGATCGCCCCGGCGCTCCACAGTCGCTCGGCCAGCGGCTCCGGCTCACGCGTCTCCACGTGCAGGTGCTCGGGGGCATATGCGTTGGCCGCCTCGACGGCTTCGTCCCAATCGGCCGTGAGCACGATAAAGCAGTTCTTGCGCAGGCCCGTGCGGATCGACTCGGCCGCGGGCAACTCGGCGCTGAGCCGATCGAGCTGTCGCTGCACCGGCTCGACGAGCGGCTCGCACGCCGTCACCAGGACGGCCTGACCGTTGTCGTGCTCGGCCTGGGCGAGCATGTCAGCCGCCACGTACGCCGGATCGGCCGACTCGTCGGCGATGATCAGCACCTCGCTGGGTCCGGCAAAACTCTCGATACCGATCCGGCTGCCGAACAATATCTTCTTGGCGATCTGCGTCGAGGCGTGGCCGGGCCCGACGATCTTGTCCACAGGTTCGATCGAGTCGGTCCCCAGCGCCAGCGCCGCCACGCCCTGCGACCCGCTGAAGCGATACACCTCTTCGACACCCAGCAGGCTCGCCGTCGCCAGAATGACCGGGTGAATCTCACCGCCTTCTCGCGGCGGGGCCATCAGGGCGATCTGGCGCACGCCCGCCACCTGGGCCGGCACCACCGTCATCACCGCCGTGGACGGCAACGGCGCGGTGCCGCCCGGTACGCAAACGCCCACCCGTCGCAACGGCTCGGGTCGGCTGCGAAGCGTCACGCCCTCCAACTCCAGTGGACCACAGTCGCGAATCAGAATGTGCTCCTGAAACCGCCGCACGTTCTCGATCGCCAGCTCGATGGCCTCGCGAAGCTCGCCGTCCAGGGCGTCCCGCGCCGCCGCCAGCTCGGCCGGCTGCACGCGAAGCCGATCCGGCGCCAGCTGCACTCCATCGAAGCGCGCGGTGTACTCGATCACCGCATCGTCGCCGCGTTCGGCCACCGCGCGAATGACCTGGCGGACCGTCCCGGCCAGATCGGAGTCCTCGGCACCCAGCACGTCGGCGCCGACGGCAGCGCGGAACCGCGCCACGATCCGGGCCACCGATTCGTCTCGCGTCCTAAGCACCTCAACCAGATCCACGATGTGTTCCACCTTCCCGCGCCATCGGGTCGACAAGCGGGCACATTGTATCGGACCACGGCCCGTTCCCGCCAGCCGCAGCCGGTCAGAGTATCCTCCTTCGACACGGGCGAAATCGCCCTCAACTTGACAGTAGCGGGTGCGAGTTTAAGCTTGATTTCAGTGGGTGGACGGGAATCCAGGGTCTTCCATGCTCATAACGCGTGACGGATGGAAAGAGATTGTCGTTCTGACCGCCGGCTGCGCTGCGGCGACGGCGGCGGCGGTGGTCTGGTTCTGGCCGCTTGCCGTGATCCCGCTGCTGGTATGGGGCTGGGGCCTGTGGTTTTTCCGCGACCCGCCCCGGGTGATTCCCGATGATCCCAATGTACTGCTCGCCCCGGCCGACGGCAAGGTAGTGGCCGTCGAGCGGGTCGAACAAAACGAGTGGACCGGCGAGCCGGCCCTGCGGATCGACATCTTCCTGAGCATCTTCGACGCCCACATCAACCGCAGCCCGTGCGCCGGTGCGGTGCAACAGGTGATCCGCAAAGCCGGTCGCTATCTGAACGCCATGCGAGCCGAAGCCGCCAGTCGGAATTGCGCGAACACCCTCGTGCTGCACCCGGGCAATGGCCTGCCTGGCCCGGTGGTCGTCCGTCAGATCGTCGGGGCCATTGCTCGGCGAATCGTCTGCCACGCCCGCCCCGGCGACGGTCTGGAAGCGGGTCAGCGCTTCGGCATGATCAAGTTCGGCTCGCGGACCGAGTTGTATATTCCCGTCAGCGACGGCTGGCAGATGCTCGCTCGGCCGGGGCAAAAGGTCCGCGCCGGCAGCAGCCCACTTGTCCGCTGGAATGGTTCGACGGTGCGCTCATGAAGCTCCTGCGAGACGAAGCAAAACATCATCCACGCAAGCCTCGGCGCAAGCGCCTGACGGCGGTGGCCACGCTGCCGACGATGATGACGCTGGGCAATCTGCTCTGCGGCTTCGGAGCGATCTACTGCGCGATCTTGGCGGTTCAGGCCGACGGGGCCGACCTGTCGCGCCTCACCTTCCGCAGCGCCTTGTTCGAGCGGATGATGCCCACGTACCTGGCCGTCGGGGCGTACCTGGTCTTCGCCGCGCTGATCTTCGACGCACTCGATGGTCGGCTGGCCCGGCTGACCCGTCGCACCAGCGATTTCGGCGGGCAGTTGGATTCGCTGGCCGATATGGTCAGTTTCGGCGCGGCGCCGGCGGCGCTGGTGCTGTGTCTGGTGATGCCCCTGCTGCGCGAGCAGGCCGACGCGATCATGGGCGGCAAGTTGTACTGGCGGATGGCATGGGTCGCGGCAGCGGTCTACGTGGCGTGCACGGCCATCCGACTGGCGCGGTTCAACGTCGAGAACATCCACGACGAGTCGGCCCACATGAGCTTCCGAGGCCTGCCCGCGCCCGGTGCGGGGGTGACCCTGGCTGCGCTGATCGTGCTCCATGAGGAGGTCATCCGCGTCGAGATGCAGTGGGCGTCGCGCTGGCTGATGCTGGCATTGCCGGTGGCCGCCTTCGTGCTGGGACTGGTGATGGTTAGCAGCCTGCGCTACGTTCACCTGGTCAACGTCTACCTGCGCGGCCGACGACCCATCTCACACCTGGTGGCGCTTCTGATCGTCGTTACCCTCGCATGGGTGGCCCCGCAGCTTGTTCTCGCTGTCCTCATCTGCGGCTACGCCCTTAGCGCACCGACGGTCGCCCTCTGGCGGCGACTCACCAGTCAGGCGGCGTCCGGACACCCGGCCACCCCGAGCGATCAGGCGGCCGCCGACCTCGATGCTCCTGCCGACAGGATTGCCTGACCACCCCCCGCCCTGTACATTCGAGCCCAATCATGGCCAAAGCGATCAAAACTCGTTTCGCTCCCTCTCCCACCGGGCTGCTGCACGTCGGCAATGCCCGCACCGCCCTGTTCAGTTGGCTTGTCGCGCGGCACCACGGCGGCAGGTTCCTGCTGCGAATCGAGGATACCGACACCGCCCGCAACCTGCCCGGTGCGGCTGAGAGGATCGCCGAAGATCTCCGCTGGCTGGGCCTCGACTGGGACGAAGGGTTCGAGGTCGACGGCGACGCCGGACCCTACCGCCAGTCCGACCGGCTGGACATCTATAGCCGGCACGTGCAACGCCTGCTCGACGGGGGCGTGGCCTACTACGCCTTCGAGACCTCCGACGAGCTGGCGGCCATGCGCGAGCAGGCCCAGCAGGCCAGGCAGACGTTCCAGTATCCCCGGCCCGACCCGCTGCCCACGCAGGCCGACGCCGACCGCGCCCGCGCCGAGGGCCGACCCGTCGTGGTCCGCCTGAAGATGCCCGGGCGCGACTTTACCGTCCGCGATCAGATCATGGGCGACGTGACGGTGGCGGCCGCCGAGCTGGACGATTTCATCATCCTCAAGGCCGACGGCGTGCCCACCTATCACCTGGCCGTCGTGGTCGACGATGCACTCATGGGCGTCACGCACGTCCTGCGCGGGCAGGAGTTTCTCGCCCAGACGCCGCGGCACATGGCCTTGCAGGAGGCGTTGGACCTGCCCGCACCCACCTACGCCCACCTGCCGCTGATCATGGACATGAAGGGCCGCAAGCTCAGCAAGCGCGACGGCGACGTCGAGGTGTACAAGTTTCGCGAGGCCGGCTACCTGCCCGAGGTGATGGTCAACTTCCTGTCGCTGCTGGGCTGGTCGCCCGGCGGTGACCGCGAAAAGCTCACGCTCGACGATCTGGTCGAGTTGTTCGACGTTGGCCGCGTCAGCCGCACGTCGGCCAAGTTCGACCGCGACAAGCTGCTGGCCTTCAACACCGACGCCTGCGCCGCCGCCGGCGAGGACCGCCTGCTGGCGGGCCTGAAAGACTACATCGACCTCAACGAGACACCGCTGAAACAGGCCACCGACGACCAACTCCGCCAACTGCTGCGGGCCAACAAGGGCTTTCGCACCTTCGCCGACATCGACGCGAAGTCGAAGTGCATCTTTGAGCCCAACGAGGCGATCAAGTACGATCCGGCGGCCGTCAAGAAGGTCCTCGCCCGCAAGGACGGCGAGGGCTACGAGATGCTCAACAAACTGCTGCCGCAATTGAAGGACCTGCCCGACTGGCGCATGGACACCATCGAGCAGTTGCTCGACCGGGTGTGTCAGCAACACAATGTGGGCCTGGGCAAGGTGGCCCAGCCGTTGCGGGTGGCCGTTGCGGGTCGGGCCGTCAGCCCCGCGATTTACGATACGCTGTTTCTTCTGGGTAAGGACAAGACGTGCGAGCGTGTTACGACGGCGATCAAACTGCGTGATGACTGAGGGGTTACGACAGCCGTTTCCCCAACGCTTCAATATACTCTGACGTGACTGAGGGTTGGATATGTCGCTTCTGGTAACCGGCAGTATCGGCATCGACAGTGTCAAGACGCCGCACGGGAAGGTGGACGACGTGCTGGGCGGCTCGGCTGTGTACTTTTCGCTGGCCGCGTCGAATTTCCACCCGGTCCGGCTGGTCGGCGTGGTGGGCGAGGATTTCCCCAAGGTCCACGTCGACACGCTGGCCAAGCGACCCATCGACCTGGCCGGCCTGGAGACCCGCAAGGGCTCGAAGACCTTTCGCTGGCGAGGCGAGTACCAGGGCGACATGAACGAGGCTGCCACCCTCCAGACCGACCTGAACGTGCTCGACGAGGCCGGGCCGAGCATCCCCGAGGCGTTTCGCGACAGCCGGTTCGTCTTTCTGGCCAACACGCACCCCGCCCTTCAGCGTGAGCTGCTGGGGCAATTGAGCGGGCCCGAGTTGGTCGTGTGCGACACGATGAACCTGTGGATCGACACCGAGCGCGACCAGCTATTGGAGCTGTTGCGGAGCGTTCACGGCATCGTGCTCAACGACGGCGAGGCCCGCATGCTGACCGAGCGCGACAACCTGATCGCCGCCGGCAGAAAGATCCTGGAGCTGGGCCCGCAGTTCGTGGTTATCAAGAAGGGCGAGCACGGGACCACGCTGGTCTCGGCCGACGGGGTGTTCGTGCTGCCGGCCTATCCCACCGACGAGGTACGCGACCCGACCGGCGCGGGCGACAGCTTCGCCGGCGGCATGATGGGCTATCTGGCCTCGGCCGGCGCCTGGGGCCGCAAGGAGCTGCGGGCGGGGCTGGCCCACGGGACCATTACCGCCTCGTTCTGCATCCAGGACTTCTCGGTGAACCGCCTGCTGGGCCTCGACCGCGACGGCGTGCTCGGCCGCCTGCGCGAGTTTTGTGATATGATGCGGTTTGAGTGACCGACGACGTTTTTTTTGCCGAGCGTGTCCGCTGGACGCGCCGGGCGGGCTAATCTGACATGGGCAACGACGAACGCAAACGACCGCTTAACTTCATCGAAGAAGCCATCGAAGAGGACAACCGCACAGGCCGGTTCGACGGGCGGGTACACACGCGCTTCCCACCCGAGCCCAACGCCTACCTGCACATCGGGCACGCCAAAGCGATTTGGATCGACTTTGCCACCGCGGCCCGCTACGGCGGCAAGTGCAACCTGCGGATGGACGACACCAACCCCACCCGGGAAGAGGACCAGTACGTCGAGGCCATCAAAGAGGACGTCCGCTGGCTGGGCTGGGACTGGGAAGATCGGTTCTTCTACGGCTCGGACTGCTTCGAGCAGATGTACGAGTACGCCGTCCAGTTGATCAAAAAGGGCAAGGCCTACGTCTGCGACCTGACGGCCGACCAGATCCGCGAGCACCGCGGCACGCTGACGCATCCGGGCGAGGACAGCCCCTATCGCAGCCGCAGCGTCGAGGAGAATCTCGATTTGTTCGAGCGGATGCGGGCGGGCGAGTTTCCCGACGGCACGCGCACGCTGCGAGCGAAGATCGACATGGCCTCGCCCAACCTGAACATGCGCGACCCGGTCATGTACCGCATCCTGCACGCGGCGCACCATCGCACGGGCGATGAATGGTGCATCTACCCGACCTACGACTGGGCCCACGGGCTGGAGGACTCGATCGAAGGCGTCACCCACAGCCTGTGCTCGCTGGAATTCGAGAACCATCGGCCGCTCTACGACTGGTTCCTCGATGAGTTGGGCGTCTACCACCCGCAGCAGATCGAGTTTGGCCGCATGAACGTCAGTTACACCATCACCTCGAAGCGCAGACTGCTGCAACTGATCCAGCAGGGGCGCGTCGCCAACTTCGACGACCCGCGGATGCCGACGCTGTGCGGCCTGCGACGTCGCGGCTACACGCCCGAGGCCATCAACGCGTTTTGCGAGCGGACAGGCGTGAGCAAGTTTCAGGGCATCGCCGACGTCGCCCTGCTCGAGCACTGCCTCCGCGAGGATCTCAACAGGCGAGCCCCGCGCGTGATGGCCGTCCTGAGGCCGCTCAAGCTGGTCATCACCAACTATCCCGAGGGACAGTCGGAGAAGCTGGACGCGATCAACAACCCCGAGGACGCCTCGGCCGGCACGCGACCGGTGCCGTTCTCGCGCGTGCTCTACATCGAGCGCGACGATTTCCGCGAGGACCCGCCGCCCAAGTTCTATCGCCTGGCGCCCGGGCGCGAGGTGCGGCTGCGCTACGCGTACTTCGTCAAGTGCGTCGACGTGGTGAAGGACGGCAGCGGCGAGGTGGTCGAGCTTCACTGCACCTACGACCCCGCCACCCGCGGCGGCGACTCGCCCGACGGCCGAAAGGTCAAAGCCACACTGCACTGGGTTAGCGCGGCCCACGCGGTCGACGCCGAGGTCCGCCTGTACGATCGGCTGTTCAACAACGAAAACCCCGACGACACACCCGACGGGCAGGACTTTGCCGCCAACCTCAACCCCGACTCGCTGGAGGTGCTCACCGGCTGCAAGGTCGAGCCTGGCCTGGCCGGCGCCGAGCCGGGCAGGCGCTATCAATTCGAGCGCCTGGGGTACTTCTGCGTCGACCCCGATTCGACGGCCGACAAGCCCGTCTTCAATCGCACGGTCACTCTGCGCGATTCCTGGGCGCGGATCGAAAAGGCGCAGGCTCAGCCGAAGTGATGCGTCGGCGGTCTGCCACCCGTGCAGGCGAAGCCTGCTCGCCGGGGTGATGACGAACCTGAGGCGCACCGCATGGCCCGACTTATAAGAAGCGCGGTGAGCGTAGTCATCTCGCTTGTCTGTGGCGGAGCGTTCTACTTCGCCTGGATGGCGGTCTTTCTGCTCGCCCTCAAGTTGGACCGTCCCGTCCTGAACGCACTGCTGTGGCCGCTGGCGCCTGTCGTCACGGCGGCCGGCTTTGCGGTGGGTGTGGTGATCGCGCAACGTCTGACCGGTGCCGAGCGATCGGGATTCGTTCGTGTTTACCGATGGCCGCTGGTCGGTTGTATCGTGGCTGCCGCGGCGATCTATCCGCTCGGGCCGATGCTGATTGTCTTTGCCATGCTCGCCGCCGGCACGGTGAGTGTGGCGCTGCGAGAGCTGGCCGCGCTCCGAGCGGAAGGGGGCCGGTAGGACGCACCCATGCTGTACCCTCACTTTGTCTTGGATGCCTGCTCGCGCAGGTAAGCGCCCAGACCATTGTGTCCGTGCTCTGCGGCGAGTTGCTCGGCTGTCCGGCCCCGCGCATCGCGAGCCGCCATGTCGGCCCCGTTGCTCAGTAGGAACTCCGACAGCGTGCGGTGTCCGCCGATCGCCGCCATGTGCAGCGGCGTCCAGCCGTTGGGACCCTTGGCGTGAACGTCGGCGCCCTGGCTGATCAACTGCTTTACCGTTGCCAGATGGCCGCCGCGGGCTGCCCGATGCAGGGGACCGAAGCTGTCGCTTTCCGTCTCCGCAGCACCGGTGTCGTCGGCTGTCTGCCCGCTCGGCAGCATGACCTGTCCGCCTTTGTCCTGCTCGATGGGTCCGATCAGTCGCCCCGTGCACTTTTCAATGATGATCGTCGAACCCGTGGTGGCCCGCACACAGCCGAGATCCCCGACGATACCAGCCAGCAGAACCGAACCGCTGTAAGCCATCAACGCGGTCCGCACGCTGCCTCGGATCTCCACATCGTTGCAGAAAAAGCTGCTGGCCTTCTGAAGGACGATGGCGTCCGAATTGTCACACCCGTCGATGATGATACGGGCACCCTCGGCCAGTACGTGGCCGTCGTGTTCCAGGCCGATCGGCGTATTGCGGGGGTTGCGGGCGCACAGGCGAGTCGTCGTGTTGTGCAAATCCACCCGTCCGGAGTTATTGACCGCGATCGGATTGGACTGGAAGTTCCAGGACGTGATCCGGGCCTGCTCGCAGCCAAGCTCGATGATCCCGTAATAGCGCGCACTAAGATTGCCGTTGCCCACCGACAATGAAGCGCCCTTCCCCTCCCGGAATCGGATCGTGCCGAAGTAATCCGCCTCGACGCGGCAGAAAGACTCGCCTTGCCCACTCGACTCATGCAGGTCTTCGTTGAGCTCGATCGCCCCGTACAGGCGCACGCGCCCGCCGTGGTGGGCGCGCAGTCCCGGGCCGCTCTGGCTGCCCGTATGGATGCGGACGTCCCGAAGCTCCAGCAAGCCCGGCCCGGCCACGCTGATTCCGTGTCGCTGACCGTTTTTCCGCGTGCCGAGTTGCACGTTCTCCAGTGTCCAGTGTCCTTGCGTCACGACGACGAGATAACCCGCAGCGTCGGATTCCCAGTCCAGCACCACGTCACCCGGTGCAGCCCTGCCATTGGAGTCGTCGGCCCTACCGACGATCCTGACTCTCGCTCCCTCGCGCATGGGAAGATTCAGTTCCAGCCGTTGAGCGTCCCGCCCGCCGCCGCCGGTGTGCTCGTAGCGACCCACGGCCACATTAATGGTCACGTCCTGTTCGATCGTCTTGGGCAGCCGTTCGACGGCGGCGAAAAGTGTCTTCACAGGTGCCGTTGACGTACCCATTGCTGTGTCATTGCCACGGCTGGCGTCTACATGAATCTCATGCCTGTCAGCGGCCCGCGCAGTCGACCAGATGGCGAACATCACAAGACCGGCTGCGACATTCGTGTGCACTCTGTTCATCGTCGTCCCCTGGATACAATCGTTTGCCCCAGCGCCCCCACGCCGCCGGCGACGGCGCGGGTCCGTCAGAGTAGCCCTCGCCCTCTGCATCTGCAATAATAGACGCCGATAAACGGATCGAGTTCGCGCTCAGGTGTGAAGAAGAGCCGTGGTGTGGGTCGTTGACCCACCTGCGTCACCTGTTAGGCTTTAGGAAACAAGGTAGGACTAACTCCCGACCGCCGCAGTGTGTCAGACGTGTTGAGGTGCCATGCGAACCTTCGTAGCCGTCGAGCTTGACGAGTCGATCCAGCGGGGCCTGGCCGCGCTGCAAAACCGCCTGCGGCAGTTCGACCGGGCGGTGAGGTGGGTGCGGCCCGAGTCGATCCACCTGACGATCAAGTTTCTTGGCGAGGTGCCCGACCAGCAGATCGCCGCCGTCTGCGCCGCCGTCGGCGAGGCGGCTGCGGCCAGCAGCGGGTTCCAGATCAGCATGGCCGGTGCCGGCTGCTTCCCGCCCCGCGGGCCGGCGAGGGTCGTCTGGGCCGGGCTGACCGAACCGACCGGGCGGCTGGCTGCCTGCCAGCAGGCCTGCGAGGAGGCGATGGGCCGACTGGGCTTCGCACCCGAGGCCCGTGCGTTCCACCCCCATCTGACGCTGGGGCGGGTCAAGCAGGCATCATCCGGGCGCGACCTGCGGCCGGCCATCGAGGGCCTGGCCGACTTCGGCGGCGGCCGCCAGCGGGTTGGCGAGCTTGTGCTGTTCGAAAGCCAACTCCGGCGCGAGGGGGCGATCTACGTGCCCCTGCACCGGGCCCGCCTGGCCGGCGAGCCGTAGCGTCAGCGATCCGATGTTAGGTTTTTGTCAGGGAAAAAGCTTGCCAGCTTCGTCCGGCCGGTTATACTGAGCGCGCCCGGCCCAATCCCGAGGCATAGAGGTCCAATAGAAGCCGGTTCAGAAGGAGCGTAAACATGTCGGCCGCCAAGGATAGCAAGCCCGCCGAAGTCGAGACGCCCGCCAAGCCCGATCCGCGAGACACCAAGCGCGACGCCGCTCTCTCCCGCGCCGTCCAGCAGATCGAGAAGGCCTACGGCAAAGGCAGCATCATGCAACTGGACGAATCGCAGTCTGCCAGCGTCATGGGCATCAGCACCGGGGCCCTGTCGCTCGATCTGGCGCTGGGCGGGCGGGGCATGCCCTGCGGCGGCGTGATCGAGGTGTTCGGGCCCGAGTCGTCGGGCAAGACGACCCTCGCCCTACACGTGATCGCCGAGGCCCAGAAGAGCGAGGGCGTGGCCGCCTTCATCGACGTCGAGCATGCCTTCGACCCCGTGTGGGCCAAGCGGCTGGGCGTCGACCTGGAGAGCCTCATGGTCAACCAGCCCGGCAGCGGCGAAGAGGCCCTGAACATCTGTGAAATGCTGGTCAAGTCCAACGCCGTCGATGTGATCGTGATCGACTCGGTAGCCGCCCTGGTGACCCGGGCCGAGATCGAGGGCGAGATGGGCGACACGCACGTCGGCCTACAAGCCCGCCTGATGAGTCAGGCCTTGCGCAAACTCACTGCATCCATCCACCGCTCGCGCTGCTGTGTGATCTTCATCAACCAGATCCGCGAGAAGATCGGCGTGATGTTCGGCAACCCCGAGACGACGCCCGGCGGACGGGCGCTGAAGTTTTACAGCCTGGTCCGCGTCGAGGTGCGTCGAGTCACCTCCGTCAAGGAAAACGGCGAAGTTATCGGCAGCCGCACCCGGGCAAAGGTGGTCAAGAACAAGGTGGCCCCGCCGTTCCGCCAGACCGAGTTCGACATCCTGTTCGACCGCGGCATCAGCCGAGAGGGCGACCTGCTCGATCTGGCCGTTGCCGAGGAGGTCGTCGATCGCACCGGCGCCTGGTACACGTTCGGCAAGGCCCGCATCGGCCAGGGCCGCGAGAACGCACGCCGCTTCCTCTGCGACAACCAAGATGTGTTCGAAGAGATCAAAAAGGGAGTGCTCACCAAGAAGGGCATCATCGCAGCAAGCAACTCGGGCAAAGCCGCGCCCGAAAAAACGGCGCCCCGCAACCCTAAATCAGGCAAGTAACAGTTAGTGGTTCGATCTGCCGACGATAGCGGCGGCCCGGCCTCAAAACGGGGCTGCCAGTATTGCGCACGCCGTATCTGCGTCGGTTATGCTCGGACTGCTACTTTCAACCTGGGTGAGTTTATCGGTCTGCCAGGCCGACCCAACGCCGGCCGACGAGTTGGCGGCTCGCCTCCTACAACTCCAGCAACTCGAGCAAACCTTCGAGAGTGTGGCCGAGCGTGTCGCCGCTTCGGTGGTGGCCATTCGCTGCCTGCGGGACAGCCGCTCCGAGGGGGCCCTGACCGATCATACCGGCACGAATCACGCTGCGGCCGGAGCAAGTTGGGGTGCCGGCAGCGGAGTCATTATCCGCTCCGACGGTCTGATCCTCACCAACGAGCACGTGATTGACGGCGCGCGAGAAATCACCGTCGTGCTGCCGGACGGACAGCATCATCCCGCCCGCGTGCGTGCTACGTACCGAAGGGGCGATCTGGCTGTGGTCGCGATCGACGCCGACAATCTGCCTCCGGCAACGCTCGGCGATGCCGACTGGGTCCGCCGCGGCCAATGGACCATGGCCTTGGGCAATCCGTACGGCCTGAGCATGGACGGCCAGGCGACCGTCAGCGTTGGCGTGGTGAGTGCGCTGGGGCGCTCGCTGCCGGAGCTCGGCCGCTTGCACGGACGCTCCTACGACAACATGATCCAGACCACGGCCGACATGAACCTCGGACACTCCGGCGGGCCTCTGGTGGATATGTACGGACGGGTGGTCGGCATCAACACAGCCATCTTCTCTCGCACCGGCTTGAGTGAGGGCGTCGGGTTTGCCATCCCCATGAGTCGCCCGGTTAAGGTCGTCGTGTCCCGGCTGCTGGCGGGCGAGTCAATCGAGGACGGGTACCTGGGCGTGTGGGCCGCGGCGCTGCCGCCGCGAGACGCCAAGATGTTGCAGCTTCCGCCCGACCAGGGCGTCCGTATCTGGCGCGTCGAGCCCGACAGCCCAGCCGAACACGCCGGACTGCGCAGCGGCGACACCATCCTTACCTACCATGGGACTCCCGTCGAAAGTGGTGAGCATCTCTCGCGTCTGGTCTGCCAGACCGCGCCGGGAATGGTCGTGGACTTGGAGACCCTTCGCGACCGCCGCCGCGTCCACGTGCAGGTTGAGATCTGCCCCCATCGGCCCGTCGAGCAACTCGCCGCTCACGTTGATGGGTCGCCCCATGGCGGCAAGCCCTGAGCCTTCCGACGATCGGGTCCTGACCTACTGCAACTGCAGCACCTGGTTGAACACGCGCCGGCCCTGGATTTCCTCCAGGGTCACATGCAGGTCCTTACCCAGCAGGGCGCGGGGCTGGTCGAAGACATATAGCTTGCTGACGGTCTGACCGGGTTGAAGCGCGGCGATGGGGCGTCGCTGCGGGGGGCGACGGGGCACGGTTACCGTGGCGCGGAAGTTGACCGGTTGACCCGTCCGGTTGGTGATGCTTTGACGGATCACTAGTCGATCGTCCAGGAACTGCGGCAGGGTCTGCACGTCGATGCCCTCGAGCCTCAACTCCAGCGGCGTAGGAACCTCCAGCTCATAGATGCGATCGGCGTCAATCACGAGTCGAGCGGTCAACACCTTCGCGCCGGCGGTCTCATTGTACGGAAAGCGCATCGTAAGCTCCTGCCGATAGGTCTGACCGGGCCGCAACGCAAAACGCATCTGCCAGGGAGTGACAAGCCACCGCTGCGGACCGATCAGCTCAAGGCGTCCACTGATCGATTCGCTTCGGTGATTCGTAAAGCTAATCTCGAACGGGTGAAGCTTGAACGACGACGGCACTTCCGTCGGCGAGACCGACACGCTGGCCCGCAGCCTCGCCACCCACGAGTCGACCCGATCCAGCAGGATCGGCACCGGTCCCACCGTTACCTCCTGTTGCGATCCGACCTGCTTGAGTGATGAAACGCGACCCCACAGGTCCAGTTGTCTTGCTTCGGGACCGAGCCACAGACGGCAGGTCTGCTGCTGTTCCTGCTCGCTCCAGACCACCAGCGTGCTCTTGCTCCCGTGATCGAAGATATGGCAGCGGATCGTGTCGCCCAGGTACATCGTGCCGGCCGGCAGCGAAGTGCTCAGCGTGCTGGTCAGCGTGCGATAGACAAGGTACTCCTCGGTGGGCTCCACCGTCGGCCGCGAACCGACCGAGCGGTAGACCCACGGTCGCTCGGCAAAGACCGCTTCGGCCCCGGCTGCTCGCGCCAGGACAACTCGCTTGGCGAAATCCACCAGGCGGGGAAGGCGCTGGTATTGGGACGCGTCGAGCGCAGCCAGCGTAACCCATACCGGCTGGTTGATGCGCCCCCGGAAATCGGATAGTTGCTCGGAGATCCGTTCGGGGGGTACGTCGGCCGGCACGTGCAGGCACACAAACTGGGCGTCGAGATGGTCTTGGGGCAGCCGATGGGCAGCCGACCATGAGCAGACCATCTCGGGGTTGGTCACCAGCTTGGCCATCTCCGAGCGAAGCGTGGTCAACGACGCCGGTAGCCGTCCGTCCCACATGAGTTGGCTGTCGCCGTCCTTGCCCAATTGCCACTGGCTGACGACGTCGGCGTAACGGGCCACTACCAGACCCAGATAGGGCCGCCAGAAATCCGGTGGCCCCGCAAGAACGTCCAGTAGTGACCGCTCCAGCGTACCATAGTGCTCGGCCAGCCCGGCCGGCGGGCTGGCCAGCGTAGCCACCACGCTCATACGCTGGCTGACCAGTTCGCGTAACAGGCGTTCGAACTCGGGATCCGCCGCCAGGACCTGCTCGCTCGTAGCTGTCTGCCACACGGGCAGCTTCACTCTTCTGATCCCCAACTGACCGGTCAGAGCCAGCACCGCGTCGACGGCGGCGTCGGGAGGCCGCCCCACGTCTACGCCGAACTCGGTAGCGCCGCCCGACCACGCCCCGGCCAACGGGGCCAGACAGGCAAAATGCAGCACCCGCCGAATCAACTCCTGGCCCTGCGATTCGATCGTCAACGAAGCACGGTACAGACCCGGAGAAAGATCGCCCATATCCACCACAGACGGCTCGTCCGAGGGCAAAGTCTGTACGGGCACCGGTTGTGACAGGATCACGCGCCCGTCAGCCGCTCGAACATCCAGCCTGGCCTCGATGCCCTCGCCGTCCGGATCACCCACCTCGGCCAGTATCCTTGGCGGGCTTGCAGGCGCAAACGCGTTCCCGGCAGCCCTGGTGTACAACTCCGCACGAGGCAAGCGGTAGACCGTAATGTCGTCAAACCACGCCCGCCCGTGAATCGTTTGACGATAGATTTGAAGTTCGTGTTTCTTGCCGGACCCCCAGACCTCCGGCTGGGCCACCCACGCCTGAATTCCGATAAAGCGCGCTCGCTCGTACCGACCCGGCAAGGCCACGGTGACCCGCCGCCACTGCGGCCCACCGTCGGCGCCGCCCACCATCCGACTGAAACGCTCACTTTCGGCGATCTTGTTCCCGTCGCGGTCCAGGAAGTACGCGCTGACATAGGCGCGGGCGTGGTCCAGATGCTCGGGCTTGACCCACCCGACGATCAGGTACTGACTGGCCAGCTTGGCCGGGATGTCGCTGGCGTAGTAGTGGTACGCCACGCTCCGCCCGGCAAGTTCGAGGACAAACGAGGGCGGGTCTTCGTGGCCTACCTCAAAGTCGAATCGGCCCTTCACAAAATGGGGGAAACCATTGGCCTGATAATGCAGCCAGTGCATAGGTACGTCTTCGAGGTTGCCCAGTTGCCGTTCGTCAAAGTCGAAATGCTTGACGATCCGCCGCTCGGACGCGCGGATGTCTTCAGGCTCGTCGGCAAGACTGCTCGCTATCGTCTGCTGGGCGAAGGCACACGAGGCGCTCACCAGCCCGCAGACCAGCGCCGTCCACACAGCCGTCGGTGCGCGCAGGAACGTCATGGCCCTGGAATTATCGGCACATGGCGGGGGCGATTTTAGTGATGCCTCTGTGCCCGATGACGCTGCCAGAGGCTGTCGCAGACCGCGTGGACCAGTTCGGGCAGCTTTTCGGCCAGCGGCGGCGACAAGCCCAGGCGCGCCTCCACGCTGGCGGGCTGGATCGCGAAGATGGTCGTCGGCGGCCGGGCGAAGAACCGCTCGGCCAGCCACAGCGTCTCAGCGAAGGAGGTGTCGTGCAGCGAGAAAAACGGTCGTTGTAAATCGCGGAGCTGCTCCGGGCTCACCCATCGGTAGCTGCCGGGCGGCATGTTCATTTCGGCCGCGTCGATGGCCAGGATCGCTTCCGCTCGTTCGATGACGTTCAGAAGGTTCAGCCCCCCCACCCCCGCATCGATCAACTCCACGTCATCCGGTAGAGTCTGCTCGCTGAGTGCACGGACCACGTGGACCCCGACGCCGTCATCCCCCATCAGCTCATTGCCCAGCCCCAACAGTGTGAGCCGTGCGGTCTGGGTCATGATCGCCGCCACACCGGCAGAAGGACTACACGAATTCCACGTTGAGCATGTGCACCGAGCAACTGATGCACGGATCGTACGCGCGAACCAGTATTTCCAGCGCCGCGGTAATCTCCTCTTGCGAGCGATCGATCATCTGCGGCACCAAGGCCCGCATGTCCTGCTCGCAATTCTCCACGTTCATGGTGGTCGGGATAATCAGGTTGTCATCGACGACGTTGCCGTTCTCGTCGTACGTGTAGTCGTGCACCAGTGTGCCGCGAGGCACCTCCGCGATCCCCACGCCCCGCCCGGCCCGTACGGCTACCTGCGGCTCCTCATATTTGGCACCCATCGACAATAGCTGGTCAACTGCATCGACCGCCTCGGCCGCACAGTGCACGCACTCGATGACCTGTGCGGCGTTGTTGGCAAAGGGATTATGGTTCGGCGCCTGGTAGCCCAGCTTTTCGGCTGCGGCTTTCGCCCGCGGATGGAGTTGGTCGTAGTTCGTGTTCACTCGCGCTCGCGCCCCCACATAGAACGACTCGCCGTTGTGGAACACGTGCTTGACCGTCGTGTCGCGAACGACCCGTTCCTCCATCGCGTCCAGGTACTTATCCATCGGAATCTGTTGGCCGGTGCTGGTGACCAGTTCGCCGGTAAACCACGCGTAGCACGCGGGATCTTTCAGCGCCATGTAGGCCGCCGGTCGCTCGAAATCCGGCAGTTTCGGCGCCAACTCGGCGAACAGGTCCACCGTAGCGTCGATGTCCGGCAGCACCTGCTGCTCCAACTGCCGTTTGAGTTCCAGCAGTTGCGCCTCGGTCGGACAGTGCTTCAGCCCGCCCGGCCATAGCGAGATGGGATGCACGTGCCGTCCTGCTACCACCTCGCACACGAAGTTGGCGAACTTCTTCAGGCGCAGGGCCCGTGCCACCACGTCCGGATGCGTCTTGGCCAGCGGGATCACGCTGCCCGCGTCCAGCAGGTCCGGCGCCGCCAGGAAGTACACGTGCAGGAGGTGGCTCTGGAGTTGCTCCCCGTAAAAGATCAAGTCCCGCAGCAGACGGCTCTGCTCGCTGATCGTCAGGCCGAACGCCGATTCCGTCGCGCACAGCGAGGCCGTCGTGTGCCCGACCGAGCAGATGCCGCAGATCCGGCAGGTAATGTGATGCACGTCGAACCAGCGCCGGCCGATGAGCATCGACTCAAAGAATCGGGGCGACTCGACGATTTGCAGCTCACACTGCTCAATCTCCCCGTTGTTGGCGCGAACCTTGATGTTCCCGTGCCCCTCGACACGAGTAACGTGGTGCACGTTGATGTTGACGGATTCCCTGATCATCTACACATCCTTACGCCTCTACGCCTGCGTCCGAACACTCTCATCGCGGGGCCAACTCTTACGGCGCCCCTTCCGCCGTCTTGGCAACATCGTAGTAACCGTTGTACAGCCGGAACTCCTCCAGCAGTTGCTCGACCGTCATGCCGTGCTCTGCCAGCACTTCCTTGGCCGAGTTCGAGTTGGGGTCGCTGATCAGCCCCCGGCAGGCCACACACCGCCCGCCATAGGTCGGGCAAATGGCGTCGCATCCGGCACGCGCGATCGGGCCCAGACAGACCTGCCCGCGGTGAAACATGCACACCGTCTCGCGCAGCTTGCACTGCACACACACCGGATAGTCCGGGATGGTGGGCTTCTTGCCCATCAGCACGGCCTTGACCACGTGGAGGAACTCCTCCTTCGACATGGGGCAGCCCGGCAGCTTGACGTCCACGTCCACCACCGCATCCAAAGGCTGGGCTTCGATCGTGTCCATCCACTCGGAGTCCGCACCGTACACCCGCTCGCGCACCTGTTCGGGATCCTGATAGTTCTTCAAAACGTTCAGCCCGCCGGTGCAGGCGCACGCGCCGATGGCCACCAGGACCTCCGCCCGCGAACGGATATGCCGCGCCTCCTCGGCGTCCGATCGGGTGCTGACCGCGCCGTCGACGAACGCGATGTCGTAATCCTCGCTGCGCTCGTCGATCGCCTCCCGAAAGTTGACGACGTCCACGTGCGTCAGCAGATCGAGGATCTCGTCCTCGCAATTGAGGATCTGAAGGCTACAGCCCTCGCAACTGGTCAGGCTGAAAACCGCAATTCTCGGCTTTGCCGTCTTCTGCTCACTCATATCACATCCCAACTATATGCCCTCACGCAGCTTCTTGACTTGCTGGTAGGAAAAGATCGGCCCGTCCTGGCACACGTATACGTGCCGAATCTGGCAGTGCCCGCACTTGCCCAGGCCGCACTTCATTCGGCGCTCGAGCGAGCAGTAGATCTTGCTCTCCGGAACGCCCATCGCCAGCACCTCCAGCACGGCAAACTTGAACATCACCGGCGGCCCGATGATGAACACCGCCGTTCGGGCCGGGTCGATCGTGACCTCACGGAACAGCCGTGTGATCAGGCCGGTCCGCCCCGTCCACGTTTCATTCCCGCGATCCACCGTGACCATCAACTCACAGTCCAAGCGTTTCTGCCAGGCCTCCAGGTCTCGCTGAAACAGCAGGTCCTGCGGCGTTCGTGTCCCGTAGAAGATTGTCACATCGCCGAACTGCTCCCGCTGCCGAAGGCTCTGCAGGATGAAACTGCGGCATGGCGCCAGTCCCAGCCCGCCCGCCACGAACAGACAGTGCTGTCCGCTCAGTTGACCCATATCGAACCCGTTGCCGAACGGGCCACGCAAACCCACCTCGTCGCCTTCCGACAGCGCGTGCAACGCGTTCGTTACGTCACCCACCGCCCGGATGCACATCTCGACTCGATCGGTACGGCCCGGCGCCGACGAGATGCTGATCGGCGCTTCGCCCACGCCCAGCACGGAAACCTGCATGAATTGGCCGCACTGATACTCGATCTGCTCGCCGTCGGGCAGCACCAGTTCGTAGAAGCACTCGTGCTTCGTGAAGTTTTCCTTCCTCGCGATCCTCGCCGCTTTCGGTAGGTAGGGCGACGCAAGAGTCTGCTCTTCAACCGTATCAGCCATAACCACTCCTCAGCGCGCTGCTGCAGTCGTCGGCGCCGCGGCCAACTGCTGGTAAATCTGCAGGATGCTGATCTTTGCCGGGCAATGCCGGTCACAACGGCCACAGCCGACGCATCCCAGCTTGCCGAACATCTCCAGCATGTACTTGCCCTTGCGAAACACGCGGTGCCGCAGGCGCGCCGACCGATGCTCGCGGAAGTTCTCGCTGCCGGCCACCTCGGCGAAACTCTTCAGCATGCACGAATCCCAACTTCGCCGCCGTTGGCCTGTCTGCAAATCCATCTCCACTTCGTCGGTCACATCGAAGCAGTAGCACGTCGGGCACACCAGATTGCACGCCCCACACGAGAAGCACCCGCGCGAAGCCGCGTCCCACAGCAGCGAGTCGTAGCTCTCATCCAGAATCTGTGGGAGGTACTTCGTGTCGTACGAGATCTTGTTGGAGAAACTCGCGCGCTTCCGACGCACATACTCGGCGTGTTTCTCGTGGTCGGCTTGGGCGGCCGGCTCGAAGCACCCGCTGGTCTCCACCAACTCGCGCCCGCGCTCGCTGCCCACGTCCACGTAATACCGATCTCCCAGGTCAGACAGCATCAGATCGTAGCCCGTATCGACGTACAGACTGCCCATGTCCTGACAGAACACGTGCTCGTCGCACGGCCCGGCGCAGTCCAGGCCGATGATCAGGGCCCGGTTTCGCTTGGCCAGGTAGTGCGGGTCGCTCTCGTCTCGGCCGAATACGTCGTCGAGCAGCCAGGTGGCGTACACGTCGCACGGATGCATACCCACGATTACCGTCGGGTCGGCCTGCACCGGCGCTTCCACGTGGCGACCGGACGGGGCCTTGCCATAGCTCAGCAGCGTCTCGTATTGCGGGAAGAAGTACTTCTTCGGCGGCAGAATCGTCAGAGGGTAACCCATGTCCAACTGCGATGGGTCGGCGATTACCTCGAAACTGTGCCCGCCGCCCGCCACCGCCTCCATGGGCTTGGCTACCGGCCCGACCACGCGATACCGACCCATCAAGAACTGGATCAGCTCGTCGAAACGCTGTTTGCTGAGAACCTGCGGTAACATACTCACATCCCTTCCGCGGCCGGCTTCCTGGCGGCCGCCGGGCTCGCGTCCTTCTTCTCGCCCGGGCCGTCATCGAGCGGACAGGTCGCCCCCGCCACGGGCAACTCGAACCGAAACGTCGTGCCTTCCCCTTCCTTGCTGCGGCATTCGATACGCCCGCCCAGACGATCCACGATCTCCTTGCAGATGCTCAGGCCCAGCCCGCTGGAGTGCGCCTCCTGCTTCTTGGCGTTCGCGGCACGGAAGAACTCCGTGAACAGGCGCTGCATATCCGCCTGGGGAATCCCGATCCCCGTATCGGTCACTTCCGTTACCAGCAGGCCGCCTCGCAGCCGACTGCTCAGTCTGACGGTTCCTCCCGACGGCGTGTATTTGACTGCATTGCCGATCAGGTTGCCCAGCAGATCGCCAAGGTCGCGCGGTCCGGCCAACACCATGACCGGATGCGAAGGCAACTCGTGCTCGAGCGTCACCTGCCTGTCCGCCGCCATCGCCTCAAACGAGGCCGCGATCTCCTTGAAGCGAGCCGACGCGTTGATCGCCTCGGTCGCATCCTCACGGACCGAGCCCTCGCGAATCTGCGCCAGACGCAGCAGATCGTCCACAAGGTCCATCATCGATGCGCACCGCACCTTGATGCGCCGATGGATGTCGCCCAGTCGCTCCGGCTGCACCGTCTTGGTCTGGGCAACCGCGTTGATCAGCGACGTGATCGCCGCCAGCGGACTGCGAAGCTGATGCGCCATCGTCCGCATGAACAGACTCTTGGCCTCTTCTCGCTCGCTGCCCTGCTGATGGGCCGCAGCCAGTTGCCGGTAGGCCTGACGCAACTGCCTCGCGATGCTGCTGGTAAAATAAGCACTCAGGAACATCCCGCTGCCCGTGGCGAACGCGATCGCCAGCACCAGCACCGGGTGCTGCGCCAGCGCGATCTGGCGCCCGCCGAACGTGACGGTCGTCTCCAGCGGAAAGTTGCCGAGCGGAATTCGCCATGTGCTGAAACGCTCGCTCATGTGCGCCAGGCCCATCAACACGATCAACAACGTACCGAAGCCGGCCAGCAGATACGCCCGCAAACGCGAAAGAATGATGCCCGCAATCGCCGCGTGAAACATCATGAACACGATCAGTGGGTTGATCAGGCCGCCCGTGCAGTTGATCAGCGCCGCCAGGCAAAGAAAGTCGGCGATGATCTGCATCGTGGCCGATGCCTCCGCCGCCGCCGGCGAGCCGCTTCGCGTCAGCCACCATTGCAGAAGCCCGTTGTAGGCCGCGATGGCGATGGCGATAACGATGACCGGAACGGGCTCGACCTGCACGCCCGTCAACGCCCTGGCCGCAAACGCCGTCGCCACGAGCCCCGCCGCAGCGAGCCAGCGCAGTCGGATCAGCCAGCGCACACGCCCGACCATCACCTCCTGCATCAACTGGGTCTGTCTTTGTCTCGCGCGAGGCATAACCAATGCTGGCCTCCTGCGGTCACCTTGACCTGGCCATCTCCAGCAGCTTCCTCACCCGCGTTAACAACTCCTCCGGTTCGACCGGCTTGCGAACGAAGTCCGAAACGGGCAGGAACTCGGCGTCCTTGGTCAGATCGATCCTCTCACCCAGACGGTCCTCCACCGCCGTGACCATCAGCACAGGTATGTCACGCAGCTTCGGGTCATCCTTCATCTCGTAATTCAGGTGGAAACCCTCAGTCGGGTGAGCCATCATCACATCCAGGATCACCAGGTCTACGTCGCCCGCGCGCAGCCTGACCAGCGCTTCACTCCCGTTCGAGGCCGAGCTGACTCGGTAACCGGCCCCCTCCAGAACCAGCCGATCCGCCTCCACCACGTCCGGGTCGTCGTCCACTACCAGAATGTGTGCCGCCTGCTCGCCCATGTGCGTCCTCATCCGCTTTCCGGTCCGTCGCTCGAATCGACTCGGCAGCCCGCCGTCTGGGTACCAGCGGGGCCATCGTCAACAAATACGAGGCAACTGCTCGCCATAAGGCTTCTGAATCACCCGCCGCCCGCCGATCGCCGTCATCAATTCGGCGATCGCCGGTTGTCGATCCGTCACCCGTCCGATCACTGCGGCGTTTGCTCCCAGCCGGTGCTCTCGACACAAACCCAGAGCGCGATGGGCCTGCTCACAGGCCACCACCGCCACGAACTTGCCCTCATTGGCCACCGTCAGCGGATCCAGTCCCAACAAATCGGCCGCCGCCCGCGCCGTGGGTGTTATCGGCACGGCCGACTCCTCGATTTCCACCGAATGACCGGCTGCCGCCAGATCCGCAAGCACACCCGCCACGCCGCCACGAGTCGGGTCGCGCAACAACCGAACGCCCTTCAACTCCCGCACCAAGGCGTTGGCCAGACCCGCCAGCGGCGCCGCGTCGCTAACCAGATCGCTGGCGAAGCTGAGCCCTTTTCGCCTGGACAGAACCGCCAAACCGTGTTCGGCAATCGTCCCACTGATCAGGACCGCGTCGCCCGCCTGTACATGATCCACGTCCAGCGACACGCCGTCCAGCACGCGCCCCAGACCCGTTGTCGTGATGTACATCCCCTCCGCGCGCCCATGCTCGACCACTTTCGTGTCGCCGGTCACGACATTCACGCCGGCTTCACGACTCGTCGACGCAATCGAGTCCAGCACGCGTTGCAGCACCGCCTCGTCGAGCCCCTCCTCCAGCACCATCGACAGGGCCAGCGCCACCGGCTCGGCCCCGACCATGGCCAGATCGTTCACCGTCCCGCACACCGCCAGTCGCCCGATATCGCCACCCGGGAACACCAGCGGCTGCACGACGTACGCATCGGTGGTCAGCGCCAGCCTCGCGCCTGCCACCTCCAGCGTCGCTGCGTCCGCAAGACGATTGAGCGCGGGGTTGCCCAGCCTGGGCAGAATCTGCCCCCGGAGCAGTTCGTCGGTCAGCTCACCGCCCCCGCCGTGGGCCAGCACGATCCTCCCGCCGACGTTGACCTGTTCGCTCGTCGTGCCGAGTGCGCCCGATTCGCCACGCGAAACAACCTTCGTCACACCCTCACCCGGTGGTATTTCCACCACGCCTGGCAGGTCCCCTCGCTGCTGACCATGCAGGGGCCCACCGGCTGCGTAGGCCGGCACACCCCGTCGAACAGCGGGCACTGCGGTGGCTCGATACTGCCCGTGATCACCTCACCGCATCGGCATCCCGGCGGCTCCTGGTCGGGCCCGGGCGTCAAGCCGAACCGCTCGAATGCGTCGAACTGCCGATAGGCCTGCCGCAGCCGCAAGCCGCTTCCCTCGATCTGTCCCAACCCCCGCCATGTTGCAGGTCCGCGCTCGAAGACCTGATCGATCAGTTGCTGTGCCCGGCGGTTTCCCTCCGCGCTGACCGCTACGGTATACACATTCTCGAGATTCGCCACCCCTTCGGCCGCCATCTCCACCAGCCGCGTAAGCGCCTTGACGATCGGTAACGGCTCAAATCCCGCGACCACGCAGGCGCGACCGGCCTGCTGGACCACCGGCCGATAGGCTTCGCTGCCGATGATCACGCTGACGTGACCCGGACACATGAACCCGTCTATCCTCGCTCGACCGCCCTCCAACAGGGCCAGCATAGCCGGAACCACCAGCTTGTGCTCCGCCAGAACACTGAAATTCCTGATCTTCTCCCGTTCAGCCAACAGCAGGGCGTCAGCCGTCGCCGGAGCGGTCGTCTCGAAACCCACCGCGACGAAAACCACTTCTAACTTCGGATTCTCTTTCGCTAAAACTAGCGCGTCCCGTGCCGAAAACACCACCTGCACCCGCGCTCCCTCGGCCCGCACTTGCTCCAGGCTGCCCGCCGCTGCCGGCACCCGGATCATGTCGCCGTAGGTCGCCGCCAGCACCCCGTGCTGCCGGGCCAGGCGAACCGCCATCTCGATGAACCTCTGCGATGTTACACAGACCGGACAGCCCGGGCCGCTGATCAGCTTCACGTTGGCCGGCAGCAGACTGCGGATGCCTTGACGGAAAATCTCCACCGTGTGCGTGCCGCACACCTCCATGATCCGCACCGTGCCGTTGACCGCTTGCCCCGCCGAGCGTAGTCGTTGCCGAAGTTGTTCGATCTGCTCATTCATTCGACACAATGCTACGGGTTGCCGGCGACGTCGGATGCGCGGCCGGTCATCTCGTCGAGCAGCGCCCACGTCTCGGCGGCTTGCTGCGCGTCGATCTTGGTGATGGCGTAGCCCGCGTGCACCAGCACCCACTCGCCTGGTTCCACCGGCGCGACCAACGTCGTGCAGACCTCAACGGTGTTGCCCTGCATCCGCACCGTGGCCTGATCGTTCTGCCTCAAATCCTCAATTTGTCCGGGCACCGCCAGACACATGCTTCACCTCGCGGGCCGTCGCCTCCTCCTCTTGCAGCACCGCTGCCGCCACCGCCGCCTGACCGAGGGCGATACCTCCGTCGCCACACGGCACGCGCCTATGCGTCCAAACACGCATGCCCACCTGCCCCAGACGCTCGCACAGCCGCCGGGTCACGTACCGGTTGGCAAAACACCCGCCGGAAAGCACCACCTCGTCAAGCTCCGTAATGTCCCGGGCAATCAGCGCCCCGGCCTTCAGCAGTTCCACCACCGTATTGTGAAACCTCGCCGAGACCACCTCCGGCTCGCGATGCATCTGCGTCTCAGCCACGATCGCACTGATCATCGGTCGGACATCCAACTCGAAGCTTCGCCCCTGGTGCTCAATCGAGTGGGGGTAGTAATCGTCATAGCCTCCTGCCGCGATCGCCTCCAGGGCCATCGGCGCCTGGCCCTCGAACTCGTTGGTGCCAGCCACGCCCAGCATACACGCCACCGCGTCGAAGAGCCGACCCAGTGATGAGCTGCGCGGGCAATTGGTCTGGCTCCGCAGCATTGCCAACAGCCCTTCGCGCAGCAACGGATCGGCGCACACGGTAGCGGCCAGCGCCAACTCGGCACACTCAGGGCCAAACGTGTGCCACAATAGTCCTAGTACGCTACGATGCAACTCCCGGCTAGCTGCGTCGCCCCCAGGCAGCGGAAAATACTGCAAATGGCCCACGCGCTCAAATGTCCCTCGCTCGGCCCGAAGGATCTCGCAGCCCCAGCTCGCCCCGTCGGTGCCGTAACCTGTTCCGTCACAAACGATTGCGATCACAGGCCTGTCCAGATCGTGCTCGACCATGCAACTGACGGCATGCGCGAAGTGGTGTTGCACGCCGATGCGACGCAGCCAGCCCTGCTGACGGGCATACCGCGTCGACAGATACAGCGGATGAAGGTCGTGCGCAACGACCGAAGGCGCCGCTTCCACCAAGCCCGTCAGGTGGTCGATCGTCCGCGTGAACTGCCGGTACACCGTCGCGTCGGTCAGGTCGCCAATGTGCTCGCTCAGCACCGCTTGCTCGCCGCGGACCAGACAAATCGCGTTGCGCAGCTCCGCACCCACCGCCAGGATCTCCTCGGGCGCCGCCGAGCCCAGCCCGATTGGTGCGGGCACATACCCGCGCGAGCGTCGCATCATCCCTACTCGATCACCGTCCACCTGTACGACTGAGTCGTCGACGCGGCGCTCGATACCCCGATCGTGCAGCAGAAAGGCGTCGCAGAGCGGCCCGAGACGCGTCACCGCCTCGTCGTTGTCCTTGGCCAGGGGCTCATCCGTGATGTTGCCGCTGGTCATTACCAGCGGGGGCATATCGGCGTCGAACAGCAGGCAATGCAGCGGCGTGTACGGTAGCATCAGACCGAAACAATCGCTGCCCGGCGCGACGCGTTTGCTTACCGGCGCGCCGTCCCGTTTGGGTGCCAACACAATGGGCCTTTCCACACCGGCCATCATCTTGCGGGCGTGCTCGCCGAGATGGGCGAGTTGTTCGGCTGCCGCCAGGTCCCGCACCATCAGGGCAAACGGCTTGTGATCGCGCCGCTTCCGCCGGCGCAGATCAGCCACCGGGGCGTCCTGATCGGCACGGCAGGCCAGGTGAAACCCGCCCAGCCCTTTGATGGCCAGGATTTGTCCCCCCAACAGGCGCTCTACCGCTTGCTCGATGGGGTCGGACGCCTTGATCGGCCTGCCGTGCGCGTCGGCAAGCCAGACCTTTGGACCGCATGCCGGGCAGGCGATCGGCTGGGCGTGGAAGCGGCGCGTCATTGGATCGTCGTACTCGCTGCGGCACTGCGGGCACATCTGAAACGCTTCCATCGTCGTGTTCGGGCGATCGTAGGGAATGCGCTGGACGATGGAGTATCGCGGGCCACAGTCGGTGCAGTTGATGAACGGGTAGCGGTGCCGTCGGTCGCTCCGGTCGCGCATCTCGGCCAGGCACTTCCGGCACACCGTTACGTCGACGGTTACTCGCGCCCGGGCGTGCCCGTCGTGCCGCGACGGGCGGATTCGAAAGCCCGCTGTACTGTCGAGTGCGACCCACTGGCGCGTCAGTTCGGTCACCTCGGCCAGCGGGGGCAACTCCGCCAGCAAGCGGCGGGCAAACAGCTCCACGGTGGCCTGGGGCCCTTGGACCTCGATGATCGCGCCGTCCTGGTCGTTGGACACGTGTCCGTCGAGCTTCAGGTTGCGGGCGAGTCGGTACACGTACGGACGGAACCCCACCCCCTGCACCTGCCCACGTGCCAGGAATCTTACCCTGCCGACTTCCACAGACACCTCATCAGCCCGGTCGGAGCTTAGCCTGTCGCTCGAACCAGTCTAACCGCTTCGCCGGCCCCGACCCGCCATCGGCTTCACTGCAACTGCCTTGCCACAAAGCAAGGCCGGTACAAACGGGCCTGTTTTTAGTATAGGCTCGCTAACACCTTGTCGAAAAAGGCTTTACACAATTCCAGTGGCCAGTGCAATCACTGTGAAATGTCTGTGGACCCACGCCGGCCCCGCCCCGTGCGGGAAATTCCTCACGGCATTGGGCTTTCCCGCCTCAAGGCTTGGGGGTTGACCGGCGATTCTGATCGGCTCCGCACCCGGCACGGCTTCAGATGGCCGCCACGGTCGTCGCCACTCAATCCCCCTCAGAACCCGCCCGTCGTGGCTGGCACACCCAGTAACGAGTTGATGGCTTGGGCAACCCAACCGTTAATAAAGGATATTAGAAGTCCGCTAACCACGCTGGCTGCCGTCTCGTTGGCCTGCACCCCCGCGTAGGTGCAACCTTCGGCCAGCAGCACCCCGCCGCCGGCCAGACCGATCAGCCTTATCCATGCCCGATATCGAAGTTCGTGCATTTCCTGCCCCAGAAACTCCCGCGAGCCGGACGACGGTCACTCCTCTTCGATCGCCTCGGCAGGCCGCGTCGAGACGCCACCTTCACCAGTCGGCGCGGCGACAGGGCGCTGCAACACCACGACCTCGCTGGGCACCAGCACCCACAACGCGTTTTCCGAGTACTTGCGGCCCGCGCGGATGCCCACGTACCGTCCCAGCATCTTCGTCGGGTCGGGTCCGTCGCCAGCCGCTTCGACATAGGCAACAGTTTGATCGGTGGCTGGGTCGACCAGGCGGCAGCGGTTGGCGAAGACCCAACTCTTGCGGATTTCGCCCTCGGCATCGAACGGCTCGATGACGCTGCGCATCGTCTTTTGTAGAGCCGTTCGCTGTTGCAGGGTCACGCGCTGTTCGTCCGTCAATTGCTCCTGCTGCTGCTGGACGCGTTTGAGGGATTGCTGAACCTCGATGCGATCTCTCAGGATCTTCAGGCGTTCCCGGGCGAAGAGCTTGGGGACCTCCTCTTCGTCCTGATCGGCGATCTGCTGATAGCGAGGCAGGAAGGGATCGAGCTTCCACTGGCGCAAGGGCTTGTCGGCCGTTTCCTGCTTCAGGTCGGCCTCGACCTTGTCGAGCAGCGTCTGGTAGCGCTTGCTGACCGGCTTGGTCGCCGGCGTTGGCTCGACCGGCTTGCGGACCGCCGGCTTGGTTGTGGGGGCAGGTTTGACCATCGCGGGCCCAGGGGGCGCGGGACGGGTGAGAGCGGGACGCGTGGTCGCTTCGGGCCTCGCCACGCGCTGGATGAACTGCTTGCTGATCCAGACATACGCGCCCTTGGGCGGCGCGATTTTGTAGAACCCGTCGGGATGGTCGCCCAGGATTCTGACAGTCGTCCCCTTACTCAACTGCGTGATCGGCAGGCGGCGGTCCGACAGTTCGCTGCCGGCGCGAACGTTCACATTATCGCCCGAGACGACCCCCGAACCGTTGCGATCGAGTTCGACGAACTCCTTGGCGATCAGGCAGAAGCTGCCCGGCGGCGGCTCGACCCGCAGCCAGCCGAACTTCTCACCGGTCACCGTGACGCGGGCGCCGGCCTGCAAGCGCATGGTCGGGTAGTAATTCGTGTCCGGGCCGCTCCGCGCGTTGACGTCGTTGGCGGTCACCTCGCCGACGTACGGAAACTCGCCCGGCGTCTGGGCTACAGCGACCGCGCCCAGCGCCAAAACCCACATCCAACTCATTGCCGAGATACGCAACATGACACCAACCCTCGCGACGTTGCCGCCATTGACCTGCACCTACAGCCCCGCCCGGTAGGCTGACTGGTGACGCTATCGGACACGCCTTCGATTGTCAATCGCGGCCGCGAGCCACCGCCAGCCCGGCCGGCGGCGTCAACCCGGGGCGACGTTGACGAAACGGTCGATTTCCGCCAACATGTCGCCCTCCACGGTTCAGCACTCGTTCGGCAGAGAGGAAGACAATGCTCAAGATCGCAGTGATCGGTGGCGACGGGACCGGCCCGGAGGTGGTACGCGAGGGCCTGAAGGTCCTGGCGGCCGTGGCCACGAAGGAAGGGTTCAGGTACGAGACAGAGGACTTCGACTACGGGGGCGACCGCTACATGGCCCGGGGCGGCGACCCGAGCAAACTCACGATTCCGGTAATCACCGACCAGGAGATCGACGCCCTGCGGGCCTTCGACGCCATCTACCTCGGCGCCGTTGGCCACCCCGACGTCGCGCCGGGCATCCTGGAGAAGGACCTGCTGCTGAAGCTGCGCTTCCAGCTCGACCAGTACATCAACCTTCGGCCGGTCACGCTCTATCCCGGCGTCGACACGCCGTTGAAGGACAAGGGCCCGGAGGATATCGACTTCATCGTGGTCCGCGAGAACACCGAGGACCTCTACTTCGGCGGCGGCGGCTTTCTGCGCAAGGGCACGCCCCACGAGGTGGCCACACAGGAGATGATCGCCACCCGTTTCGGCGTCGAGCGGTGCGTGCGCTACGCGTTCGAGGTGACCCGCAAGCGCAACCGCAAGAAGATGCTTACGCTGGTGGCCAAGACCAACGTGCTGACCTACGCGCACGATCTGTGGTGGCGGGCGTTTAACGAAATCGGCGAAGCTGATTATCCCGACATCAAGCGCGACTACAACCACGTCGACGCATGCTGCATGTGGTTCGTCAAGAACCCCGAGTACTACGATGTGATCGTTACGCCCAACATGTTCGGCGACATCATCACCGACCTGGGCGCGATGATTCAGGGCGGCATGGGCATCGCCGCGGGCGGCAACATCAACCCCGAGGGCGTCAGCATGTTCGAGCCCATCGGCGGGTCGGCCCCCAAGTACACCGGGCAGAACGTGATCAACCCCATGGCGGCCATCGGCGCCCTGGGCATGCTGCTTCAGGTCGTCGGCGACATCAAGGGCGACGCCAAGGTGGCGGCGGCCGGGCACCGCGTTGAAGCGGCCATCGCCAAGACCTGCCCGAAGCTCAAGACCATGTCGGCCGGCAGGATGGGCTACTCGACCACCGAGGTGGGCGACCTGGTCTGCGAGGCGCTGTAGTCCGCTGCGGGAGCCGCGCGGCGTGAAGCTGATTTATTTCACGAAGTACTATCCCGACCTTTCGCCCGGGCAACTGGGTGAAAAGGCCCGCGCCAGCGGCGCCGACGGGCTCGACCTGGCCGTCCGACCGGGCCATGCGATCAACCCCGACAACGTTGCCCAGGCCCTGCCCGCAGCCGTCAAGATCTGGCAGGGCGACGGGCTGATCTGCCCGCTGGTCACAGCCGACACCGCTCTTATCGACCCGAATACGCCCGACGCGCGGCGGCTGTTCGCAGCCTGCGGCGACGCCGGCGTGGGGTTGATCAAGCTGGGGTATTGGACGTTCCAGACTGGGCAGGACTACTGGCGGCAGGTCGATGCGATCCGCGCCGCGCTGGAGGGCTTTGGCAAGCTTGCGGGTAAGCACGCCGTCAAAGCCGTCTACCACACCCACAGCGGCGGCTACTTTGGCTGCAACTGCGCGGGCCTGATGCACCTGCTGCGCGATCAGGACCCATCGAGTCTGGGGGCCTACCTGGACACGGGGCATTTGAGCCTGGAGGGCGAGCCGTTCCGCCAGGGTCTGGCGATGGTGGGTGAGTACCTCTCGGCCATAGCGGCCAAGGACTATCGCCGTCAGCCGGACGCCTCTGTCGATCCGCCCGTGTGGAAGCGCGAGACGGTCAAGCTGGGAGAAGGCTTTTTCGACTGGCGTGACGGCCTGGCCGCCCTGAGCGAGGCAGGCTTTGCCGGCCCGTGCAGTGTCCACGGCGAGTACGAGCACCTCGACCCCGCCGGTCGCGAAAACTGGCTGATGGATGACATCGCTTTGCTCAGACGCCTGCTGGGGCAGCCGGGCCCGTAGGGCGCGTTCGACCCGCGGTGTTCCTCTGGCGTACCCGATCCCTTAAGGTGTACACCATTCGCTAGGAATGAAGGCGGGTGAAACCCGCCCTACGAAGTCACGTATTTTGGGTGGCATGCCCACGCCTGGCGCGTGGGGATCATCCTGCTGTCTGGCGTGATCCACGTCGGCGTTTGAGATACGCTCCCGTGCTCTCTGCGTGGGCATGGTCGTTCGGGATCTGTCTGCCTGCGTGGCACCCTCAAGCAGAGCGGGACCGTGTCGGGCGCAGCTTGTGGGTGCTCAGTGCCGCAAGGACGAGCCCAATCCACCCACAACCTCCGCTGCTCTGCGGTTGAGGGTGGCACCCCGCAACTTCCTCACGACAGGCAGGTCGGGCGAGTTCCACCCGCCGTTTCCCCTCAAGTACCCCATCCTTGCGGTAGCGAATGCAGGGGCGTCTCTTGGTCTGAGCCCCTCGACCTCAAACCTCGACGAGCTCGGTCGACCCGCTCGGGACGAAGGCTTGTCGAAGATCACCCGCCTTTTTTCCTACCCGCCTTCACGAATCTGTTATAATTCCGCCATGCCGAACCACGTCGGCTGGCGCCAAGGCGGTCCTGCCTGGTTGGTCAGATGTAGGGTGGGTTCGGTTCTTGGCATGTGTTAGGATGGAGCCGACCGCGAGATGTCGGACCTCACCCTTATCGAGAAGACGAAGCTCGAAAAGCTCCTCCAAATGGGCGGCGGGTACGTCCTCGACTTCTCGAACCGAGGCTTCGCCGCATTCGTCGTCGAGAGCACGGGGAAGGACATCTACGATTCCACGTACGACTGTGGCAGCGGATCGAAAGCCAATCGGCTCCGAGCGTTCTGGACCGAGGAAGCAAATCATCTTGTAGGCAAGCTGATTTCTGATCTGTTAGGTCACATTCGCAATTCGGGGTTCGGCGCCGGCGATCCCGCTCTGCTCGAAGAATGTCGACGTATCGCCGAGCGGCTTCGTCACGGTGCGCCTGTCCAGGACATCGACGCCATCTCGCCGAACTCAGGGGGGCGAGACTTCGAAGTCCTGGCAAAGGCAGTGAAAGACGCAATCGAAAGGAATGAGCCGGAGGCGGGACTGGACAGGTTGCATACGTTTGTCGTGAAGTACATGCGTGTCTTGTGTGAAAAACACGGGATTACAGTGGCCGAGGACAAGCCGCTGCATGCGCTGGTCGGCGAGTATGTAAAGCGACTAAAGAAAGATGGCCGGATCGAGTCCGAGATGACCGAGAGGATCCTGAAGTCCACCATCTCGACGATGGAAGCGTTCAATCGTGTACGCAACCGGCAGAGCTTCGCGCATGATAACCCAGTGCTCAACTACGACGAGAGTCTACTGATTTTCAACCACGTTGCCAGCGCGATCAGATTCATGGGCGTGGTGGAAGATCACACCGGCGAAGGAGAGCAAGAAGAACCAGAGGCAAACATATGCGATGACCTTCCGTTCTGAGCACACGTGTCACGTGGCGATGTAGCGGACCGCCGAGAAAGGTATCAGGATGTTCTTGGGCTCTTTGTGGGGTCCGCTCGGACGGACCTGGCTGCGGCTTGACCGTCATGCTGCGGGGGCGTAACAGACTGTTGGTTGGGTATGCCCGTCTGCACGGCCGGCACGATGAGGGCATCGATACTTCGTTCCGGTCGGACCAGCAACCAAGTGGTAGCTGAATCATCGACTCCCCCGTCTCTGAAGGGCCACCCCTGCCCTCCGGGTGGCTGCCTCTGGCCGTGCTCTGTAGCCCGTTGACCAGGCTCCCACCCATGGGCAGCACGACGGGGTCAAGTTGGCCGGCCAGGCCGGCCCGGTGGGCTGACGCGTCCGCGTCGGGCAGGCACTGGCCGGTTGCGGGCAATTCCGCCGCGCGGTCCGACTGGTGCATTTTATCGGACTATAATCATGCAAGCGTTTCGTAGGGGGGCGCCGGGCACCTTATATGAAAGGGAAAGCGATGAGCACGAAACTGGGATGTGGACTTGCTGTTGTCGCGGTCGTCGTCGCGGCTGGAGGCCTGATCCTTCTGTCGCCAATCGGTCTTGCCCAGGAGGGGTACGAACAGCACCTGCAGGACTTGCCAAAGCTTAAAGAACAGAAACCGACGGCGACGGCACCGGCTGCGTGCGACATGTGCACGATGCAGATGAGCCACATGGTAACGATGACCAAGCTCAAGGAGGTGCTGGTCCAGGCCAAGGTTGCCGCCGAGGCCGACAACGCCAAGCAGGCCGCTGCGAAGATCGCCGAGGCCGAACAACTGCTCGAACAACAGCACCAAAGCATGCATAAGCAGATGAAACATCACATGCACGCGATGCACAAGGACATGATGCACGAGCAAGTGATGGGCGAAGGCGCAAAGCAACTCGCCATGAAATGCCCAATGTGTGTGAAGGCAGCCATCGAGGGAGAAAAAGCTAAACCGTAATATTGGTCCCGCTGCGGGCACCAGGCTGGGCCGGTCCTAAGGCTGCCCAGACACTTGTGAAACAGGGCACCGCCCAGATCATCGCCTCCTGCTACGCAGGCAGCATCGACGGCCAGAGGGCAGGCGCGATTGGACCCTGCGCAGCGCAGGCTTCGACAGACGGGTGGCCAGGCCCCCTCAAGGGCGATTGGCACGATGAGGGGATCGATCTGTCGTATCGGTCGGACGACCGATCAAGTGATAGCTGAATCATCGACTGCCCCATCCCTGAAGGGATGGGCCACCCGACCGGAGTTGCGGATAGAGCACGAGACAACGAGTCGCGCGCAATCCCGGCGCGCCGGGACGCGCCCTAGGTCCAGCTCCCGACCCGCCGGGACACGCTCTACACTCTGCATCAAGGTGGGTCGAACCCGCCCGACGTTTGCCCGACCGTGCTGCGTGTTCGCCGGCGTGTCATAGATCGATGGCGTCGACGAACACCGGGCTTCCGCCCAGTGTCGAATCGCCAAAAGGCTTGACGTATAGACACATCGCCACGTCCGTGCGGAAGAATCCCTTCAAGCAGCGCAGCAGAGGGTGGCTTGGCTCCCACAGCCACAACAGTTGCTCGATCCCGCGGGCGAGCGCACGGTTGTTCACGTAGCGCAGTAGCGGGACCAAGTGCTCGACGGCCGCAAAGCCGATCGGCGTCAGACAACCTTGCTTGAGCGTCGCCCCGATTCGCGGGACCATCGGTGTGGGCCGAAACCAGCGCATGACGTCGGTCATCACGCGCGTCATGCGCAGCCTCCAGTTCAGTGCTTCCACGCTGACACGGATGATCGCACTCCAATCCCAGCAGCCCAGGCAGGCTACAACCTTGCCGCCCGACTCGAGAACCAGCAGGTCGTCGAGGGTATAGGCGGGCGTTCGCTCGATGAAGGCAGCCAGGCGCTCGGCTGAGGTCGGCTCGTACAAATCACAGCCCCGCCAGGTATGGTTCATCAGCTCCGCCACGGCGGGCAGGTCGCCGCGCTCGGCCGATCTGATCTTCGCGGTAGGCGGCACGCTCATTTCGCGGTACACGTGCAGGATCGGCATGACCAGCGTGCGGTGCGGACCGACGAAGCCCTCATACTCCAGATGCGCCATAGCCGGCGAGTTGCCCTCGAGCGTAAGGGCGTACGACAGGGCCGCTCCCTGCTCGATCAGGTATTGCTCGCGGCAGCGGTGCAGCGCGCCGGCTACACCTTTGCGGCGCGCCTCCGGCGCGACGAACGCCTGGAACTCGTAGCCGACGCGACAGGGCCGACCGTCGAGCATACCGTCTCGGACGGCCACGGCACCCGAGCCGATGATCCTGTCATCCTCGCACGTCACGTACACCCGGTACGTCGGGTAGGCTTTGACCCGGGCGAAGAAGTCGGGCGTATTGACGAGCGAGACGACCAGCGTCGTGCCCTGCGGACATCGGGCCTGTAGCTCCTGCAACGGCTGATTGTCGTCGGGCGACGCCTCGCGTGTGTCCATGCGGCGCACCTCGGCATGGTGATCTGCTCACGACCCACGAGTCTTCTTTTCTATTGTGATCCAACGCCCGCCGGATGTCGCGGTCAGGCCCATGCGTGGGTGGCTCATCCCCCACCCACGGAAGGCACCCCTCGTCCGGAAGAATAAAGACAACGTAAGGCGGGTTAAACCCGCCCTACGTTTGCCCGCCCGTGTCGGCCCGCTCCCTTTAGTCCCACCCTTCCTTACCGATGAGCTTGACGAAGCGGCACGCGATCGACGGCTTCTCGATCGTCCGATCGCCCTGGCGCTGCACGACGGTGAGCACCTGCTCGTCCGGCCCGCCCACCGGCACGACCAGCAGCCCGCCGTCGACAAGTTGGGCGACCAGCGCCTGCCCCACAGCCGGCGCCCCGGCGGTGACTACTATGCGGTCGTACGGCGCGTGGTCGGCCCAGCCCAACGTGCCGTCGCCCACGCGGAAGCTGACGTTGGTGATCTGTAATCCGCAAAGATGCGTCTGCGCCTGCTGCGACAGGTGCTCGATCCTCTCCACCGTATAGACGTGACCGGCCAGCTTCGCCAGCACGGCCGTCTGATAGCCCGAGCCCGTACCGATCTCCAACACCCTATGCGTGGGCGTCAGCTCCAGGCACTGGGTCATGATGGCCACCATGTACGGCTGTGAGATCGTCTGGCCACAGTCGATCGGCAGCGCCCGATCGTCGTAGGCTTCGTAGAGCATCGAGTCGCCGATGAATCGTTCGCGCGGGAGTTCGTCCATCGCCGACAGCACCCGCCGATCGGTGATGTGACGGTGGCGCAACTGATGCTCGACCATATCGCGTCGCGCCCGGCCGACCCACTCACCTTCCTGCTGGTCCATCGTGCCGCACCAATCGAAATGAGGCGAATGCATCTTATTTGCCCGCCGCTTCGCTGTCCATGCCTGGCCCGTCGGGTTCGCGCGGGGCTATGCACGCCGCAGACCGGCGACGACGGTCCGGATTGACAGCCCGGTCGTACGACTCATACAGTGGGTTTGCGGGTTACGATCGGATGTGTGCGGGAACTATGCATGGCTGTTATCACGCTGACGACAGATTTCGGCCGGCGCGACCATTACGTCGCCTCGATGAAGGGCGTGATCCTTCAAATCGATCCAGCCGCCGTCATTGTCGACATCAGCCACGAGATCACGCCGCAACAGGTGACTGAGGCCGCCTTTGTGCTGCGGAGCGTCTGGCCGGCGTTCGGCGAGGGCACCATTCACGTCGTCGTGGTCGATCCGCAGGTGGGTACCGATCGCCGCATCCTGGCCGCCCGCTACGACGGTCGGATCGTCCTGGTGCCCGACAATGGCGCGATCAGCCTGGTTCATCGCGATTGTCGGCTCCAGGAACTTTACCTGGTGCAGAACCATCAGCTTTTCGTGCAGCCGGTGTCAGCGACGTTCCACGGACGCGACATCTTCGCGCCGGTAGCAGCCCATCTGTCGCGCGGGTTGCCGTTGGTCAACGTCGGCCCGCCGACAAACAGACTGGAGTTGCTGAACCTGCCGGCCGCCCAGGCCTCTGCCGCCGACGGACTCGTCGGACAGGTCGTCTATATCGACCGGTTCGGCAATCTGGTAACCAACATCTCGCGCGGGCAGCTTGCCCACACCGGGCAAGGCCACAACGGTCCCCGCGTCTGGATCGATCAACGCGACCTCGGTCCGATTCGATCGAGCTACGCCAGCGTCGCGCGCGGCGAGGCACTGGCCTTGATCGGCAGCGCCGATCTACTCGAGGTGGCCGTCAATCAGGGCAGCGCCGCCGAGCATCTAGGCGCGCGGGTCGGAACCACCGTCCAGGTGAAGTAGCATGGCTGGCCAGACCTTTAAGGGCGCACCGAGCGACACTCGCCAGATCCAGCAGTGGGACCGCCAGCACCTCTGGCACCCGTTTACGCAGCACAAGCTGTGGAATCAGAGCGACCCGCTGGTGATCGTCGCCGGACAGGGCGACATGCTCGTCGACGCCGACGACCGCAAGTACATCGACGGGGTCGCCAGCATCTGGTGCAACGTCCATGGCCACAACCATCCGCACATCAATCAGGCGATAGCCGATCAGCTTGGGCGCATCGCCCATTGCACACTCTTGGGGCTGACCACGCCCAACGCCGTGGAGCTGGCGCGGCGCCTGGTCGAACTGACGCCCGACGGTCTGGCCAAGGTCTTCTTCTCCGACGACGGCAGCACAGCCGTAGAGGTGGCCTGCAAGATGGCGTTTGCGTACTGGCACCACAGGAGTCAGCCGCAGCGCCGCGCGTTCGTGGCGGTGCACGAAGCCTACCACGGAGACACGATCGGCGCGGTTAGCGTGGGTGGCATCGAGATCTTCCACAAGCTGTTTCGTCCGCTGCTGTTCGAAACGCACCGCGCGCCCGCGCCATACTGCTACCGCTGCCCGCTGGGGCGCCGTCCCGACGAGTGCGACCTTGCCTGCGCCGACAAGCTCGGTGAGCTGCTAGCCCGGCACCGCGGGCAGATCGCAGCCGTGGTCGTCGAGCCGCTCATCCAGTGCGCCGCCGGCATGATCGTTCACCCGAAAGGTTACCTCCACCGTGTTCGCCGGCTGTGCGACGAGCACGACGTGCTGCTGATTGCCGACGAGGTGGCCACCGGCTTCGGCCGAACCGGCACGATGTTCGCCTGCGAGCAGGAAGATGCCATACCGGATCTGATGTGCCTGTCGAAGGGACTCACCGGCGGCTATCTGCCGCTGGCTGCGACGCTGACCACCGACCGGATCTACAACGCGTTCCTCGGCGACATGGACGAGCAGAAGACTTTCTATCACGGACATACGTACACCGGCAACGCTCTGGGCTGCGCGGCCGCCCTGGCCAACATCGAGCTGTTCGAACGCGAGCAGACGCTTGCCCAACTACCGGCTAAGATCGACTGCATGCGACGGCATCTGGCAAAAATCGCCGAGCACGACAACGTCGGCGATGTGCGTCAGTGTGGCCTGGTCGCGGGCATCGAGCTGGTGGCCGATGGGGCAAGCAGGAAGCTCTTTGCCTACGGCCAACAGGTCGGCGCCAAGGTGTGCATGCACGCGCGGCGGTACGGGGTAATTATTCGCCCGCTGGCCGACGTGATCGTTCTGTTCCCCCCGCTGTCGATCTCGATGGAGCATCTGGAGCGACTCATGAGCGTGACGACCCGATGCATCGACGAGGTGCTGGCCGACCTGCCTGCCGGTCGGGCCGACGGGTATGAAGGGTAACAACCGCGTGGGTCAGAAAGATCGCCGCAACATTCCCGGCCTGTTCGTCACCGCCACCGACACCGAGGTGGGCAAGACGGTGGTGACGGCTGCGCTGAGCGTGCTGTTGCAGCGGCGAGGGCTGCGCGTCGGCGTGTTCAAGCCGGTGGCCACGGGATGCGTCCGGCGCGTTCGGCTCGGCCTGGTCAGCGAGGACACCGATTACCTGGCCTACTTCGCCGATTCGACCGATCCGCTCGATGTGATCACCCCGGTGCGGTACGGCCCGGCGCTGGCGCCGTCGGCGGCGGCGAGACGGGCGCGTCGTCCGGTCGATTTTGACGCCATCCGCGACGCCTACGCCCGCGTGTGCAGCCATAGCGACGTGGTGCTGGTCGAGGGCGTCGGTGGCCTGCTCGTGCCGCTGGCCGACAAAGTGTGCGTAGCCGACCTGGCCAAGGAGTTTTCCCTGCCGCTGGTAATCGTGGCCCGCGCTACGCTCGGCACGGTCAACCACACGCTACTCACGCTCGAAGCAGCCCGCGCCCGCGATCTGAAGGTCGCCGCCGTCGTGTTGAACCGCTACGTGCCCAAGCAGGCGACCCTGGCCGAGGAAACCAACCCCGAAACCATCGCCCGCCACGGCCGCGTGCCCATCCCCGTCGTCGTACCCGAGGACGATCAGACCAGCGTCGCCGACGTGAAGCTCGGCCCTGACGTGCTGGCTGCCATGGAACACTTCCCCTGGCCCAAGTCCATCAGCGCCCTGCGGGCCAATCCGCGCGTTTCGTGAGGGGCAGTTTCGAGCGATGCTTCGTGCGCGTCGGGGAGTGCCGTGTGGCTTGTCCCTCACATCTTACGCGACAAGGGAGTAAACAACAGCGACCAAAGCTCCTTTTTACGTCCGATAACTTGCGTTGCGGTCATTACGCACGATCGGTCTGCCGATATCCTCGTTGAGGCAGCCGATGCCTTGGCCGATATATTACGACAAAACAAGGCTTGTCTCTCAAGACCTGCCGATCAGAGACTAACCATGGCTGGACAAGACACAAAAACGTTGCCGGATGCCACCCGAACCGTGGCGGCCTGGGTGGCCGATGCCGCGGCTCAGGGACGGGGCGAAGCCTGCCGGGGAAGACGCCGACACCTGCGTTTCGTCTGGCCGGCCGCGATCGAGGTACTGCTCAACCAGGGCACGCCTTCCGAACAACAGATCTTCGCCACGGGTCTGGACGTCAGCGAGGGCGGCATGGGTCTGGTGGTCCGTCGCGTGCTGCCGATGGGAGCAAAGGTCGTTCTGCGCTATGCCGATGACGGCGAGGCCTGCCCATGGGTGCCCGCCCACGTCGTGCACACGGCCCCCGCGGCGGGAGGCTACCGCGTGGGCGTCGAGTTTGAGCTTCGTCCGGCGCCATAGCGCACGCACCGCCGATCTCTTTCACCCGCTGCTGATTTTGCCCACCAACGGGCACACGAAGACATCCCCCGCCACGATGTACCCGCCTCCGGGGTTAAGCCCATACCTCGCTGCCGCGATTGGTACTCGTCGCGTCAAGTGGTGAACTGCCCCATCCTGAACCGGTGTCAGTAAGCTGGCCGAACATCAAGCAAGGCAGGTACTGCGGTCGGCAAGACGCCCCCGTCAAAGAGATGATTCGGGCAACGCGGAGCAATCGATCGGCTCACCATTGCGGAAGCAAATCGTCTCGACGGTGACCGGCCCGGTGGCCGCACCAATCAGCCAACCGACGCCGGGCGGCACGTCGAAGCTCTTCGACCATCTTCCAGAGACGGCCGGCGGGTCGGACACGTTGCCCGGCCCGATGTGCTGCGCACCTGCGCTGCCGAGCGCAAAACCCTCAAGGCCCATGGCGCACAGCATAAAAGGGGAGGCCCCCCCCGTCTTGTCATGAGGTGGCGCGGGGGCTATCCGCGTTCCTGCTCCGCCCTTGCCAGCACCTGCTCAAATACGCGCTGGCAGTACTGACACCGATCGCACCGGCCGTCGCACGTCGAGATGTGCTCGAACCAGTCGCCCGGGAACCGTCGGTTGTCGATCACATACGGGGCAAAGAGCGGCCCGAACCCCGGCTCCAGGAGATCCAGGAGGTTCCCCTCGTGCCGCCGGCTGGCGTATGCGTGCAGCACCATCCGCGGATGGCTGTGCATGCGCGTCGCCAGCTTCACCACGTCCACTAGGCCCTCGTAATGGTGCAGATCTTCGGGTCTCACCCATGTCGCCTGCAGGATCGCCGGCCACCGCGCCCGATCCTGGTAGACGTTCCAGCACACGTGCGGCGTCCAGCTTTCAATGTTCACCGTCTCGTCGATCTCGGCGTCGTGCGCAACCATGTTGTCGTGAAACGTCTGGCCCGGGCAGAATCGCAGACACCCACTGTTGGCCAGCATCAGCAGACCCTTGCCGTTCGCCTGGCACCATGCCCTCACGTCGCGGACATAGGCCAGATTCCGCTGCACGTCGCGCTGGATGTAGAACGCGTCGAACAGGTCCGACACGTACCGCATGGCCTCGATCGTGCCGATCCGCATGTTGACCGATGCGCGGGCTTCGACATCCGGGAAGTGCTTCTTCACCGTGCGGGCCACCGTCAGCGACGTCGTGGTCACCGCCTCCACGCCGCCGACCGTCTCGCCCAGATGCTCGATTACCGACGCGACCTGCCCCTCCAACTGCCGGCTCACCGCCCGCCTCCCGTAGCAGTTGGCATTGAACAGCACGTCCAGCTTCAGCCCCATCTGCCGAAGTTCGCCCAGGTCGTCCTCCAGACGCTGCTGCGCGGTCCAGTCGACGTACCCCCGCTGCACGCCCACCGCTGCCCGGCCCGAAGCCTGCCCCACCCACGCAAAGTACACCTCGCCCACGTGGTCGACATAATCGCGCACTATGTCGACGAACGATTCGCTCCCCCCTTCCGACAACTGATACCCCACCGCAAACTTCATCGCTCCTCCCGAACCGACTGCCGTAGCGATAACGGCTCCTGATCCCAACGAGCCGCGACCTGGCAGCCCTCACACGATGGCGCGGGGGCCACCCGTCCTCCTAACGCAGAAGCTAACCCGCGCTGCGCTCAGCGTCCACGCTTGGCCGTCGGCCGATGAGTCGCTGGAGGCATGAACTGCGTGCCGTGCCCGACGGCGCGGCCTCGGGAATACACGTGGGGTGGAGCACGATTTGTATGTGCGCCCCCATGGCCGTATCCTCACCGTCTGGAGGCCAGTGCTGTGGTTCGACAACGGGTGCCACTGGCTGCTTGTCAGCCAGTGTCTTCACTTTCGCGCAACCCAAGGGTGGCTTGCTTCATAGTTTCATGCCCAAGCTCTCAAGACCCGCGCCACCCATCCGTCCCCCACGCCCGGAGGGCATGGGGCACCCACCCGCCACCCGTGACGCGGGGCATGACGCTGGTCGAAGCCGCAATCGCCCTGCTCCTGCTCGGCGCGGTCCTTTTCCTCCTGGCCGGCTCGGCGAAGTGGACCCGCCAGCGAGCCAAGGACCAGCTCGCCTGGGACATGCTGGCCGCGCTGAACAAGGCGTTGGCCGCCTACGTGCACAATCAGGGCAACTACCCGCCCGGGCGCGCCGACCAACAGCCGCACGAGGCGATTGCCGCCCTACTGGCCGACGAGGCTTCGGCTGGCTACCTGCTCTCGCTGCCGCCTGCCCTCCACGCCCGCCACGACGAGACGCCCACACTGCTCGATCCGTGGGCCGGACCGCTGCGCTACCTGACGGCCGATTGCGATGACGCCGGGCGTGTCGAGGCCAACGATGGCCGACCCGTCTTCGTGCTGGCCGACGGCCGCGGGTGCGACGACATCCCCCAGGGCGAGTGACGCGTTCATCCGCAAACGTGCCTCGTCACCGACCGCCGGTAAGATCCAGTTCTCGCGCGATCGTCTTGGCATGCTCGCCGACGTGTCGGGCGCCTGCGTTGACGCCCGAACCAGCCGCAACTAGCATGCCCGCGGGCTGGCCAAACGGTCTGCCGGCATGGAACTCAGTACCGAAATATCGTGCTACAACGAGGAAAGAACGCGGCCTGCCACACTGGCCGACCTGCCCCGCGCGTCGGATAGTATCAATTGTATCGAATAGCTGGGTATTGATGATGGTAGCACCGAGCGCACGCGCGAGATCCCCCGTCGGCACGGCGTCCACCATGCGGTGTGATTCACCAACAACAAGGGTTTCGCGGCCGCCTTCAAGGCCGGGCCAACGCCAACCGTCGGCTCATCGAAGAGGTGCTGCTGCGCGTCCGTTGTCTGGAACTCGGCGTTCGGCGCGAGCCGCCCACCCATGCCGATCGGGGCGGCACCACTTTAGCAGCCAGCGACACATCGGCATCGGATCGCCCTGAGTGAGCAAGCTAGTCAACAAGACCGTGTTGCGCTGGACCGCGACGATCGTGCTGCTGGGCGTCGTGGGCTGGCTGATCGCCCGCGAGGTGGTCGCGAGCTGGCAGCGGCTGGCGGCGTATGAGTTCAGCCTGCCGTGGCCGCTGGTTGTGCTGTCGGTCGTTTTGGGGGCGGGATACTACTTCTTCAACTCGCAGGCGTGGCGCTACGCCGTGCAGCGAAGCGGGCAGCGCGTGTCGGTCGGGCAGGCCTATCGGTTGTACGCGCTATCGGTCTTCGGGCGATACGTGCCCGGCAAGGCCTGGCTGGCGCTGATACGCATGGAGCTGGGCGCCCGGATGGGCATCTCGCGGACGGCCACCACCGTGGCGCTGTTGTACGAGAACGGCCTGCAACTGACCACGGGGGTGGTGATCTCGGCCCTTCTGGGCGCAAGCCTGTTCGCGGGCCATGGGCGCGCGGGGTTGCTGGCGGTGCTAGCGGCGGCGTTGTGTTTGATCGTGCTGGCCCCGCCGGTGTTCTACCGCCTGTTGAACGCGCTGCTGCGTGTGGTGCGGCGACAGCCGTTCGACCCCGCGCACCAGCTTCGCTTTGGTCACATGGCTCGGATGGTGGGCTTTTTCGTCGGCGTGTGGGTGTGCGGCGGCGCGTCGCTTTACCTATTGGCTGTGGCACTGGATTCGACGTTGGCCGACCGACCCGTTCAGATCGGGCTGATCTTTGTGGTCTCACAGGTGTTGGGGTTCGTGGCGCTGTTCGCCCCGGGCGGGCTCGGCGTACGAGAATGGGTGCAGATGGAACTGCTCATGCAGATCACCACGCCCGAGCAGGCGATCATCCTGCCGTTTCTGGCCCGCTTGACCCTGGTGGCGGCCGAGGTGATCCAGGCCTCGCTGCTCCAGGCGGCCCTGACCCGCAGGCACGCGGCAACTAACGGCCCTGCTGAAGCAGGACCGTGCGACCTGTAAGCGGGGCAGCTAAGCTGAGAATTGCCCGCGCTGCGATCGGGCATGCTACCATACTCGGGGCAGTCAAGGCGGACGGGACTGGATGCGGTGACAAAAGATGAAAAACGCCAAGTCAAATCCGTCGCGTAGTGCCGCTCCGGTCAAGGTCAGCTACTCCTTCCTGAAGATCCTGACCGGATCCGACCTGTCGCGCCGACGATTGCCGCTGATGTCGGCCGTCAGTGCCCAACCCGGCCCCGTCGTCTGGCTGACCGCCTGCGGCCACGGTGACGAAATCTGCGGCATCGTCATCATTCAGGAGTTGTTCAGAAGAATACGGCGATGGCTTTTGCGCGGTGCGATTCACGCGTTTCCGTTGATGAATCCCATAGGCTTCGAGACGGCTTCGCGAAACATCACCGTCAGCAGGGAGGATCTGAACCGATCGTTCCCGGGTGAGTTGACCGGTTCGCTGGGCAAGAGAATGGCCCATCGCATCTTCAGCACGATCATGGACACGTCGCCCAGCCTCGTTCTCGACCTGCACAACGACTGGACGAAATCCATTCCCTACGCCCTGATCGACCGAGCCGCCAAGGGCGAGAGCTTTCATCGGGCCGCATACGAGCAGACCAAGCGACTCGCCAGGAAAACGGGCTTTGTCGTCATCATGGATACCGACGTGCTGACCACTACGCTTTCGCACAACCTGCTGCTTAACGACGTGCCCGCCTTGACCCTCGAGCTGGGTGAACCGTACGTGATCAACGAAAGGAACGTTGAGTTCGGGCTGGGAGCGATTCGCAACATTCTGACGCACTTCGAGATGGTTTCACCGGCCAAGGAGTCGTTCACCTATCCGCTGCCACCGGGTTACAGCAAAGCCAACATCCTGAGGTACTCGGACAAGCCCTATAGCTCCAAGAGCGGCATCCTCCGATTTTTGGTCAAGCCCGGCGACGAGGTTAAGCAAGATCAGGCGTTCGCCCGAATCGTCAACGCCTTCGGCAAGCACCAGGAAACGCTTCGAGCCGCCGGCGACGCCGTCGTGCTCGGCTATACGGATGTGTCGGTGGTGTTTCCGGGCATGCCCATCATGGCGTTCGGTATGACCTGAGCGAGACACCCTCAGCGCACGTAAGACGTGTCGGGTGGCCCGCCCGGTGGCCCGCCCTTTTCTAAGGGCGGGGGACACGATGACGACGCATGGAGTAGCATTCCTATGCCACGATTGACGGTAACCGCCGCGCGCGCATGTTCGCCGCGTGTGCCAAGCGGGCGCGCTGCGCACCGAGTCTCGACGGGTGCTAAGCTACCCCGCCACGTGGCCAGTCCTGTGGCAGCCCCAGGACTTCGTGGAGCGGTCGACCTCTGTGCTTCTCATATTTGTGCGTTTGGTTATTAGGGAGCATCTGGGTAAGGTCAACCCAGTCAGCTGGCAAGGAATGTTCAGCCCAAGGGTTGTGATACAGGATGGGCTCCTGCTGGGCGACGGACCAAGGGAATAGGTCCGCGACGATGAGAACAGCACTGACCCGAGTATTCCGCACGCCCTGCGGTCCGATCCAGAGGCCGTTGGGCTCGCGTGACGGGATCGGCTTCCCGAGCGATCCGCGTGAGTCGTAGGGAATGGTAAACTTCTCATCTCCAAACAGGGCATTATGGATATCGATTTCGTCCGGTGGGTCGTGCAGCGCGCAAGAGATTACAAAGGGCACGTCCATCGTTCCGTACCGGGACGCTTTTCTCTTCAGCGTCCTGCGAAGCTTCTCATCAGTCTGCATGTACCTGACCCCCACGGACGACGCACCTACGGCGCCGGTCGATTGCGTGTCGGCTGCTTTCAACCAGAAGGGGGTCACTATGATATTGGCGCCGGCTTCCTGGATCTCAAAGTGGGGGAGCGAATCCATTGGCCGGTATGCGGCGAGTGCCTGAAGGATTTCCTCTCGATGCTCGCCGTACCATTTTTCGAATCCGCCTCGAACTCTCCGACCCGACGGGTGCCCCTCAAACACCCCTTCGGTCTCAATATGCACTCGGACATTTTCGCAATCCACTTCGTCGAGCGCATGTTCAATGTACTGGCGAAGGGCGTCCTGTCGAGCGTGTGGCGCTTGCTGCCTGACGTACGCTGCCTCAAGACGAAAAGATAGCTGCTCGCCACGAAAGACACGAAAATCCTCGGTTCTTTCTGCTTTTTGAGTCGTTTTGGGCACCTCCACATCGAAGCCGAGCTTGCCCAATAGGGTGAACAGATACAGTTCAAGGAAAGCAGAGTCAAACTCGTCGTCCTTGTGGGACGATAGCCGCTTCCTGAGGACTTCGCGTTCCGGGGGTGGATAGGCGCCATACCACTCCTCCAGGAGCTCGCACACCTTGGGCACTTCGGGACGATCGCTGCGGTAAAGGAACTCAAGTATACTCTCCGCAGGTTCCTTCTTCCTGTGCCCCTCCTGCCTCTCATCATCCAGTAGTTTCATCTCGAATACCTATTGTCAGACAAAACGGTGGAGTTTAGCCGTTTTGTAGAATGTTAACCTCTTCTACTACAATGAGTTACGAATTAATGGCAAGTTCCTATGCAAGGCCCGAGTTGCTCGGAATTGGCTGGCGGGCTCCAGCGGGGGTCCTCAACGGCATTACCCGGTCGAAAATGGCTAAAGTCCACAAAAGGGTCTTCGGGCGGAAAATGCTGACCGGTCGTCAATGACATGACTAACACGTATCCCCTCTTCCTCCCACTGAAACCACGATATCACTCGTGCGTGTCCAGTTTGAGTATTTCGCCGAGCATCTTAAAGTATTCGCCACTATCTTCTAGGCGCAAATCGGACCAGTTGCCCTGGTCGTCCTCTAGCGCTGTTGCTTCGACGCTTAGGGCTCGCTCGACTGTGACGACGTGTCTTGCGCTAGTGGGGTAGTCTGAAAAAGGAGGGTTCTCGTCAACTGTTATCCTGCTTCTAAAAAAGTGGCTCCTCCAATCCGTTACCTCAACTTCAATCGTGATGTCGCACGCAACAAGGATCGTGATAAGTGTCCTCCCGCTCACGGGATGCACTAACCCGGTAAGAATATTAGAGATCTCTTTGGGTTGCAGATGGACCAGTCGTTTGAGAGTAGCATTATCGGGGAGATCCTTCTCCGTCTGAAGCTGGGGAAGGACGGCCATTCTCGGGATCCCCTCTTTTTCTGCTGAGTCTACCACGAGCTGACGGATCTTCTCCCAGTGTTGTCTGGCCATGGCCAACGCTGCTTCCTTGTGTTTTTTGGCGGCAGCTTGGACTGCCGCCGTCAGGCTGAGGTCCATCCGTTCGAGGGTTTGAATCAAGTCCCTTTCGACGAACAGCCTTGTCTTGAGATGAGCGAAGCGTTCCCTTAAGTGTCCTGCGAAGTCCCGATCTTCAGAAACGAGCATAGCCGCCTTGAAGTTCCAACGGGGAAGCAGCTCCAGCATGGACAGGATAATCAGCTCATCCTTGAAGCCTGTCCCACCACGCCTGAATGGCGCGACCATCGACGTGGCTCTGCCTGTGATTGCCCGAGCATCCAACTTCGGCGGTCGCAGGATCCGCAACCCGGCCGCTCGAAGACGCCTGATTGATGTCGTTGTGACTGTGCGGATGAGTTCCTTGCCATCAGTCAAGTCTACCCGGACCCACTGATCCGAGTACTGGCAGAGATGTCGCCTAGCCCCAGAATAAGCGAGCGCGGCTTGCTTTTCGAGGGGTACCGGCAAGATTGGGTAGAGAACTGGCCGACGAGAGGCTGGCTTGTGTGTCTGCTGCAGTCGGATCCGACTACGCCGGGCCTGTA
>Ga0307376_10000133_pt1 | contig 108124 bp, 92 predicted proteins | sample TR2MG_FD_202536 | JGI IMG/M metagenome (GOLD analysis project Ga0307376, IMG submission 202536) | Soil microbial communities from Risofladan, Vaasa, Finland - TR-2 | ecosystem: Environmental > Terrestrial > Soil > Coastal area > Acid sulfate soil | place: Finland: Risofladan, Vaasa | collected...
TGGTTCCCTGATTCCGTACCCGGTGTTGGACCCTATAGGGTTTACACATACCATCTTTTTCATCACCTCAGTGACGCATTCGTAACTATGTATTCGGAAATTCCTCAGAACCTGACAGTAAACCATCCTCCTACACTACCTACCGGTCAAACATACTTTAGTGTGACGGCAAACGATAGTTCTGTAATTGCACTTAGTGTGAATGCGGAGATTATCGGAGTTGCCGAGGGAACGGGGAGTTCTATTAATATCACAATACCTGCTCAGTCACCACCTGATACAATGAAAGTGACAGTCACCAAAGCAAACTACTACCGCTATGAAGCCGATGTGCCGGTGGTATCAGGGAATTCTGCCTATGTTGTTTATCTGAAATCCACGATTGACGATGTAGGTGGTGGCAATGGTAATGGCGAAGTCAATCCTGGTGAAACAATAAATCTTCCTACATGGGTTATTAATTCCGGCTCGCAAAACGCCATTAATGTCTACGGACTTTTTTCAACATCCGATTCATATACAAATGTTACGCAGGATAGTTCATTCTTTGGCAGCGTGGCTGCTGGAGATTCGGCAGTTGGAGCACCTGATTATGTATTTTCTGTTGCATCAGATTGTCCGGATATGCACAATATTCAATTTGACCTGAGCGTTTCTGACCAGGCCGGTTCAACCTGGGTCTCACATCCTGCTATCCCGGTTTATGCACCAGATCTTGTGTATGCGGGTCATATAGTTGATGATGCAGGAAGTTCTCAGCCAAATGGTGTTCTTGACCCCGGTGAGACAGCTGATCTACTTGTAACTCTGTGCAACGAAGGACATGCTGATGCATCGAGTGTTACCGCAACACTTTCGACTTCCGATACCTACATTACAATAAACGATAATTTAGGTTCATATGGAAATATCGTTGTGGGTGATTCTGTGACAAACACCTCGAGCCCCTACAATGTAACAGCAAATGCTTCAACACCGCAGGGACATATTTCACACTTCTTGCTCACCATTGCTGCTGCTGGAGGATTTTCTGACACAACATCATTCGACCTGATGATAGGATTACCGGGTGTTCCGTATGCGGACCATGATATAGGCAATGTGATTTACACCGTGACGGACCAGGGCTCCTGCGGCTTTATGGCAGACGACCAGTCTCAGGGTAGCGGTTTCCATTATCCAAACCCGGGAAATCAGCATCTATTTATAGGTTCTATATGGGTCGGTAATTCAGCAAGTTATGTTGTGAATACAGATTATAGTGCTGAAGGCAGTCCTGATTGGCAGGTAACTGCGAATCCGGACGGTCAGGTGAGAATGGGTGGAATCTATTATTCAGACCAGGATGGTTGGGCAATGTATAGTGACGTAGGTATGTCCGCTCCAAAGGATATAACTGTAACACAGGATTCCTGGGCATGGGCGAATGACCCTTACGATGATTTTATCATAGTGAGATACACCGTTGTTAATAAAGGAAGCAGCAGTGTCAATGGCGTATACTGTGGACAGTTTATGGATTGGGATGTAGGAGATGCTTACAATGACTTTGGTGGAGTTGATATGACGAGAAACCTGGCATATATGTACGGCACAGGCACCAAGTATGTGGGTGTTGGACTTCTTGATCCATCAACTGCTTCTAATGTGACGCTTGTTTACAATCCACAGTATGTATGGCCTAGCTCTTATGTTCTGGACTCGGACAAGATACAGTTCCTGAATGGTTCTATCAGCAATCACACTCCATCTCCTGATTCTGACTGGAGTATGTGTGTGGCAGCAGGTCCATTTGACTTGAGTCCTGGTGATACTGCAACATTTGCCGTTGTAATACTCGGCGGCGAGAATCTTGGTGATGTGCAGGTGAATTATGATACCGCAGCCACGAAATATCCTCCAGTTGGAGTGGAGGAAGAGCCAAGTATGACGAATATTCCTACAATTTTCAATATCTCAAGTTATCCAAATCCTGTCAGAAACTCTGCAACAATTAACTACCAGATTCCAAAAAAGAGCGATGTCAGTCTGCGGATATACGATGTGAGTGGACGACTTGTTGATGTCTTACTGAATGGAAGATCGGAACCAGGATACTACAGCATACACTTAAATACGAAGAGATATACAAGTGGGATATATTTCTATCGACTCATAGCAGGAGGGAAGGAATTTACTCGAAAGATGATTGTAGTTAAGTAAGATGTAAGAGGAATTTCCAAATCCCGAATGTTTTAAGGGACAGGTCCCAATGGAAAAGATATAAGTTCATAGGGACCTGTCCCTGTCCTTTTCATTTGATAAAAATTTCACAAACTTTTCTTAAAATCCTTGACAAGACAAATGAGTTGTGATATATTTCTAAACTATGAAAAATATAATAAGAATAGGGAAATTCGAGTGTATTCCTCTTTCTGATGGTAATTTCTGGTTGGACGGTGGAGCAATGTTTGGTGTTGTTCCAAAAGTTTTCTGGCAGAAGAGTAATCCCAGTGATGAAAATAATCGTATACTTCTTGGGCTTCATCCTCTACTCATAAAAGCCCCAGGAATGAATATACTGATTGATACAGGAATAGGTGACAAATTTGATGAAAAATTGAAAAGTATATATGGTATTGAAAGGTCAGAAACCTTAGAAGACTCTTTGGAGAAATATGGAGTTAAAACATCCGATATTGATAGAGTAATCATTACCCATCTGCATTTCGATCATAGCGGAGGGAATACTTACTATTCAAAGGAAGGTGAAGTGGTTGCCAAATTTCCGAATGCAAAATACATAATTCAGAAAAAGGAATGGGAAGTTGCAATGAACCCAAACCCACGCTCAAAAGCCAGTTATCTGAGAGACAACTTTGTGCCCATTGAAACGCATAACCTGCTGGAATTGATAGATGGAGAAGTGGAAATATTTCCTGGAATAAAATGTATTCACACGGGTGGGCATACTGAAGGGCATCAGATAGTAATTATTAAGGATGGAGGAGAAGGCGGAATTTACTGGGCTGACCTTATGCCTACGACTTCGCATCTTAAGATTCCATACATTATGGGTTATGACCTTTTCCCAGTTGAATTAATGAAGGAGAAAAAAAAGTATATTGAACTTTCCATAGAAAGAGGATGGGTTTCGTTTTTTGAACATGACCCGAAATTTACTTCAGGGAGAATAGTTTCGGAGCGGGGAAAGCCAGTATTTATCCCGCGGGAGGTATAATGAAGAAAAAGAATATTTTTGAACTTATGGAGACATCTAAACATGAGGAAATCCTATTTCTTTCTGATAAGGAAACACAGCTGCGGGGAATCGTTGCAATTCATGATACAACACTCGGACCTGCCCTTGGTGGTGTGAGATTCTGGTCATATCCTGATGAAAAAACAGCGCTTCACGATGCACTACGGCTTTCCATAAGTATGACATATATGGGAGCCATTTCGGGTGCGGATTTTGGAGGTGGAAAGGCTGTGTTATGGGGAAATATCGAAGACAAAAACGAAGCATATTTGAGGGCTTTTGGAAGATTTATACATGGTCTTGGAGGAAGGTTCATTGCGTATGCAGATCTTGGAACAGATGAGGATGATATGGGGCAGATTGCACGGGAAACCGAATTTTTGCTCGTGATCAGGGACCAGGACGGACATGTCCTTGATTCAGCTCAGTTAACTGCATATGGTTTATACTGGGGTATGAAGGCTTGTAACAATGCATTATATGGAGTTGATTCACTGAAGAGGAAGGTTTTTGCAATTCAGGGAGTTGGCGGTGTTGGTTCTAATCTAATTGATTATTTGGTGAAAGAGGAAGCGCACATTGTTATAACGGATATCAATTATGATGCAATTAAAAGAATTCAGGATAAATATCCTGAAATTGAATCTGTGAAGCCAAGGGATATTTTTAATGTGAAATGCGATTTTTTCTCACCTTGTGCTGTAAGTGGTGTTATTACCAATAAAAATATCGATAGGTTAAAATGCAAGATTGTTGCAGGTTCTGCTAATTGTATTCTTAAGGAGATAGAACTTGTCTATGAACTTGACAAGAAGGGAATTCTCTTTGCACCTGATTTTGCCATTGGGGGAGGAGAACTCGTTGTTGCAGCGATGCAGTCAATGGCAATGTCAAGGTCAAGTAGATTCGAATCTGCGAAAAAAGTGTACAACATAATGGGGAGAATATTCGAACTTGCCAAAAAGGAGAAGATTACCCCTTACAAAGCAGCTGTTAGAATTGCAGAGGATAGAATTGAGAAGATTGCCAAGGTAAAAAGAATACAGAGGCACTGATGAGTCATCTCAAGGAGAACAAAAAATATGAAATCCTTGTCATAAATCCTGGTTCAACCTCCACGAAGGTTGCATTGTATCAAAACGAAAAGCAAAACTTTTCTGAAAGTATTGAACATTTTCCGTTTGAATTACAGAAGTTCGAGAGAATCTGGGGCCAATATGGTTTCAGAAAAAATCTCATTCTCGAGTTATTGGAAAGACATAAGATTCAGAAAAACACCATTAGTGCGGTTGTTGCTCGTGGAGGTCTTTTTAAGCCACTTGAGGGTGGAACATACAGGGTAAATCAAAATATGATTCAAGATGCGCGTATAGCAAAGTATGGTGAACATGCCTCTAATCTTGGCTGCATACTTGCTTTTGGAATTGCATGGGAGTTCAATGTTCACTCTTTTGTTGTTGACCCCCCTTCTGTTGATGAACTGAATCCACTTGCTCGATATTCTGGTTTACCGGAACTCCCGCGAACAAGTATTGTGCATGCACTAAATGTTCATGCAATGGCAAGGTTTGCTGCGAAGAAACTAAAAAAGAAATACGTGGAAACTGCATTCGTAATTGCCCATCTCGGAGGTGGAACATCGATAACTGCAGTAAAAGAAGGGCGAATAATCGATTGTAGTCACGGTCTCAGCGGCGGTCCATTCACTCCGGCAAGAGCAGGTTATCTTCCTGTTGTTGAGCTTGTTGAGTTATGTTACTCAGGGAAGTACAATCTTCTTGAAATGAAACGGAAACTTGTAGGTGAGGGAGGGCTTGTTGCTTATCTTGGAACACATAATGCTGTGGAAATCGAGAAGAGAATAGAGAACGGTGATGAGAAGGCATTGGAAGTATACAAGGCTATGGCATACCAGATTGCCAAGGAGATAGGTGCAATGGCAGCTGTACTGAATTTCGAACTGGATGCAATTATTCTTACTGGTGGTCTTGCATATTCGCAGATGTTAATAAAATGGATTAAAAGAAATATTGAAAAAATGGGAAAGGTGCTTGTATTTCCTGGAGAAGATGAACTTAAAGCTCTGGCTCTGGGTGCACTTAGGGTATTGAAGGGAGAAGAGGAGACGAAGGAATATTGAAAAGGAGGTAGTGTGGCTTACAAAAATATACTGTATGAAAAAGCAGGCAACATTGGTTATGTAAAAATGAATAGACCTGATGTGCTGAATGCACTTAACAGCGAGACATTTCACGAGCTTGGTGCATTGCTTATTGAACTTGAAAAAGATTCTGATTTGAGAGTTGTAATTCTTACTGGTGAAGGAAGAGCATTTGTAGCTGGAGCGGATATTGCGGAACTTTCGAGGATGAGCCAACTGGAAGCAAGGACATTCTCTCAACTCGGTCAACGGATATTTAACGGATTTGAGAATTTGGAAATTCCCGTTATAGCAGCAGTAAATGGTTTTGCTCTCGGTGGTGGGTGTGAATGTTCAATGTGCTGTGACATAAGATGGGCAAGTGAAAAGGCGAAATTTGGTCAACCGGAAGTTGGACTTGGAGTAACACCAGGATTTGCTGGCACTCAGAGACTTTCAAGGATATGTGGACCCTCTATCGCAAAGGAACTAATTCTAACTGGAAATATCATTGATGCAAAAAAGGCTTTTGAAATTGGTCTTGTAACAAATGTTCTGGCACCGGAGGTACTGATGGGCGAGGTAAAGAAATTGGCGGAGAAGATTGCATCTCAGGGGACTGTTGCCGTAAGACTTGCAAAGAAGGTCATAAATAGAGGCTATGATTCAAACTTGCAAACAGGCAGTGCCTATGAATCAGAGGTATTTGGGTTATGTTTCTCACACCCCGAATCCAAGGAGGGACTGAGCGCTTTTCTTGAGAAAAGAAAACCCAACTGGTAAAAGGCAGTGATAAACGTTCAGCGCCGAGTGATAAGTGAAAAAAACATTATTAGAAGGAGGTAGGATGAGTTTAGAAGATAGGCTTCTTAATGTTGCAGTTATTGGGGCAGCGGGAAAAATGGGTAGTGGAATAAGTGCTCTCCTTGCTCAAGAGATTGCAAAACTTAAACTAATGCCTGAGAACAAAGATAAAGTGTTTAGACTAAATCTGATAGATGTTAATGAAAATGCTCTGAATGGATTGGAAAGTTATCTGAGAACTATGTTAACCAAGATTGCAGAAAAAAGTATTGTAGGCTTAAGAGAAATATATAAAGAGAGGAAAGACCTTGTTGAAAATGGTGATATAATACAGGCATTCACAAATGATGCGTTATCGGTTACGCGATTTGGAACTTCACTCGAAGTCGTAAAAGAAGCAAAACTTGTTTTTGAGGCAATCGTTGAGGACAAAGAAATCAAGATCAAAGTCTTAAGAGCAATCAAAGAGTTGTGCAGTGATGATACTTTGTTTTTTACGAATACCTCTTCAATACCCATAAATATTCTTGACAAGGAAATTGGACTTGGTGGAAGAATAATTGGTTATCATTTTTATAATCCACCGGTTGTCCAGAAACTGGTTGAAGTGATTACTGCAGATGGCACCAGAGAAGAGCTTAAAAACATTGCGGCAGAATTAGGGAAAAAACTTAGAAAAAAACTTGTTTCGTCCAATGACATTGCTGGTTTTATAGGAAACGGTCATTTTATCAGGGATGGCTTATTTGCGCTGAAAAAGGCAGAGGAAATAAAAGATACTTATACAATACCTGGTGCCATATATATACTGAATAAAGTCAGCCAAGATTTTCTCCTAAGACCAATGGGCATATTTCAGTTGATTGATTATGTTGGTATTGATGTGTTTCAATGTATTCTGACAGTAATGAGGGAATATTTGGAGGACGAAAATTTGAAGAGTGGGCTTATTGAGAAATTTGTGAAAAAAGGTATTCTCGGAGGACAGAGAGTAGACGGGTCACAGAAGGATGGTTTTCTGAAGTATGAGCGAAATCGTCCGATTGGAGTTTACGATATCGATAAGGGACAGTATGTAAGTTACGAGGGATGGAAAGAAAACCTTGATAGCCAAATCGGAACAACCCCTGAAGGATTTGTTCCCTGGAGGTTACTACTTACAGATCCCCACAAAGAAGACAAGATTTCAGGATATTTTGGCAATTTGAAGAAGGGCAAAAACTTAGGTTCAAGAATCGCAAGAGCGTATATGCAGACAACAAAAGAGATAGGAGAGGGATTAGTTAAACAAGGTGTTGCAAAATCATCTGATGATGTTAATGCGGTGTTGACAAATGGTTTTTATTGGCTTTATGGTCCAATAAATAACTATCTATAAAGAGGGAGGAGCTAAGATGGCATTTTTTCGGAAGAAGATATATGCCTGTGCAGGTTTCAATACGGTATCGCTTGGAACAGGTAGGAAAGAGTTTCATCCCAAAAAAACAAGACCAGGAATCGAGCATTATATAAAAACGGCGGGTCTTGGTGCAATTGAACAGATTAGAAATCCAGAAAATATAGATGAAGGTGTGATAGGAAATTTTATGGCAGCACGATTCAATAGACAGGGAAATCTTGAGGGTTTTTTCCCTTATGTTCATCCAACATTTCAATATAAGCCCTGTGTACGTGTTGAAGGTGCCTGTGATTCAGGAGGACTTTCTGTGGTTGTGTCCATAAAGACAATCCTTGCTGATCTGGCTGATGTTGTGCTTGCTATAGGTGTTGAAGTTCAAAATTCCGTGAAAGCGGTTTATGGAGCAGACATCCTTGCTGGTGCAGGATGGTATGCTGGACAGAGAAAAGAGGGTCATGCATATTTCTTTCCCGATCAGTTTTCCAAGAGAGCAGGTGCCTGTTTTGAGAAATTCGGCAAGGAAAAAATAAGGGCTGGAATGACACAGTGGTATGTTAATGCAATTGAAAATGCAAGAAAGAATCCTGATGCTCAGGAGTTTCATAACACAAATTCAGACCTTTACGCAGCCGGGAATACCTCGCCAAATCCCAAAACTTTCTGTGAACACATCAATGTTTTTGATTGTTCGAAGGTCTCTGATGGAGGTTCTGCTCTTATTTTGGCTTCAGAAGTTGGACTTAAGAAGATTGGAATTGAAAAGAAGGATGCCGCGGAAGTTATTTCCTATGCACAGGTTCAGGATAATATTACGACTCCTCCTCCTGACCTGACAAAACTTTCAACCTGCGAGGTTGCAGCAAAGAGAGCATACCAGAGAGCGGGGATTGCACCTAAAGACCTAAGTGTTTTAGAAGTGCATGATTGTTTTACCATTGCAGGTGTCGAGGCAATCGAAGCTGCAGGATTTGCACCGTATGGAGAGGGTGCAGATTTTGTAAAAGACGGGAATACAAAATCCTCAGGCGCAATTCCAACTAATACAACAGGTGGACTAATTGGTTATGGACATCCAACTGGTGCAACAGGAGTTCGTGAAGCTGTGGATGTTGTGAAACAGCTGACAGGTAAAATGGGAGACTGTCAGGTATCCATAGGAGTGGACAAACCTTATGGTATGTTTTCAAGTATGGGTGGTGATGATAAGACAGTTGTTGCGATGATACTTAAGAAGTGCGAGTGATGGTAAAGAATGTTCTATTGGTTTGATTTGTTGAATTGGTTCAAACCCTTGATATATGTTTTTTCTGTGTCTCTGTGGTAAGAAAGGCAGCAAATAGTAAATAGAAAATAGTAAAAAAATCAGTGTTAATCTGTGGCAAGAATGTTTTTGGGGGTGGGGATAGGGTTACCTTGAATTGATGTTGACCGTGAAGTAACTGTGGCTGAAAAGGAGGTTTGTATGGTTGGAATTACTGGATACGGAAGTTATGTTCCAAGATATAGAATTAGAGTTGAGGACATTGCAGCTCAATGGGGTAAGGACGCTGAAGTAATTAAAAAAGGTATATTAGTGAACGAGAAAACAGTTCCTGGAACCGATGAAGATACGATTACAATCTCTGTTGAGGCGGCGAGAAATGCTCTGAAAAGAGCAGGCATTGACCCTAAAGATATTGGCTCGGTTTATGTGGGTTCTGAATCTCATCCCTATGCAGTTAAACCTTCCGGCACGATTGTTGCCGAAGCACTTGGCATTACACCTGAAGTACATATCGCAGATTTCGAGTTTGCCTGCAAAGCAGGAACCGAAGCGATGTGGGTTGCATTCAATGAAGTCAAGTCGGGTGAACTGAAGTACGCTCTTGCTATTGGAGCAGATACATCCCAGGGTGCTCCTGGAGATGCTCTTGAATACACTGCTGCTGCTGGGGGAACTGCATATATATTCGGCAGAGAACATATTGTCGCAGAAGTAATAGAGACATATTCTTTTACAACCGATACGTCGGATTTCTGGAGAAGAGAGGGTGCATATTATCCAAGACATGGTGGAAGATTTACCGGTGAGCCTGCGTATTTTAAGCATGTTTATAATGCCGGGATAGGTGTTCTAAAAAAGGCAAATATGAAGCCAGAGGATTTTACCTATGCTGTATTTCATATGCCGAATGGGAAATTCCCGTTAACTGTTGGAAAGAAACTGGGATTCACAAAAGAGCAGATGGACCCGGGATGGGTTGTTCCATATATGGGAAACACTTATTCGGGTTCATCGCCAACAGGTCTTTCTGCAACCTTAGATGTATCAAAGCCAGGGGATAATTTGTTAATCGTATCGTTTGGTTCAGGTGCAGGCAGCGATGCTTTCATTTTTAGGGTTACGGAAAGGATTGACGAAGTCCGAGACCTTGCCCCAAAGGTTAGAGAGATGGTAGAAGAAAAAAGGATATACCTTGACTATGGAAAATACGCACAATTTAGGGAAAAGATAATAATGAACGAATAGGAAAGAAAGACATAAGACCTAAGACATAAGACCTAAGACCACAGACCATGAAACACGAAATTCCGAAATTGGAAATCAAGAAAGTGGAATGGAGGTTAATATGAGAGATGTAGGCATACTAGGTGTTGGCTTAACCCGATTCAAAGAGCACTGGGATAAATCTTTGAGAGACCTTTTTGTAGAGGCTGCAATCAAAGCATTGGAAGATGCAAAGGTTAGAAAAATAGATTCTATGTATGTTGGTTCAATGTCCAGTGGACTTTTTAATAATCAGGAACATATTGCTCCATTACTTGCCGACTATCTTGGAGCGAAGAATATTCCCGCTGTTAGAGTAGAATCAGCCTGTGCATCAGGAGGAATTGCACTAAGACAAGGATTTATGGAGGTTGCCTCAGGGTTGAGCGATACCGTTTTAGTTTCCGGTGTTGAGAAGATGACAGACTGTGAAGACCCTACCAGTGCTCTTGCAGCAGCAGCTGATGTTGAAAATGAAGCATATTTTGGAGCAACTTTCCCGGCATTATATGCTTTAATTGCTCGTGCGCATATGGATAGATACGGTACAACAAGAGAGCAGCTTGCTTTCGTATCGGTGAAGAGTCACAAAAATGGGGCGAAAAATCCTGATGCACAATTTCAAAGAGAATTCACTTTGGACGCTGTTATGAATTCAGTTATGGTGGCAGACCCGCTCACGCTTCTTGAATGTTCACCAATAACCGATGGAGCGGCGGCAATCATTCTTGCCCCTATTGAAATTGTCAAGACGATGAAGAGCAAGGTTGTGAAAATAATAGGCTCGGGTGTTGCTTCCGATACAATTGCTCTGCATTCAAGGAGAGATATAGTTTCGCTTGATGCAGTGAGAATTGCAGGCGAGAGAGCATACAGTATGGCAGGAAAGAAACCCGAAGATATTGATGTTTGTGAGGTCCATGATTGTTTTGCAATTGCTGAACTCGTATGTATTGAAGAACTGGGTTTTGTCGAGAAAGGCAAAAGTGGAAAGTTTACTGAAGAGGGAAATACTGAAATTGGTGGAAAAATCCCAATTAACACAAGTGGGGGATTAAAGGCAAAAGGTCATCCAGTTGGAGCCTCAGGGATTGCACAGGCAATTGAGATATATAAGCAGCTTACAGGAAACGCTGGTGAAAGACAGGTACAGGATGCAAAAATCGGAATGAGTCAAAATATGGGAGGAACGGGAGCGTCCTCTGTTGTACATATTATGGAGGTGGTAGAATGAGCACGCAAAAAGTGTGGAGGAAAAGAATTGAACGATACAGATTGATGGGTCAAAAATGCAAGAGCTGCGGTAAGGTAATATTTCCCAAAAGGCTCATATGTCCTGAATGTGGAGCAAAGGAATTTGATGATGTTCTTATGCCGGACCACGGAAAAATTATTACTTACACAACGGTTTTTATTGGTGCGAAATTCCTCGAACATGATACGCCGTATGTAATTGCTATAATTGAATTGGATAATGGGGTGAGAATTACGACACAGGTTGTGGATATGAATCCAGAAGAGGTTTCCTCTGGTAAGGAAGTACATCTTGTTTTCAGGAAACTGCAGGCAGAAGGGAAAACAGGTGTTATTGCATACGGTTACAAAGCACGATTGATTTAAGGGTGAGCGATGGGACTTGAACCCACAACCCCTGGAACCACAATCCAGTGCTCTAACCGGTTGAGCTACGCTCACCATATCATTGCACGCCTGGAGGGATTCGAACCCACGACCCACGGATTAGAAGTCCGTTGCTCTATCCAGACTGAGCTACAGGCGCACTAAGAAAGTATATATAATAAATAGTGGACTTTGTCAAATAAAAAGAAAGAAAAAGTCATATTTCAAGCACAAACGTTGGCATGCTGAATCCTTCGCTTTGCTCGAGGGTAGGTTTGTTTCAGCAGATTGTTAGAGTTGTCATTCTGAGTAAGACAGTCTTTTTAACCCTGGAAGAATCTAAAGACGAGATGCTGAAATTAATTCAGCATAACAATACTCCGGATAGCAGGATTCAGAATGATAATGGACGGAAAATTGTTAAGAACGGATATACTACTGTATGAATTGCCTATAATAGGGTTTTGCCATATTGGATTCGATAATGTGATTACTGTAAAATAAATATGGGATATTGCTTGTAATATTAAGGTAGAAGCTATGTTCTGTCTTTTGTTTTGTTACCGCAACGCCTGCAGTGAAATTGCAGGGAACTTGAGAATAAAAAAGGTCGAAGGATAGAGACACTTCCGCTCCAATTGAATTCAGCCAGGGTTGGAAGTTGTCCGGAGGAAATTCTAAAGCTGTAGTTCCAAAATCAGTAAAAAGATTCATACTGATATTGTGGAAATAAACAGGATATGTCCGGATTCCTCTTTCAATCCAGAGAAGCGGCAACGCATAGGATAGTGAACCGGTGAATACGAATTTTCCATAATAGATTCCCGATTCGTATCCCCGCACGGCAAATGTTCCTTCATTTCCACCGATAGTCATCAGTCCAATATTTGCTGAATCCGATATACTAAGCCCTGAAGCGAGTTTCAGGGAAATAACATTGTGGGGAAAAGGTGTGGTGAAGTAATAGCTTGCTTTTGTTTTAAGATTGTGAAATGTGTAATCGCCCCATAACACTTTAGAGTAATATCTGTATGTTCCTGTGAAATATCCACCTCTTTCATATTCAATGGAGCGGGGGAATCTTAACCTGTTACTAAAGTAATAACTAAGAAGAATGTTAGAAAAGTTATATGTTGTATTGCTCATTGAGTATACATCACGTTCATATCCAGCTGAAATAGAATGCATCGCTCTGGTATAATGTTGGGTTAAAGTAATATATGCATTTTTCTGTTTTTCACCTATCCAATTCTCTCCACTTGCAAGAAAATCTTTTTTGCTTTCTATGAAAATCTCTGGTCTAAAACAGTTATTTGTATACGTAAAATCATAGACGATATTGCTCTTGGGCAGGAAGTATGCTGCATAAAGAAAAAGGGAGTGCTTTTGAAGCACATCTTGACTCATAGTCCCAAAAGCAGGGCTGACACTTCGCTCTTTGACTAAAGGAAATGGCAACCAGAATTTTGGTAGGAGATAGGGAAGAGGATTGTAGGAATGAACTTCAGTTGTAATTTCTGATTTCCGAAAAGTTAGTTTAACATTTTCCATGTCACTGGATTCTGATTTTTTAAACTTCTCATCTATGCATAGTGTATGAATATTGTAACCATTGCTTGCGTATTCAGAAAAGACTATTTGATTCTCATCGGGTGAGATATCGGGATAAAGCATATTTCGACCGATGTCAGAAACGCAATATGTTTTCTTGTCTTCAAATGAGTAGAACCTGAGCTGATATGTGCCAGTATTATCTGAAATGAAGAATATACCATGAAATTTGTCTGACCATTGTGCAGAGAAATTGTCACCTTCACGAGTGAGTTTTTCGAGCGTGTTATCGGAAGTATTGAAGATGTAAATTTGTTCACCCTTTCCTTTTCTCCAGATGGACATAAGGATTTTCTCACTGTCAGGCAAAAAGTGAGGATAATGATACTGGGTATGGTCATCATTGTGAAATATAGTAACGAGCCTATCATTTTCCGGATAGATGATACACAAATCATTACTGCCGCAGTGTTCTCTTACGAAAAGTATGCCTTTCCCATTCGATGTAAAAGTGGGAAATTTGCCTCTTTCTGTTCCTTTAATTTTATTCAGTTTCTTGCTTATGATGTTGTATTCATAAATGTTTGAAAAGAAGTAATAGTTGCTTTCTGTATCAATCCTGGAGAAGAGAAGTTTTTTGCCGTCTTCTGACCAGGATATACCAGGGTTTATATAGCCTTCGACAATCTTTCGTGTCTTTCCGGTCTCGACACTCAAAAGTTTAAGTTCAGGATATTCATCCAGACTTCGCGTGATGAATGCAACTGTATTAGCATCAGGAGAAAAAGTGGGGGACAGGTTCCATTGGCCGTTATTGGTCAAAGGTTTGGTTTTTTCTTGAGTTTTATATTCTTGTGCTGTGATGCTCAATTCTTTTTCCCATTCCTTCCAGAGGGTTACAAAATCCTTCTTGAATGTTCTTTTTGCTGCAGTGTTAACTGCAAATGGAATACCACGAGCTGTATGCCTGTTATATTCAGATATACTTTCATCGCCGTATTTTTTCGAAAGCCAGCTTACGAAGTATCCTCCATATAGATATGGAGTAATTCCTCCTGGCCATACAAGTGGAAAATTGGATGCCCTGTCAATGGACTTTAAGTTTCCCGTTTTTATATCTTCTCCAAGCATCATCTTGAAACGGGCTGAGTTAAGCCGGCCACCGTTTGTGAATTTTGACTCCGTATTTACAGCCAGTCCTTCGATGAACCAGATAGGTTGAGCCGCATTGTTAATCATTATCCTCCCGAAGATCTCTCTCAGGAGTGACGGGAATCCTTCTGTCCTATCGAGTTGAATTATGTGGGTTAGTTCGTGAGTTACTATTTCTCTAATCCAATCTTCATAGCATTCATCTTCGGGTGGTGGTTGACAGGGATATATAACAATTGTATTGATTGGAAAAGGATTGGCATATGCATTTGCGAGGTCCTGTGCATCGGAAAGCACAATTTGTATTTTTCCTTTTGGGTGCCAATCAAGAAATTGTGTTAATTTATCATAAATATTTTCTGAGATTTTGGAAATTTCCAGAGCAATGCTGGTTTCCGTTTCATAATAGTGAACGGAGAAATGAGTAGTTTCCATAGTCTTCCAGTGGAGCGAAGGATCAAAAGGTTGTGATGAAAGAGAAGTTAGAAGGGAAAAATAAAAGACAAAGGGTGCAAGTCTGTGAAAACAAAATTTACCATTAACCAAAGTGGTTATAGCCTGTTGGGATTAAAGGTTTTTGTTTACCGTCAGGAAAAAAGATAATGTTTGTTTGCGAAGGCGCAAGTATTTTGCCAATTTTGGTTATCGGGATACCGATATCAAGTTCCAATATATGTTTTTGTTCTGATTCAGGTGCAGTAAAAAGTAGTTCGTATTCTTCTCCGCTTCTCAAAGCTGTTTCAACGGCACTGAGTTTGAACTGGTTTGCTGCTCTTTTCGACTCATCAGATATAGGCAGCATAGTAGCTTCCAGTTGCACACTTTTTCTGCTTTCTTCTGCTATGTGTAAAATATCCGTTGACAGTCCATCGGATATGTCTATCATAGAATGAATTTTTATTCTCTGCAGAAGTTTTCTTGATTCGGCAATTCGTGGTTCAGGTCTAAGATGTTTCTTCACTAAGTTCTGAAAACCGTACGCATCGACATCGATGCCACTTTCAAGAACTAACCTACCAGTATACGAATCCCCAAGATTGCCTGTTACAAAGATAGCATCACCTTCCTCTGCACCTGAGCGAAGTGTGATATTGGATTTATCAATCTCTCCGACTACTGTGAATATAACCGCTATTTCTTCTGCCTTGGTGATGTCACCCCCAACTATGTTTACCCAGTATTTTTTTGCTGTTTCGTTTATGCCTTTGTACAGTTCGTCAATATCAGAATTGTCCGTTCCTTTCGTAAGCAAAAGAGAGACCACTGCAACAGATGGAGTCCCTCCGACAGCTGCTATATCACTTAAGGCTGATACAAATGATTTAATTCCGATGTCATAAAATGTGAAATAACCAAGAGAAAAGTGAACATTTTCAATGAATGCATCCGTTGTTATGCAGGAGTAACTTCCTGATGGTATTTTGTAACAGGCTGCGTCGTCACCAAAACCCACGAGCACTCGTGCATCAGGATTCGGGAGTTTTCTTTTTATGAGTTTGAGGATAGATGTCTCTGATAGCACATCCATTTAAAGCCCTTTTTTTAATGCTTCGAATTGTTTCTTTTCCATATGGTATGAACGCTTATCGTCAGGGAAATCAGCATTTTTTACATCTTTTATGTAATCCTTGAATACTTTCCCCAAAATTTCCTCTAAATTTGCATATCTCTTAACAAATCGTGGAATAAAATCCTGAAAGAGTCCAAGTATATCATGAACCACAAGTATTTGACCATCTGCGTTTACACCTGCCCCAATACCGTAAACAGGTATGTTTAGTTTTTCCCTAATTAATGGTGTTAGTTCTGTCGGAATAGATTCTGCAATAATTGCAAAGACACCTGCTTCTTCCAGTTTTATTGAGTCATCGATTAGCTGCATAGCCGCATTTTTGCTGGTTCCCTGCACCTTATAACCTCCGAGCACGCCGACAGATTGGGGTGTTAAACCTATATGCCCCATTACGGGTATGCCTGCGTCAACAATAGCTTTTATATTGGGAATTACTGTTCCTGCACCTTCGAGTTTAACAGCATCTACTTTACCTTCCTGTATGAATCTTCCGGCATTTTTGATAGCCGAATAGCTATCTGTCTTGTATGTTAAGAAAGGCATATCCGCAACTACAAAAGCTCTTTTTACTGCTCTTGTAACTGCCTTTGTGAAAACCAGCATTTCGTCCATTGTTACGGAGACTGTGCTTTCATATCCCAGTACAGTCATTGCAAGAGAATCTCCAACAAGAATTATCTCAATTCCCGAATTATCTTCAATAAGTGCAGTTGGGTAATCATATGCGGTCAACAAAGCAACTTTCTCACCGTTGTTGTAAATCTTTTGAAGATCAGTAATGGTAAGTTTAGTTTTCATATTTTATGGATATTTTTCACAGATAGTAGAGGATTAAACAAATTCCCTGAGTTTTAAATCCTAATAATTTTCTGTTCTAAATGGTTATTAGGATTAAAAATCCTTTGCGATTGCAAGAATGGTTTTTAGCTTATTATCCGTCTCTCTCAATCTTTTTGAAAGAGTTTGGACTAATTCCCAGAGCAGTTTATATGCGATGTTATGGTCGTTTACAAGAAGATGTCTGAAATTAGCGTCAGTGATTTTTAAGAGAATTGTTTCCTGGTTAGCAATTGCGGATGCAGAGCGCGAAACATTATCAATCAAAGCCATTTCACCGAAGTAGTTGCCCTTTTTCAGGACAGCGAGAGCCTCTTCTCCAACACCCGGCACAACTGTGCTAATTCTAATTGCGCCTTTAAGAACAACATAAAAAGCATCTCCTTTGTCTCCTTCGGCAAAAATAACTTGATTTTTCTTGAAAGCTTTCGCAGTTGCAATCTGAAGGATATGCTTTAATTCCTCTTCGGTGAGCTTCTTGAACAGGTATATTCTTTTAAGTATAGATGTATTCTTTTCCAAAAATCGCTACTCCGGAACTACAACCTCTTCCTCTTCTATCTCCTCGATACTTTCCTTGTTTTTCTCTGATGTCCCTTGTTTTTCGATTGTTTCGGCTGTTACTCCCTTTAGTCTGATTAATTCACCTGGTTTTAAGTCCATTTTGCCACAAATCTCAGTTATGTAACAGGTAGCTGTTTCAGTGCGGGTGGTTAATACCTGTAATCCTCCCACTTTGTTTTCAGGTAGTTTTACTTTGCCTTTTGGTCCAGGGTCGGAAACATTCTTACCTTTTCTGATAATTTCGAAATAGTCTCCTGAACTGATTCCTTGTGTCTCTCCAAGGTCTATGTAAACTATGTCAAATGGTTGCATTACTCTATTAGTCTTCAGTGCTGCTATAAGATGTCCCTCGATAGGTGATTCCGGAGTCATAAGTTCGGTGTCATACGGGATTTCAATAGGAGTATATGGCATTATCATATCGTGATTTTTGATAATGTCGAAAGATTGCACAATTTCGCATTGTGAAGAGTTTTCATCAACCTTGTTTACAACAAGTTTACCAAGCACAATGACAAGTTTCCCATAGTTCTGTCCATTTACGGGACTCTTAATACCTTTTCCCATTCTGAAGATGGTGTACAAATCACCCACCTGAACTCCATCTACTTCTCCAAGGTCAATGTAAATTGTATTGGCAGAAATAAGATGCTCTTTCTTGTTAGGTTCAGATTCAACGATATAACCGTTCTCTATTTTTTCGTCTGTTATGTAAGCACCCATATATGCAAGGTTTCTAGCAACAATGGGTAATGCAGCAGTAACTGCCTCTACTTTTGATACATTCTCTTTTGCTTCTTTCTTGGCTATAGGTCTTATATAGACCTTATGCATTGTTTTGTACAGTGGTGGAATGAGGAATCTCTGTTCCGGATATATCCAATGCGGGTTGCTGATATTCACCTTGTTTGCCTGATAAATCGAAGGCCAGAGGAAAGGATTTTGCAGGTAAAAAGCAGAAAGGTCCCATAAGGTGTCACCCGGCTTTACTATGTGAATTTTGCCTGCTTCCTCAGAAAACATTGAAACAGTACTGAGAAAAACGAATACTAAAACTACAAAAAAAGTCAGGTTCTTCATTATCCCTCCTTCTTTTTGATTGATGCGAATTTCATTTTAATGTCACTCAATATGTTAATAAGAAATCCTTCTTCTTCCTTTGTCAGGTTTCCCTGTGTTTTTTTCCTGAGTATGTCAAGAAGGTCTATCGTATTCTTTGCAATAGGAAGGTTCATGCTGGTTTTCTTTGAAATAGGGTCAGGCATAATTCCTAGACTTGTATAAACACCTGTAGCAAGCATAAGAACAAGGTTTGAGAAAGATGCTTCAGGTACGTCTATTGTTTCTTCGGTTTTTTGTTTTTCTGATTTCTTAAACATAAGCTAAATCTTCCATTTCCAGCACATTCTACACTTCAGTAGTGCGCAATACTCAATGCCGGATTTAAACTATTATAAGACTAAGTTTGATTATTGTCAAGGAAAAAATTAAAAAATTAGAGAGGTAAGTTATTATATTCTACCGAAGTTCCTTTCTTCGGTCCAACCTGTTTTAGCATCTAAGAGTCTGATTTTTGCCCAATCTTTCACAGATTCAATTATGAGAAACTCTGTTCCTTCGTGAAGAGAAAATTCTACTGTTGCGTCCTTCGATGGTGCACTCTTGATATCTGCGACCTGAGAGAGCATCACAGCTGTTTTCTTTGTAGAATTTTTGACTTTTAGAGACATTAGAAAGAGAAGAAAAACAAGTATGAGGACAAACGAAATTGATAAATTTCTCCATAGAGTTAACTGCTTTTTTCGGAGAAAGCAAATACAGATAAGCAATGTTATTGACAAGAATATGGAAACGAGTGAAATAATTTCCTTTAAAGTGAATTTATTTAATAAAGAGAGAAGAATGAAGTACAAAAATGATGGTTTTTTTTCCTGAATTTTATCTTGTGCAAAAGTCTTTGCAAAATAAAGGTTCTCTTTCAGTTCACTGTCGCGTGGCAAGAATCTGCGAGCCTTTTCATAGTAAAGAATGGAATATCCGATACTCCCATTTCGAAAATAGGCATTTGCAAGATTATAAAATATCTCACCGTTTTGAAACCCCTGGCTTAAAATTTTGTTATACATATCAATTGCTTCGGAATAGTTACCTTCCTTGTAGAGGTTGTTTCCTTCATCGAAGATGTCATGAGTGGATAGCTCCTTGGCTGAGGAGGAATTAGAAACCACAAAAAAGATTAGAAACATAATTAATATTTTCATATCTATTTTAAGACTATATTTCTTATGGAAAGTTCCACAGTACTTAAGAATTTGTCCATCGATGGCAAGATATGTATTTGAAGTTCAAGGGTAAATTCTGTCAAGTAGTCTTGGAAATGGGATGCTTTCTCTTATGTGATGGATGCCGCAGAGCCAGGTAACCGTTCTTTCAATTCCAAGTCCAAAACCACCATGCGGGACCGAGCCAAATTTTCTTAAGTCCAGATACCATTGAAATGTCTCTTTTGGTAAATTATCCTGCTCAAGTCTTTTCTCCAGAACTTCAAAGTTTTCTTCTCTTTGTCCACCCCCAACAATTTCTCCGTACCCTTCCGGAGCAAGAACATCTACGCCGAGTGCAAGTTTATCATTCTCCGGGGCCTTCTTCATATAGAATGGTTTAACTTTAGAGGGAAAATGTGTAATGTGAACAGGTTTATTGAAAAGGTTGCTTATAACTGTTTCCTGAGGTGCTCCGAAGTCTTCTCCCCACTCAAATGTTTCCCCCTGGTCCTTAAGAATTTGCACTGCTTCTGAATAGGTTTTTCTCGGGAAAGGTGATTTTATGTTCTCAAGTAGTTTCGTGTCTCGTTCGATTATGGAAAGTTCATTTTTGCAGTTTTCCAGCACTCTTTCGACCGTATAAACAATGGCTCTTTCCGCATACTCAATTACTTTATTCAAATCGGCATATGCAATTTCTGGTTCAATCTGCCAGAATTCGATAATATGCCTTCTTGTTTTGGACTTCTCTGCTCTGAAAGCGGGTCCAAAACAGTAAACCTTTCCGAAAGCCATACAGGTTGCCTCGTTATACAATTGTCCACTTTGTGTCAGATATGCTTTTCTGCCAAAATAGTCAGTCTCAAACAGAGTCGTTGTTCCTTCACACGATGAAGGTGTAAGAATAGGTGCATCTACAAGAACAAAACCTTCATTATTAAAAAAATCTCTCAGGGCGTTGATTACTTCTGCTCTTATCTCCAAAATGGCATGCTGTTTTCTTGAGCGTATCCATAGATGTCTGTTATCCATAAGAAAACCGATACCATGTTCCTTTGGTGTTATCGGGTAAGGCTTGGAGACCTGCACTATTTCGATATGTTTGAGTGTCAGTTCATAACCTCCTGGGGCACGAGCATCCTTTCTTACAATGCCTGAGACAATTATCGAGGATTCTTGCGTAACTTCATCGCAAACCTTGAACTCACTATCGGGCATTTCACCTTTTGCAGCAACAGACTGTATAGTTCCAGTTCCATCTCTAATAAGCAGGAAATATATTTTTCCGCTTGAGCGCTTGTTGTAAAGCCACCCTTTTATTTGGACTTCCTGTCCTTCATATTTTGAGATTTCATCCAGATATATATATTCCACAAAACCCTCCTGGTATAATGTTCATTATACCTGTTATTCATAGCATAATTCAAAGAAAAAAACAATAAAAAAATAATTGACACAGATAATTTATTTTGCTATTATCTTAAAGTAGGTGCGGGCGTAGCTCAGTTGGTAGAGCACAAGCTTCCCAAGCTTGGGGTCGCGGGTCCGAATCCCGTCGCCCGCTTTTATTATTATCGATAGGGAATTCAAGAGATTTGGGAATTTACAAAATAGCAAATAAAGATTATCGGGCTTGATAATACGAGGGAATATGGGTCTCTTTTTTCTTGACACATACGGAAATCGATAGTAGTATGATGTTGATTTAGAAAGGAGGTAGAATGTTAAGGAAGTTTATCATCTTCAATGTTTTCATATTGTTTGCAGTTATGGTTTTTGCTCAAACTCAGGATGACATAGAGTACGCTCTTAATGAAATAGCAAAACCTTTGGGTGGAGTTGTTAATGATGCTGTCCTACAGGATGCAAACACACTTGGCGGTTTGCCTCACTTTCAGATTACCGCTGGGTTAAACCTCAGAACAGTTTCTTTTCATGACCCCAATAATCCTGACAGCACAGCAGAATGGACAGCTGGAGCAATTAGTTTCGAAGGGAGAGTCGGGTTATTTAAAGGGAAATCTCTTGCCCCAACTTTTGGAGGTTTTGGTTCTACAGACCTTCTTCTCCGTTTTGCATTCTATCCAATGGGAGATGGTGACTCGGTCAGTTTTGTTCCTCTTTTTGGTATTGGATTGAAACTGGGATTGTTAAGGGAGTCACTAATCACGCCAGCAATATCAATAACCGGACAATTCACAGGTTCAAGCAAGTTCAGTCTTTCAGATGCAAATGGAACATATGCGGAGTTTGCAATGAGGGTTATCAGTGTTCGTGCAGATATTAGCAAGAATTTCCTTTTCATTACTCCTTACGCAGGGTTTGGTTTCAACATAAATTCTCTTAGTGCGGATATCTGGTATGACCAGGGGTTCTCTACTGTGCACGACACATACGTAGTGAGTCCATCGGTTTTGAAATTGTATGCCGGTTTGCATAAGAAAATATTGGTTGTGGGATTAGATCTTGAAGGCGGTTTGTCCGGAGAATCTCTTTATGGGGCTTTTGGTCTCTCGGTGGGGTTGTAAGATTCGAAGAGCGAGGAGAGATGAGAGAGTAGAGAGGAGCGTGTCGGTGAAACGGAGTGACCGTGTATCGGAGAAGCTGAGAAGAAAATCTAAACTGTAATAAAACGGTTTCACCTGTGAAACTAACGCTGTCGTTGTAGCCGCAGGCTTTAGCCTGCGAAGGATTTATGAGATTGCTTCGGGAGTCAATATTAAAAGTTTACTCGCAATGACAAAGCAAGAAAGACATAACACAAGAAACCTAATTACTGATTGCTTATAACCAATGACCAATAACTATTAACCAATGACTAATGACCAACTTTAGTTTGCCAGGATAGGGAGGAAGACAATGAAAAAGATATGTGTTTTCTTGATTTTATTATTTTGTTCTATGCTGACAGTTTATGCAAATCCAAGTCATATACCTGTTACACGACTTGTGTCACCTGATAACTCCAAACCTATGAGTTATGAGGAATGGAAGAACGATATTGTGTTCAATCAATCTGTAAACATTGGCAAAGTAGGCGAGAGACGTATGGATGGAAATAAGTTTAATGTGATTGTCAATGCATCGCTATATCCAAAACTGACTTCTTTCCTCGATCCACAAACAGGTTCATACATTTCCGATTTGGTGAATGCAGGATATAGTGTATCAGTCGACACAATGTCAATGAGTTCAGACCCATTTGCACCGGAAACTCTCAGGAATTTTTTAATTCAAGAATACAACACAGGTTCAGCGGGTGCTGTGCTTATAGGAGACCTACCCATTGCATGGTTTCAAATGATGGAAGTTTTCTGGGGTTTGGCTCCTTCTTACACTGATTTTCCCATTGACCTTTTTTATATGGACATTGACGGAGTATGGAGTGACCATTATAAAAAAAGTGGTGATAGTTTGATTGCTGGGACTGATTCCATTTATGATACCCACGCAGGCAATATGGCGCCTGAAATTTTCGTAGGAAGATTGACAGCTTCATCAGTTGGCAACGATAGTGCATTGATATACGATTACTTGATGAGGGACCATCTTTTCAGGGTAGACAGTTTGAAGCTTTCCAAAGAAGCACTTTTCTATATCGATGATGACTGGGCATCTTATAGTGGACAATGGTCAGGTGACCTTGGCGCTGTTTACGATTCTATCCTCGTTGTCGATAATCCTGAAACAACAGTTGCAAATGATTATCGCACAAGAATTGTCGTTTCACACGAGTGGGTCTCGCTTTTTGCACACTCCTGGCCTCAGGGACACGGGTTCAAGTATAATGGAGGTTCATCCTGGAGCTGGTTCTACTCATCCGAGATTCCCACGTTGAATCCAATAGCGAATTTCTATAACTTGTTTGCCTGCTCAAATGCGAGATATACGGATTCACAATATAGTGCTGGAATGTACACATTTAGAAATTCTTACGGTCTCGGGGCATTAGGTTCAACGAAGACAGGCAGTATGCTTGAATTTCAATATTTCTATGACCCACTATCCCAGGGATATTGTCTCGGTGATGCCTTCAAAGACTGGTTTGCAACAATGGGAGAAGCCTGGGCGGATACATCAAGGTCCTGGTTCTATGGAATGACTTTGATTGGTGACCCAACATTTATTCTTAAAGACTCATTAACATCAATTGCCGAGGAAGATAATTCAAAGAAGATATTTCACGTTACAGTTTCTCCTAATCCTGCTCACCATTACATAAACTTTATTTCAAGAGAGAAGATAAGTGGTTCATGCGAATTGCTTATATTCGCGGTTGATGGTAGAAAAGTTTATTCGAGTGAGCGGAAAGGGGTTACGACTTTCAAGTGGAATTGTAACGAATTTCCTTCGGGTATATATTTTTACGAAATAAGAGCAAAACACATTAACAGCAAAGGAAAGCTCCTTATCGTAAAATAGAATCCTTAAATATCAAAGGAGAAGAAGTATGAAAAAAATGTTATTTGTGCTGACAAGCATTTTCTTATTTTCATCATGGCTTTCCTCCCAGGTAATCATTCCTGATAGAGAATTATTGCACAAAATGGAAAGCCAAAGATACGAAAAAACTATATTAATTAAACCTCTGTATGAGGACACATTGCATCTGTTCGATGCAAAAAAGTATGTGCTGAATATGTGGCTCGACATATCGAATGATAGCATCTGGGCAACTTTCAAAGGTATTGTTGAAAGTAAATCGGATACTATGACAGCGCTCAAGGTGCATTTCATCGGGCTTACAATTGACAGTATTCTTATCAGGGGTTCCAAGGCAACCTTTTCACGCCCGGACAGCCATCTTGTTATGAATCTGCCATACTCGATACCTGTCGGTGATACGGTATCTTATACAGTGTTTTATCATGGTACTCCAATAGTGGGTGGAGGTGTGTTCGGAGGAGGTATGCACATAAACGATACAATTACTTATGTTGACGATGAACCGTTCGGCGCCAAAAGATGGCTCCCAATATACGACCTTCCAAGTGATAAAGCATTGTTCGAAGACATTATTCATACTCCGAGTGGTTATAAGGTTGTTTCCAATGGTGTGCTTATGGATTCTACCACATCAGGTCAATGGTGGATGTATCACTGGAAGGAGAATCACAATATTGCTAATTATCTGATTGTTTTTGCTGCATCAAATCAATTTGCAACATTAAGAGACACATTCAACTATAATTCATATACGATGCCCATATATCACTGGGTATCGCGTGAGGATTCTGCTTCGATGGAAACGAAGTTTGCCGGCACTCCTGATATGTTGGGTTGGTTTTCCGATACTTATGGACTTTATCCTTTTATTGATGAGAAATATTCGCATGTCAGTGCTCCCATTGGTGGAGCTATGGAGGACCAGACAAACACATTCTTCAATACCGATGCAAATTGGGGACCTGATTGGGATTGGGTTGTTGCCCATGAGCTTTCCCATCAGTGGTGGGGAGACGAGATAACTTGTGGAACATGGAAAGACATCTGGCTCAATGAAGGATTTGGGACTTTTTCCGAAGCTCACTATTACTGGCACAGGGATGGACCACAGGCGTATCACAATTATATGTTGAATAATATAATGAATTATTATATCAATCACGAGCCATATCCTCCTTATCCCATCTATGACCCTAATGTTACCTTTTCTGTGGTAACTTATGAAAAAGCAGGTTCGGTCCTTCATATGTTGAGGCATATCGTTGGAGATTCACTGTTTTTTGAATCACTGCTGCAGTATGGAAGTACATATGCTGGAGGAAGTGCTGTGACAAGCGAATTCACTGCAAAGATTGAAGAGGTGACAGGAGGTAACTTTTTCTGGTTTTTTGACGAATGGCTCTACAAGGCAGGACACCCAAAGTATGAATACGGATGGTGGGTTGATACGCTTGCTGTAGACAGTTTCAGAGTGAATCTTCAGGTTTCACAGGTGCAAAGCCACAACTATAATGTTCCTACCTTCAAGATGCCCATAGACCTTTTTGTTTTACAATCCAATGGGGATACGCTTAAGACCGTGATAAATGATAGCCTTGATTATCAAGAATTCCGAGTGTATACAAATTCGGGACCAGTCAATTTACTCTTTGACCCGAACGATTGGGTTCTGAAGGAAGCAACAGAGGTTCCAGCAGGAGTTAAAGAGCAAAATATAGTTACGCAAAAGGAAAATCTCTCAATCTTCCCAAATCCCGTAAGAGGTTGTGCCAGAATAAGATTCAGTCAGATGAATAACAAACTGTATAATGTTTACATATATGATGTTGCAGGAAGGGAGGTCAATAGATTCTTGAACGAGAAGAGTCAAATTATCTGGGAACTGAAGGATAAAAGAGGTGAAAGGGTAGGAGCAGGTTTATATTTCATACAATGTAAGAAAGGTAATAAGACCCTTGCGTCAGGTAAGGTGATTGTTTTTTAGCTACACTAAAAGAAAATGCTTGACAAATATTTGTAAGATATGCTAACATGAAGTGTTGAAACAAAGAATTGTTCTATTATGTCTATAGGAATAAAAAAGTTAGGACAAACATAAATATTTAAGGGAAACGACAAAAGGAGGTGTTTTTATGAAAAAGTTGAAATTGTTAATGATGATATTTGTGATGCTAACAGCAGTGTTACTTGTTTTGAACTGCTCAAAAAAAGAAACTCCAACCGAACCTGAACCTAGTAATTTCACTGTTTTTTCGAATGGAGAATTTGGAACAGGTATAGGGTATCACTGGAATTCCTGACCCGAATACGGTAACAATTCCGGAGTGTCCGGATCTATTTTTCTTCTTGAAAGTACAAATAATTGCGCAGCTGAGCAATATGTCTATTTTTATGCAAGTCCAGCAAAGGATATGTCCGATTTCGCTAATGGTCGTGTTACTTTCAAGATCGAGGCAGATAACACAGGTCAGCAAATCACCTTTGTTGTTCAGGATGATTATGCTCAATCTTCTTCTATCCTTGACATTAGCAACTATGGCTTTGATGCGAATAAAGCGGGGATATTTCAAGCAATATCCATTCCTGTAAGTCAACTGACAACACAGGGTATCGACCTTAAAAAAATGGATAAACTGTTTCAAATTTTCGTTGTCAACTCTGCTAATGATAGCTTTACATACATAGCAGATGTGTACTGGATGTTGGAATAAATAAGTAACTTGCTGAGGATAGACCTTCGACTTTATTCTTGTCACGCTTCGGTATTACTTTATAAGACCGTTTGTTTTAATATCCCTACTTTTAATAGCAAAATTAGGGCAGACACATAGATCTGCCTATACAGACAATAACAACCAGATGTAAGGGCAACGCTTGGGGATACGCTTAATGCCGTGATAAATGTATGGAGGGCAAGATTATTCTCGCAGAGGGTAAGATAATTATTTTCTTAACAATTTTTATTCTGGGGGGCCAAGTATAAGACTTATCAGTTCATAGTAGCCGTCTGCGTAAATTACATACCTTGGCATTGCAGTGGTGCCAGCAGTCCCAACTGGACCCCAGTATACTGTTTCTGCACCGCTCCAAGCAGGTCCTGGATTCCAATTATGCGGAGGCATTACTGGTCCTGGAGGCACAGCCGCACCGAGTTCATCAAGACAGTTAGCGGTCGGCCAGATGGGGTTACCATATGTTTTATTTCCCGGAAGAAGTGCATCAGGTGTGGTCGCTACAGTATTTCCTGTTCCAGGGCAGCAGTCTGCAAGATACATAGGGTTGACGCTGGGCAATCCCATAACAGTTAGCACCTGTCCCACTGTTGTAGTTCCTTGTTCAGGATACATCCCGTGTGTCATAGATGCAAAGTTCTCTGCTGCAACTTGCAGTGTAAACATATTGCATCTCACGGATGCATCACGGGCTCTGGCGAATATCCCAAGCATATGGGGATGGGTTATAGAGCCCAGTATGGCAATTACAGCGATGAAAATCATCATTTCAACAAGGCTTATACCTTTTCTGAATGCTTTTCCTTGCTTTTTTGAAATCATTTTATCTCCTTTCAAAACTATCTTGAAAACCTATTGTATAAAGAGTATCTTTCTTGTCATAGTAAAATTTTTCATTTTGATTTTATAGAAATATACACCACTGCTAACGATTCTGCCTTTGGTATCTTTTCCATTCCACCTGACAGTATAGAAACCGGGTTTTTTAGTTTGTTTGATAATAGTTTTAATCCTTTGTCCTGCTGCATTGAAAATAGCGAGTTCTGTAAGACATTTTTCTCTGATTTGAAAACTAATTTCGGTTGATTTTGTGAATGGATTGGGAGAATTCTGTTCCAACTTATTGATAAGAACTGAAGGGTTCTTCTGCTCTTCAGTTCCAACCAATGCATCTACCAATTGTGCATAAATACGGTAACTTCCGTATGGTGTTTCAGTGAAACCCGAGTAGCAGAGAAGGAACTTATTCCCTGAACTCCTAACGACAGCAGGTGAGTTGGATTCAGAAAAAGTTGGGGTAAACTGGATTCCATTTGTGTCAAGAACAATGCCTTCCGGACTGATATATGTTCCATAAATTGATTTAATATAGTCTGTAAGTGTATCTATATTATTGCGTGTATCTACCCAGGAGAGGAAAAAGTTTCCTCCGCAACTCGCCATTTGTGGTGCATACTGTGACAGCAGTGCTTGGGTAATATGTATATCAACGGAATCAAGGTCGTATCCCAAAGGAGATACCCTTGAGCCATGGATATTCTCATCGGTTGGAAAGTAATCGTCTATGCTTCCCCAGGCGACAAGATAATTGGTTCCATTGAAGGTGACTAACGGTGGTTCTCCAGTGAAATAGTAGTAACCGTTGCTAATTTCAATGAGCGGAGGAATGATAATCCCAGAAGATGAAAGTCTGATACCTGCAAAGTTATTGCTTCTGTAACAAACAAACCAATTTTCACCATCGAACGAAACATCCGGATAGCATCCCAATGAGTCAATCAGGATTCCTCCCGGGTCGATAATAGTTCCTGATGTATCGATACGAGCGGCAAAGACTTTGTAGTACAAAGCTGAAGCATGCATAGTAGTTTTTTGCCAGACAAGAAGGAAATTAGTACTGTCATTGGATATGTTCTGGCACTGTTTAAGGAGTGAATCACTTATGTTAAAATCAATTCCATCTGGCTCAAGAACCGTTCCATCCTTTTTTATCCGTGCTCCATACAGTCTTGGAATCCAGTCTGCATTTCTATAATCCTGCCAGACAACAAGATAGTATGGTTCCACAAAGTCGACTACAGGTTTTGTCTGTTTATATTGCGCCTGCGAAACCGCAAAAACACCGGGGGGATTCAGCATATTACCGGCTGTATCGATGAGAGCACCATAAAGGTCGAGGTCGTTATCACTATCTCTCTCGTCTTCCCATACAACAAGATGATTCAGACCATCATAACCTACTGCCGGATTTCTCTGATGTTGTGTAGAAATGGAAAGCGGAATACCTGATGAATCGATTGGATTTCCTGCCAGGTCAACCCTAACTATCGAAATGTCATCATCGATGGCATACTTGAATGGATTACCTCTTCTATCTATGAGTGGAATAACATACTCACCTGCTCCGTAGCAAACAGATGGTTGTTTCAGTGTTTCAATCGAATTTTGCAATAATGAAGAACCTACGGAATCGAGTACAGTACCTGATGTATCGATTTTTGTAAAGTAAATGAGTGGTTTATAACTATTTTCATCATTTCTGAAGTCCTGCCAGACTGCAAGAAACTCGGAACCATCGAATGCAAGGGAAGGAGAGATTTGGTTGCCGGATACACAGGAAACAGGAATATTATTCGTATCGAGAACGGTGCCTGCAGGAGAAATCCTTAATCCATAAATATTTTCATTATAATCACCCAAAAAATCAACGAAATTCCACAAAAGCATATAATTATTTGCCCCGAAACAAAGACAGGGATTCAGTTTGATATGCTCAATGTCTGGAAAATGCGAGCCACTTTCATATGAGAAAAATGTAATGGGAATGGTATCGATGAGAGTGCCTGCTGTGGAAATTCTTGCACCCCGAATATATTTGTAGCAGGTATCCCAGGAAGGTGAATATGAATCTTGCCAGACGACCATATAGTTTGTTCCATCAAAGGCAGCCGACGGATGGAAAGGATGATGATAGTCACCGGATATGAGAATAGGTGTTGGATCAAGGACCACTCCTTGCGGGGATACCCGGGCACCATAAACACCACTGTATGTTCCTGTCGAATATGTCCAGACGGTGAGGATATTTGTGCCGCAGCTTGCTACAACAGGATTGCCTCTCTTTGAAGAGTCTAAGTCGGTAACTACTATGGCAGAACTGTCAAGTACTATACCACCGACTGAAATTCTTGCGGCTTTTACATCGTACTGGCTCCATTTGGGATTGCGACTTATCCAAGCAATGAAATAATCGATGCCGTCGAATATAACATCTGGTCCGTATTCGTATGGTTCTGTAAGTGATATTGTGAATCCACCTTTGTCCAGAATCTGTCCATTCTGGTTAACTCGACATCCTCTAATCTGGGAATAGCCATCTTTTCGTAAGTCCAGCCAGACTACAAGAAAGTTTGTACCATCAAAGGCGACTTTGGCATTGCTCTGCCAGTTTGTGGTTTGGTTATATATTTTTGTTGTATCAACCATAAATGCGTTTCTCTGGTTGTATGCATTTCCATAAGTAGATGAAATTACTGACAGAGACAGGAAGAAAAGCAAAGGTAAGGTTCTCTTGAGCTTAAGGTTTGAAGAAATCATTTTTCCTCCATTTTTTGTTTTTTTGTTATTACTTGCTTATATACTAAAAGCATTTTGAAGTCAACAATAATAACTATGCTTTTATTACTATTGAATATGCATATTTTGTGCCAAAAATAGGAGATAGTATAAGTTCAGAAAACACAGGACTTTGGGTCTATGGGTGATTTGTTTTTGAGTTCTGCATTTCGCATTTTGCAAAAAAGATGTGCACAATGCGAAATATGAGTGAAATGAAGCTATAATTCATCTAATGTATATTCACTTGAGTAGGAGATTTATCTATGTTTTTCTGTGGTTAAAAAGAACTTAAAATTCCCTGATAAGACGATTGGCAATGACCAATCTCTGGATTTGATTTGTGCCTTCGAATATTTGGGTTATTTTTGCATCTCTCATCATTTTTTCAACAGGATAGTCTTTCATATATCCATAACCACCGAAAATTTGTACTGCATCGGTTGTTACTTTCATAGCAGTATCTGAGGCGAAAAGTTTTGCCATTCCGCTTTCTTTACCGTAATGTTTTGCTCCTGAGTCAATGTATTTTGCTACTGAATAGACAAGTGCTCTTGCTGCCTCAACCTGGGTTGCCATATCTGCTAACATAATCTGAACTGCTTGAAAGCTTGATATAGCCTGTCCAAATTGATGACGTTCCTTTGAGTATTTGACAGCTTCTTCGAGGGCTCCACTAGCGATACCCAGTGCAAGTGACCCAACACCCGTTCGGGTTACATCAAAGGTCTTCATTGCGATAAGAAAACCCATTCCTTCTCTGCCTATGAGGTTTTCTTTTGGTATCCTTGCGTTTTCGAAAATGAGTTCTGTCGTTGCCGAAGCCCTTATGCCAAGCTTATTTTCTTTTTTCCCAAATGAAAAACCTTCGGTATCTTTTTCGACGATAAATGTGGAAAGTCCTCTCGCTCCTCTTTTCGGGTTTGTGGATGCGAAAACTGAGTATACCTCAGCCTCTCCTCCGTTTGTAATCCATTGTTTTGTTCCATTGAGTATGTAGTAATCGCCATCCTTCACGGCAGTTGTTTTTATTCCACCTACATCAGAACCAGCCTCTGATTCCGTAAGACCAAAGGCAGCAAGCTTTTTCCCGGAAGCAATCTCGGGCAGATATTTTTTCTTCTGTTCTTCGTTTGCAAAATGAATTATGGGTTCTGCGCCGAGAAAACTTGCCGCATACGATGTTGCTACTCCGGCACAAACCTTTGCCATCTCCTCCGCAACTATGCATAGGTCGAAATTGCCCATTCCAGCTCCTTCATACTTCTCGGGAATAAATATTCTGAACAGGTCTGCTTTAGCCATTTCTTTCAGGATTTCCCACGGGAATTCCTCTTTCTCATCTAATTCCAACCTAACAGGCAAGATTTTATCTTTTGCAAGGTCTTTTACAACCTTGAGCATCATCTTTTGTTCATCGCTTAAAAAGTAATCCATTTTGCCTCCTGGAAATATCGATTCACAGTTACACTTTCTAAAAACAATTTGCTTCTTATATCACATCTGATTTTGATTGTCAAGAGGAGAAAGTTGCAATAATTTGTTCGGAAGAGTGCAAAAAAGCACATTTGTTTGTCTTGACAAGGATTAATTTTTCTGGTATAATAATCCGATTATGAAGAGGAAAAATAGAAATTTATGGGCAGCGAATCTATGTGTCATTTTTTCATTAGTGCTTGCATATTCTTGTGTTTCGGCTTCGGTTGTTGGCTGGATGGGAATTAACAGAATCAATAAAACACTGGAAACAGACAGGATAGAATTGATGAAGAATATTGAAATTGAAAATAGGGCAGACATTGAGTTCAATTATTATTTCAGGGAATACAGTCTTGGCGCAGGTTACAGTCGGTTACTACCCGGAAATATTAATGAGTTCATTCTAAAGGGCTCAATGAGGCAGAAAAACAGCTATAGACTTGGCTTGGAGGTGAATGTCTCGAAGGATCAATCGGGTGTCTTATTTTCAGCCTCAAAATATCTATATCCGTTGGATATTCCTTTCAAGTTCCATGGAGAAATTTTGCTGTACAAAGAATACGGAAGTCTCCGTCCCGACTTGAAATATTTTTTCTCTGATAAAGGATATTTGGAGTTTTCGGCAGAAGTAGTTGACAATCATGGCGGTCAGACAAAGAAGATGGTAGGTTGTGGAATTTATCAGATTCTAAGTTCGAAGAATGCAGTAAAAGCAGAGGTTCACTATTCAAGCAAAAACGGTTTTGAATTCTTTGGAGAGCCTCGTTTTAGAGTAAATAAGTTTTTCTATCTTGCTTTGGAAACTTACTGTGCAACGAAAAACAATAGTGCGATAGGAGTGTCACTCATTTACTCTCCAGTTGCAGTAAAAAAGAAAGTAATCAAGAAACCTGTGAAGATTGAAAAGCCGATTGTTGAAAAACCTGTTGTAGAAGAACCTGAAGAAGAACCGAAGCAGGAGCCCAAGGTGTTTAAGAAACCAGAACATAAAAAGGAGATTGTTGAACCTAAAAAAATAGAAAAAACTCCAGGGGAACTTAAAACAATGCTTGAGCGTATTGTTAATACGCACTATGCAAAAGGTGTGAGTTTTTACTGTGATGATAAATTCAGCGAGGCAATAAAGGAATGGAAAGAAGCTTTACGTTTATTGCAGAGTGTAGATTTTGCAGGCTACAGCGATGCGCAGGACTATGTTAACAGATGTAATAGAAACATTAAAAATGCAGAGAAAAAGCTCGAAATCATCAAAGACGAATGAGGAAAAGATTACTGTTCCCAGCAGTTTCGAGTGCTTGCGGATAGTAAGAGATTTTGTTAAGAAGAACATCCCTAAAGATAAATTCGATAAATCAGTTGTTGAACAAATTGTGCTGTCGGTTGATGAAGCCTGTTCAAATATTATCGAACACTCATACGAAATGGATGATTCAAAAGAGTTTTTCCTTACGATGAAATGTAATGATAAGAAAGTGCAGTTCGTTATCGAAGATAATGGCACTGGGATGAATGTCTCGCAAGCAGTGAAACCTGACATCAAGAAATATGTAAAAGATAGGAAAGAAGGTGGTTTGGGAAAACACATTATTAAAACCGTTATGGATAATGTTAGATATAAGAAGAGAGGGAATAGGAATATTCTATCACTGACCAAGTATTACGATAAAAGTACTGTTTAGAGGCAGTAACGTTGCCGAAGAGGAGGAAAAAAATGATTGACGGTGTAACAGTGAAGAAGCTAAGTGTGCTACCGGATGAGCGAGGTAGACTTATGGAAATACTAAGGAATGATGATGAGATGTTTGAAAAGTTTGGACAGGTGTATGTAACAACTGCCTATCCAGGGGTAGTAAAGGGTTGGCATTATCATAAGAAACAATCAGATAATATGTGTGTTGTTACGGGGATGATGAAAATAGTACTTTATGATTCAAGAGATAACTCGCCGACAAAAGGAGAAGTAAATGAGTATTTTGCTGGTATTCATAATCCTATTCTTGTTCACATTCCACCTTTTGTGTATCATGGATTCAAATGTATTGGTGGCGCTGAAGCGATTGTTGTCAATGTGCCCACAGAAAAATACAATTACGATGAACCTGATGAATATCGTGTTGACCCTTACAATAATGACATACCTTACGACTGGTCTTTAAAAGAAGGATAGAAAGGAGAAATAATGAGGTTACTTGTTACTGGAGGAGCAGGTTTTATTGGAAGTAACTTTGTAAGACATATCCTTGAAGTGAGAGAAGATATAAAAATAACAGTGCTTGATGTGTTGACCTACGCAGGTAACCTTGACAATTTTACGCCAGAAGTGCTGGCGAGTGATAATTTTTCTTTCACACATGGAGACATAAGGGATGAAACGCTTGTAAAAAATCTGATGAAAAATACGGATAAGGTTATCCATTTTGCTGCTGAGACACATGTTGATAGGTCTATTGACAATTCAGACCCGTTTATTTCGACTGACATAAAAGGGACCCAGGTGCTTTTGGAGACAATAAGGAAAGAGCCTGTCGAACGATTTATCCATATTTCGACGAGCGAGGTCTACGGTAGTGCTGAAACCGAACCAATGAGTGAAGAACATCCGCTAAAACCACAGAGCCCCTATGCGGCTGCAAAGGCAGGTGCAGACAGACTTGCATATTCCTATTACTATACATATGATTTGCCTATCATAATTGTAAGGCCATTCAACAACTACGGACCAAACCAATTTCCCGAAAAACTTATTCCTCTGTTTATCACGAATGCCATTGAAGGCAAGCCTCTGCCTGTTTATGGAACCGGAAAAAACACAAGGGATTGGGTATATGTAAGAGACTGTGTGAAAGCCTTGGAAAAGCTACTTGATGTTGAAATAAAAAAGTTAAAAGGGGAAGTAATAAACCTTGGAAGCGGAAAAGACACAGGAGTGCTTTCAATTACTGAAACTATTCTTGGTGAACTGGGAAAAGATAAATCATTGATAAAATTTGTAGACGATAGATTAGGGCATGTAAAAAGACATATTTCATCAACGGAAAAAGCTTCGAAATTATTGAGTTGGAAAACTGAGACGGATTTCAAAGACGGTCTGCTTTCTACAATAAAATGGTATAAAGAAAATGAAGAATGGTGGCGAAAAATTAAAGAAGGAAAAAGAGAATACAAGGAGTTTTACCAGAAATGGTATAAATTTTGATTGCAGACCAAATAATTCTGAACAGAATTTACCTGATTTAATTGAAACAATAATATTATGGACTATAAATTCTTGGTTGAAATAGAAAATGCTTTGTTACAGGATTATTAGTTTTGCAAGAGCAAAATAAATCAGTAAAGATGTAACATCCATTATGGATGTTATCAATGGTCCTGAAATTATAGCAGGGTCAAAATTCATCCTTTTTGTAGCAAGTGGTAATACTGCACCGAGCGAGGTGGCAAGTGTTGTATTTATGATAAGTGTTAGTCCCACAGTCAAACCTAAAAGCGAGCTTTTTTGAAAGAATAAGGCTCTGAGTAAACCCAGAATACCCAGAACTATTCCAAGCAAAATTCCAGTAAGAAATTCCTTTTGGACTGATTTCCAGAAATCGGAAAAGTGAATCTCTCCAAGTGCCAACTCCTGAATCATAACAGCGGCGGCTTGTGTTCCTGCATTTCCAGCAGATCCATTCAAAAGAGGAATAAACGCTGCCAATGCAATAATCTGACTTAAGACATAGGAATTTTTCGAGATAATGAAGCCTGATATGATTCCAACAAATGCAAGTACGGAAAGCCAGATAATTCTGGAACGCGCAAGAAAAATAGGGTTTTGTTTAAGATAGCTTATGCTCCGTTCTCCAGCAGCACCAAACTTAAGCATATCTTCTGTCGTTTCTTCCTGCATAACATCGATAATATCATCAACGGTTATAATCCCCTTTATTCTTCCCCTTTCGTCAACGACAGGAACAATGTTGATATCGTACTTAGCTACCTCTCGAGCAACCTTTTCCTGGTCAAGATTAACTAAAACAGAGACCGGATGTGGCTGCATAATATTCTTTACTTTTCTTCTCATATGAGACAGAATAAGGTCTCTTAGTGTAACAAGACCCACAAGTGTGTCATTCTCATCAACAACATAGATCTTCGAAATCGTCTCAGTATCACCGGCAACTTTTTTTATCTTATCAACAACCTGTCTTACTGTAAGGTCTTTGTTGACTTTCAGAAATTCCGTTGTCATCAAACCACCTGCTGTTTTCTCAGGATAAACCATCAGTTCCCTTGTTTCACTGGCTTCGCTCTTCTTCATTATGGAAAGCAATTGCTCAGTAAGCTCCTGAGGGATTTCCTGTAGGAAGTCTACTCTGTCGTCAGGGTGAAGTTCATCGAGCAGTTCAGCTTTCCGTGCTTTATTGATGCCTTCGATTATTTCAACCTGTTCTTGTGGTTGAAATTCTTCAAAGACTCTTGCAGAGAAATCCAACTGTAGAATTGAGAAGATTGAAATTTTTTTAGGAAGGCTGAGAGAACGCAATAGTTCTGTTACTTCAACGGGCTCAAAGGTTTCAAGAATTTCCTTAACTTTCTTGATTTCCTTATTCTTAAGGAGCTTTTGTATTTCATGTTTTAGTATATGCATTTTTTGAAATTATAAACCACAGAGGACATGGAGAACTAAAAAATGATTCTTTCTCTGTGGTTTCTGTGGTTGGTTTGTTTTCTTGTGTCCCCAACGGGATTTGAACCCGTGCCACCACCTTGAAAGAGTGGTATCCTAACCGGTTAGACGATGGGGACTATTTATCTTTAGGAGTTTTACTCATTATGTATAGTTTTCTGAATTGCTCGTTGTCAACTATAGCTTTATTTATGAGAAAGTATGTTTCGAGATTATCGTTGGTTTTTGCGATTCTATTACTCAAAACTTCGGCAAGAGCCTTGAAGATATTTGCAGCAATTCTTGGATGAGAATCAAGGAAAGAAAGCAATTGTTTTCTTCTTAAAACCAAAAAACTGCACGGTTCAACAGTTGTTACGGCTGCAGAACGCTCTTTTTCAGTTAAGACAGCCATCTCACCAAAAAAAGAATATTCACCAAGTTCCGCAAGCACAAGAACGGACTCATCTCTCGTTAGTGTAATTTCGACCTTTCCTTTTTTGATAATGTACAATTCATCACCTATACTTTTTTCCTCAAATACTCTTGCATTTGCATCAAAATGCTTTTCTTTCAACTGTTTTGAAACAACCTGCAATTCATCGTCGCTAAGGTTCTTGAAGAGTAAAACACTACTTAAATGAAAACTATTTTCGATTGTCATAAAACCTCCATCCGCAAATTTTGACTACTATTTCAGTTTCATTTCTAAGTTACTGATTATTGTGAGCCGTGCGCGGTTCGAACGCGCGACCCTCGGATTAAAAGTCCGATGCTCTACCAACTGAGCTAACGGCCCAAAAAGTAAATTATTGTAACATTTTTTCAAACAGTTGTCAACAGTTTTCATTTGAATCAATGAGTAATTAACATCACCTGTGAACGGGGTCATCAACTTATGCCAAACCCCGTCCGCAAGCAGATATACGGAAGAAAAATGTTGACAAAGTATAAATTTAAGTTATAATCGCTCCAGAAAAGTTAAAGATGATTAAAAGAAGAAAAACAAGGGAAATTAAAATTGGAAACAAAGTAATAGGTGGTAAGAACCCAATCCTTGTTCAATCAATGACAAATACATACACCGGGGATTTGAGCAAGACCTTAAGACAGATAAAGAAACTTGAACAAGCAGATTGCGAGGTCGTAAGACTTGCAGTTTCAGACCAGGCAAGTTGCGGAAACATACCTATTTTGAAGGAGAAGAGCAAGATACCGCTTGTAGCTGACATCCACTACGATTACAGACTTGCCATTAAGGCTATTCAGGGTGGAGCAGACAAGGTCAGAATTAATCCTGGTAATATTGAAAAAAAAAGCAATATAAAGAAAATAGTCGAAGCAGCTAAAAAAAAGGGGATTCCCATAAGAATTGGAATAAATGCCGGGTCCTTAGAAAAAGAATTATGGAAAAAATATGGAGGACCTATTCCAGCTGCACTTGTCGAGAGTACTTTGAGGAGTATCGAAACAATAGAATCATTCAAGTATACTAATCTGGTTATTTCAATCAAGTCTTCATCCGTGATTGATACGATCAGCGCTAACACTGAACTTTCAAAGAAAATAGATTACCCTATTCATCTTGGAATAACGGAATCTGGACCCATATCTACTGGAACGATAAGATCAACATCCGGTTTATCCATTCTTTTGCACAAGGGAATAGGTGATACAATAAGGGTTTCGCTTACTGCTGATCCCGTACGCGAAGTTCGAACAGGATATGAAATTTTAAAATCACTTGAATTGAGGGAGCATGGTCCAATTATAATATCCTGTCCAACCTGCGGGAGAATGCAGATCGAGCTTGAACCTATTGTGAAAAAGGTTGAAAAAGCGATTGCTAACTCACGAGCCAATATAAAGATAGCTATAATGGGTTGCATTGTTAATGGACCTGGAGAAGCAAGAATGGCTGATGTTGGAATAGCAGGAGGTAAGGACGCAGGTGTCCTTTTCAAGAAGGGCAAAATTGTCAAAACGATGCCGGAGAGCCAGTTACTTTCTGCACTTCTGAACGAGATAAGGAAACTCGAGCAAGATGAAGGGAAAAGGTTTTAGAAAATTAGTTTTAGAGTTTGAGAATTTCCATCACGCGGAATTTTATAGAGAAGTTGATTCAACTAACCTGAAATTGTTGGAATGGCTCAAAACAGAGCCTGAAAGAGCGGATGTTATCATAGCGGCAACGCAAACAAAAGGACGCGGCAGAAGAGAGAATATTTGGTTTTCACCAAAAGGTGGTTTATGGTTGTCTGCACGAATCCCGTATTTCGATTTTGGCAAGCATTTGAGTGTACTGAATATACTCTGTGGACTTAGTTGTGTAAAAGCCTGCAATAGCATAATAAATGAAATGAATATGAGTTTAGCAAAAACATTCTTACGCTGGCCAAACGATTTAATATTGCTCGACAGGAAACTGGGAGGATTGCTTATTGAGATAAAAACAGTGGGAAGGTTTGTAAAATCAATTGTTCTGGGAGTAGGAATAAATGTAAATCAAAAAACACTACCTGCGCAAATCAAGAAGCAGGCAATTTCCTTGATGATTGCAACAAAAAAAAGGTTTTCAAGATATGACTTGATGCTAAGGATATTGAAAGAACTTGATATGATGATTTGTGGTTTTAAGGAAAAAGGAACAGAAGATATGGCAGCAGATTGGAAAAGTGTCTCATATGAAATAGGGCGAAGAGTCGAGATTGTAACAGGCAAAGGGAGAAAAACACGCGGTAAGGTTGTCGGCATCGGTAGGTCGGGTGAACTATTGCTTATTGATGATAACACCGATACGAAAAGGATTTTTCAAGGATTCGGTCTGAAATTGCTTGACAAATAGAGGATTTATGCTTATTCTGTACAGGACATGCTCTGTGGCAAGTAACTATCAGAAGCCTATTGATGGGAAGGAGTGAAAATGGAGACGGAAATTCGTGACCAGGCGGGAAACAATATTGGTTTTGTGCATGAGAATGAGATAAAGAACGAACTATATGAGACAATAGGTATGCTCGACGATGAAGAAATCAAAGATAAACATTATTCGACTCTGGGTTACATAAAGGACAATCAAATTCTTAATAGGGAATTCAGGATAATTGGAATTATCGACGAAAATATGATAGAGACTCCTAGTTTCAACACTTTATGTTATTTTTTGGAGGATGAGTTAAAGGATGCTTTTTTTAACACTCTGGGATATTATGATAAGGGTCTTAAAAAAAACCATAAAGTAGCAGTTGCTTTGCTTGTATTCAAAGTTATTGATTTGTTTTGAGAACTTTCCAGGATGTGACAATTAAACAGTCTGATTTTTTAATCAAAATAATAGGGAATCTATTAAAGCTTACAGATTTCAATGTACTAATTAGAAAAATACTGAAATCTGTCAAAGAAAAGTTTGGTTTGCAAAACTGTGGTCTTTTGTTGCTGGACAAAGACACTAATGAGCTGTATTTGGAAAACTCTATCGGGTTTGAAAAGGGTATTAGCAATTTCCGATTACATTTGGGAGAAGGTGTTACAGGAAAAGCTGCGACTTCAATGAAAACAATATATGTTCCGGATGTTTCCAAAATGCCGAACTATGTTGCTAATTTTTCAAGAACCAAGTCAGAGTTGGCAATTCCTCTTATAAAAGGCAAAACACTTCTCGGTATTCTCAATTTTGAAAAGAAGAAAAAAAGTGGTTTCAGTAAGGATGAGATAACATTATTAAAGAGTTTTTCAACAATAGTTTCAATCTCGCTTGTAAACGCACTGCTATTCGAAAACCTTAAGACAAAAGAAAAGCAGCACATCAAGTTAATTGGCATTGCAAGGAAAGCAGGTGAGGCTACCAGTATGAGGACTGTATTCGGAAATATCGTTTCTATGGGTGGTAATCTATTGAATGCCAATAAATGTGTTATTTCTCTTTACGATAAAGAAACAGGCATGGTTAGGGCTCAGCTTCCTGGATACGGTGTATCATCTAAAAACCTCAAAACTTTGCATTATAACTACAATCGAAAGGAAAAGAGCTTGGGAACCAAGGTAATCAGGTCCCAAAAACCTTACTTGACAAACGATGCAGAGAATGACCCGATAATAATAAAAAGATTTGTCCAGATATTTGGCGTGAAAAGGTTGATTGTGTCTCCACTAAAAACTTCGAAAGAGGTAATTGGAGTTTTTTATATCGTGCGAGTTAAGGGGAGTAAGCCTTTTACAAATGATGATGTCAAAACCGCGAGTATTTTTTCCTCAATCGCTGCTGCGATTATAAAACGGATGCAAACAGTCACTGAACTGGAGAAGAAAAAGCTGGAATTGGAGCAACTAACAGCAACACTTAAGCAGACAAACGAGGAGCTTCAGAGTTTAAGTTTTTCAAAAACGAATATTATTTCCAACATTTCACATGAACTGCGAACACCTCTTGTATCCATAAAAGGTTTTACCGACCTGCTTGTCGCCGGAAAGTTTGGTGAGCTGAATGAAAAGCAGAAACTGTCATTGTTCGCAGTTAAGAGGAATTCGGAGAGACTGATAAGAAACATTGATAATTTGGTTGAAATTTCAGATATTGAACTTGGCTCATCTGTAAATATCTCCTCCGAATTGCTGAATTTGGCTTCTGTCCTGGATAGTGCAATAGAACTTGTAATGCCCAGGATTGAAGAGTCTCAAATCCACTTTAGTAAAAAATACAATTGTGGTAATCTAATAGTCGAAGCAAATCGAGAGAAGTTGCTAAGGGCTTTTGTTAATATTATGGACAATGCGGTAAAATTCAATAAAAAGAATGGCAAGATTCATATTCGATGCTACGAGAAAGAAGGCAATGCAGTTGTAGAAATCAGAGATACAGGAATAGGAATTCCGAAGAAGTATCAGAAGCTCATATTTAATCGATTTTTTCAGGTGGATAGTTCTGCTAAACGTGGTTTTGGCGGAGCAGGAATCGGTCTTTCTCTTTCCCTTGAGATCATTAACTTCTTTAATGGCAAGATTAAGGTGAGCAGAAAAGGAAACCAGGGCACAGTTTTTACTATTACATTACCCGTAAAATAGACTGTATTTATCTCATTTTTCTTTATATATTTCAACAAATTTGTGAAAGGATCTATCATAGGTTTTCTCAACATCGGGCGGAAAAAAACAAGCAGGTAGTTCTTTCATTTTCCAGTGATATTCAATGCATTCGCAGCATTTCCCTTTTCTTGAACAAGGTTCGTAAGTGCAATTGCATCTTTTCAGATTTTCATTAATACTGCATTCCATTGTTCCTCCTAGATTCTGCAGTCTTCTTTTTCCGAATTTCGTAGTTTTTGCATCTATGAAGTTCTTAATTTTGTAGTTTCGTTCTTTCTGTATTTTTCAGTTTATCTCTCCACTCATTGAGCAGATTTATTGCCTCAAGTGGTGTCATTTTTGTGATATCGATGGATTTAAGTTTTTCTATAATCAAATTCTCAATAGGCGTAAAAAGGGAGAGCTGCCTGTTAGTTTCTCCCTTTGGTCGTGTTCTTATCTTCTGCTTTACCAAGCTGGTGTTTTCTTTCTCTTCGAGTCCTTCAAGTATTTCTCTTGCTCTTGAGATAACATCCAAAGGTAAACCAGCAAGACGCGCAACATCAACACCATAGCTTTCATCTGCGCCACCAGGTAATACCTTTCTTAAGAAAATAATTCTATCTCCCCATCGCTTAACGGAAACATTGTAATTCTTGACTCCATCCAGCAGCGTTTCCAATTCTGTCAGTTCATGATAGTGTGTGGCAAAGAGTGTTTTGGGATGTACTAACTGATTGTTGTGAAGAAATTCGCAAACACTCCAGGCAATAGAGAGTCCATCGAAAGTGCTTGTACCTCTCCCAACCTCATCCATAATTACGAGACTCTTCAAAGTAGCATTATTCAGGATTTTAGCAGTTTCTATCATCTCTGCAAGAAAAGTACTTACACCTTTTGAAAGGTCATCGGTTGCACCAATTCTTGTAAACACTCTGTCAACTTTCCCTATATTTGCCTGTTTGGCTGGAACAAAACAACCCATATGAGCCATAATTACGATTAAGGCAACCTGTCTCAGATATGTTGACTTTCCGGACATATTTGGTCCCGTTATAATGAGAATCTGGTTATCTGTATTGTTGAGTATAACATCGTTTGGAATGAATGTTTCTTTTTCGATTACATTTTCGACAACAGGATGTCTCCCATCTATTATAGAAATTCCATCTGAGTCAGATATGGTAGGTCTCTTGTAGTTGTTTCTTCTTGACAGGAAGGCAAAGCATAGCAGCAGGTCAAGTAATGCCACTGCTTTGGCAGTTGTTTGAATTCCCTCTGCGATTTCTCTAACCTTTTCTCTAACTTTTACGAAAAGATTATACTCCAGTTTGCTTATCCTTTCCTCGGAGGTTAAGACACGACTTTCATACTCCTTCAATTCAGGTGTAATAAATCTTTCACAGTTCGATAATGTCTGTTTACGAATATAGTTGTCCGGTACAAGTTTCAAATTGGGCCTGGTAACTTCAATATAATATCCAAAAACGGAATTGTATCCAACTTTTAACGACGAGATGTGTGTTCTGCTTCTTTCTTCTTTCTGAAGGTTTATTATCCATTGCTTTCCCTCTTTAGCTGTTATTCTTATTTCATCGAGTTCATCATCGAATCCATTTTTTATAATTCCACCTTCCTTTATGCTAATAGGTGGCTCATCAACAATCGAATTTTCCAAAAGTCTTACTGTTTCTGTAAAATCCAATAATTCATTAGCAGTTTTTCTAAGTAGATGTGTTTTTAGAGCTATCATGGATTTTTTCAGTTCTGGGATTTTTTCAAGAGATTTTTTTAGTTGGATGAGTTCTCTTGCGTTTGACCTTTCGGTGGATATTCTTCCTATTAGCCTTTCTAAATCCGAAATGGATTTTAGTATCTCCCTCAGTTTCTTGGTTTCAGTACTTTTATCTACCAGTTCTTCAACCGATTCAAGTCTTTTGTTAATTTCCTTGATACTTGACAGCGGGTTTAATAGATTCATTCTAAGATACCTGGTTCCCATTGGAGTTATAGTTTCATTGAGAGTACTCAATAATGTATTGTCGATTGAACCATCGAACCTTCTTATGAGTTCCAGATTCCTGATGGTTGAACTATCGAGCATCATTTTATCAGTTATGTTGACACGGCTTATTGCCTTTATGTGCTTAAGGTCGCTTTTTTGCGTATCCGTCAGGTACTTAAGAATAGCTCCACCTGCTGCAATACCTGCATACAGTTCTTCAACATCGAAACCATCCAATGTTTCAACATTGAAATGGTTCATTAATGTTTGCCGTGCGTATTCGTACTCGAAATACATATCTGTTACTTTTGTTATTACAAATTCATCGCCGAAGGAAAGGGTTTCATTCTCGGCAATGATAATTTCACCAGGTTCGATTCTTTTAAGTTCATCCAATAAATCCCTTTTTTCTAATTCCTCGATATAAAAATCTCCTGTTGAGAGGTCACAATAAGAAAGTCCAAACTTTTTCTCATCGTTGCATTTTACAGCAGCAAGAAATATATTTTTCCCGCCATCCAGGATATTAGGATTTGTAATAGTTCCGGGAGTTATGACTTCAACAACATCTCTTTTTACTATGCCTTTTGCAAGCGCAGGGTCTTCTAATTGTTCACAAATTGCAACTTTAAATCCAGCTTTTATAAGTTTTGCAATATAATTGTCTGCTGCCTTTACTGGAATACCGGCAAGCGGAATTCTATTACCTTTTGCATGTGACCGTGATGTGAGTACGATTTGCAAAATCTTCGATGCTATTTCAGCATCCTTAAAGAAGGTTTCATAAAAATCCCCCATTCTAAAAAGGAGGATGCTGTCTTCGTGAGCGGACTTGATCCTAAAATATTGTTTGAGCAGAGGAGTGAGTTTTTGCATTAAAGTTTTTTAATCCCTATAATCCAGAAAGGAATGCCTTCTTTTTCGGCAAAAAGTCTTGAAAATCCTATTGCCTTTTCCTTGCTATCAAACTCACCTACTAATACTCGGTAGTATTTGATTCCCTGTTTCATGGTCGTAGCCAACCATGTGTCATAACCCTTGTTCTTGAATGAGTGCACAAGTTCTATGGCAGTTGGCTTTTTTGTAAAAGAGCCAACCTGTATACTGTAGATTTTTGTCTTACCATTTCTATGGTTGAGAAACGGTTCTGCAAGCGGAGAAGTAGAAAGTTTGCTATCTCCAAGTTTTTCATACCACAGAACTGCCTTCTTTTTGTCGCCCATAGCAATATAAGAAAGCGCAATCCACAGACTAGCTTGCAGAGAATCTTCTGATTCTGGCGTATTTTTTCGCATTTTTTCCAGTGTTTGTATGGCATCCTTGTAATTTCCATTCAAGAATTGATACTGTGAAATAGAAAACAAAGAAGTATGGAGGTGCTTGCTTTTAGGGTAAGAGTTTATTAGACTTTCGAAAAGTGAATAGGATTTCAAGCCGTCTGATGCAAGAAGAGCCCTTAGAAAAAGTTCTTCATCCTCAGGGTTTTGGATAGCTGCTTTGTCCAGTTTTTCCCTTGCTTCCTTGAAGTGTCCTTCATCATAAAGATTCTTGATGTCAGTAAAACTGTAGTTTTTTGGTGTAGTCATTAGAGTCAAGAGCAGAAGACTTAAAATATTCATCAAAAACTTCTCACTCCTGCATCTGTTTGTAGCCACCAATTAAAATGTATGCTGATTCCATCCTGAGTTTCCATTGTACGAATTAAAACCTTTGCGTAGTGTGGCGCTGCATCTGTTATCATATAATAATAATAATAACCGCATTCTTCACTTGCAGAATATCCTGTCTCTGGTGCCTCCTCTAAATTGATGGAACTCTTTTGTATACCACCACCCTGAGGTGTCAAAAGAACAGCACTTGTTACATAAGCAGTGAGCTTCAATGCTCCATAATTCTCACCGGATTTACTAAAAATGTAGATTGCATCCCCATTCGTAGTAGCAAATAGACTGTCTGTTCCGGATATAACACCCGGTGCGGGAATTGGATTTAGACCGCAACCGCTAAAGACATAAATTGGTAAAAAAATAATTAGAGCTTGAAGCAGATGCTTAAAACTTTTTATGAATCTTAAAAGGGTTTTGAAATCTTGAAAGTTTCCCATAGGTTGCATTTTGGACATCTTATCAGAAATTCGCCTGTTTTGTATCCGCAATTCGCACATATGTATCTTATCTCCTTTCTGTAAATGCCAATAAGCCTATGGACAATTTTGGCAAGTCCCTCTCTTTCATCCTCTAACTTTGTTGCAAGAAGAAGAAGGTTGATTTCAACGGAGTCGGGGCTGTTTTCAATTGCATGGGATAGCAGTTCGTAAGCTTCTTTCATTCGACCCATCTTTATATAAAATTCAGCTAATGATGAAATTGTTTCTTTATCATCAGGTAAGTTTTCAAGCACCTGCTTATAGGTGTCCTCTATTTTCCGAAATTCACCTTTATCGAAATAGGCTTTCATCAGTCGTGGAAGAACGACGTGAGCTGTACGGGCATCAATTTCTATTGCTCTGTTATACTTTTCGATTGCCTCGGTTGGTTTACCGTTTGAATACTCGATGTCTCCAATGTAAATATATGCAGGAACATAATCGGGTTTGATCTTGAGAACTCTTGAAAGAACCTTCAATGCCCACTCATAATTCCCTTTCTTGGAAGCCTCGTTAGCTGCGTAGGTTTCATATCTTATTGTTTGTTCTTTGCTGTAACCGAACAATCTCGACATTTTTCTGAAATTTTCTACAGCTTCGTTCCAGAGTGCAGTCTTTTCATAAATCTTCAGCAGAAGTTCATAATACTTCTCATCGGCTGCATTCAATTTGAGCAATTTGGTCATTGTATCTGCGGCTTTCTGATAAAGCGAAAGTGCATAATAATCCTTGGCGGTTTGGAAAAGAATTCGCTCTCGAGTTTTTTTCGAAATGCCTTTTCTTGTAAGAAGATATTTGTGAATTTGCAATGCCTTTAGTGCATTATTTCTTAATCTTAGAATTTCAGCAAGGCGGATATATGCTTCTATGTTATCGCTGTCAGAAAAAACGGTTTGCTGAAACTTTTCCAAAGCATTATCTTGATCTCCCTCGATAAGCGAAATAAGAGCCTCTTCATATGGGGAAGTGGAATTTCTGATTCTCCTGTTTCGGAAAAACAGAATAGCCAGAAGAATAAGGAGAAGGAAAAGAATCAAAAAGAAGACAATCCACTGAGTATTCATTTTGACCCCGCATCTTCTTGTTTTTCAGCCTGTTTGTCGGTATAATCATCTTCTTTCGTTTCATCTAAAATCTCTTCAAGGGGCAGATTGCGCAGTGAAGTTAGTTCTTTTTTGAGTTCTCTATTTTCTCTGTTTGTTTTCCATAGACGGTTTTTAAGCTTAATCTCATCTATGACCGCAACTATGATTGTGAAAATAATTCCGATGGCAAAAGTCTCGATGAGAACAAGAGTGAGCGGAATACCCTGAAATGTCCAGGTAAGTAAAGAAACGTCTACGAGAGTAGTTCCATTCTGTGTTCCAACTATAATACCCAATACGGTGAAAATTGCAGCCCACAACATAATGAATAAGACCATTGTTTCCTCCCTTATTCTATAGTTTTTTACATTTGATTTGCAGTGATACCGATGGGTGTCCAACCCTTAATGTCACTAATTTTTACTTTTAACATTTCTCCTTTTCTGTGCTGTCCAGTTACAACTACTTTTTTATTATACACTGTTATGCCGTCAGATTCAAGTGAATTTTTTCTATTTTTTCCGGTTATTAGCACTTTTAGAGTTTTACCTTTGTAACACATGTTTTTTTCTTTTGTAATTGCCGATTGTATCTTTATCAGTCTCTGCAGCCTTTCTTTCTTTTCAGTTTCGCTTGTCATATCACCGAGAGAATTTGCCAACGTATATTTTCTCGGTGAATACTTGAACATAAATGCAGAGTTAAACCTTATATCGCTGATAACTTTCAAGGTGTTTGTGAAATCCTTTTCTGTTTCATATGGAAAACCGACAATGATATCTGTGGAAAGTGCTATATCATCTATCTTATTTCTCGCCTTTTCAACAATCTCCAAATACTGCGAGACAGTGTAACCTCTGTTCATTAATTTAAGAACACGGTCGCTGCCGGATTGCAAAGGAAGATGCAAGAATCTTTCGATTTTTGGCTCATCTTTCATAACATCGAATATGTCAAGCGGAAAGAAAGCAGGGTGAGATGTCAAAAAACCTATTCTTTCTATTCCTTTAACTTTTGTAATCGCCTTTAGAAGGTGGGGGAGACCTTTACCTCTGTCTTTGTAATCATTGGCATTTTGTCCGAGCAGGATAATGCGTTTGTATCCGGAATGTCTAAGTTTTACAGTTTCCTCGATAATATGCTCGAATTTTCTACTCTTAACCTTTCCTCTTGCATAGGGTACGATACAGTAAGAACAGAAGTTGTTACATCCTCGCATAACCGATACGAAAGCCTCCGGGAATTTTCCTCTGGCAGGTGCAAGTTCTGAATAGATAGCATCGCTGCCGAAATCTGAGAATACACCGTTCCTGTTGGCTGCACAGGATGAAATTTCTTTGAGGCTGTCAGTTCCGAGAACAAAGTCAACAAATGGAATTTCATTTAATATGTGTTGTTTCTCAATCTGAGAGATACAGCCGGTTACTCCTATTCTTAATTCAGGTTTTTCTTCCTTGAGGTTCTTCAAACCTCTAATCCTTGTCATTGCTCTTTCGGTGGCATGGTGTCTTACAGCGCAGGTATTAACTATAATAACATCGGCATCTTCAACCCTTAGAGCTCCTTCGTATCCTTCCTTCTCTAAAAGGGATGCCATCAGGTTTGAATCGTAAACATTCATCTGGCAGCCAAAGGTTATAATATAGAATGAAGGTTTTTTGGCGCCACTTCGGCTTTGCTCAGTATAAACTTCAGTCTTTGATTTTGTTGACATTTATGAATTTTCTCCTGGTTGGAGTTTTTCTTCCTCTTGTCTCAAGTGTTCATTCTTGTGAATCGTATCATTGCGAGTACTCAAATGGAATTTACCTGAGCGAAGTCGAAGGGCTCAGGACTTTCTCTCCTGTTCACCAAGATTATATCGTTTATCCATAACAGAATGCATTTTACATCACTTTACACAAATCGTCAAGATATTTCTAAAGGGGTAAGAGAATATGTATATATTTGTTTCAGGTAGGTGGAGGCTTTTCTAACTCTGCTCAGGGTTTGCATCCTCCTTGTGTCGTTTGTCCAAAAACTTAATCCCCGTTTTCACGAGGACAAGTTTCTCTTTTTTCGCCCAATCGATAAACGCTTCGGCAATACCTTTCTTGTCATTCCCAGCTTGACTGGGAATCCAGAATCAAACTAACTGTTCATATAGATCATTCCAGTTTGGATTTTCCTTTTCGATCAATTTGAGCTTCCATTTTCTGTTCCACTTTTTTAATCGCTTTTCTCTTTGTATTGCAGAGTCAATATCAGATGTTTGTGTTCGGTTTTGGACTATTTTGCATATTTTGCATTTTATATCAATTAAGTAAAAAAGTCAACAGATATTATGGGAGGGATTTTTATATATTCTAAAACCTATATATTCGAAGTCCTTATTCTATTTTCGCAGTTTCAGGTCCCGAAATTTTGCTTTTCATATTCTAACCATTAGTAATTCTTGCATATGTATCATAGCCTGATATTTTATCTATTCGCACTTCAACAAATTGATTGTAAAATTCCTTTTTAGCATCGATGAGAACTCTTATATAGTTACCACTGAAACCAATCATCATACCTGTTAATCTGTCTTGTTTTTCTTCGACAAGTACATTTAATTTCTTTCCAAGGTATCTTTCCCTGAATATTATGGACTTCCTTAGTCCCAATTCCCTCAACAAAGCGCTCCTTCTTTTTTTCTCAATCTCTTTGACCTTGGCTGGTAGAATTGCTGCAAGCGTAGTTTTTCGGGGAGAATATCTAAAAATATGGAAGTATGTGAATGGTAAATCCGTAAGGTAATCATATATATTTTGAAATTCGGTGGGTCCTTCGGAAGGAAAACCTGTTATGATATCTGCACCAATACCACAATCAGGCATCATTGCTTTGATTTTCAGTAGTTTTTTTGCAAATTTATGCGGGCTATAATTCCTGCCCATCCTTTTCAATGTGTTTTTATCGCCACTTTGAAGCGAAATATGAAGATGATGGCAAACCTTACTTGATGTGGATATGTACTCCAACAGACTATCAGTAATTTCCTCAGGATTTAGTGAACCGAGTCTGACTCTCTTAAGCCCATCGATGCTATCAATATTTCTCAACAATTCTGTTAGATTGTTTCCATCGCATTTGTATCTTCCAATGTGAACACCTGTGAGGGTGATTTCCTTATATCCGTTATTGACAAGTGTTTTTATTTCCTCGATTATGTTTTTAGCATTTCTTGAGTGCTCTTTACCTCTGAGATATGGAACTATGCAGTATGAGCAAAATCTATTGCAGCCTGATTGGATTTTGACAAATGCCCTTGTGTGGTCAGCAAATTCCCTGATATTAGTTCTTTTGGAATGGAATAGTTCCCTAAAAAATGATTCTTTCTCCGAGTTCGAAACAAATGTGTCTGCTTCCTTAAGCACTTCTCTTGTGGATGCTGGAAAACAACCGGTTAAGATGATTCTTGCTTCGCGAGAGAGTTTTCTTGCTCTTCTTGCTATATTTCTTGTTTGCTGAAGTGCGTTCATTGTAACCGAACAGGCGTTTATTATATATGTGTCGGCAATGTCATTGAAGTCAACTTGTTCGTAAGATGCGTCTTCAGACATTTCTTTTAGAAGTTCGGTATCATATTGATTAAGTTTACAACCTAAAGTCGCAAATGCAATTTTCACATGCTTAATATATTATTAATTACTGCAACAGTCAAGGTTTTTCTTTATGCAAAAGGACAGTGGAGAAGGTTTCTCCACTGTCCTTTATTGCTTTTAGTAATCCTCTTCGGGATTATGGTCTCATATGAGGTTCTTGCTTAGGTCCATCTTTTCGTCCGGGACCCATCTTGCTACGCATATTCTGTTTTTTCTTCATCGCATGCTCATGCTTAAATTGCTCAAGTTTCTCCATCTGCTCCTTCGTAAGCGTCTTTTTGACCAAAATCATTTGCTTTATCTTCAGAATTTTCTGGTCGGTTTTTATTTTCATTATCTCTTTGATTAGCCCCACAGCCTTCGCTTCGTCAGGACTATCGCTGTCCAGCAACTCTTTCAGGTCAAGCTCTTTCAGTTCTGTGTCAGCACGCAATGTTATCATCTTTTTGTCTGTATCAAGAGAGACAGACTTGATTTTATCAACCTGTTTTTGACTTAGTCCTAGTTCTTTAACGAGTTGCTTGTTTTTCCACAAATTGCCAGGTTGAGCAAAAGATGAAGATACAAAGATAAGCAGAAGAAGAGAAATCACTAAGGGTATTAATGCTTTTTTCATTTTTTACACCTCCTTTCCGTCATTTTTCATTCATTTATTTAGAAAGAAAAAGTGCAAAAAGGTTTAAAAAAATATATCAGAGGAACTTAAAGGATTAAAACTCGTTAACAAAACAATATGATTTCCCTTGACTTCATTTTTCGTATGTGCTATAAATTCAAAATTGAATGTTTGGATCAAAGAAGGGAGTGATTAGTTGAAATTTAGAGTATTGTTTTCTTTTCTTGCCATTTTTCTTGCTGCCTCGGCTCTTTTTGCCGACAAAATCTCACGCATTGAAGTTAGAGGTAACAAAACGACTGATGAGGAACTTATCATTCTTTCCTCGATGCTTCAAGTAGGAGATGAAATGCAGCAAAGAAAACTCGATAATGCAATAAAGAAAATATATAAACTCGGGCTTTTTTCCAATATTACCATAAAGAGTGAGAAAACCGCCAAAGGACAGTTATTAATAATTGAAGTTGCTGAAAATCCATTTTTGAAAGAGGTTATTTTTATTGGAAATGACCACATTAAAGAGAAGGATTTGAAGGAGACAATGGAAATCCAGGAAGGTGGGATTGTCTCGCAGCAAAAGGTTTTCTCCTGGACCAAAAAGATAAAAGATAAATATAAAGAGAAGGGTTTTCTTCTTGCAAAGGTTACCTGCGATATAACTATTGAAGAGGAGAAGGCAATATTATCCTTCAGTATAGATGAAAACAAACGCGTTAGAATAAGGAACATATACTTCGAAGGTAACAGCATCTTTCCGGATAAAAGACTCGGTGGATTGATGAAGAATAAGAGCAAAAGATGGTGGAGAAGTGGAAATTTCGATGAGGAGGAATTTTATAATGACCTTGAGCGGATAACTGATTATTACAGGAAAAAAGGTTACCCCAAGTGCGAGATAAAAAACTATGACATATCATACGACGACAAAAATGAATGGATGACAATCAGAATAGATGTTGATGAAGGAGGAAAATTCTTTCTTTCTTCACCTGAATTTGCTGGTAATGAAATAATCAAAACAGAGAAACTCGCTTCGGTGATAAAATACAGGAACGGAGACCTTTATAATAAAGACAAACTCGATGACACTATGGTTGAGTTTTACTCCCTCTATACCGAGTTAGGTTATATATATGCCTACATAATAGCAGACGAGGAAATCATTGGAGATTCGATAAGAATAAGCTATAACATTCAAGAAGCAAAGCCGGCACATCTTAGAAAAATAATTATTTCTGGTAATGGAAAAACCTGGGAAAAGGTTATAAGAAGGGAACTTAAGATATTTCCTGGTGAGCTTTTCAAGAGGTCTAAGCTTATTGATTCGCAGAGAGAAGTATATAACCTTGGATATTTTGAAGATTTAAAACTTGACAGCAAGAGGGTTAATGAAGAAGGCGATATAGACCTAATTCTGAATATTAAGGAAAAACAGGCAGGACAATTCACTGCAGGGATGGGTTATAGTGCTGCATGGGGAGTAACAGGTAATATCTCTTTGAATGTACCCAATCTTCTTGGTAGGGGAACAACTGCATATTTCAGTCTCGAGAAGGGTGCAAAACTAGCTAATTATAGTTTTGGATACACCGAACCGTGGTTTTTTGATACACCGACGACTGTAGGTTTTGACATATTTTTTGTGACAAGGAAATGGGATTACTTCGATGATAGAAAAAAAGGTGGAACGATTAGATTGGGGAGGGCCATTCCTCGGCTCAAGTACACAAAGCTTTTTGGTTCGTATACACTTGAAAAAGTAACCATTTCCGTTGATGATGCAGATACAGCAAGAGTCAGTAGATATGTTCTTGACCAGAGGGGGACAGAGTGGAGGAGCGGTATTGCCTTCAATATCGTAAGGGATAGCAGAGATTATGTTTTTAATGCTACAACAGGTTCGAAAAATAGTTTTACTGCCGAATTCTCGGGTGGTATATTGGGTGGAGGTGTTGACTATCAGAAATATACATACGAGACCCGATGGTACGAGAAGAGTTTCTTGAATTTTGTTTTGATGATTCGTTCGAAATTCGGAATAATCGATGGGTACACGACTCCTGAATCTGTGCCGATATATGAAAGGTTCTATCTTGGAGGTGTAGGTGATTGGGGCGTTCGTGGTTACCCTGATCGTTCAATTGGGATACGAGAGGGAGGCAGCAACATAGGAGGACGTTCTGCCTTTGTTTTTACCGCTGAGTATAAGTATCTTATTACAAAAGGTATAAATTGGCTTGCATTTTTCGATGCGGGGAATACCTGGAATAGTTTTAGAGATACAAATCTTTCAGACTTAAAAAAGGGTGTTGGAACGGGTATAAGAATAGAAGTGCCGATGATGGGTGTTTTAGGATTCGATGTTGGATACGGGTTTGACAAGAAAAACTATGGAGGTTGGAACCCACATTTTCAGCTGGGAACCAGTTTTTAATGATATGAAGAAATTCCTTGTATACTGGATATTACTATTTGTGATTACTGGTTGCAGAGATAAGATGAATGAACCTGTTGGGCTTGATGAAGTTCCAAAAAACATTCCAAAACCACTATATGTAGGTGACTTGCAGGCTGATTCGACATCAAACTTTGTTTTTGCAGCTCACGCAGGCATATCACATAGACTGTGGATTGGTGATGCATATTCTTTTGACGCACGCGTACTCTTGAGATTTTCTGTATCCGATTCGGTGGTTCTTGCAGATGCCGACTCAGCAAAAGTAACTGTGTATGTCTATAATGGTTTGCCGCTAAAGAGCATCAAGTTCAATGTATTTCCAGTTACAAAAAAATGGGATGAAGAAACGGTTGAATGGGGTAAGGCAACCGCCGACAGCGAGTGGAGCAAACCAGGTGGCGATTTTGCCGACACTGTAATTACAGGTGTGGTATTGAACGATACATCGGAAACATTCACATTAAATTATGACAATTTTGCTCTGTTTGATAGTTCAAATGACATTAACAAAGGCTTAATATTCGTTTATGAACTGGGTGATACGCTTCTTTCAATTTATTCGAGTGAGAGTAGTAATAAACAGCCAAAACTCACGGTTTTCTACGGCGACTCGTCCAAAGATTACGCGCCTGAAAAAGATGCCTTCATAACAAATTCTACATATGACCAGCCTCCTGGTGAAATTGTGTTAGGAGAGGGTTTTTCGATGAGGGCACTCCTTTTCTTTAACCTGGATACTATTCCGAAAAATGTAACAGTAAATCGAGCATTCATAAGTTTTGGATTTCTGCCAAGCAGTGCCCATTTTGATACGGTGACGGTGTATCTGCATAGAGTTACAGGACTTTGGAATGGTAGTGAGACAGAATATTACTCCTCCTCAATTGCAAACTTTGTTGCTGTAAAGGGTGATACCGCATTGACAACCGATGTTACATCGCTCTTGCAATACTGGATTAATGGAGGAGACAACTATGGAATTCTCCTGAGGGCAAGAAATGAAACTTCAATTTGTTCTCGTCTTATCCTTGATGCTATTGAGAAACCAACATTATCGATATATTACACACCTTCACCGGGAGCAGGCGAGTAATGCTTAAGAAGGCGTTTCAACAAGAGAAGCGGACAATATCATGCTCGTTTGTAGTAATCTTGTTGTTTTACTGCAGCCTCTTTGGGCAATCAATTTTCAGTTTCAGCGCACAGGGTGGACCTTTACTTACCGGTAATTCACATATGTCAGCACTTGGATTTGCTGATGTGCCGGCTACATTCTCTTCCAATATTTGTGGCTCAATAGCTTTTCTTAAGAATGCAAGCGTTGATGTTACGTATAGTGGAACAAGACTTGATATGAAGGATAATTCAGGGAAAAACACAGCCTATTATTATGGATTTCCGTTTTTGAAGATTGGTTCAACACTGCCTGCAAATATGGCAGTTGGCATCCAGCTTCGAAAGACAATGGACTTTAATGCCAATTTCGTAACCAATATTGATTCCATTAATAGCGTACCTTTCGCAGAGAAATTCTCAAAAAATGGTCAATTATCCACCGGAACTATTGAGTTGGCAAAAAGAATTTCAAGCAGTCTTGGAGTGGGAATAGGATTAGATGTTCTTTTCGGAGGAAGTAATGAAGTGTGGATAACGAATTTTACTGACACATTGTTTAGAGATACTCAAGATTCTCTTAAGAATAATTACTTTGGATACAGTTACTCTTTTGGAATTGCCTACACAAAACCCTGGATTGCAGTTGGCTTAGGCTACGATATGCATTTATCATGTGATAAGGTAACAAGAAGTTTATCATATTACAGAAAAGATACGACTGTAAGCACTGACAGACTTGTTTTCCCAGGTCAGTTCACTGGAGCCATGGATTTGTCACTAAACAAGAATTTCAATGTTCTCCTTACGCTCAGGTATAGTAACTGGAATAGCTTCAAGTATAATGGGCTAACTAAAGAGGGATATTCAAATGTGTTTTCTTACAGCTTTGGTATACAGTACAAGAATGCCAGTGGATACAAACAAAGGTCATTGCCTCTAAGAATCGGTTATTTTTCAAACCCGTGGTATTTTAAGGATTCAAAAGGAGATGATATTCTGGAGAAGGGAATTACCACTGGCACATCCATTCCGATTTTGCAGCGAGGTGGTTCTCTTGATTTGTCATTCTGCGGAGGTATGAGAAAAACAGAACAATTACAAGAATTTTTCTATAAGGTCAATCTTGGTTTCAATTTTCAGGAGAGGTGGTAACGATGAAAAAGGTTTATCTTGCAGTAGTATTGATTTTCCTTTTTCTATCATCGGTCGGTTTTTCTGCCGAAAAGATAGGTTTTGTTGATTCGGAAGAGATAATTAATAACTATAAGGGTATCATTCTTCTTAGAGAACAGTACAATAAACTATCTGTTGAATGGGAGAAGGAGGCAGGGAATAGGAAACAGGAAATAGATAAATTAAAAAACCAACTGGCTGAACAAATGCTAATGTTATCCAATGAAGAAAAGAAAAAGAGAGAAATAGAAATAGAGGAGAAGCAAAAAGAATATGAAAACTTCATTAGCAATATATGGGGAGAAGGTGGTGAATCAGAGAAGAAATATGAAGAACTGGTGAAACCCGTTATTGAGGAGATAAGCAACGTATTGCAGAAGATTGGCAGCGATGAAGGTTATGTAATGATATTCGATATTAGTAAAGGTAATATTATGTTTGCGAAAACGAATCTCGACCTAACCGACAGAGTTTTGTATGAAATTAATAAGGAATTTACAGTTGCTGCTGTGGAAACAAAAGAAACAAAATTCTATGTCTTTGAATTAAAAGACATAGGTACTGAAGCAACGTCGAAATCCCTCGGAAGACAAATATCAAACTTGCTCAAATCCGGTCTTGATAAGTTCGAAGCATTTGAAACTATTGAGTCACAAACCGTTAGTGAGACGATGAGATTGCTCGGTTTTATGAAAGAAAAAGACCTCGATGACGGTCAAATACGACGGGTAGCCATAAGGCTACAGGCAAGAATTATTGTTTTCGGTGAAGTCGAAATCGTATCTGGAAAGATAAAACTCAAACTAAAGTGGATGGATTTCAATAAAGGACAGGATATAAAAACGAAAGAATTTTCAATAGACGAAAAGGAAAAACTTGAAACAGTTGCTCAGGATGTGATGACATTTCTGGGAAGAGAAGTAAAAGGGAAATGAAAGTTGGTGAGATTGCTTCTAAAGTAAACGGCAGCGTTTCAGGGGATGAAAACTTAGAGATCAATCGAGTAAATGGGCTTGATACTGCGGATGTTGGAGATATAAGTTTTCTTGCGGATTCAAAATTTCTTGATCTGGCAAGAAAATCAAATGTATCCTGCATTGTTACCAAGAAAACATTCGAGCTCAGAGGGAAAACACTTATTTACACAGAGAATCCTGCACTGTCCTTTATTAAAGTAATTGAACTTCTAAATCCTAGAGAAAAACATGTCCCCGGAGTATCTCATCTTGCAGTCATAGGAGAAAAATGCAAAATAGGTCTTTCGGTACACATTGCTGCGTATGTCGTCATAGGTTCTGGGGTAAGAATAGGGAAGAATGTCAAAATCGAAGCTTTCTCATATATTCATAATAACACAATTATAGGAGACGAAACAGTTGTAAAGTCAGGTGTTACAATCCTCGAAGGCTCGGTCATTGGAAAAAGGGTCATAATTCACTCTGGAACTGTAATTGGAAGCGATGGGTATGCTTATGTTACACACAAAGAAAAACATTACAAAGTTCCACAGATAGGAAGAGTTGTAATTGAGGATGACTGCGAAATAGGCGCCAATGTTACAATAGATAGAGCATCTTTTGGGGAAACATTGATAAAGCGGGGAACGAAAATAGATAATCTCGTTCAGATTGGACACAATGTCACGGTTGATGAAAACACATTGATCATTGCACAGGTCGGGATAGCTGGAAGTTGTAAGATTGGCAAGAATGTTATCCTTGCCGGCCAGGTCGGAGTAGCCGATCACCTTAAAATCGGAAATGGAGCCATTGTTGCTGGTCAAGGTGGAGTAACGAAAAATGTTCCACCTAACGCCATATTCTCAGGTTATCCAGCACGTGATCACAATGTTGCAAGAAGAATCTATGCTGCTTCTCAGAGACTACCTGAACTACTTAAAAGAGTCAGGAAATTAGAAAAAAGCTTGGAAAAAATTGAGGAACGACAAAATCCCAAAGAAAAGAATTTATAGGACGATTCAAAATGCCTTCTCCTTCGATGGCATTGGAGTTCACTCCGGAAAGAAAACGAATGTCGAGATAATCCCTTCCGAAGGGAATATTAGGTTTATGAAAAAAGGAGTGGATGATTCACAGGTCGAGGCATGTATCGATAATGTTAAAGACACCGTCCATGGAACAAGCATAGCCAAAGGTGAGTTTTGCTTTAGAACTGTTGAACACCTTTTAGGTACTCTTTTTGCCTTCGAAATTCAGGGGGTGACAGTAGTGCTTGAAAAAGGTGAAGAGATACCTATACTGGACGGTAGTGCAGAACCCATTATGCGAAAGTTGCAGGCAGCAAAAATCATTGAAAAGGATGGTATTTTTGACACCGAAACTCTGCAAATCGACTCACCCTTAGCGTACAGTGATAGGAAATGCTTTATATCTGTTTTTCCATGTCCCAGTCTTAGAATCAGTTATCTCATAAGCTACGATAACTATCCGGAGTTGACACAGATGAGAACTTTCGAGGTAACAACACAAAATTTTGTGAATGAAATCGCATCTGCAAGAACCTACGCATTCCTTGAATGGGTGCAGCCTTTGAGAGAAAAGGGCTTGATCAAGGGAGGAAGCTTTAAAAATGCTCTTGTTTACTCAAAAGATGGGTTGGTAAATGAAACTCCCCTGCGATATGATGACGAATTTGTAAGACACAAAATACTTGATTTTCTTGGAGATTTGTCTCTCCTGTGCAGTAGAGTAACAGGGCATTTTGTAGTTTTACGTGGGGGTCATACCACCCATATTGAATTTCTTAAGCAGCTAAGAAACCAAACTAAGAACAAAGCAAACTAAATATTGTTTTGCAAATAATTTGAACGAAAGTACGACATTAAAGAAACTTGACATTTGTTTTGTATTTCGCATATAAGAATTTTTCACGGTAACATAAATAGACATTGGAGGGAAAATGAAGAATAGACGTTTTGATATTAAAGACATACTGAGGATTTTACCTCACAGATATCCATTCCTGCTTGTTGACAGAATTGTCAAGCTGGAAAAGAACAAAGTTGTAGGAATCAAGAATGTTACCATTAATGAACCCTACTTCAATGGTCATTTTCCTGGTGAACCTGTAATGCCAGGGGTTCTGATTATTGAGTCTATGGCACAGATTGGTGGTTTTTTACTTTTGAACCGACTTGAAGATACAAGCACTAAAGTATTATATTTTATGATGATAGATAAAGTTAAATTTAGACAACCAGTTCTTCCGGGTGACCAATTACGCTGTGAAGTAGAGATGAAAAGATACAGGAAGAAGGTTTGCGTTATGGAAGCTAAGGCGTATGTTCTTGATAAATTGGTTGCTGAAGGGGAATTTACCGCAGTGATAAGCGAAAGAGGGAAACAGAATTATGATGGAAATATCTGAATCGGCAATTGTAGATGAGAATGCAATTCTCGAAGATGGGGTTAAGATAGGCCCATTTTCAATTATTGAGGCTAATGTAATCATTGGTAAGGGGACTGTGGTTGAAGATAATGTTGTAATCAAAGCTGGAACCGTTATAGGCGAGAAAAACATAATTTGCCATTCTGCGATAATAGGTGCTTTGCCACAGGATTTGAAATTCGGTGGTTGGAAATCAGGTGTTGAGATAGGCAGCAATAATACAATTAGGGAATTTGTATCCATTCATAAAGCCTCATTGGAAGGCAATATTACAAAAGTCGGAAATAATTGTTTTCTCATGGCATATGTTCACCTTGGGCATGATTGCGAAGTTGGCAATAATGTTATCATAGCGAACATGACACAATTAGGAGGCTTTGTAAGGATACACGATTTTGCATTTTTAAGCGCTCTAATTCCTGTTCATCAATTTTGCACTGTGGGCAGTTATTCAATAGCTGGTGGAGGATACAGAATTGACAAAGATATAATTCCATATGCTCTTGCGGGTGGTGAACCCTTGAGGATTTTTGGTTTGAATATCATTGGATTGCGAAGGAACAATTTCCAGAAGGAAACCATAAAATTATTAAAGCAGGCATTCAATATTATTCTCGACAGAAAATTAAACACAACTCAGGCTATAGAAAAAATCAATAATACACTTCCCAGAACGCAGGAAATAGAATATCTTCTAAGTTTTATACTGAACAGCAGGAGAGGCATTGCCAAATGATGTTTTCCTCTTTCTTCAGGGAAACCACAAAATTTCTATTCAGGCATGAATTTCTAAGACTTGTTTTGTTTATTCTAATCATCTGGTTCTTTGGTTCATTTGCTCTGTGGATTGTTGAGCACACAGGGAATCCCGATGACTTTGGAAATGTAGGAAAGTGTTTCTGGAATATTGCAGTTTATTTGTTTAGCGGACTCGACAGCGGTCAACCGCACACAATCATCGGTAAGATTATCGTTACACTAATACTTATTTTGAGTTTGGGTATAGTTGGACTTTTTACGGGTACTGTCGCTTCAATTTTCGTTGAAAGAAGAATGGGAGGTAGGAAATTTATGCCACCAAAAAACTTAAATAATCACATTATCATCTGCAACTGGAATAATAAAGGTATCTCGATTATTTCCGAACTCAGGGCAAAAGCTTTGAAAATTAAAAGGCCCATCGTCATAATCTCAAATGAGTTTCCCGACAAGCCATTGCCAGAATTGGATAACCTTAATGAATACTCGAATATATATATAGTTAAAGGAGATCCAACAAACGAACTGATTCTCAAAAAAGCTCATATATTGAAAGCATTTTCCTGTATTATCCTATCAGAGAAGAGTGCCGGTGAGTATGCAGACGCTCAGTCCATATTGATTGTTATGACTATCAAACAATTGTGCGAAGAGACGAAATGTCGTAAGATACACATTGTAACCGAGGCAATTAACCCTAAGAACTTTGAGCACCTGAGGAAAGCAGGTTGTGACGAGATTGTTTCGGCAGGTGAATTTGCACTGCGCATAATCTCACAATCGGCACTGACACCGGGCTTGAGCAAAGTTTACTCCAATCTCATTACAGTTTCTGAGGAAACAAATGAAATCTATCAGTTGCCTGTCCCGTCTCTATACATTGGAAAGAATTTCGAAGAGTTAGCAAGAGATTTACTGAAGCGAAGAGACGATGCAAACCCGTCTATACTCATCGGTGTTAAAAGCAAGGGTAAGATTATGCTGAATCCCAGAAAAACACAGTTTGAACAATTTTCGGATGGTGATGAAGTAATTCTCGTGTCTTTCACATATCCTAATCTTGATTTCCTGAAGAGTGCTTAATGTAGGGGAAATGTGGGGTCGGAAATGTGGGGTCAGGTCGGAAATGTGGGGTCAGGCTGAAAACTGAAAATTCTTTTGGTTAATAGAACGCAAGTCTGTCAACCGTTTTCCTTTCATCCTCCCGGAATGACCTTTTTCCAAAGTATATGTAATCGAAGTTTTTGCGAAAGCCTCAACATATTCTTATCATCCTTAAATAGGATTTTCTTTCAGTTATCTTTCGTTATTAAATCATAAAACGCTGGTTGGTATTCTACCGTTGGCTTCCTTGTTATGAAAAAATTGTATGACAGTGGTCTTTACTCCGCAAGTACCCAATTTTCAGTTTTCAGCCTGACCCCATGAGCCGACCCCATGAGCCCATGAGCTCACAAGGAAAAAGTTTCTTAAGTTCATAGATTCCGAAATGCGCACTCAGGGAATCAAACCAGGGGATTCCTATCTCTATATGTCCATTTATATGCTGAATCTCAAGTGAATCTATCGAGTATGAAAACCTGATAATAGTCTCACCTGGTACAGGTTCTCTTTCTTCATATTGCTGTAAATCACAGAATAGAACAGATGAATTCAAAATGAAGATGGAAAATAATAAAAACAAAAATGACCTTTTCATTATTCCTCCATTTATTAAGGATTTATAAGGATAAACATCTTTGACAATTTTTGATGAGATGTTTCAATACCTACAAAGTAAACCCCAGAAGGGATTTTTTTATTATCTACACTTCCATCCCAGATTAGAGTGTGAACGCCTCTTCTTTGAAAACTATCTAATAAAGTCTTTATACATCTTCCACTTGCATCGTAAATTGAAACACTCACGAAAGTTGATAACTGAACGGAATATCTTATAGAGATTTTTGACCTTGCAGGATTCGGATATATACTGACAGGATTTCTTTCGGAAATATTTCTTTTTGAGATTGAATCTTTTACACAAACAGGTGTGAAATCTACCTCCAGGTACGGCTTCAAAGAATCAGCATTACCAGAGAAAAATCTTAAACGGTCAGTTAAGCCATCATCATCAGTATCAATGGGAAATCGCACTCTGAACTGAGTATGCCCTCTGCCAGCATTCAAGTCTTTCTGAACGCAATAACCAAGTCCACCAAGAACCTTATATCCAAGCCCGGCATTATTAGAAACCAAACCTACATTCGTTTCTATTGTTTGTGGGTCTCCAGGGTCACCTGCTGTCCAATCCATTGTATCAAGTGCTGTGCCATAATCTATATGGTCTGTGATACAGAAAAGGGTCTCACCTCCAGGGACACCTGTCCATTGAGGGAAAACACCCCCCTGACCATCCCCTACTGATTGGGATTGGTAGATATGCAATACCGCATTGTTTATGATAGAACCTGAATCAATAACCGAAATGTCAAAACTGAAATAAGACCTACCATATTGCTCAACCATTTCCCCCCAGTTCCACCAATCTCCTGAAATAATTTCGTTATCAACAGTACTAGCACCTATGCCATACCATGGATGATAAACAATCTCACCATCTAATTCAGGAGAACTATAAATTGTAATAACATCTCCTCTTATTTCTGGTGTTCCAAAAAACAGAAATATAGCAAGAGCGGAGAAACCTATTTGCTTCCAAATGCAATCCACGGATACCTCCCTGTCAATAGTTATTTCCCAACATGTTCAAAAAAGCATAGGGGAACACGCAAAGTGCTGGAAAAGAATGTAAAAATCTACTCCTATATTTTTCTTGTGTCAAAGGAAATAAAATTTATCAACATTTCCTCCTTTGCTGATATGTTTTGATATTTATTTTATACAACTCCATCTAACTTTTGTCAAGGAAAAAATTAATTTTTTCTTCAATTTTTGTTTCTCAGAACCTCACACCTTCATACACTTATTCCCTCCTTAGTTATGGGGTCGAAAACCTTCTTGCCGAAACAAATGCTGTCAAGGTCCATAAAAGTTTCCTACTTCAGGGGCATTAATATTCTCAAATACTGGGGAATGTTTTTGACCCTTGACATATGGAGGTTGTAAAACTGATATCGGAAAATAATTTAGTAAATTAGCTACAAAAATAGTCTTTCTCCTCAAAGCAACAAATTTTTTCCATCATCTTAGATAGTAAATTGATAATAGAAAAAATCCATCTTGTCAAGATATAAAATTGGAGAGCTTTCCATATTTGATACAAATGAATGTTTAAATTTGTTCTTTTGGATTGGAAGTTTATCCCTGATTTAGTCAAAAAAATGCTAAAAAAGGATTATGAATAAAGGCTTTAAAAGTTCAAGAGAAGATTTTTTCCAATGGGGGGGAGTTCCTATGTAGAATAGGCTTTAATAGAATAGGGAAGGGGCGGGATGTTTAAATCCTGCCCCTTTATCATTTGGAAATCGATGCCTAATCGCTGAGAACTCTGAACTCGATTCTTCTATTCATCTGCCTTCCGTCTCTTGTTGCGTTGCTGGCAATGGGCATTGTTTCTCCATAGCCTCGGGCAATTAATCTATTTGGTGGAATGCCTCTTGATATTAGATATGTTCGCACCGAATTTGCCCTTGCATCTGAAAGTCTCATATTATAAGAATCACTACCGACACTATCCGTATGTCCTGCAATTTCCACCACAACCTTGGCATTGGCTTGCAAAACTCTCACTGCATCATCCAACACAGGGTATGATTCCGGTCTGATTGTTGCTTTTCCGGTGTCAAAGTATATACCCCTGAGAGTTATGACCTGACCTTTCACCATCTTTTCTGTAAGTTCGAAATTCTGTATCGTGGTTTCCTTATCTCTAACAACTACACCGGGTTTAGCATCGTTGACATAATTATCGGCTTCTGCATTGACCGTGTATGTTTCCGCAGGAAGCTCGATTTTATAAACTCCTGTTGACGCATCTGTAACTACTTTCTTATTGAGTTCAACTATTGTAACACTTGCAAGAATTGCTTTTTTGTCTTTTGCAGCAGTAACCTTGCCAGTAAGTATACCCCTCTTTTCCTCAGGAGGTTTTACTTCTGGTTTCGGTTTAAGTGCAAAATCTTCGACTTCGGTTTGTCCCTTTACGACACGCACAGGTTTTTCCACCCATAGATAGCCTTCGCTTGTGACATGAAATCTGTAGACACCAGGGCTTACAACTATCTTATACAAACCTGTTTCAGGGTCACTTGTAATACTTTCAAGGTCACTACCGGGAAACGAAATAGTCGCAGAAAGTGCTTCTCCTGTTTTTTCATCCGAAACCTTGCCAACAATCGTTGCTTTTGGTGGTGGTGGTGGTTTTGCAAATATGGCTGAACTGGATGTTATTCCGAAGAATGCTCTCCATTTCGACCTCTGATTTTGATACGTATGGTTTGTTGAATCATAATCGGGCACGAAATCCATATCCGTCATCGTCGCAAAATCTCCTCCCATATCAATGGTGACGCCGACTGGGGTGACAAATCTTATACCGGGTGTAATCCACATCGTGTCTGCAGCATTTTCGCAGTGTCTTCCATTTGCTTCGAATACGAATTTCACATAGGGACCTGTCAGTATTTCCAGACCGACACCCCAGACAAATCTTCTTTCGGGGTCAAGCGGCATAAATGAATTTTGAATGTAAGACGGAATATTGTTAGGGTCCTTAAAATCACTTGAGCCATCGGTGCCGGCATTCAGATGTATACTCATAACATTGAAGTCAAAATCTGCAAGAAAAAGTGCACCAAAACTTGGTTTTCTGCTAACTGTTCCCATAAATCCTGTTTCTACCATTGTTGAATCGCTACTCTTTATCGGTTCCCATGGTATGTTTACAAAACCTGTTGCTCCAAGAGTAAAACCTACCTGGTTCACCGTATCCCTGAATACGGGTAATCCCAATTTTATTATGGGACGTAGCTCCTTGAAAGCAAAATCGTAAAGGTCTTCGGTTGAGGACCTGAAATAGTATCTCATTTGAATCTTTGCGTTAAGCGCAAGCTCGAAATAGTTAATGGGTGCATAGCCAAGAAATGTATTAATGTGTCCATAGTGTCTTGCATAATCGGATGTGTCTATGTCAGCATAAGCATAGTCTCCGTGCAGTCCAAATGTCAGATAACCCATATCGGTGGTTTTTGCTGCATAAGTTCTAAAGATTCCATTAGTTCCATAAAATGAAGGACCGGCAACAACTGAGGTCACGAGCAACATAGTGAATAGTAAAAATACTAAAACAAATTGATTTCTTTTCAAAATAACCCCCTTTCTTTTCTTACATCTCATCTTTAGGAAAATCACCTCCTTTCTTAATTATCTTTTTTTGAAGTTCGTATGTTCTATCTATAATTTTAGGCTTGACAAATATAGGTGCTTTCACTTCTCTATACTCTGGACTTTCTACCAATATCGTATATATTCCTAAAGGCAAATTCTCGATAGTATATTTTCCTGATTCACTTTCAAAAATCTTTTCAATTTGCTTTCCACTAAGGGTAATCTTTGAGGGCAAAGTAGCTTCGGTTTGTTTGTCAATGACCACAATGTGCAGGGTTCCCGTTGGTATTTTGTTCGTCTGGAAAGAGTATGAAATTGCACCGGTTATTCTATAGTCGAAATCCTTTTTACTGTATTCGTCCAGAGAAATCTCTAAACCTGCTTTAATTCCAAAATTTCTCTCCTGAAAGGAAAGCCCGGTGGAGAATCGCGAATTATTGGAATTGAATTTTCCAGATAAACTACTCACCAGAGAGTAGTATTCAACAAATGGATGAAACAAACCCTGTTCAAGTGAAAGAAGAGAACTAAACTCAATCTCATTGATGCTATTATTTCTCACAAAATTCACAGAGTTGGTAAAAACAAAAAGCGGTAAAGTCTTTTTTGTAAAAGGGATAAAGTCAAAATCAATATTCATTCCATAAGCAGGTTTATTATTTTCATAGAATACTCCGTTGGGAGTAAATGCGCTTCTTAAATGTTTTACATTGAAAAACGGCATCTTCATCTTCAGATACAAACCCTTCACGGATGATTCTGAATGGTAATAGTCCAAACCTAGAGCTAACATCAAATGAGAGAAAGGTGAATAGTAAAGATTCATCGTTGTCTGGTTTCCATTTGTTTTTACTTCTGTCTCTTTAATATTCGTAAATCCAAAGGATTCAAAAAGGCTAATACCTATCATCCCCTTCACAGGAAAGGTAGCTATAGAAGCGTAGGTGCCTTTCTCTCCATCCATCGGAATAGGAGATACTGAAGTACTGAATGTAGATAGAATCATTATGATATTAAAAAGCATAATTTTAAGTAAAGTACAAAAATGCTACTACCAAATGTGAAATACAATAGTCCACTGTATGAGCAATGCTCACACAGATAAAGAATTTTGATTAATATATCACTTTTGCTGTTATTTGTCAAGTGTGATAGGAGAGAATTTTTTAAAACATACATTGTCTTATTACTTTTCGGTTGACATCTGTATTTTATTCTGTTATTATTTTTTTTGCTATGAACAGGAATAGCACATTTTCTCGAGGAGGGTTACTATGAGATTACTTATCATACTGTTTGCATTTTCGGTGTTTTATGCACCGAAACTAATACCCAGAGCCAATTCGAATAGTACACAGTTCAAGGCTGGGGAAGTTATTGTTAACTATAAACCTGAAATAAAGTATTTAAGAATTGAGAAAATTGCAAAAGAGTTAGGTGGTAAAATTGTTTATAGAAGTCAGTTTGCTAATTTCGTAACTATCAGTTTTGGCAAAGGAAACGACATTTGGAATATTATTAGAGTTTGCGAATCTTATCCTGAAATCACTTTTGCAGAGCCAAATAGAATTGTTCACATATTATGGACACCAAATGACCCTTATTTTCAGTTCCAATGGAATTTCGATGATACCCACATCAATATGCCACTTGCATGGGATATTGAAAGAGGAGGTGATTCCTCTGTTATTGTTGGCATCCTTGATACCGGTATTGCATACCAATTAAATCAAATACCGGGTTACGAGCAAGCGGAAGTTTCTTCTGGTGATGGATATTATCACCGTTCACCAGACCTTTCGATGACGAATTTCGTGCAAGGTTACGATTTCATAAATAACGATACATTGCCAAACGATGAAAACGGTCATGGAACACATGTATGTGGAACAATAGCCCAGAGTACAAACAATGCAAAAGGTGTTGCCGGGATGGCGTTCAATGTTTCAATAATGCCCGTGCGAGTGCTTGATGAGACTGGTTCCGGAACAACAGACCAGATCGCAGATGGTATCTACTATGCATATCAGAATGGTGCGAATATCCTTTCGATGAGTCTTGGAGGTCCAGCAGGAGATAGTACAGGTTTCCAGACAGTTCATCAGGCAATAATCGATGCTACCAATGCCGGAGCAGTAGTTGTTGCAGCAGCGGGAAATGAAGGTGTGGGTCAGTTAAGCTATCCTGCAGTTTTTCCCGAATGCATTGCAGTTGGAGCAACTGATTACAGCAATAACCTTGCTCCATACTCACAATGGGGTGATGGAATCGATGTTGTAGCACCTGGAGGAAATCTAAATGAACCATTACCTGGTGTTGATACGCTACCCGCTGCAATTGTGCAATCAACATACTACCAGATTAATGACGGTTACCACAAGGCAACTGTTGACAGCTTTACCTATATGTTTCTTCAGGGAACATCGATGGCAACTCCCCATGTCTCCGCACTCGCAGCTCTTATTATCTCTTATGGAATTACGGGACAGTCGGCTGTTAAGCAAACGATATACTCGACCTGCACAGACCTTGGAACTCCAGGTTATGACACATACTTCGGCTACGGCTTGATTAATCCTTCCCTCGCACTTGGAGCAGAACTTCTTTTCACCTCAATTCCGGTTATTCAGAATCCATACTCGCAGCAATATGTTGATATATGGCTTGTTTCCAGGAAACCTGTGATGAACGATTTGCCAGACACATGCAGAGTTTCTCTTGGCGGGATTAACACTTATCTATATTTCGAGAAAGTTGCTGAGCAAACCTACAGAACGGATTTCTTTTTCGATACTTCAGGAACTGCAACGATTTATGTGACAGCAAGGGATACTTTGGGAACAAAGGGCAGCATTTCCAAACAGTTTACGGTAAGCGAAGTATTCGGAGAAAATGGAGGATATGCACAAAGTTTAGACACGTGCTTCAGAATCGATATTCCAGCCTGCAATAACAATGGGGTGAACTGGATTGTAATTGCGGAAGAACCGATGCCAATCGATGAACCAACGCACGGATTCCTGTCAAAAGTTTACAGTTGTGGACCCGGTGGAAAGAAAATTCAAGCCAGTTCAAGAATCAGATTAGGTTTTGATAAGAATTTTTTACAGCATGTTGATTTTCGCGATATAGGAGTTTACGACAAGAAAACCGATAATCTGTCATACATACAAACTGAAATTGACACGCAAAACGGATATGCGTATGCAGAAGTTTCTGAATTTGGTTCGTATGTTATTATTTACTCTCCGGGAAGTGGCAACAGTAAACAGTATCCAGATAAGAGCATATCCGTTAAGTGTTATCCGGTTCCCGCATCACGAAAACTGTTCTTCACTTATACGCTTGCATCCAACTCGTATGTTGATATTTCTTTGTATGATATCTCGGGAAGAAAGGTAAAAGAAATTGAAAAGGGTATTATGAAATCAAAAGGCTTATATTCAGGTTCAATGAAGGTCGAAAAAAATGAACTTGTTTCAGGTGTATATTTTCTGAAAATTGGCTTGACAGCTGGAAACAGGAGAATCGAAGAAAACAAGAAAATAATGATAATGCATTGATTGTGTTCATAAAAGGAAAACCACAGAGGACACAGAGAAAAGATATTTCTTGCTTCTTGAAGAAAAACCTCTGAGGTAAAGTTTTTTGCACTATTAGTAAGAACAAATGGAGGAAAAATGAGACGACTTTTATTTTCTATTCTGGTCTTTATTTTTGTCTCCGGATGTCCTGATTTTCCAAGGATAGGACCTGCAAGTGTGGAAACCGCATGGAATTATTATGAAGAAGGTTTGTTTGACAAAGCTATCAAAGAATTTGAAGATGTTATAAAGTCAGAACCGGAAAATGGTGAAGCCTTCAATGGCTTAGGATGGTGTTACTCAAAAATAACTCTTCTAATAACATCTGTCGATGACTTCAATTTATCTATTCAGAAAGATAGTAGCCTGGTTGACCCTTATGCTGGTCTGACATTCTCATACTCTGATTTGGGTGAAGACCAGAATGCCGTCCATTCAGCTGATAGTCTTATAGAAAAGGATTCCCAGTATTTCTTCGGACATGATAAGGACATAAGCTGGCAAGATATCGTATTGGTTAAGGCAAAATCTCTCTGTAACCTTGGTGATTTCGCATCTGCTTTGACGGAAGTTCAGAAACTAAACCCTTCTTTCAACTGTAATATTTCTACACCGGAGGGGAGAGAGGCACTACTGACAGAGATTGAGAGACTGAGAGGTATTGTTTAATGAACTATCAGGATATGATTCTGAAGCTTCAGAAATTTTGGGTAAAGTATGGATGCATATTAATGCAACCATATAACAGTGAAGTTGGTGCCGGAACATTCAATCCTGCGACCTTCCTAAAAGTGTTGGAAGATAAGCCTTACAATACTGCCTATGTTGAGATTACAAAAAGACCCAAAGATGGCAGATACGCAGAGAATCCAAATAGATTACAGCAGTTTTATCAGTTCCAGGTTATACTTCAACCGGCACCGTTTTCCGCGATTGATGTTTACTTGAAAAGCCTTAAGTCCTTAGGTATAAATATCACACAACATGATCTTCGTTTTGTCGAAGATGACTGGGAATCACCAACACTTGGTGCCTGGGGCTTGGGTTGGGAAGTCTGGATCGATGGACTTGAAATAACCCAATTTACATATTTTCAGCAAGTTGGAAGCATTAATCTCAGGTTAATTCCAGCTGAAATCACTTATGGTCTTGACCGAATTGCAATGTTCCTTCAAAAGAAAGATTCAGTTTTACAACTCCAGTGGGCACCGGGGGTATTATGGAAAGATATTTACGAGGAGAATGAGTACGAATTTTCTGTCTATAATTTCAAAGAAGCAAATGTTGAGCTGTACAGAGAATTGTTGGAGAAGTTCAAGAATGAAGCTTTGAGACTACTTGATAAGGATCTGATATATCCTTCTTACAATTATGTAATAAAGTGCTCGCATATATTCAATTTGCTTGATGCCAGAGGCGCTATGAGTGTTATCGAAAGAAGAAAATTCATTACTTCCATACGAGCATTGTCCAAAAGTGTGGCAAACAAGGTTAATAGAAAAACAAATGAGGTGAGCAAAACTTGAGATCTGAACTCTTGATTGAAATAGGTGTCGAGGAATTACCTTCGTCTTACATAAGGCCTGCAGCAGAACAATTTCTCGCAAATCTATCAGAAATGCTCAAAGAGGTAGAAATAACATTTGGCACAAGCGAACTGTTTTATACTCCGCGTAGAATTGCAGTCCTTATCAGGAAAATTGCAATGTATGAAAAGAAGAAAAAAAGAAAGATTTTCGGACCCCCGGTTAAGACCGCTTTTGATGAAAGTGGAAAACCTACGAAAGCTGCATTGGGATTTGCAGAGTCTTTTGGAAAAACCGTAAAAGAGATAGGAATCTGTGAAAGGAAGAACAAGAAGGTTTGCTGCCTTGAATTTGAGGATAAACCTAAGTCAACAAAAGACATAATAAAAGAACATTTGCCAAAAGTAATTGAGAGTATTTCTTTTCGCAGAAAGATGAGATGGGATGAATCCGGATTTGAATTTGCAAGGCCTATCAGATGGATTGTGGTTATCTTAGGGAAAAACTCTCTGAAAGTCAAAGTTGCAGGTGTTATATCGTCCAGAAAAAGCTTTTCTCCGCGTTTCCAGAGTTCGGCCCGTATAAATTTAAGCGATGCACTATCGTATGAGAAGATAATGGAGGAGAATCATATTATTGTTTCGTTCAAAAAAAGAATTAAAATGGTGGAGGATGGGATAAGAAGCTTGCTTAAGAGTAATGAAATACTCGTCAAAAATAAAGACCTATTGGAAGAGGTTACTAATTTGGTTGAATATCCAACCGTTTTCCGCGGTAACTTTGAGATGGAATTTATTGCACTTCCAAAAGATGTAATCATTGCTGCAATGAAAGAGCATCAAAGATATTTTTCTGTAGAAAACTCTGAAGGTAAGTTAATGCCGTTTTATTTAGGAGTATCAAATAGTCCGGGGGATAACCTGTCTGAAATTACGGTTAATAACAACTGTGTCCTGAGAGCACGCTTGAAAGATGCTAAGTTCTACTGGACAGAGGATTTGAAAAAACCTTTAGGCGATAGAGTACAGGAACTAAAGGGTGTTGAATGGCACAGAGGACTTGGAAGCGTTTTTGACAAGACAAAGCGACTTGTTCTACTTTCCTTATATCTTTGCAGAACAATCGGTCGGGGAAGCGAGGAATCGATTAAGAGGGGAGCCTTACTTTCAAAAGCGGACCTTGTTACGAATATGGTAAAAGATGGTAAGGAGTTTACAAAATTAGAAGGCATAATTGGAAGAGAGTATGCAATCAAGTCAGGTGAAAAGAAGGAAGTTGCAAAGGTTATTGGTGACCACTATCTTCCTCGAAATGCTCTTGATAAATTACCTTCCACGATTGAAGCTGCCATTGTTGGAATAAGTGACAGAATAGATACGCTTGTTGGAAATTTTCTTGCAGGGGAAGAACCAACTGGAAGTGAAGACCCATTTGGTTTAAGAAGGTCCGCAAATGGCTTGTTGAGGATTATTTGGAAATTCAAGTTGAGTTTCAATTTGCATGATGCTATTTCCAAGACCATATTTCTTTATACTTCGCAGGAGAACATTTCAATACAAGTAGACACAGAGAAAACAAAGAAAGGACTTATCAATTTTGTTTTTACAAAACTCTTGACCTTTCTTGAGACAAAAAAAACGAGATATGATATAGCAAATGCTATTCTATCGGTATACAAAGATGACATATATGTAGCGATTTTGAGAATAAATGCCCTGAGCGAAGCGAGAAAGAGTCCGGATTTTGAGAAACTCGTTATAGGACAGAGGAGGGTGGCAAATATACTTAAAGGTATTAAGAACCCAAACCTGGATGTAAAGAAGACTCTTTTTGAGAACAAAGAAGAATTACAACTATGGCAACATATAAGGGAGTTAAAAGAGGCTTATTATCAATCATTAGGAGAGCATAGCTTCGTTAAGTCAATAGAAATACTTCTTTCATTTCGCCCATTCATAGACAACTTCTTTGATAACACCTTAGTTATGTCGGACGATGAGAAAAGGAAGAATAACAGAGTCGCTTTGCTTCTTGAAGTCAAGAATTTGTTCCTTATGTTCGCTGACTTTTCAATAATTGTTGTCGAAAAAGGGGATAGGAAGAAAGTCTAATCCCAAATTGCGGAGGTGAAGATGAAAATAGGAATTGGAGCAGATCACAGAGGCTATTCAGCAAAAGAATATCTAAAGAAGTATCTTGCTAAGAAAAGATATGTAGTCGTCGATTTTGGAACTGATAGCGAAGGTTCCTGTGATTATCCCGATATTGCATTCTCACTCGCGGTTCAGGTCGCCAAAAGGAAATTTAAAAAAGGAATCCTTATCTGCAACACGGGAATAGGAATGTCAATAACGGCAAATAAGGTCAAAGGTGCCTATGCAGCTCTGTGCTGTAATAGAGATATGGCGATAGCATCAAGAAAACACAACAATGCGAACATTCTTGCTCTGGGTGCAACACTTGCAGGTAAGTCCAAAATAAAAAGTATCGTTGATGCATGGCTTTCAACTGAGTTTGAAGGTGGAAGACATAGAAGAAGATATAACAAAATAAGAAAAGAGGAGTTGCGATGAAAAAAACGTTGCTTCTCATGCTAATGGCGATTATTGTGGCGTTCATTGGATGTTCTAAGGGTGAAAAAACGAAAGTGAAGATGGCAAAATCGGTTGAAGAAAAGATGAGATTACCAGAAAGACTTAAAGTCATTGTGGATATTAGCAACATCCGCAATGCAGTTGTTGTTTACAGGAATACTAATGAGGTTAATCCTCCATCATTGGAGGCTATGAATCTCGAACTACACTACCCTGGTGAATATACATACGACGCAAATACCGGAGTAGTTAAGAGCAAGAACTATCCGGATATTTAGTGGTGTAAGATGTGAAACAGGAGGTTAGATGATACGCAAGACATTTCCTTTCTTATGTTTTTTTCTCCTGCTGTTTAGTTTGGTGAATGCAAATCATTATCTTGGATTTGGCATTGGATACACTGCGAAGAATGTTTATGAAGATATAACAGGTTCAAAAGAAACTGAAAAAGGGATTCCACTGCTTACCGCAAATTTCGGATTTGCCGGAAAAATGAGCATTGTCAGATTGGAAGCAAATATGGAAACTGATTTTTTTGGAATGGACCTTATTACCGGTAACAGAGAAATCACCTTTTTTGGCAAACCTGAAGCAGCATTCCATATTCCTTTGCAAGTAGATAGATTTACATTTTCTGCTTGTTTAGGTTACGGCGGTATTTATCGTAGAAGATACATTAAGGAAGGAAGTTACCTCAGTGTTGATAAACACTACTTAAGTCCCGCTAATTTCGAAGACTGCACTATTGAGTTATTATACGGATTCACATTTTCTTTTTCTGATTTTTTGAGGACATCGGTAATGTTTACCAAAGATACAGGTATGTTCCATAACTTAAAATTACTTATGAGAACAGCGAGAAGCGATTCACACATACCCTACATCAGTATTAATTACTGTGGAGGCAAAGATGTTACAACTTATGCACTTGGTTTGAGCTTTTCAAAATAGTTTCCTGTTTTCTTTTGGGAAAAATATTTTGGTTTCGGAGGAAATAATATGAAAAACATATTACTTTTTATAGCTCTATCGGTTTATATTTCAGGTTGTGCTTCCATTCCAGGTAAAATACTTCCACCAATATACGAGGAAAGATATCCGTTTATTGCTGGAATTGCGAACCCCACTAATGAAAAAGACTCAACTGTCACTTCAGTTCTTGTTGATATTATTGGGAAGAGTGAATTGGTTTCAGGATTGCTAAACGCACCATGCGATAACACACAGGTTGATTTTTTGCTAAGGGTAGATAGGTTTAATGTCGAAATAAGAAAGAGTGGTTTATTTCCGTTAAGATGGAAGATGCAGGGCAGTCTTCTAATTAGTCTTCTTGACAGGGACTTAAAGACACTGGAAAGTTATGAAGAAAATGCCACATCAGATAAAAAGTCATACAATTTATTTTCCCATGCTCCCGGACTGAGTCTTTTGACAACAAGCCTTATAACACGCATACTCGACAGAGTATCGCAAGACCTTGAGAGTGGAATAGTGAAGTCGAAGCATTTATTAAAAATGGAAGACAAAGTATCGTTTTCAAGTGTTAGTTTGAAATATCCTGATATTAGTCATTTTAGAAGAAGAAATGTTCTAATCACAACAAAGTTAATGGGGACTCAACCACCTATGAATGTTAGGTTTCAGTTAAATAGAAAGGATGGCAGTGAAGTCTTTTCACAGAAACTTTATTTCGAGCATTTGCGAAATGTAAATAGAGAGAAGGAATGGTCGTTTTCCAACGAAGTATCGATTTCTGAACTTCCGTTTAATTCTCGTTTCAACTACAGGTTGGTTTCTAATGACATTGAATGCAAGGAAGTGGAATTTGAAAATGGAATGGTTGAGACAATACCCGGTGAATTGTTTCGCTTAAAGCAAGCCGAAGTTATAGCTCAGGGTACTATCATTACAGTCTTTGCAGGATTGTTTGTTGTAATGATGTTATACTCTATATGAGAACTACAAGGCGTTAATGCTCTGTCTGACCCAGTTCCAGTTTATGTGTCCTTCACCGGAAGTCAACAAGAAAAATGCAGAGAATCTTAACTTCAGCCACTCATCGAGGTCATCATTAGTATACTGGCAAAAAGCCTCAACAATGTCTTCGAGTTCAATATCTTCAGGAAGTTCTATTGCTTTTTCCTCAAACATCATCTCCATGAATGCTTCCACCTGACTTCGATTCAACATACAGAAAACCTCCTTCTTATCGCTAACTTTTAATAACAGATATTTTTTTATGTGTCAAGCAAAAATGCAAAATTAATTTACGAAAATGTTCTTCTTTAGAAAATTCTATTGACAAAATTATTTTTATTGTGTATACAATACTTGATATATATTGATAAACTATCTCAACAAAGATGTACTGATAAGGAGGTTTTATGAAATTAAGGTTTTTTAGAAAATTATTTGGGGGACTTATTAGCAACAATATGGCAATCGATTTAGGAACATCGAGCACACTGATTTTCGTTGAAAACCAGGGAATTGTGTTGAAGGAGCCAAGTGTGGTTGCCATGGATTCGAGGACTGGCAAATGCATCGCAGTTGGGCGAGAAGCGCAGAAGATGCTTGGAAGAACACCTCCGACTATAAAAGCAGCAAGACCTATGAAGGATGGCGTGATTGCAGATTTCGAAATGGTCGAGGAGATGTTGAGGTCATTTATAAGAATGACAATGAAAAAGAGGTTATTGATGAGACCGAGAGCAATAGTTTGTGTTCCATCCGGTATTACTGCAGTTGAGATGCGAGCCGTGAGAGATTCTGTTGAACATGCTGGTGCAAGAGAAGTTTATCTTGTCGCTGAGCCTGTTGCAGCTGCAGTTGGTGTTGGTCTTCCAGTCGGTGACCCGTCGGGGAATATGGTGATTGATATTGGAGGAGGAACAACGGAAATTGCACTTATTGCGCTCTCGGGAATTGTTACAAACAGTTCAATCAGGGTAGGTGGGGACGAAATGGATGAGGCAATACTTCAGTATATAAAGAAGAAGTATAATCTTCTAATTGGAGAAAGATCCGCAGAAAACATCAAAATTCAAATTGGTTCAGCTTTTCCACTTGATGAAGAAAGAGAAATGGAAGTAAGAGGCAATGACTTAGTAAAGGGAATCCCGAAAACAATAAAAGTCAATTCCAATGAAATTAGAACTGCTTTGAAGGAACCTGTAAGCATGATTTTCTCTGCGGTTAGGAATGCACTTGAAAATACACCTCCTGAGCTTGCATCGGATATTGTTGACAAGGGAATTGTTATGACAGGCGGAGGGTCACTATTGCGTGGGCTTGATTCAGCCCTTAAGGAAGAGACAAACCTGTTTATTAAGGTTGCCGATGATCCAATTGAGTGTGTTGTTCGTGGTTCCGGTAAGATAGTCGAAAACTTAGAAGACTACGAAGATGTGCTGATAACAGGTGGACAATAGTGTCAAGCCATTCTCAAAATTCTCGTTTGAAGACCATAAATCTATGGATATTCATAATCCTCTGCCTTTTTTCCTTTATTGTATTTAGTTTAAGGGGGAATATTAAAATGCAGTTTGTGAAAAATGTCAGTTCAGTTATCCTTTACCCCTTTGAAAAAGTAATATCCACTTCCAAGAATATATTGTGTACATACGAGAAGAACATACAATTAAGAAAGGATATAGCTGCATTGAAAATAGAAGTTCAGAGATGTGCGAATATGAAAAAGGAAAATGCATTGCTCCGCGAATATTATGGTTTCAAGCGTCTGGCAAATTTCCAACTCATTCCGTGTGAAATTATTGGAAAAAATCCGGGATTATACAACAAAACTTTGATTGTAGATAGAGGATTTTCCAAAGGAATAACAAGGAATATGACTGTCGTTGCTGCAAGCGGACTTATTGGCAGGGTGTTGGAGACTGCAAAAAAGACGAGTGAAATATTAACACTCCATAACAGAAACTCTTTTGTTAGCGCTATCGATTTGAGAAGTCGCGTCCAGGGAATTATCGGTTGGAAAAAGGGAAAGTCTCTAATCTTTGATAATGTCGAGCTTCATTCCGATGTAAAGGAAGGTGACACTGTGCTGACCAGTGGAATGGGTGATATTTTCCCAAAAGGTATATTCATTGGGAAGGTTAAAAGAGTTCTGGAAAATCCAAACAAAATCGTGATGAATATTGAGATTGAACCTTTCGTTGATTTCTCACTACTTGAAAATGTTTTCATCATCAAGGAGGTTGAAAATTCAATTGCAGACACACTTTCGTTTCAAACGAATGGTCAGATTATCAATGTAAATTTTGATATGCTAAAGTTGCTTGATGAACATAAAAGTACATCCATTCACAAACAATTTGTTGGAGAAAGGTCCAGTTATTTCTCACTCATTAACTACAACTTTCAGGTTTCCGTTCCTTTCAAAAACCATAAAACCATAAAACAGTAATGTTCAACATATGAAAACCTTTGTTATTGCATTTTTCTTAATAATCTTTGTTGCATTGCAGATAAGTCTAAGTCCTGTAATGTCCATTAAGGATATTGCACCCAACCTCATTCTTATCTTTGTTTTTTTCGCTGCCTTCTCCTGTGGACAAACATACGGTCTGTGGGTTGGGTTCTTTTCTGGATTCCTGTGTGATGCTTTCGATTCAGCATATTTTGGATTGAATATGGGTCTCTTTTTGATTGTTGGATTTGCTGTAGGTTCCATAAAGACAAAATTCTACAGAGACAATTTATTTGTCGAATTAATCATTTTTGCGACTACTTTATTTTTGTATGAGATATTCTATAGTGTATTAATCTGGCAGTTCTCTCCTGGTATGTTTTTTCTTAATATCATTAGATATAGTATACCGAGGGTAATTTACACTTCGCTCATCGCATGCTTCGTCTTTTTTCTCTTTAAGAAAATTCCAATATTTACAGCGGGACATTGATAAAACTACCTTCCTCTGATTACAAATCTCGAATCATTCTTTTATCACATTTTTTCTTTATTGTATTAGTGATAATCTTGTTCCGTATTTTCGCTCTTCAAATAGTAAATAATAACTACTATAGGAAACTGGCAGAAAAAAATATCATAAAAGTGGAGACTCTTGCTCAGAATAGAGGAGAATTCCTGGATAGAAATGGAAAACTTCTTGCAGGAAATATTCCTGATTATATCCTTGAAGTATATCCATATCTCTTAGAAGATAAAGAAGAAGCGATAAGAGTTCTTGCACGGGTTTCACAAACCAATGAAAAAGAAATAGAGAAAAAGTTAAATGCTGCAAAAAGCCTCTATAAACCTGTGTTTCTAAAAAGGCATCTCAGTCAGCGGGAAATCTCTCGAATTGTGGAGAGTATTACAAACATGCCAGGAATATCCGTTGTAAGAAAACCAATGAGACAATACAAATATGGTAAAATGACCTCACTCGTACTTGGATTTACGGGAGAAGTTACAGAGTCAGAACTTGCGGATGAAAAAAACCTAAAAGAAGGTGATATTGTAGGAAAATGCGGGCTTGAAAAAGAATATGAGCGTTACTTGAGAGGAACTGCTGGAGTTCAATACATAGAAGTTGATGCCAAAGGCAGGGAGATTGGCATTTTCAATCAGATTCAATCCAGACAGCCAGAGCCCGGAGATGAGATAAGATTAACCATCGATATCGATTTGCAGAAAACTGCCGACAGCCTTTTGTCCGATTATAGCAATGCTTCGGTCGTTGCAATAAATCCCTTGAATGGTGATGTACTTGTTTTGTTCAGCAAACCAGATTTTGATCCAAATCTACTAATAAGAGGAATATCCTCTGAAGGACTTAAAACCATTATGTTAACCCAGAATTCCTCGTTTTGGAATAGAGCAACAATGAGCATATATCCTCCTGGTTCCGTTTTTAAGATTATAGTTGCTGCAATAGGTCTGGAAACCAAACTTTTGAAACCAACCACAGTTATGAATCCATGTAGAGGAATCTTACGCATAGGTAATAAAAACTACTTCTGTTGGAAAAAACACGGACTACTGAATACATACGATGCAATTGTACAGTCTTGTGATATTTTTTTCTATCAGACAGGGCTCAAAATTGGTTTTTCTAATCTCAATAAAGGTATAAGAAAATTAGGCTTTTTCAGGAAGACTAACATTGATTTACCCGAAGAAAAAGCTGGCTTCTTCCCGGATGAACATTGGTACAAAAATAGATTTAACATCAATTCCCCAACAAGGGGTATGATTGCAAATCTTTCTATTGGACAAGGGGAAGTGCTTGTTACTCCTCTTGAGGTGTGCAGTTTTTTTGCCGGCATTGCAAATAATGGGTATATTATTGAACCTCATCTTGTTGACGAAATCAGAGATATTCATGGAAACACTCGATTAATACCAAAAACAAAATCAAGAAAAATTCCGCTTTCGCAGGAAAACATAAAATTCCTAAAGAATGCAATGTTAGGAGTAGTTAATGACAAAAAGGGAACAGGTATTCTTGCAAAATTAAGCAATATTAGAGTTGCAGGAAAAACAGGAACGGCAGAAAATCCTCACGGGGATGACCATGCGTGGTTTGTGGGATTTGCACCTTTCGAAAAACCAGAAATATGTGTTGTAGTAATGGTCGAAAACGCAGGACATGGAGGTGCGGTTGCAGCACCGATTGCAAGAGAAATTATAAGAAAATCATTAATACCACCAAGAGAAACTCAAAAAAAAGTGATGCCGAAACAACCTCAGAGGGACAATCCTTAAAAAAGAACAGGTGAGACTCCAAACCTCACCTGTAGCTTTTTCTTGTGGTTTATCCTTATCTTTGCTACTTACTACTTACTGTCTTATTACCACTTATCAGGAGTTATGTATTCGCCGAATTCTGCTTTTGCCTTATTGAGTCTCTCCCTCTCTTCTGCTAATTTTTCAAAGAGTATCTGAGGAGTGTCAGGGACTTTCGTATTATAGACATTTTCAATTCTGTCTATTTTTGCAAGAAGTTCCGGCACTCTTATCTTAAACTGGTCATTGTATGCTTCCATTGAGTATTCTTTGTTCAATACTTCCTTGAACAGTCGTTTGAGGTCTTCATATTTCGGAATAAAACCTACTGGAGTCTTAATTGCATTTACTTCATTATGAATTCTAAGTTCCATCCATTTCAGCCATACACCTTTGTCAACTTTTTCATTAAGAAAATTTCCATCCTTACCTTTTAGAAAGTAATTTACGGCAAAGATAAGTGGAGGTTTGTCAATGTTATTTCCGAAATTCAAATTATTTTGTACATACTCTCCCAATGGAATGGATATGAAATCAAGATTTGACATGAGATTGAATTTTCTAACTCCTTCTTTTCCAAGAGTTGCAGCGGTTGTTTCCGATTCCAATGATGATGCCTTGTTAATTATTCCGCTTGCCCAATCAAAGGACTGACATACAGGAACCCAAATATCGGAATCCCTTGCACCGTATATAATACCACCGACCAAACATCCTTCCGGGTTATTGAAATTTGGGTCGATATTATCCAGAGTGTCCAGGGAAATGGTGAATCTTGCATTTCTATGCGAAGGTGTTATCTCGTTTCCTTCTTTGTCTTTCTTTCCCTTATACCATTCTCCGGAGTGGTTTATTCCTTTTTGAGGAATATCTTCATCATCCTTCCCAATCCAGTAAGGTGAGTTATCCTCTTTTATAAGAATGTTGGAAAATATGACCTCTTCCGGTGTATGAAGTCTTTTCCAGATCAAGGGATCATCTTTTGAATTTACGCCCATTATTATGCCAAACATACCATTTTCGACATTTACAGCGTAAGCCTTTCCCTGTTTTTCCCTCAAATAAGCAATATCATCTCCTACAATAGTTTCTCCCGTAATCATAGATGTCGATGTTTTTCCGCATAGGGAAGGGAAAGCACCGGTAAAATATGTGACCCTCTTGTTGGGACCGTGAATACCCATAACAAACATATGTTCAGTCAACCAGCCTTCCTTTGAAGCTCTGTAAATCGCAAGCCTCATTGCAAGTTTTTTTAAACCAATCGTGTTACCTCCATACTGGCTATTTGTGCAGTAAACAATTGCGTCTTCGTTGTCAATGTAGATTCTTCTGTTTTCAAGATTCTTGCTCGTATTTCTCTCATCCAGGTCACCCTCGCTGTGAACAAACCTAAAAAATCTTGCATTCTTTCCCTGTCGCAGAAATTCCTCATAACCTGGTCTATAAAGTAACTTTTCGGAATGCGAAACATAACTTGAGTCAGTTAATTGAACACAAGGAATTGAAAAAACTGAGTTGCTTGGACCGAGAGTAAAGAATCTGACATATAAATCATGGTCTTTCATAATATTTTCAAAAATACTATGAATTTCCTTCTCTCCTTCCGTTTTGTCGATTGTGTTTAGATTAGGCCCGAGATCAACACCTTGAGGAACCAGAAACTTTGTTCTTTTCTTATCCCTTGCCTGGTCGTAATAACCGTCATAGTGAATCGTCTGGTTGTCAAGCAATAGTTTCGCTTCCTCTCCGTTTTTCAATGCAGCATCCCGGATGTATTGCTTATCTTCCGGTGAATCATTGCATACAAAGACACTTTCAGGGTTGCAGATTTCGATATACTTTACGATGAACTGGTGAAGTTCTGGATTGTCTATCTTTACGAGCTTCTGGTACTGTACCTGACTTAATCTTTCTCGATATGTTTTTCTGGTTTTTTCGTCCATATCTTTTAGCCTTTGGTTAATTTGTTAAAGTTTTTACAAAGCCATATAAATATATCACAGGTTTTATATAATGCAAGCTTTCTAAAATGGACATCAAGCACTTAATAAATCTTTTAAAAAGAGAAACAAATAAAAAACAAGCGGGACCGAATGGTCTCGGCTGTTTAAATCTCTTTCTTTCTTCGGTTCAACGAAGGGGAAGAGTGTTCTGTTTGCTTGCAATGTGTCAATTACTATTACTCTTTTACTCCGTTTAGAATACCACGTGGCTTGCCACTGCGATGATTATCAAAATATCTTTCTTCTTTTTCACAAGGGGTATAACGCCCCGTGTGAAATTCTAACGGAGTTTAATCTGTCTTTGGAATAAACCCTTTATCCATGAGTATTTTCGTTTGATTCCTTGATCTTTTTATAATTTTAGAAGATTTTTCGAAGAGTTCATCTCTTGTCATAATTACCCTTGCTTCTCCTTGTTCAATCCCTTTCATAGCAACTGCTGTTGCCTCACGAGAAAAAACATCTTCTTCATCCATCCTTGGTATGATATACTCCTCTGAAATCCCTTTATCTTCAGCATACCTGGCTAGCTCCTTAGCTGCTTCAATGCACATTTCGTCAGTAATGTGTTTCGCTTCTATATCAAGAGCTCCTCTAAAAATACCGGGGAAACCTAAGGAATTATTTACCTGATTTGGAAAATCGGATCTTCCAGTCGCAAATATTCTTGCCCCTGCTTCTTTTGCTTCCCATGGCCATATTTCCGGGACTGGATTAGCGCAGGCAAAAACTATTGCATCTTTTGCCATTGATGATATCCATTCTTTGCTTATAACCCCTGGACCTGATTTTGAAAGAGCAATACAAACATCCGTTCCTCTCATAGCCTCAGCTATTCCACCAGTTCTGTTTTCCTTGTTTGATATTTCACACATATGCCATTTTTCCTTATTCTCTGGTGTTTTAAGATCGTCCCTTTCTTTGGAAAGAATGCCTTTTGTGTCAACCATTATTATATTTTCTGGAGGAAAACCAGCGGTAATCATTACCCTTGAGATAGCGATATTGGCTGCTCCTGCCCCAATCATTGATATTCTTACATCTTTCATTTTTTTGTTTACAACCTTGAGCGCATTTATCAATCCTGCGAGTGTTATAGCTGCTGTTCCTTGTTGATCATCGTGCCATACGGGAATGTTCATTTCATCTCGAAGTTTATCCAGAATATAAAAACATTTAGGTTTTGCGATATCCTCTAAATTTATCCCATTAAATGTGGGCTCAAGCCATTTGCATGCCTGTATTATTTCATCGGGGTCTTTTGTACCAAGACATATTGGAAAAGCGTCTACACCACCGAGGTACTTAAATAGAATTGCTTTCCCTTCCATTACTGGAAGTGCTGCATGGGGGCCTATGTCACCAAGACCAAGAACTCTTGTCCCATCAGATACGATAGCAACAAAATTTCCTTTGTTTGTATGGGCAAATACTTTTTCCGGGTGTTCTTTTATGTCAAGACACGGCGCCGCTACACCAGGTGTATACCATATAGCGAAATCATCAAAATCCCTAATCCTACATTTTGGCGTAACCTCTAATTTACCTTTGTAAAATGGATGTAGTCGCATAGCATCTGCATTAGGCTTTTCTGCCTTTGCAAGAAGCTTTTCCACATCATATTTTTTTTTGCTGGCATTCTCATCCACTTCTTCCTCCTTTTGTAAATTTGTTAAACTTTTAACAAAGTAAAATACTATAGCACAAAGCCTGATAAAATGCAACCATTTTTATTAAAAAATATTTCAGATATTTTATTTCCATTGAGAATAAGAGTATCTCAAGAACTGGTCAATTATCAGATATTTCCTGCTATTTATAAATTTAGCTAATTGCTCTCTATCATCACCGGCATTATGAAGCATTTTCATTATGAAGTGTTTACCAACCTCTGTTACAAGTTTATGAAATTCGGTATATGGCATATCGTCATAAGGTTGCGCTCCCTTGTCATCGTCAAGAAGGTCACCAGCCACTATATCACCGTAACCAAGAACAAGACATAAACCTACTTTTGTAAGCCTATCTTTGATAGAGTATTTTGTAGGGTCAAATAAACATAGAGTCTGTGTGAGGAAGGAAATTCCCATACGAGAACGTCGAGCCATTACCAGTCTGTCCTCGATTTCACCCTCTCCATAAAGGAGTATGAAAATAGCGTCCTGAATCTCTTCGATACTATTGTCCTTTAGAATTTGATAAAGTCTGTAACAACCTGGTCCCATGGCATATAAATTACTGATAATAGATATTACCTGTTGTTTGGGCATTTCAAGAAGTTTTTCGCTTGAGCGCAAATCTTTTGTATGGTTCATCAACTTATCAATCCACTGATAGGAGTTGATGAAGTCCTGAACATTGGAGAAATTCCTACTGTATTCTTCGATTATCCTTACTATTCTCTCTGTGTCACCTATCATATTTATCTTTAAATTTGGTTTTGCTTACTGTCTAAAGACCTGATTCAGTTTTACTCATTAGAAAAACAATACACGATAATTCTTCCAAAGTCAATAGAAAAATTGAAGACTGTTAACTAAAAGATAAAACTGGACTAAATTTAAATATGTCATTCCCGCGAAACTTGTCTCCTTGAAAAAGGGTGGCGGGAATCCAAAATAGATACCTCATTCTGCAGGTATGACAGCTTTTGATTGCTCTGATAAAGCTGGCAGAAGTTCGATTATGGTATATGCACAAAAGTGCAAAATGTGCACTTGGTTAACTCAAGTTAAGTGTTACTATATATTCACTTAGTGCAGCACTTTTCAAAGATGCAATTTTTGCCGCAAAATCAAGAGAAAAAAAAACTCACTACCGTTATAAGTGATGTGCTCACATATAGTTACTGAAATACTGTTTTCTGGCACGAAAATTGCTACTTTATATTGCAAATGATGAAAGCGCTAGAATACAAAGTATTTAACAATGAGCAAACAAATCGATTAAAGAAAAAGAGGGAGGAAGAATGAGAAGATTTAAGCTTCTTCTTATGCTTATCGTTTTCTTTTTTGTCTGCATAAACTTATATTCTTCTGACAACATCAATAAAACGGAGAAATCAAAGAACTACCTGCAGTCTGCAAAACAGGAAATTGCCAAGGGCAATTATGCAAAAGCAAAAGTATATCTTGAACATTGTTTTCGCACAAATGAGAATGTAATAGAAGCAAAGAAACTGTATTCCGACATTAAAGTGCTGCAGAGAAATCCGAAACAGAAAGTGAAATCCACGAACAAATTTGTTCTACCTAAAAATCCTTTTTGGGAAAAGAAAGAATTGCAGCCTGAAACTCCAATAAAGGAATCCATTCCTGCAATCAGAGAAGAAACATCAAGAGGTGGAGCAAAGGCAACAATATTGTGGGAGGATTTTGAAGGAGTATGGGGGCCTTATGGAGATGTTCCTCCTTCTGGCTGGACTATTATTGACAATGGTGATGAATCGCCTTCGGTATGGAACAATAACGATTGGCACAATTATACATATGGCGGCACTCAGGGACAGGTTGCCAGGGTGAATTATTCGCCTATTGAGAATCAGGATGAATGGCTGATTACGCCGACATTGAATATTCCTGCAGAAACCTGTAGCCTGAAATTCTGGAATGATTTCAGTCAATATTCCACAACGGATACAGGATATGTGCTTGGTAGTATCAATGATGGTTCGACCTGGCCTGAGACCGTAGCTGTTTATACTACGGACATATTGGGTGTAAATGAAGCATATGATATAACTTCCTGGGCAAGCGGTCAATCTCAGACGAAAATAGCCTTTAACTATAAGGCATACGATGACCTTTACTGGGATGTGGACGAGTGCAGTGTTGCAACGTATTTTACTTATCAGTTCGATGTTGGTGTCACTGCGATATTGCAGCCGCCGGATTCCGTACCGCAGGGAAGAAGGACCTGGACACCGAGAGCGGTCATACATAACTTCGGTACAGACAGGGTAAAAGATTTTAATTTTAATTGTGATATACAGAGTAACAATCCTTTTAGCGATTCATACAATTATGGCTCGTGGTTTAATTCTGGAGATACAGATACAATAACCTTTGCCGCCTGGAATCCTCAGGTTATGGGATACGATACAATGATTGCATACCATGACCTTGGTACTGATATGGACCATTCGAACGACACATTGATAAATCAGATTAAGGTTGTTCGCTCATACTTCACGGGTGGACCGGATACTTACGGCTATTCCTGGATAGATTCCGATACGACGGGAGGTCCAAGTTACTCCTGGATACCTGAAAATGGTGGAACAGCTATCGGTTTTACTTTGATTGATGATTATGAAAAGGTTGAACTACCCTTCCCATTCAGATTTTATGAAAACATCTATGATTCAATATATATTTGTACAAATGGATACGTCAGTTTTGGTGCCGGATATACAACATATTCAAACTCATCGATTCCAAGTAGTTCTACCCCTAATAATGCTATTTATGCATTCTGGGATGACCTTGACCCAGTATCAGGTGGAGAGGTTTACTACAAGACACTGGCGGGTCCGGATCGTTTCGTGATTATCTGGAAAGATATTCCGCATTACAGCGGTATCGGCGCTGCGTCTTTTGAAATTATACTCTACGATAACGGTGGTATCGTATTGCAGTATGCTGATGTCAATTTTGGAAACAGTTCCTATAACTTCGGAAGAAGTGCAACGGTAGGTATAGAGAACTCGGGTGGAACAATCGGGTTACAGTATGAGAACGAGGGAAGCCCTTACGGCAATCTTTTGTTTGCAAACAGAGCAATTGATTTTCCCTGCAATGATGTTCCATCACCGCCCATTATCTACCCGCTGTTTATGGACCTGGATGGCGATTTCTATGTTTACTGGAAACCATCTATAGACAGGGATGGTATTGCCGGATATCAACTGGACGAAGTAACACAGGACACACTTCTGTATGACCAGGCAAACGCAGATGGCGTTTTCATTTACAACGGATTTCAAAGGTCCAATACAAGGTCGCATTCGCCAACAAGAAGTTATGGTTCCGAGGATATCAGCAATGCGGAAGATACTATGATTTCTGTAAGTAATTATCTTGGTGCACAATCCGTTGAGTTCTGGTGGTGGGGTGGATGTGAAAGCGGTATAGACCGTGGATATTTTGATATTTCAACAGATAATGGAACAAGCTGGATTAATCTTGGTTCATATACCGGTGATGCTCAAACCTGGACCAACGAAAATGTTGATGTGAGCAGTTACTCCGGATTCAGCATTCTTCTGAGATATCGTTACCATTCTGACGGCTCGATAAATTATGGTGGTTTCTGGGTTGACGATATTCTTGTAAACGGTTGGCAGTTGGTGCAAACATTCTCAAGTGCAATTGCAGATACCTTCTACCACATAACAGGTGCATCAGTAGGATGGCATTATTATCACGCAAAGGGTGAAGATAACCTTAATAATTGGGGAAACTGGGGTAATATTGAAGATATATGGATAGGAGCAAATTCAGCACCTTCGATTACAGTGCTTACACCGGCAACAGATACTATACTTACAGCTGCAACATATACGATACACTGGACGGACAGTGACCCTGACAATGATGCACAGATATCGTTATACTATGATACCGATAATACGGGCTACGACGGTACTCTCATAACAAGTGGAATCAGCGAAAATGACCCTGCCGATTCATTCGTATGGAATGTAGGAGCGCTGAACGGCAGATATTATACCTACGGGAAGATTGATGATGGAATAAACACGCCTGCATACGACTACAGCCCAGGAACAATTACCTGTGGTAATTTGTTGTCTGTGACTACCGATTGGCTTACAATGTATATTTCTAATGAACTTGGAAATGACCCGGGAACCTATACGGCTGCTACTGCAGCACTCCATCCAAGCGGTGTTGATGTTACTTTGCTTTTCGGCGGAGGTTCTCATTCTCCCTGGTCATCTTACAACACAGTTAGGTCATACAGAGAAAACATAGATTATGTGACCCGCGACATCGGGGCAACAACGGAGGCAGGTTTTACGGTTGCGCAGCTTTCAGATTACTATGCGAGTGCTGCATATACAGGAGCAGAAACCATAGATCAGAAATGGGTTGTTGATAATGGAAATGACCACTTTGATGTAATACAAACAATCAAGGCTCAGGACTCTGGCGCTAATTCGAAACTTGAGGTTACACTAAGACTGGTAAACCGTGCAAGTGGAAATAGAATATTCAGTTTTCGTTATGAATGGGATACGCACGTCGATACCTGGGATTCACCGGCAGTCAGAAGGTATTTTTCCGCTGTACCAGGTCCCTGGCAGATTACCGAAACAGTCTGGAGTGCCGCACAGATTCCGCTTTGTCTCGAAGAAACAAATGATACTATCTTTGCAACACCAATTGTCCATTTCATGAGTTCAACAGAACCTGTTTCTGCTATACCACCGGTAGTTGCACCTGATTCGCTGTATTATGTGGCATGGTCCGGACCCGCATACGGCAATGCATTTCAGGTCCCTTATAGTCCTCCTGATATTCTGCCCTTCGCATTGGATGATGCAGTTTGCTATATGTGGTTGGGGATGACAGTTGCTCCAAATGATACTATAAGTGTAACCCAGTATTTACTCGTCACAAACCCGGCTCTTGCAATTACTCTCACAGAGTTTACAGCCTCCTATATGCCGGATAACAATAGTATAAAGCTTTCCTGGAGAACAGAAAGCGAAGAGGATAATCTCGGCTTCAATATCTTGCGAGCAATTGGAGCAGGAACTTACAACCAAATCAACTCAGAGATTATCCAGGGAGCTGGAAACTCATCGTCTCCAAACGAGTATTCATTTGTTGATAATGACATTAGCAAGATGGATACATACTATTATAAGCTTGAACAAATAGATATTGAGGGAACAAAACATACCTACGGTCCGGTGAGCGTAGATGTAAGGGATTACATACCTCTTGTCTCATCACTCCGGAGCGTATATCCTAATCCTATTGCGAGACAGTCAACCAGTATTCCTTTTGTGGTTGGTCAAAAGGATGCTGGAAAACACATTTCAATCAACATTTACAATATTACTGGCAGGATTGTTAAAACTCTTGTTAATGGCAAACTGGAGCCCGGGTTCTATTCTAAAAAGTGGGATGCGAGAAATGAACAGGGGCACAGGCTATCAAGTGGTGTATATTATGCTGTTTTGAAGACAAGCCAGACAACCGCAGTAAAGAAGATGGTTTTAATCAAGTAGTCATATTCCTGTATGTGTAAATGTAAGGGCAGGTTTCATACCTGCCCTTTTTTCTTAAGTTATGCCAAACCGCAAACACTGTCATAATGACACAATTTTTTCTTGACTTATTTTCATTCTTTGATAAAGTATAAACACTATGGAAAGAGAGACTGCATTTCTTTTTGCGGGGCTAATATTTCAGGAAGAAATCGAAAAAAAGGCACTCATGAGATTGACCGATAAATTTGGTGAAATTGCTCTGAAGAGCAAAACCATTCCATTCAATTTCACAGATTATTATAAAAAGGAGATGGGGGAGAGACTTCTGAGGAAATGGATTCTGTTCGATAATGTTATTGAACCTGATAAGATTGCTGATATAAAGAACGAAACAATCCTCATAGAGAAAGAATTTGCAGTTCGTGGCAAGCGCACAATTAACATTGATCCTGGTTACCTTACACTTTCAAGAGTAATACTTCCAACAACAAAAGATTGTTCGCACAGAATTTATCTGCGAAACGGAATCTTTGCAGAGGTAAGTCTTATCTATGTTAAAAACAGTTGGCAGGCACAACACTGGACATACAGGGATTATCAGACAAAGACCGCAATTGATTTTTTCAATAAATGCAGAGAATATATTCTAAAATGGTAGCCGCACCCTTTAGGGTGCGTATAGCCACGCAGGCTAAAGCCTGCGCCTACCAAAAGATATCTTATGAAACCAGAATTTCTCAAAATTTCAGATAAACAATTCGAAAACAAAATTAGTGAAGGGTATCGTGCTCTCCTAAATTGCACTCTGTGCCCACGTGAGTGTGAGGTAAACCGAATCAAAGGAGAAATTGGTTTTTGCAAAAGTGATTGGAGATTAAAAATTGCAAGTTACAATCTGCATTTTGGCGAGGAGCCCCCTATATCTGGAACAAAAGGTTCAGGAACAATCTTCTTTTCAAATTGCAGCTTGCACTGCAAATACTGTCAGAATTATTCCATCAGTCAAATTGGTGTAGGCGAATATTATACTGTTCGTGAACTTGCGAAAATGATGTTGAAACTCCAAAAGAGAGGAGCTCACAATATAAATCTTGTAACACCGAATCACTTCCTTCCACAGATTATAAAAGCGACATATATCGCAAAGGGAAAAGAACTTCATATACCCATTGTTTATAATACAAGTGGTTATGACAGCGTTAAAACACTTAAACTTATCTCGGGTATAGTTGATATTTATCTGGTTGATATGAGATACAGCGACTCTCATTTCAGTGAAAGATATTCAGGAGCAAAGGATTATGTAAAGGTAAACATACAGGCACTCAAAGAAATGCACAGACAGGTTGGTAACCTGATAGTTGAGGGTGGTGTAGCAAAAAGAGGCATTATTGTTAGACACCTTGTTCTGCCAGATGATGTTTCAGGTACTGAAGATGTTTTCAAATTCATTTCCAGCGAAATCTCAAAAGAAACTTATATAAGTTTAATGGACCAGTATTTCCCTTGTTATAAGGTTCTGGATGACCCGATACTTTCAAGAAGAATAACTAAGAAGGAATATAAAAAAGCTAAATCATTAATGCAAAAATATGGGCTTGACAGAGGATGGGTGCAAGAGCACATCTGATACACTTTCCTAATAACACCCATAAATCTTGTCATTCTGAAACAGAACACTCAGAATGACAGCAAACGCATTAACACACCACAAATTTCCCCTTTTAAGAGGAGACTTAACTTATACTCAAAATGACAATGTAAGACATGAGAGCAGGAAAGGCGAAATTACGAAAGAGATTTTTTTTCTTGACATTTCCCCAAAAATGTGCTAAGTTATTGCAAACATAGAAGAAAGGAGGTGAAAATACTTACTATTTTTCTATGAATTAACATTCAGAAAGGAGAAACAATGAAAGGAATATTTGCAGTCATTATTCTTTTGGTCTGTAGTTCTTTAGTGTTTGGTCAGGGGCTTTCAATTGGTTTAGGTGGAGGTTTAAATTACGATATGGCAAACTCAGGTGTTGAAGGAGCTGAGACTTCATCTGGTCTCGGTTTTGGCGGGGGCCTGGTCTTTGATATGTCTATACTGCCTATGCTTGGTGTTGAAATGGATATTCAATATGCGCAGTATAAATATAGTTCTTCAGCAGGCGGCGTTGATGCCACGAGTACGAGCAATAATCTTGTAATTCCATTTCTCTTCAAATGCAAGATGGCAATGCCAGCTTTTAGCCCAAATTTTGTTCTTGGACCATCGTTGATAAAACAGCTTAGTGCCTCATGGGAAGTTGGAAGTTTATCAGGTGATGTAGCTGATAGTCTTCTTGAAACAGATATTGGCATTCAAGCTGGTCTTGGTGCGAACCTTGGAGTACTACCTGGGTTTGGCATAGCTCCTTACTTTAGATTTCAGTATAACTTGACAGCCAATAATCCCGATACAGACAATTCGGAATCTGCCTATGACTTTTTATTCGGAGTAAATTTTACTCGTAGTTTTCTGTAGAGCAAAAAACAGGGGCGTTCAATCGAACGCCCTACACAACTAGTTCGCTCTGTGTTCTCCGCATTTAGGATTTTACTAGTTTCTCTTTCCCATATTTCTTTTCGAACTTTACAAGTATTTCTTTTGGTTTGATTCTATTTCTCTTGAATTCTAATTCATCTGCTGGAATTCCGAGAGCCAGCCCAAGTATCTGTGTGTAGTATAACACAGGAATATTATACTCTGTTTCGAACTTTTTCTCGATACTCTTTTGATTTGCGTCATACATTACGCTGCAGAATGGACAAATGGATATCAGAGCGTCAGCGTTTTCTATCTTCAAATCGTCCAGTTTAACCCTTGCCATCTGTAATGCTATATCCTCAGAAATGCCGAGAATTCCTCCTCCGCAACATTCGGTCTTCGTCTCGTAGTCAAAAGAAGGAGCTCCGGTTGCTTCAATCAGTTTGTCGAGTGTCGTAGGAAATTCAGGGTCATCAAGCCTTCCATAAACAGCGGAGGGCTTAAAATAGTGACATCCATAATGAGCAGCAAGTTTGAAATCTTCAAGAGGATATTTAACAGCTGTCTTTATTTTGTCTACACCAACATCTTCATAAAGTACCCTTGCAAAGTGTTTGACTTCTATTGTTCCTTTGTACTCTCTACCTATCTTTTTTAGTTCTTTGTTAACTTTATTTCTTAATTCTTCATTATGTTTAAGTTCATGGTTTGCCTCGGCAAGTGTTACAACACAACCGTTGCACAAAGTGCAGATATTCGAACCCTGCTCTTCCGCAAGCGATATATTCTTTGCAGCCATTACAAGAGTTGTGAATGAATCAACGGACTTTACAGGGAATCCACAGCAGGTAAAATCAGGAATATCCACAAGTTCAATTCCTAACTTTGGTGCTATTTTCCTGGTGGAGATTTCGTAGTTAGCCGCTCTCGCCGGGATTGTGCAGCCCAAGAAAAATGCGTATTTCATTTGCCCTCCTCTGGCTTCTCTATATATTTGTCGGCACCAGTATTTTTATATATTGTCTGAATATCCTTGCCTTCAGATTTTAGTATTGGAAGTCCCATTTTCTCTCTCTTCTTGTTGGCAAACTCATCAATTTCATACAATCTTCCAAACTTAGCTATTTCTGACGCCTGTGCAACATATCCGGGATGAATAATTCCTTCTTTTACTGCAATATTCTTTAGTGCATTCATTAATTCTGTTATAACAACATCTTGAGGACATCTTTCCTGGCAAATATAGCAGGTTGAACATAACCATACAAAGTCACTCTTCAGCACTTCATCTTTCATTCCCAGTATAGCCATTCTAATAATTTTCCTTGGATTAAAAGATTCCTCAATTGCTCTAACGGGACAGGATGCAGTGCAAGTACCACAGGCATAACATCTCATCAGGTGTTCACCTCCTGGTTCTTCTGTTATCCTGTATTTGAAACCTGAATCCAATTCCTTTACATTTATTACTCCTTCAGACATTATTCCTCCTTATTATAGTCATTAGTTATTAGTTAAAGGTGCGGCTACCTGTTTGCTTACACACTCACATCTATGATACTAATCATCTGTCTATCCTTAGAACCTCTTAATTTGGCGGCTCCGCTGGGACAGACGCTTACACAGTTGCCGCATCCTACACAGTTAATTTCTATGACCTTAACAATCTTTTTCTCTGTATCGAGATATCTTGCGTCAAAAGGACATGCATCAACACAGAACTCACAACCGCCGCACCATCTTTCGATAACTTCTGAGACCGTTCTTCTCTGCAGCAGCTCTGTCTCCCTTAAGAAAAGACTTGCTTTACCGGCTACCGCGGTTGCTTCTGACACAGCATCTCTTATTCCAGATGGTGACCGACAGAGACCAGCAAAGTATATGCCCAGTCTTTCGGATTCAAGTGGTCTGAACTTGGAATTTACACCTTTGAAGAATCCATCCTTATCAAGTGTTATTCCAAGAATTTTGCTAAGTTTGCTATTATTAGTTGGAACTATTCCTGTACTGAGCACTAAAAAATCGGGCTCAAATTGCAAAGTGTTCTGAAGTATTTTGTCCTTAATAGTAACCTTTAGTTTTGCTTCTGTAATCTCAACTAAGGGTTCTTCATTTTTATCAAACCTGACAAAATTGATACCCTTCTCTCTTGCTTCCTTAAACTTAAGTTCCTTTTTTCCGTATGTCATCATATCTCGGTAAAGAACTGCAATTTGCATATCCTTGTTTTTCTTTCTGAGCTCAAGGGCATTTTTAATAGCATCACTGCAGCACACCTTGCTGCACCACGGATGTTCATCATTTCTGGAGCCAACGCATTGAATCATAACAATAGATTGTTTATTAGTAATTGGTAATTGGTTATTAGTAATTTTTTCTTCAAGTTCTAACTGGGTAATAATCCTTTTGTCCTTACCATATAAGTATTCTGTGGGTTTGTATTCTTCTGCGCCAGTTGCAACTATTATAGCACCGGCATTTATCCTCATTGTATCATCACCCTTTTTCACTGCAACCATAAAGTTTCCAGCTGAACCATCAATCGAAGATATTTCGCTCATCAAATGTGTGGTAATATTTTCATCATTCTCAACCCTCTTCACGGTCTCGCTTAAGAACTTTCTTACATCTTCTCCCTCAAGTGTTGTAGAAAGTTTCTGTGCATTACCTCCCAGTTCACTACCTCTTTCAATCAATTCCACCTTAACTGTTTTTTTGCTTAGGTTAAGAGCTGCAGTCATTCCAGCAAGACCTCCTCCAATTACGATTGCTCTTGAAATACCTTTTCCCTTAACCTGTTGCTGCGGAACTGCAAAACGGAGTTTCTCCACAAGCGCTTCAATTGCCTGGATTGCAGCGTCTTCCCCTGCACTGTCATATGCCCATGCGATTTGTTCTCTAAGCGGGAGGATTTCGACCATTGCTTGTTCAAAACCATAAGATGAAACCTTCTGCCTGATGAGAATCTCATATTTTGCTGGAGAACAGGTTGCGAATATCAATCTTGTCAAATGATTTTCAATGGCATTCTTCATAATTTCATCGATGCTATTTCCCTGACAAACAAAGTCTATTTCTGAAACAACGGAAGCTTCCGGTTTGTTAGCTAAAGCGTCCTTAATTTTATCTGTGTCTATGCTCTTGTTAATAACACCACCACAAAGGCATACAAATATGCCAAACTTCGCAATGGCGTAATCCAGGTCAAGTGCTTTTTTGACTTCCTCGTTTACAGCTGGGGTTTCACTTGCTGGAAGTGTTCCTGCTGCTTCCGCATCTATGATACTACCTTCTATATCTTTAGGCTCTACGATACTTCCAGCGGCATAAATGTTTTCCTTTGAGGTTTTGAATGACTCAAAATCCTTGTTCCTAACAAATCCGTAATCATCTTTCTCGACCCCAAGAATATCCAGCAAGCCTCTTGTTCCTTCGCTAATTTCCTGTCCGGTTGAAAGTATAACCATATCATATTTTTCTGTCTTTATTTTTCCATTTTCCTCAAGTTTTATTGTCAGCTTTGAATCTTTATCCTGACTAACAGAAGGAATACGAAAGTTACGAAATTTTATTCCCATTTTATCTGCATCAAGATAATATGCATAATGTCCTTTGCCAAAAGTTCTCAAATCCATATAAAAGATAGAAACCTCTGTCTTATTTGACATTTCCTTAATCTTTCGTGCTTCTTTTATTCCATACATACAACAAGCACTCGAACAATACTCTCTATCTTTGTCCCTTGAACCAACACATTGGATTATTGCAATCTTTTTAGGTATTTTCCCATCGGAAGGTCTTCTTATCTGTCCCGGATGCAATCCCGTTCTACTGATTAGTCTTTCAAAATCGAGACTTGAGACAACATTAGGAAACTTCCCATAACCAAAGGAACTAAGAGTAGATGGGTCAATCTCCGTGAAACCAGCCGAGAGTATTATTGATTTTGCTATGAACTTCTCTTCCTCTGCTTCCTGTTTCAAGTCAATTGCCTTAGTGGGGCAAATATCAACACATTTCCCACATTCAGTGCAAATAGTTTTGTCAATATAATAGGTCTTTGTCAGACTGCCTGCATAAAGAGTATGAATTGCTTTGTGCTTGGTCAGCCCCTTATCAAAAGCATCCGGTCCCTCGACAGGACACACTTCCTCACATAACCTGCAAGCAGTGCATTTAATTTCATCAACGAATCTTGGCAACCTTTTTACTGTTAGCACCATTCCATCGTTTGTATGCTCGAGAGATTTAATAACAGAAAGAGTTCTAATATCTATTAAAGGATGATAAAAATCTGTTCTTAGGCACCTGTCCAACTTATCATCGCTTGAAAGTTGTGGCAGTATCTGACACATTCCACAGGCATCATCGGTAAACCACGTATCAAGTCTTTCAAGCATCCCTCCGATTGAGGGAGAACTTTCAAGAAGTAATACCCGCTCACCTAATTCAGCTGCGGTTAGGGATGCGGTAAGTCCTGCAATACCACCTCCAATGACTACAACCCTTTTTTTCATACTTTTCCTTTCTCCATTTTGCAGGTATCCTACATCATAATAATCTAAATTTCAAGTCTTTTTTTATGTTATTTCTTGTTATAAACTATTAAGGTATTCGTGTACAGCTATTGGTGCTATTTTAGTACTCCTTGGGCAGAGATTCAAGTTCTTTTAAACTGAATACAGGACCGTCCTTACAAACATATTTGCGTCCAATATTGCATCTTCCACATTTGCCAATTCCACACTTCATTCGCATCTCAAGTGAATTGTATATCCTGTCTGGAGGAAATCCCAATTCTGTGAGTACGGGTATGGTGAATTTTATCATAATTGGAGGACCACAAACAATAGCATAAGCATTTTTTGATTCAGGTTTAATAGCAGAAACGAGTTGTGGTACAAAAGCGGTGAATTTTTTTACATCTTGTTTTATTATTGTTTTACCTGGTTCCTTCATATTTATTGGCATCCAGCCGTCTTCGGCTGCTTCTTCTATCGGTCCTTTTGAGCCAAATGTCCAGTCTATGCATTGATAGAGAGAAACATCTTTTCTTTTTTTCCATTGCTCAAGTTCATCCCTGTAACAGAGTAGTCCAGGGTTCCTTGCACCATAAATGCAAGTAATATCCCCGTAAGCTTTCCTGTTTTTATCATCAAGCATATAGATAAGGAGTGAACGAAGAGTTGTAAACGCGAAACCACCGCCTATTATTACGACATTTTTTCCTTTCATCTCATCGATAGGATACCAGTTACCAAAAGGTCCTCTAACACCCATTAAGGCACTTTTCTCAAGGTTATGAAGAGCTTTCGTGACCACACCAACTTTCATAACAGTGAATCTGAGGAAACCTGCTTCTGTTGGTGACGATGCAATGCCGATTGGAGATTCACCTTTACCGAGTATAGAGAGTTCTGCAAACTGTCCTGGGTAATAGTTGAACTCCTTTTCATCCTCTTTGTTCGGGAAAACAAGGTCAAAAGTCTTTATCAATCTATCATCAGTTTCAAATCTGACCTTATCGATCTTTATCGGAATTGGAATATACGGATTTTTCATAACATATTGGATTCAAATTTAACAATTATCATTTTTCATTGCTACCTGTTTATTTTATATTTTTAATCGAACCAATTACTTCTCTCACATCTATATTAACAGGACACTGAGCAACACATCTTCCGCATCCAGAGCAGGCAATAACTCCAAAATTTTTCCTGTAATAATTGAACTTATGCATAATTCTTTGTCTCATCCTCTGATACCTGAACTCCCTTGGCTGATGTCCTGAACCGTGCAGGGTAAAGATGGGAAACATACAGGAATCCCAGTTCCTTACTCTTCTTCCCTTATTATCAACTACTTCGTCTTGAATGTCAAAGCAGTGACAAGTAGGGCATAGATATGTACAAACTCCGCACCCCAGACATCTTTCACTAATTTCCTCCCAGATGGGATTTTCAAACAACGTTTTGAGTTTCTCGGGGATTGCTTCCACATCAATTGATGAAATGGACTTACTGGCTTTTTTTTCAATATCCTGTTTCATTGCAATCATGTCTTCTGATGCTTCAGGAAGCTGTTCGATTAATTTTTTGCCTTTCTCTGAAACATGTTCCAACAAGTAGCCTTGCCCTATATCCACCATAAATACATCCGAACCTTTTGCAATGAATGGACCGCCGCCAAGAGATGTGCAAAAACAGCTTGATGCCGGGTTACTACATCCAAAACCTATTATGAGAGTATTCTCTCTCAGCTTGTCATAGAAACTGTCAACATAATCATCATTAATAAAGAGTTTGTCAATGATAAGAAGACTTTGAATGTCACAAGGACGCATACCAATTACGATGCGTTTCTTAACTTTTTCTTCGATTGCTTCGGGAATTCTTCTATCAATAAATCCCCGAAATCTGAGTATCTCTTCTGTTTGCGGAAAAAACAACTCTTTCGGTGATTTTATTGAATTCTTAAATCCAAGGAAGGGTAGTTCATCTTTTTCTAACTTCCTGTAAAGAACCAAATCTCCGTCCTTGCAGGGACCTATTAAGTCATAGTCTTTTTTCAACTGCTCTATTAGTTCAGGCAGTTTACTTTTCTTAATTTGTTTCATTCTCTTCAAAGAATCCTTCATTGGAATCTTCCTCGTTATATTTGTTCAAAACAGGTTTTTCTTCAATATCGAGGCCGGTCTCATAATTGAATAATCGCTTAGCGTCTCCTGATAGTTTGTTTACAAAAAGCGAGATGCCAATTTCCATTGGGCAAGCCCGCGTGCAGCTTCCACAATTTACACATCTTCCTGCCATATGAAAAGTTCGAATGATTTGGAAAAGTTGAAGGTCCGTTTTATCATCAACCGTTGTGCCAATCCACTGCGGTCTTGCGCAGTCAACGAAGCACTCGTTACAATAGCAGGAAGGACAAGCATTTCGACATGCATAACATCTGATACATCTGTCTGTCTCCTTCGCAAAAAACTTCCATCTATCTTCAAGTGACTTGGATTCGAAGTCAGCAATGTCCGCTCTCTCTATGAAATCAGTTTTTTCGGTTGCTTCAACATCAACTATCTCATCGTATATGACAGGCTTCTTATGGGTGCAAATAAGACAATCGTTACATAGAACATCATCCCTTTTGAATTTCTTTTCAAACCCATCGCCTTTAACAATAATTGAAGTCGATTCCTCAGTTACTTCCATTATTTCATTCTGTGAGACTTCCCTTGCAAGTTTTCTTCTATCTATCATTCCTTCGCAAGGAATGCCGATTATTGTTATTTGATTCCTTTTTAGGACGTTCTCCTGTATATGCAGAACCAATGACCTTACATCACATCCCTTAGCCACCAGAGCGATTCTGTCACCTTGGTCCAGAAACCTTCTGTAGAAAGGTACGTAAACTGCAAGATTATTTTCACAGAAAGAATTCCAGATAAGTTTCTCCACTTCTTCTGGTCTTCGAACAAAACTCGGACGTGCTCTTAAGGGTAAAGTTCCTTTCTCGAATCCTATGATAAGATTAACTTTCTTGTCTTTAAGAAGTTTATCTGCTATTTTCCTTATTTCCTTCTCTATCCTTTTCATTGACTTTTCGGTATCATTCATATTATCTTTTAATCCCTGTCATTTGTTTTTTTTACAAATTTCTTTGCAGGTCCTAATTTTCTCACAACCTCGACAGTGTTTATTGCGATTTTTACAAATCTCTCGGCTTCGGCAGAAGATAACCACGCAAAATTTAGCCTGCCTTTTTCAAAACCGAGATATTGCAGATAATTTTTCAACATAAGAAATTTTCTACGAGCATAGAGATTACCTGTAGAATAATGACATTCGCCGGGATAACATCCTGCAACAAGAACTCCATCGGCACCCCGCTGAAGTGCTTTCAATATGAAGAGCGGATTTACCCGTCCTGTACATGGGACACGCACAATCTCAATATTGGGAGGATATTGAAACCTTGACACACCTGCCAGGTCAGCTGCTGCAAATGCTCACCATGTGCAAAGGAAACCTATTATCCTCGGTTCCCAATTCGCATATTTCATTTCTTTCTCCATTGTTCTTACACCTATAAGGTTAAAATTCTTCAATCATTGCGGCGATATCCTCATTTGCAAAACCCTTTATATCTATGGCAGACATTCTGCAACTGGATGCACAGGAACCGCATCCTTTACAAAGCGCTTCAGTTACTTCTGCGTACCTTTCGATACCTCTTCTTGTTTTACTTTCGACAACCTTTACTGCACCAAAGGAACACACAGCTTCACAAGTTCCACATGCTGAACATTTGCTTTTATTCACAAATGCAATAGTTCCTTCCGCCTGAATAAAATCCTTCGAAAGGACTGTGCAAGCTCTTGAAACTGCAGCATTTGCTTGAGATATTGTCTCATCAATCATCTTCGGTGAATGACAGATTCCACACATAAACACACCATCTGTTGCAAAATCGACTGGTCTTAACTTCATATGAGCTTCAAGGAAAAATCCATCTTCGTTAAGAGGAACCTTAAGCATCCTCGCGTACATATCGTTGTCTGGTTGCGGAACCACCCCTGAGGAAAGAATAAGATAATCACAAGGAATGACAAGATCTCTCTTTAACAAAGAATCCTGCACTTTAACTGTTACGTTTCCATCACTTTCTGACACTATTGGTTTGCTGTTTTCATCATAATGAATGAAAACCACACCATCGTTCCTTGCTTGATTATAGAATTCTTCTTTTGTTCCGTATGTTCGAATGTCTCGATAAAGGACATAGATATTAGCATTTGGATAGTTTTTCCTTAACTTTAATGCATTTTTAATTGCCTGTGTGCAGCAGTATCTGCTGCAATATGGGTGCTCATCATCTCTAGAGCCAACGCACTGAATCATTACAACCGTGTCAAGATTTGATATTGCTTGGTTTTTTGCCAATTTTTCTTCAAGTTCACTTTGAGTCATAACATTCTTGTTTTTCCCATATAGATATTCAGAGGGTTTATTTTCGACTCCACCAGTTGCAACAATGATTATTCCGTGTTCAACTTCATTCTCAACTCCAGAATCCTTTTCCTTTATCCTCGTTTTATAATTCCCAATGAAACCTGTTATCTCACTTATTTCGGAATTCTTGTAAACTGATATTCGAGACTCTTTACTCACATTGTTTATAAGTGAACTTAGATGATTTTGCACATCTTCTCCACCAGGTGTATAGTGAATGTGTCCAAGATTTCCGCCAAGTTTATTTTCTCTTTCAACGATTATTACATCGTATCCCTGTTTGGCAATGTGAAGAGACGCTGTCATACCAGCAAGTCCTCCGCCAATTACAAGTACCCTTTTTGTAAGGTCAAATGTAAGTTTTTCTAACGGTTCAAGTAATCTTGCTTTAGCAATTGCCATTCTCACAAGATCTTTTGATTTTTGCGTTGCTTCTTTTTTTGTTTGCATATGTACCCATGAGCATTGGTCACGAATGTTTGCCATTGAAAACAGGTATCTATTGAGTCCTGCTGACTCGCAGGTGTCCTGAAAAAGCGGTTCATGTGTTCGTGGTGTACACGATGCAACCACAACCCTGTTAAGTTTATAGCTTATAATTTTCTTTTTAATTTCTTCCTGTGTATCTTGGGAACAAGTAAAAAGATTTGTATCAACAAACGCAACATCTTCAAGCGTTTCGGCATATTTTGCAACTTCTGGAACGTTTACAATTCCTCCAATGTTAATTCCACAGTTACAGACAAAAACACCTATTCTCGGGGCTAATCCGACAACATTTATCTTCGGAGGCAGCTCGTCCTTTTCAATAAGAGAGCCTCGCTCAGAGGAAAGCAGTTCTGAACTCAAAGCTGCCGCACCACTGGATTGCATTACTGTTTCCGGTATGTCTTTTGGACCCTGGAATGTTCCGGAGACAAAAATACCTGGTCTTGAGGTTTTAATGGGGGAGAAGTCTCCTGTCTTACAGAATCCAAATCTGTCAAGGTCAAAACCCAACTTTTCCGAAAGTTCCTGGGATGAACTTGGCGGACACAATCCATGTGAAAGCACTACCAGACCGAGTTCTTTAGTCGTAAGTTCTCCATCTTCAGCCTCAAAAGTTATAAGGAGATCATTATTATCCTTATTTTCTTTTATTTTGGATATGCGAGATCGAATAAAATTGATCCCTGACTTTTTGGCTCTATCAACATACTTATCGAAATCCTTACCATGAGCACGTATATCCATATAGAATATGCTAATATCAAGGTCATGAATATGTTCTTTTGCTACAACGGATTCCTTAACAGCATACATGCAGCAGGCTGATGAGCAGTATTCATTACCCTTCACCAGACTTCTTGAACCAACACATTGAAGAAATGCAATTGAATGTGGTTCTGTTCCGTCAGAAGGTCGCAGTATAAGCCCTCTGAAAGGACCTGAAGCTGAGAGAATTCTTTCAAATTCTATCGATGTCACCACATTCTTGAATTTCCCATATCCATACTCTGTCAATGGTTCTGTATCGAATGTTTCTGCACCAGTGGCCAGTATTACTGCACCAACTTCAAGTGTATCCTTCACTTCTACTTGAGAGTAATCCAGGGCATTTGCTTCGCAGTATTCAGCACATAGTCCACATCCAATGCAAACTTCTCTGTTAATTGTGTAGATTAGCGGCACAGATTGCTGATATTCCACAAATATTCCTGGGGCAACTCCCATACCAACGTTGTATGAATCAATAGCCTCTACCGGACAATGCTGAGCACATGCTCCACAACCAGTACACTTCGCCGCATTAACATACCTGGGTTTTCTCCTGATGTGCAACTTGAAGTTTCCGGGTTGCCCATCGATGCCTTCAATGTTTGAATTCATAACAAGTTCTATATTCCTGTGCCGTCCCGCGGCAACAAGTTTAGGTGAAATAATTCACATAGCGCAGTCGTTGGTGGGAAAGGTCTTATCAAGTTGAGACATTAAGCCCCCGATACTGGGTTTTGTCTCGATTAAATAAACCTTGAATCCAGAGTCAGCAAGGTCAAGAGATGCCTGCATTCCTCCGATACCTCCACCAATAACGGCTATAGCACCAATCTTCTTACTCAAGAAATCCTCCATATGTGTTTCGATTTCATTACTTTAGTATTTTTTTAATTTGAAGCACTATCTGCTCTTCAGATATTTTCCTTTTCATAATACCTTATATAGTGGCACAATACCTTCAATCCTGTCAACATCAATTATGTTCTGCTTTCTCAAGTATGTAATATGATAGAGGACTAAACTTGAGGAAAGTTTGGCCTTCTCTGCTATTTCTTGACAGGAGAGTGGTTTTTCTTTTACATAAGTTACAATAGTTTGCCTTATGAATTCTTCATAGAGTGCTTCATCAATGAACCTGTCAAACTCCTCTTTGGATATTTTTTCATTGTAAACGTTTCCAATCTCTGTAAGTTTCTGTTTTTTAGCAATAATCGATCTTATTCTGTAATCCGAAGCAGCAGCAGTGAGAATGCCTATCATTTTTTTAAGTCTTTCAGCATCTTCTTTGGTGTTTACAGGTGAAGGACCAAGGGACTTAATCTTGCTTATAAACTTATTAACCACTTCCAGATACTTATTTCCCTCAGCAGATGAAACATACTTGATTTCTGTGCGTTCAGGAGAAATGTCTATCCTTTTTAACATCCTTCTAACCAGGTCAACCTTCCATCTTGCATGAAGGTTTCCGTCTATGTAATGACATTCGCCAAGTCTGCAACCAATCACTATGACACCATCAGCCCCGTTTCTCAAGGCTTTCAAAATATATGTTGCATCTACCTGTCCTGTACACAGAACTCGAATGGTTCTCGTATTTGGAGGATATTGAAACCTTGACACACCTGCCAGGTCTGCTGCAGCATATCCTCACCAGGTGCAAAGAAACGCAATAATCCTCGGTTCAAATGACATCTTTTCTATTCCTCCTTAAACGCTGCTTCAATTTGAGCAGCAAACTGGTTTCCTTTGTAATGTTGTATTGTAATAGCCTCTTCCGGGCAATTTGTAGCACATATTCCACATCCCTTGCAAATAACCTCAGTAACCTTTGCCTTCTTGGTTTCCGAATCCTTTTTGATTGCTCCAAAGGGGCAATTCTCCTCACAAATTCCACAACCAGAGCATTTTGTTTCATCAACATGGGAAACAACAGGCTCAACACTTACTTTTCCACAAATAAGGGGTATTGCTGCTTTTGATGCAGCGCCAAGGCTCTGAGAAATTGACTCGGTTATATCAGCTGGCCAGTGAGCACAACCGCAGACATATATGCCGTCCGTTGCAAATTCCAGTGGTCTTAGTTTTACATGCGCTTCGAGGAAAAATCCGTGCTCATCAATAGGAACCTTAAGGGCTTGAGAAAGTTTGAGTGAATCGGGTTGAGAAACCAAGGGAGTGGAAAGAACAACAAAATCGTATGTCTGCTCAATCTCTATTCCTAAAAGTTCATGGTAAACCTTCACGGTCTTTTTCTTTGTATCAATAACTGGCGGCTTATCTCTCGCATATCTGATAAACCTTATCCCTGCTTGTTTTGCTTTACGCAGCTCATTTTCATATTCCACACCATAGGTTTGTAAATCTCTATATAGTATTGTAACACGAGCGTCGTTGTTTTTTTCCTTAATAATCTGAGCATTCTTTATCGCTGTCATACAGCAAATTTTAGAACAGTATATTCTCTCGGGAACCCTTGAACCCACGCATTGAATCATAACAATAGACTTGATGGCTGAGACTTCGGAGCTATGACTCAGTTTTTTCTCAAGCTGGAGTTGGGTAATAACATTCCTTCCGTCATAGTTGAAAAGTGTCTTTTTGGAAGTAGTTTTTTCTGGTTCGTATGATGCCGCTCCAGTTGCGAGTATTATGGTCCCGAATTCATATTCCTTTACTTTATTACCGCTCTTGACTGAAACTGAGTAATTCCCAATGTATCCTTTTATCTTCACAATTTCCGAAGATGTCAAAATGTCTGCATTTTTCTGCTTTCTTAATTTATTGATATTTTTTTTCAGGAATTCTGATGCAAGTTCGTCTACTGGATATAGTTTAAAAAGTGCGCGAATTAACCCACCAAGTTCCTTTTCTTTTTCCACAAGAACAACATTTATTCCCATTTCTGCGAGGGCAGTTGCTGCAGTAATACCAGATATTCCTCCGCCGATAACCAGAGCGGAACGGGCAACTTCAACCTCTATCATTTCCCCGGGTTCAAGTAAACTTGCTCTCGCTACACCCATTCGTACGAGTTCTTTTGACTTCTCTGTTGCCCTGTCCTTCTCATGCATATGCACCCAGGAACAATGTTCTCTTATGTTCACAAATTCAAATAGAAATGGATTGAGCCCAGCTTCCTCGCAGGCAGCCCTGAATGTCGGTTCATGAGTTCTCGGGGTACAGGAAGCGACAACAACTCTATTGAGATTGTATTCCTTTATCGCATCTTTAATTGACTGGGTTCCAGATTCAGAACACGAATATAGATTGTTCTGTGCAAATACAACTCCAGGCAATCCCTTTGCATACTCAGTGACCGAGACAACATCAACAAATCCAGCAATGTTTGTCCCGCAACTGCAAATGAATACCCCTATTCTTGAAACGTGTTTTTCTTCAGGCATGATTATCCATTTTTCTTCTTTTCTGGTTTATTTTTTTTCACAATACATTTTCTTGTTTCCTCTGAGCCTTTCATTCCTCCGTTCTTCGATAGCACCACATCGGCGGCTTTCTCTGCTGCCGCTGAAGCCTGAGCAACACTTTCCGGAATATCAAGTGGTCCCTGACAGTAGCCACAGGTAAATATTCCTGATTTCGTTGTTTCCGTTGGTGTAAATGGATTTGTCTTGAAAAATCCGCTTTCATTGAGTTTTAGCCCAAGTAACTTCGCAAGCGCTGGAGCATCCTTTTGGGGAACAAGTGAAGTTGCTAATACCACTAAATCCACTTTCTTGCTCTTTACGGTCCTGGTTTCCGTATCTTCATACCAGATAATCGGATTTTGCTCCTCATCCTCTGTAACCTCTGCAACCCTTGACCTTATATATTTAATACCGTATTCTTGCTCTCCTCTTCTTACATATTTCTGAAATCCTTTACCAACAGCTCTAAAGTCTGTGTAAAAGATGAAGGATTCTGCCTTTGCATCATGCTCCTTTGCAAGCATAGCCTCTTTAGTTGCATGCATACAGCAAACACTCGAACAGAATTTATTATCTTTCAAAGATCTTGAACCAACGCACTGAACATAACCAATAATTTCTGCATGTTTCTCATCGGAAAGCCTTGTTAGATTACCATTCTTAGGTCCAAACGCACAAATAAGTCTCTCATATTCAAGAGAGGTAATAACATTTTTGAATATTCCATAACCATATTGTGTCAGATGAGTGGGGTCATACATATCAAAACCTGTCGCCACAATTATTGCTCCTGGATGTAATGTAATCATTTCATCTTTTTGATTAAAATCTATAGCTTTTTTCTCACAGAATTTTTCACAAACCTTGCATTTCCCGGTTGCTATATGGATGCAGTTTTCCTTATCAATTGTAACCACAGCAGGGATACCCTGAGGAAAATATAGATATATAGCTTTTCTGATTCCCAACCCAAGCTCAAACTCGTTAGGAACTTTTTTGGGACATTTTTCAATACATTTTCCACAGGCAGTGCATTCTTTCTCATTAACAAGTCTTGCTTTCTTCAACACCTTAACGGTAAAACTCCCGGATTTGCCTATAACAGATTTCACTTCGCTATAAGTAAGAAGATTAATATTTGGATGCCGACCGGCTTCCAGCATTTTGGGACCGAGTATTCATATTGAACAGTCATTGGTGGGAAATGTTTTGTCGAGTTGCGCCATTTTACCCCCTATAGAAGGAAGTTTCTCAACCAGATCAACCTTGATTCCCATCTGCGCAAGATCCAGTGAAGCCTGGATACCTGCAATTCCTCCTCCTATGACAAGAACACTCTTGTTTTCTTTAACCCTGGTCATTATCTCCTTTCCTTACTTGTTTAAAGCAAATTCACCTAAGTTTTTACCTTTTCCTTAACATATTTGGAAGATGCGTCTTGTTCCTTCTTTCTTTTCTTAACTCCCATCGTTTCCGCAATCAGCGTTGTGATGGGCTTAAGTTTTATCTTCAAGTCAATGTCGTCACCACTCAACGCACAACTTAAGTGTATATAGCATTTTGGACATGCAGTAACAAGTTTCTGAGCACCCGTATTTTCTGCCTGATTAAGCCTTACCCTCTGAATTCTTTTTGTATAGTTTGTACAACTGATCCAGGATGATGGACCACAACATAATGAGTTTTCCCTTTCTCTTTCCATTGGTAGCAATTCCGATTCTTCAATACTTCTGATTATGTTTCTTGGCTCATCGTAAACATTAAGCCCTCTTCCAAGTGCACAGGGATCCTGGAATGTGAATTTCTTGTCCTTGGAAGCTCCAAGTTCAAGTTTACCTTTTTCTATTGCTTCATTAACCAACTGAGTAATGTGAATAAGTTCCACATTTGCTTTTCCAACAAACTCAGGATAAATATTCTTGACGGTATCAAGGCATTCCGGACATGTGAATATTATCTTCTCTGCTCCACTCTCCTTTATCATTTTCTTGTTCGCTTTTGCAAGTTTGAGGAAACCTTCCTCGTCACCATTAAACAACAAGTCTCTTCCGCAGCACACTTCGTCATTTCGAATAACTGGGTTGATTCCAAGCTTATTCATAATCTTAACTGCACTTCTGCCTTCTTCAAGGGGATGTATATCCAGGTATTCGAAAATTACCTCAAAATAGGGGAGACATCCGGTAAAATAAAGGTACTTTCCCTTCTTTGAGACTTTAAGACTTTTTTCAATCCACTGAGTTCTGTTTTGAATTCCTTTGCTTGCCATGATTTCCATAACTCTCTGGAGAACTCTATTATGAGTATAGTTTAAATTATCGCTAGATTTCCTTACTTCCCTTCTTGTCAGTCTTATGAATTCATTGTAGTTCACATCTGATGGACAGCGCTGCGAACAGAGCCCGCATACAAGGCACGACCATATTCCATCATCATTTTTTATCTCATCAAAAAAGCCGACAAGCATTTTTTCTACATTGAGTCTTGGTGAGTAGTTTAAATTGACCCTTGATACAGGACAGCTACCTGTGCATTCACCACAATCTATGCATAGATAAGCATTTGTTCTCTTGATTATTTCTTCGACGCTATTTTTCCCCATTGTTCTTTATCGTTATATCTTGAATTTCCTTTGTGAATTCTCTTGCAACAGTGGCGAACTTCTGCCCTTCAGCAGCCGAGATAAGTTCAAACCTTAACCTTCTTTCATCCATGCCTAATAAGTGCATCAATTTTTTTGTAGTTTTTATTATTTTCTCAGCCTTTCTGCTTCCGCTAATGTAATGACAGTCTTCAAAATGACATCCACTAACAATGACTCCGTCTGCACCACTTGTTAGAGCAT
>Ga0307376_10000135_pt1 | contig 106590 bp, 90 predicted proteins | sample TR2MG_FD_202536 | JGI IMG/M metagenome (GOLD analysis project Ga0307376, IMG submission 202536) | Soil microbial communities from Risofladan, Vaasa, Finland - TR-2 | ecosystem: Environmental > Terrestrial > Soil > Coastal area > Acid sulfate soil | place: Finland: Risofladan, Vaasa | collected...
AAATATTTACGAGGTAAATTACCTGGCTATATGAACTAGCAGTCGTGGAGTATGAAATAATAGGTTTTTGGACAAATTCAGATATCTCAAAGAACGTTTTTTTATAGTCGTAAAGTAGAATTAATAATGCTCTATGAATTGGACAGAGTAATAATTACCAATCCTATAAGGAACAATGAGAACATTGCAATAAGTAACCAGTTAGTTCCCTTAGGTGCATTTTTAAATTCTTTCCAGACAAGTACCCCCCAGAGAATTGCAACAACCGGAGCTGCATTGCTCAGAGCATATGATATTGCAGGATTAGTTGAACCAGCTGACATAAAGCTGAGAACCATACCAGTCATCCATATTACTCCACCGAGAACGCCTGTAAGGTGAGTAGACACATTTCCTTTGAAATACTCCTTAAAAGCCACAGGTTCACCCTGAACAGGATGACGCATTGCTACAAGATTAAACAGAGGTGTACTGATCAATGCACCAACGGCAAAGAAAAAGACTCCGGAGAAAGGAGTAAGTGTACCGGTACCTCCTGCCACAAAATTATTATCGAGTGATTTGACAACAAAACCATAGAAGAACGCAATCGAGAAACCTGCAGCAATTGAAAGCCATATGCCTTTACTTCCTGTTTTGTGTTCTTCCTTTGCTAAACGTCTGTATGACAACATACTAAAGTAAATAGCTGCTATTATAAATGCTACCCCTATAAAAAGCATTACCGGGTTCCCTTCAGGTTTTCCTTTGTCTATTATTACCAGGATAAAATTGAAGAATATTCCAAGAACCCAGGCAAGCCCTCCGCCTATCGGGAATCCTACAGACATACCGGCCACAGCCATTGCGGCAGTAAGTAAAAGACTCCCGAGAGTCCATACAACACCTCCGGCAATAGCGTACATAATACTTGAGGCGTCGGCGCTGGCAATATCTGTAAGAAAAGGTCTTCCTTCAGACCCCAGGCTACCCAAAGTAAATGCTGCAATCAGGGCTGTAAGAAAAGTCCCAAGAATAAAATCAAGATAAAACAATTCGAAACGCCAGGTTTTTGCAGCCAGCTTCTGGGTATTTGGCCATGATCCCCAGCAAATCATACACAGGATAAAGCAACATACGGCGATAAAATAATTATGAATCAGTACCATAATGATTACATTAAAAATTTAAGAACTAACTTTATTTATACTTATGATGGAAAACCAGTCTCAAACAACTTTTTAGTTATCAATATTTCAGCTATGCCGGTAAAGTTCCCATCCCAGGTAATTAACAGTAGCTTCTTCTATTATTTCTGCCACATTACCCCTAGCCATTGCCACATGATGTTCGAAACCATTTTTACACATGAAATTGAGTAGTGTCTGGAGATCAGGTACCCTGGTGACGGCAATACCACCATCCATTCCGTATGGATCATTAGTAAATTCACCTTCTCCCAGATATGACTTAATAGAACCAGATGTATCATCAGTAGAAATTCTGAAGTATGTAAGCGGTCCTGCTTTAACTTTGCCTTTAATAGCCCCGAAAGTATTCTCATGTCCAAGTGTTGTTCCGAGTACATCGAGAGTTGAAATCTCAATCTTATTTTGAAAGAAACTTTTCGGATAATTACTGCAATGTGTACAAACACACATATTACGATCTTCTCCAAAGTTATTGTTCCAGTCAAGCAATGCTGGAGGTGTGCCGGCAGCATGAGCAAGGATAAACATAGAAACAACACCTGCAATGTCTACTTCGCATGCACATGGTATCATTTTTTCACCAAGCATACTCATTGAGAGGCAGGTAGCACAACCATAATTCTTCTGAACTGAATCCCAACATTGGACAGCGGCCGCATCAATTTCATTCTTATTTATCCAGTTTTCAATAGCAATACCAAATTTTGCCTGAAGAGAGATCTTAGATTCATTAATATGAGATGGAATCTTTCCATACTCTTTAATCTCCGTTACTTTACTCTTAAGTTCGGCAGCCTTACTGTCAATCCTTTGAGCTTCCCCCAGAATCTCTGATAAATCTACCGGGACAACTGTAATGCCAGAAGCCTGTAATAATTTCTCACTGGCCCTCATTGTCTGGAATGCACCCGGCCGGGCACCAATAGCACCTATTCTTGCATGTTTTAATGCTCCGACAACTCTGCAAACTGATGCAAATTTTAAAAGATCATTTTTAAATTCTTCACTGTTTAGCTTACAGGTATGATAAGTTGTGTTTGTAAATGGGATACCATATTGAAATAGATTATTGCAAACCGATAATTTTCCGCAAAAGGAATCACGTCTGCTCTTAACATCAACTTTATCATTATCATCATCAACAGCCTGAACTAAAACAGGTAAATTAAGTTCAGAATACTTCAGAGTATTAATAATTCCCAACTCGTCTCCGAAATTTGGTAAAACTATTATTATCCCATCTAATACAGTTCTCTTTTCATTAAAGAGTTTTGCACATTTCTGAGCATCCTGGATGGTCTCGACAGCTCCCGTCGGTGTTTCATTTTCCGGCAGGATTACAACATCAAAACCATTTTTTTTAAGTAATGTCAGAATTTCTTTTCTTCCTTCCAGGGCCAGTTTGTAATTGAAAATGTTTCTGGTACCTACAATTAGGCCAAAAGTCAATTTGTTTTTGTAAGCCATAGTGTCAGATTTTAGGTTATTAATAAGATATTAAATTATATCATTGCTCGATGTACTGCACTTTTCCAACCTTCATACAGCAACTCTGCCTTTTTCCCGGGCATGAGCGGATTAATAATATCATCATCAGCTCGTATTGAACTTGTTTCAGCTAATCCTGACCATCTCTTTAGTGCAATGCCTCCCATCAATACAGCTCCAAGTGCAGAGGCTTCTTCAATGGGACTACGGTTTATGCTTGCCTGCAAAATATCAGCCTGAAACTGCATAAGGAATTTGTTTTTTACAGGTCCTCCATCAACCCTTAATTCACGAAGCTTTACTCCTGATTCAAGGATTAAAGAAACCAGATCCCTTACCTGGAATGCAATTGATTCGAGCGCTGCACGAACAATATGAGCTTTTACAGTACCGCGGTTCATACCACAGATCAAGGCTTTTGCATTCTTGTCCCACCATGGTGCTCCAAGACCTGTAAATGCAGGAACAAAATAAACACCATCAGTAGTATCTACAGAAGTTGCCAGAATCTCTGATTCTGAGGGTGATTTAATAAGTTGAAGCTCATCCTGGAGCCATTTTATAGTGGCACCTGTACAATGGATGTTGCCCTCATATGCATAATTGACTTTACCTTCAGCTGCATAGGCAACAGAGGTCACCAGCCCGCGAGGCGGCTTCAGAGCTTTCTCTCCGATATTGACCATTATTGAGGACCCTGTTCCATAAGTTGCTTTACCCATACCCGAAAAGAAACACATCTGTCCTACCAATGCCCCGTGGGAATCGCCCAAAACACCTGCAATGGGAATTTCAGGTAATAAACCATTCATTTTTGTTGTACCAAATACAGAATCGCAAGGTAATATTTTTGGTGCCATGCATGCAGGAATATCAAACATGTCAAGTAATTCCGTGTCCCAGTTCAGTGAATGTATATTTAATAAAAGGGTACGCGATGCATTTGTATAATCGGTAAGATGTGCTTTATTTTCAGTGAGATTCCATATAAGCCAGCTATCGATAGTTCCAAATAATAGATGTCCCTTCAGTGCATCACCATCTGCACCTTTTACATTATCAAGTATCCATTTGATACCACTTGCGGAGAAGTAGGGATTTATAATCAGACCTGTTTTCTCCTGTACTCCGGGTTCGCGACCCTGAGCTATCAGGTCGTCGCATATTTTTGTACCTCTGTTACACTGCCATACCACAGCATTATAAACTGGTTTGCCTGTTCGTTTGTCCCACACAACAACTGTTTCACGCTGGTTGGTGAGAGCAATAGAGCCAATATCAGATGGGCTGACCGTGCTGTCTTTAATTAACAGTTCGACAGCATTGTAAGTATTGTTCAAAATCTCCAGCGGATCATGTTCGACCCAGCCCGGTTTTGGATAGAACTGCCTGTGTTCAACAGCCCTCCGTGCGATTATAGTCGCATTATTATCAAACAAGATTGCCTTTGTTGCCGAAGTGCTCTGATCAATGGCTAATGTATATTTCATAGATCCTATTAATAAATTTATTCTGGCTATTTTTGACTAATCATTTTTTTGGCAGCATTAATAATACCTTCACTGTCAATTCCGTAATGTTTGAAAATCTCAAGCGGGGTGCCATGAACCGCGTACTCATCGGGAATTCCAAGAATCCGTACAGGTACGGGATGAAATTGTGACACGACTTCTGATACGGCTCCACCAAGACCGCCGAAGATACTATGTTCCTCTACTGTGATTATCATCCCGGTTTCCAAAGCAGAAGTTTTAATAATATCCACATCCAGAGGCTTTAGTGTATGCATGTCAATTACACGTGCTTTTATTCCAAGTTGCTTCAGTTTAATTCCAGCCTGCTGACAATGATATACTGTTTCACCTGTACCTATAAGAGTGATATCTTTCCCCTCCATGAGGATATTGGCCTTGCCAATTCTGAATTCCGGATTCTCGTTTTTGTAAACGTTGGGAACAGCATTCCTCCCGACACGTATATAGGCTGGGAAGGGATAATCAATCAGTTCCTGTACCAATCTTCTGGTTTGAAAAATATCGCATGGAAAAATAATATGCATACCGGGGAATGTTCTTAAAACAGCAATGTCATGTAGGCTATGGTGTGAAAATCCGAGTGCTCCATAACTTACCCCACCGCTGACCCCCAGTATCTTAACCGGATTCCCCGAATACACCACATCCAACTTTAATTGTTCGAGACTTCTTGTAACATAAAAGCAGGCAGGTCCGCACACGAAAGTTTTCTTCCCTGATGAAGCTAAGCCAGCTCCTACACCCACTGCATTTTGTTCTGCGATTCCAAGTTCAACAAATTGATGAGGTAATTCTTTTGCAAATTCGTCCAGCATAACAGAGCCGCGTGCATCAGTTGTAACCGCAATAATATTCTTATCCTTTTTTGCCAGTTCCAGCAGGGTGTTGGAAAACATTTTCCTGCATGGAATTGAATTTGTCTCTTTTACGCTCATATTGAAGATCATTCAAATTATTTATTCTTTCATTAATTTCTGCAATTGCCTCAGTAAATTGTTCTGTGTTTGGTATTCCATGGTGCCATTTTGCAATTTTCTCCATAAAAGAGATACCGCAGCCCTTGGTAGTATGAGCTATGATCAATTTGGGTATGGAATTGGAGTGGTTGAGGTTTCTGAAGGACTTAACAACGGCCTCCATATTATTTCCATCCACTTCCGATATTTCCCATCCGAAAGATTCCCACCGCTCCTTTAGCGGCTCAAGGGACATAATATCTTCTGTTTTCCCGCTGATCTGGAGCATATTTCTGTCAATAATAGCCACAAGGTTATCAAGTTTATAATGGCTGCCTGCCATTGCTGCTTCATAAACTGAACCTTCACCCAGTTCGCCGTCTCCCATTAATATAAAAGTGCGGTATTGTTTTTGGTCCATTTTAGCTGCAATTGCCATACCAACTCCGACTGAAAGCCCGTGTCCCAAAGCACCACTGTTAAGTTCAATACCAGGTACTTTTTTTGTTGGATGACCAGCCAGTATTGAATTAAAGAGAGAATAGGTGCTAAGAATTTCGTCACTAAAAAACCCTGCCGCCACCAAAACAGAATATAATGTTTCCACACTGTGCCCTTTGCTCAGGATAAATCTGTCGCGATCATCTTTCTGTGGGTTTTTTGGATCGATATTCATAATCTCAAAATATAAAGCTGTTTCTATTTCAACAGAAGAGAGTCCGCCACCAATATGTCCGCATTTTGAAGCATATATAAGCTCCACAACCCTCTTTCTTACATACTCTGCTTTTAGTTGCAATTCCCTCATCCTGTTATCCTTTGAATAATACATATCCGATGGTTTCCTTAAATGTTAATTACGAATATAAATATAATAGCTCAAAACTTATGGTCTGATAAAAAATAAAAGAAACCCTGAGATACAATATCCACAATTCAGCCACCCTAATCCGGCAGATATTTATCTCAGGGTAAAGAAAACTACTAACCTAACCTGAAAATGAACGATAATAATAAAGTAATATCTCTTGCATTAAGTCTGAACTAATAACCTTGAATATAGTTTTTATTCTCATAGAACTTAGTTTTAACGGATTAAAAAAATAATCTAAAACGTATCTAATTGCTTTTTTACTATTTGTTTTACTTTCTGATACAAATATATAATAAAGTATTCGCAAATAATCACAAATATTACTAAATTTTTTAATAAATGGAGGCCGGGTCCAAAACATAATTGGTTTTGCTTTCTTTTCGCTCTATTATCTTAAAAGATCTGGGAAACTGTGCCATATATCTGTATCAATAACACTCCTTAATTATTTTTGAGGCCACTCACTTTTTAAAAGAAAGTGAAAGGTGCTATTGATGGAATTAGGTCTGGCAACCTGAATATTGAGTTTATCATTTTGCAACAGGCGAATCATTTCTGCGCCGGCATAGAGTACCGGGCCGTAGCCATGGGTAGCATAAATGCTTTGACCACGGTAGTAGTAATATGTATTATCATGTGCAAAGGTGGTACCTTCGCAGGTACCATCCACAGCGCCATTTTCAAGAACGCGTGTTTTAATAGCGTTCCAGCCTGTAATTGCCACCGGACCGTATACGTGGCTGATCCATCCTTCATTGATACCTTTGGCAACGGCATAAGTAAACATGGCTGTGCAGGATGTTTCCAGATAAGTATCGTTTTTATCCAGCATATTGTGCCAGAAACCGGTGCCGTCTTGAAGCTCGGCAATACTACGGATCATCGAACGATATAAGTGCAGAATCTTATCCCGGCCCGGATAATCTTCAGGCAATACGCCTAGCAATTCTGCCATCGACATCAGCGTCCAACCATTGGCTCTGCCCCAGTAAAATCGTGGATCATAGTCACCCGATGTCACATTCCAGCCATGATCAAATAGCTCTTTCTGTGGAATATAGAGCCGGGCGGCCATTTGTAAGATCTGTTTAACTGCATCATCGAAATATTTATTATCTCTGGTGAGTACACCCATGTTGGTAAGAAACGGCACGCTCATGTATAAATCGTCTGCCCATAAGGATTGGTATTGTGGGCGATGGCGGGCGAGAGTGCCGTCTTCCAGACGGAATTGTTTATTGGAAATATAATCTGCAATGATGTTGATCAGTTCGAGATAGTCCTCATTTTTGTCTTTTAAATAGGTTTTAATCATCGCTGCCCCAATGGAGCCACAATAATCAAGGGCGCCCATATAGATAATTTCTCGCCAGCCGCTGGCCTGGTTGCCAAATTTCTCAGCATTTTTGCGAAAATACGGCAAGTGCCCAATAACAAAATCATAAAACTTTGTGTTATTGGCAAAAAACGTTGAGTCGCCAGTCACATCATCGATGTAATCGAAGGCTGAGAGCACAACTCCATGGGTGTAGGACCATTCACTCGAGAAGCCATTTGAAACCTGCGCATTCTTGTTCAATTTTGAAAAGTCAGTAATCTCTTTGCCGGTTTCGGCATCGATAATTTTTTGTGGGCTGGTAGATTCATAATAGACGCGCACACGGTTTAAAACGTCTTTAATGCCGTCTACAGACGGGAATTCATAAGGGACAGGATAATCAGGAATTCGTCCCGGAGCATCTTCCTGGGCACTTAGCATTGAGCTAAAGAGGAAAATAAGAAATATTAACACCGATTTGTACCTTTTCATGAGTTTTCCTTTCATTTTAAAAATTAATAATAAAAAGTGATAATGGACGATAGTTGTCCATATTAGTCACTAACCCGAATGACTAATATGGCATCTTCCCAGTTTTCAGGTGGAACCATTTCCCGGACCTCATTTTGCTTAAATTGACCTGCCTGCACCTCCTGACCGTTGCGTGGATCAAACCATAGAGCTACGGCTGCTTTGTTCAGAGTGTTTTTTATTTTCGTTGGTGAGTTATTGGAAAAGTACACAAGAGCCATCGTACCTGATGCGAGAGAAACGGCGGTCTTTAGGCTCTCACCTTCGCCGGCACCCCGCACTAAAAAACTTTTATCAGGGATCCATTGAGACCACTGATGCTCTTGTAAAAACACTTTAGCAACACCTGCAAAATTTGCGCCGGCAGGAAACTCCAGAGCCTGTTTCCAGGTGTAGCCACAATTGTAATCACCGGCATTGCCTCGCATAGCCCAGATAGGCCCTGCACCATAGGTATGCCCGGCTCCGCCGGCAAAGAAAGTATGGTAAATCTGCCTACGCACCCTAAGAGGGGTTACCCAGCCACATTCATGACGATAAGATCCAAATTCATAGGATCCTTCAAGAAAGAGACTAGGTTTAATCGGCTTGTTATGTTGATAATCACTTAACATTGTCGGGTAGACCTGGTCAACCTCTCTCCAAACTTCCACACCATTGGCAGTAAGCCAGGCATCCTCATGAAACCAAAGCGAAGAATTATCAGTAGCATCACCATCCGGGTGATAGGTTATAAAAACCTGTTCCCAGGCCGGGCTGGCTTGATTCCACGAGGCCTTTTGCCCTGTCACGCCCTGTGCAATCCCCTCTGCCATAGCCCTGAAGACAGAACGCTTGTCCCAATCCTGATAATTACCATTCTTGTCATTATCTTTTATCTGTGCCTTGGCATCACCACCCAGTACCCAAAGAATATTCGGTTCCTGCTTATAACGGTTTCCTAGAAAAGCACCATAGATTCTGGCTTCCTCTTCTGTGAACTCTGGTTGAGTTCCACCCATTTGAGGGGTGATATAAGCTCGTCCCCAGCAAGGCAACAAGGCCAGATACATATTCCGTTTCTTTACAGCCTGAATTATATAGTCTGCATGATCCCAATAATCATTGGGTGAGTCAGGGCTCCCTCCCTTAACTATCAATGGTTCGGATGTTTCAGGAGAGTCTTCATTTCCACTAAAGGGTCGATGACCATAGGCATTGGCAGCATTATGAGGACCACTTTCCATTCCTCCACCATGCGGATACCAAAATGCTACTGATTGAATCACAGTAAATCCAAGCTTCTGACGGTTATCGAGGTATTGATCAACCTCTTCACGTGTAAGCTGTTGAAACATTCCCCATCCCGTATCTCCAATCCACAAAAATGGAGTCCCGTCACTATGTTGAATATTATGTCCGTTTTTGGAGACATCCAGTTTACCATGTTGTTGCCAGGAAGGTTGTCCAAACATACCCAGAGGACATATTAAAATTAAGCTCAGCGTGACCAGGGCTATTCTTTTCATAATTATTTCTTATTAACAGGATTAGTTTACTGGCTTTTTAAGTTCTTTGACGAGTTCTTTATAAAATTTTAAAGCCATCTTAGTATTACCTTTATCATTGGGATGGTATTTATCATAAGCCACACCAGGGTATTTTTCACCTAACATATCACCACCTTCATAGGGAGGAATGGCAGTTGGATCAGGAGGATTATCAGTATAGTCTAAACCTGCTCCATTTTCCATATCTACCAAAATAATTTTTATTGTATCACCTGACCTGGCATTTACCATGTCAGCAATATTTTTATTGAATTGAGTTGTGAGTGTATCTCCGCCTCCAAACCGGTTGATAATTAAACAAAAAAACAGGGTCATCGGATGACAATTATCAACGGAATAGTTATTAATCATATCCAGCATATCCTTAACCTGGCCTGGTTTATTCTCCCAGTCATTACCATTGGTTCCAACATGAATCAGAAGGATATCTGGTTTATATATCGTCAACGAATTTTTAAGCTTGCCTGCAATATCAGGGATTTTCCAGCCCGGATAGGCTTCACAGTTCCAGTCAAACCAATCTTTAAAATCTTCAGATCTGATTCCATGATTTTGCGAGCCCACAAAATCGACATCATACCCTGAGTTAATCAGCATTTCATAGAGAACTTTCCTATATCCGGTTCGTTCCTCCAATGCTGGAAACTTATAATGTTCACCGGCTGTGATGGAATTACCCACAGGCATTATTTTAATTGGATCATCTCCTGCTGGCGAAAATGAAACAACAATGATTAAGAAAAAGGTATATAATAAGATCTTTTTCATTCAATAAAAAGCTTAGTTCGCTGATTCATTGTAATAATTGTGCGGTAATATCCCATAAGGATTGTGATCGCAGATGTACAGTTTCAGTTGTACAAGGTTAATATCAGAGAACATTTACAGGGCAGAGGCAGTTGTAGGTAATAATTGTTGATTTAATTGAGCATGGGTTATACTGTCATTTCTTTCAAATGTTTAAGGAAGAAATAGATGCAATGATACATAACATATGCAGAAAATTAAAAAGAGGGAGACACAGCCAAAAAATTCTGCGTCTCCCTCAGTGTTTCATATAAATCCGCAGTTTTTATTGATACCCTTCATTCTGTTTGAATTCATCCGGATTGGTAACGGCATCCAACTGAGATTGTGGGATAGGACGTAAATTATGATACGCCTGTATATTAGGAGCAGCATCAGGATTTAGAGCCTTAATGCGATCAACTAATTTACCAGTTCTCTTCAGATCGAACCATCTCAATTGCTCACCAGCAAACTCCCTGGCCCGTTCATCCAGAATAAAGTCGAGAGTTACCTGAGCCGGGGTAATTTGCATTTCTGCTACTTTACCTGGTTTTGCAGCTCTGGTTCTGATTACATTGATATAAGTAGCGGCAGTTGCATTGTCATTTAATTTCATTGAAGCTTCTGCGGCAATCATGTACAGCTCTGCAAAGCGAATCACAAATGCTTCTCTCTCGCTTTGTGCTTCATTATACGTTAAACGTGTTGGATCTTCATGCTTTGTTAGAGTAGGATATACAAGCATATTATTTACAGAACCATCGGCTTTGTAAATTGTATTAATGTTATAAACCACATATCCTGTAGTTTTCCCAACTTTTGAAGGCATCCCTGCATAAGTAGTTCTTGTAGCGATAACTGCTGTATCGCCAGAAATTGACCAACCACCAGCAGTTGGCTTACCATTTGCACTGGTACAGGCCATCCATACTTCCCTGAATGAAGCCTCATAACGGGCATCATCAGAACTGTACATTTGTAACAGAGCGCGGGTAGGCATATACCGGTTGAATGGCCGGCCATATTCTATGATCCTGGCCATACGTGGCAGATTGTCATATTTCATATCAAACATCATATGACCACTGTTGCTACCTCTACCATGACCTATTGTGTATACACCGCTATGATTCAAATCATTAAATGTTAGGTCATTAGCATAATTTACAGCATAAACAACCTCTTTATTGTGGTTGTTGGCCATGGTCCACAAATCTTTATAATCTGGCTGAAGCTGATAACCAAAACCTCCATCTATTACAGACTTTGCCATTGCAAGGGCCTCAGCATTCATTCCTCTTGTTAAATACATTCTGGCTAAAAACGACATGGCTGCAGGTTTCGTTACCCTTCCGTAGTCGGAAGTGGTAGGTGCCAAATTGGCTACTGCGATCTGAAGATCCTCAAAAATTTGCGTGTAAAAGGTTTCAACAGGAGTTTTATTAGCTGTTGTTACAATACCGTTTGTCTCTTCGGTAGTGAAGTGAACTCCACCCCATGTTTCAACAATATGCCAGTTATAGAAAGCCCTTAAGAAACGAAGCTCGCCTTCCAGTTGTTTTCTTTTAGCATCTGAAAGTCCTGCTTTTCCAATGAGCTTGATCCCGGCATTACACAAATTAACGCCTTGATAGAGTGCTCCCCATTGAAGTTTTATGATTCCACTGGTTCCCTGAAAGTTGATGTATTTTGACATATCAGGGCCAATGTCACCGGCAGCACTTGTCCAAATGTCAGTACCTATCTCACTGATATTATAACCTTCTTCTTTTCCGTACCACATTCTTTGGTAACCGTAGGCGGCAGAAACAAGAGATTCAAATCCCGCAGGAGTCGTATACACCGCATCGGCGGTAACACCACCAGGATTATACTCATCAAGCATTTTACTACATGAGGTCGTCATGAATAAAATGGATATAACTATACTTAATATTTTTTTCATTTTTACAAAATTTTATACGAATTAAAAACTAACATTAAGTCCAAAGACATAACTTTTGGTCATAGGTGAACTTTCGCCTCCACCCCTTTCCGGATCATATTCATCCAATCTGGAATCTTTTGTCTTTGTGAAAAGGTTTGTTCCGGTCGCGTAAATCCTAAGGCTGCTAATTCCCAGTGTGCTCAACTTAGGCAGGGTGTATCCAATCGATAAGTTTCTTATTCTTAAATAAGATCCTTCAACAAGTCCCAAAGTACTCCAGTAAAGTGTAGAAGAACCTGAAATATTTGCATTTGGACGAGGATAATCCTGTGACGGATTTTCTGGTGTCCAGTAATCAATGGCTTTTGAACTGTTGCTCAGATTTGACTGACGATCATACCTTCCTAAGAAACTTGGAGTAATCATCTGTCCCCAACGTGCAAAAAGATAGACACTCATATCGAAGCCTTTGTAGCTTACTTTGTTATCCAAACCTCCGTACCATTTAGGTCTGTTTTGGCCACCAAGTACAACCCGGTCGTTTACAGCGTCGATCATACCATCGCCATTCTGATCTTTTACCTTGATATCGCCGGGCACTTGACCAAAAGTGGCAGCTTCCGCTGCTTCATCAGTCTGCCAAATTCCTATTTTCTCATAGTTATAAAAAACACTAATTGGTTGTCCGATAAACCATCCATTTCCAATATCATCAGCACCTTCAGTAACCAAAGAAACGATCTCTTCTTTGTTAGTTGACCAGGTTAAAGAACTTGTCCACGAAAAATCTTTCTTAGTCATGTTCACCGAAGTAATAGCAACTTCAAGTCCCCTGTTTCTGGTTGATCCGATATTTTGGTTAACCTTTTCTACACCTGTTGTAGGAGGTAATCCACGTGGCAGTAACAGATCGGTAGTCTTGGTGTCATAAGCATCAATGTTCACAATGATTCTGTTTTTGAACAAACCGAGATCAAGACCGAGGTTAAAAGTTCCTGATAACTCCCATCTGGTATCCACATTTCCTACGAGAGTAGAATAAGTATAACCCTGGAAGTAAGAATCGCCAAATGACATAGGCACCGTGGTAAGCAAACTTTGAGTTCCATATGGGCTAATTCCGGAGTTACCGGCAACACCATAACTTAAGCGCAATTTAAGTTCACTCAGCTGAGAGAAATTTTTCATGAAGTTTTCATCAACAATACGCCAGGCCAAAGCTGCTGAAGGGAAAGCTGTCCATTTGTTTCCTTCAGATAATCTTGATGCACCATCGTACCTGTTTGTTAATGTAAGCAAGTACCGGCCTTTGTAGCTATAATTTAAACGAGCTGCATAAGAAAGAACGTCCCATTTTGTAAATCCACTGCTCAGCGTTTTGTTAGTAGGTGCATTCCCGAGTGCATAAAATAACTGGGATGATAATAATTGTCCATCGGCTTGTGCTAAAACATCATCTGACAAACTTTCTACAATACTGCTCAGGACTGTAACGGTAAATGAATGGTCATTTATTTCTTTATGGTAAGTAAGGATGTTATCCCAATTTATAAAGCGACTGTTCGAAGCACTATACCTTGCCTGACTACCTGTTGAAGTGGCGCGATCAATAGAATTTTGTCCTGCATAATACCCGTTCCGTGAATTACCAATATTCATCCCTAAGTTGGTGCGGAAAGTAAGTCCTTTTATGGGGGCAAGCTCAAGGTACATGTTCGCATTTACATTATTGATCCTTGCTTCATTTTTGAATACATCAGGTTGTTCATCTGCAAGCGGACTAACTGTATTTCCACCTCCCGGAGTGAGAATGAAAATGCCATCTGCGTCATAGATAGTACCGAAAGGAATAATTTTATTGGCCATATTCAGAGGGTCTCTCCGATAGCTTTCGTCTCTGGTGGTTAACTGACTTTGTATTCCTCCTTTGATCCATTTATTGAAATTCTGATCAATATTCATTCTAAGAGAATAACGTTTTGTGTCATCCATTCTTAAAATTCCACTTTCTGAAAGATAATCAAGCGAGAAGTAAACTTTAGTTTTATCACCACCACCGCTTACACCGATGTTGTAGTCTTGCTGACTTCCGTTTCTGAACAATTCCTTCTGATAATCGATCCATTCATCCTTCTGGATGGATTCCAATTCATTCGCTTGAAAAATCAGGGGATCATCTGCAATAGAATTCCATGCGCCAACAGTGCGTTTTGCTTCTCTTCTGATTTGGGCATATTCTTGTCCAGTAAAAGTAGCCGGATAGCGAGAAACCTGGGATATACCATAATAGGTATTGAAGTCAACTTTCAGTTTATCTCCGGAACCTTTTTTAGTTGTAACGAGCACAATTCCGTTCGCTCCCTGCCAACCATAAATAGCTGTTGAAGAAGCATCTTTCAGAAATTCAATTGATTCAATACTATTTGGATTTAAATCGTCGATACTGCTTGTTTGAATTCCGTCGACAATAAACAAAGGACTATTACCGGCTCCGATTGAGCGGTTACCACGTATTCTGATAGTAATACCGGATGAAGAAGAACCATCGTTCTTAGTAATATCAGCACCGGCAACTCTTCCCTGAATAGCTTCCAGTGGACTCTGAGAAGGAACCTTTTTTATTTCAGCACTTTTTACCGAAGTTACAGAACCTGTTAAATCCCTTCTTTGTACAGTGCCATAGCCAATGACCACAACTTCATCCAAGAAAGTAGCTTCTGATTCTAAAGTGACATTTATTACAGTCCTATTACCGACAACGATTTCCTGGGAAATATACCCGATGAAAGAGACGGTAATAGTACTGGATGAAGATGGTACGCTAATGGAAAAATTGCCATCAATACCGGTCACCGCCCCTATTGTTGTCCCTTTGACAACTACGTTTGCTCCAACAACAGGTTGGTTCTCAGTGTCGATCACTTTACCTGTAACAACTATCTGTGCCCAGATATTGCTACTTAGGAAAAACAGTAAAGCTATAGACAATAATAGCTTCTGTTTTAAGAAATTGTTTTTAATTCTCATAGAAGTTAGTTTTTAGGGTTAAAAAATTAATCTAAATATCTAATTGCTTTTTTTTGTTTGTTTTACTTTACTGATACAAATGTATAATAAAGTATTCGTAAATAAACACAAATTTTAATAAATATTTAACTATTATCCAAATAATAATTTGATTCGTAATTGACTTTTCTAATCATTAGATTATCAGTAATCATTATTTATATGGAATCGTATTGGCCTAAGATCTCTAGCGACATTGCAAATAAATGAGTCCTTGTCTTGAATGACTTGCAATAATAATCACTCTCATGCTTTCTGATCACTACTTGTATGTCAACGTTATTTATTAAATACCTTATCTGTTTGAAAATCAGCTGTCCGACAAATTTTATTTCTGTAATTTTACCCATGTTGGGGAATACCCCTACTTTTATTATTTTAGTCGGACACAAGTGCATGAATATTATTAATAAGTTTTAGTGCAACTTAATTATTTAAAGGTAGGGTATTTAAAGTGACTGAAATGTTTAAATCTTCCCAGAAACTAGAGTGTATCTTCCCGATGCGGGGAAATGCTTCCCAAAATGCGAGGGTTTTTCAATACCAGTGTGTCCTGATCAAATGTAATACTGGTATTTGAGATCAAGCAGACTAAAATCAGTATATTCGTTTACATTGTTTTATATTTGTTTAATTTCTTCTTTTGTACATTTACGGAAAAATTAACAAATATCCTGAATGGCAAAAGAAATGGGCTCCGGGGAAAAATAAAAACTATGATGACAAAAATATTAAGATATAATCCTCTTATTTTCACAACCATTATCTTGGTTATGAATTTACAAAACTGCCAGCCAGTTCCAACGTCGGTAAAAATTGACAGGCATGCCCTGGTTGTAAGAAACAATATATTGGTTGAGGGATTTGATTCTTTGGCATCACTTTCGGTTGGCAATGGCAATTTTGCATTTACGACCGATCTTACCGGCTTACAAACATTTTATACGGAATACGAAAATGGTGTGCCACTCGGAACCCAATCGAACTGGGGTTGGCATACATTCCCAAATGCCGAAAACTTCAGGGAGTCGGAAACATTAAAATACTGGAATGTCCGGGGGCGAAAAGTTCCATACCGTCATCAGGTTAATGATAATCCACGCACAAAAGCCGCTGGCAATTATTTCCGTGAAAATCCACAACGTTTGCACATGGGCATTATTGGTTTGATGCTCACCAAATCCAATGGTGGGAAGGCTAAAATAGAGGATATCAAAAATGCCAAACATCACCTCGATCTTTGGACCGGACAAATTACCAGTGAATTCAAATTTGAAGGGAAAAAGGTGAAGGTAGAATTGTATTGCCATCAGGACAAAGATCTGATTTCGGTAAAGATAGTTTCACCGCTTATCGGTGAAGGCAGGCTTGGAGTACAATGGAAATTTCCATACGCTGTAGCTAAAAGTATGGATTCAGGCTACGATTTCAACGCTCCGGAAAAACATCAGTCGGTATTGGAAAATATCACTGATCATGAAATACTGATCAACAGAACACTGGATAATGATTACTATCAGGTGGCTATTGAATGGCACGGCGATGCAGTGGTTGAAAAAACAACGGATCATCAGTTTTCACTTCAGGCAAAAAATGGGGACAGCCTTGAATTTAGCTGCGAATATGCTCCTGTAATTAAAGACAAAAATCTACCTGATTTCGAAGCTACCAAAGTGAATAACAGTCAGGCTTGGAAAAACTTCTGGGAAAGTGGTGGTGTTGTGGATTTTTCTGAATGTACCGACCCGAGAGCTAAAGAGTTTGAACGACGCACTGTTTTGTCGCAATACCTTACCAAAATTCAAAGTTCGGGTTCATTACCTCCCGCAGAAACGGGACTGACCTACAACAGTTGGTACGGTAAATATCACATGGAAATGCATTGGTGGCATATAGCTCATTTTGCACAATGGAGACGTCCGCAGTACATGGGAAAACAACTGGATTATTACAATGTGATGTTCGAAAATGCCCGACAAACTGCAAATGATCAGGGGTACAAAGGTGTTCGATGGCAAAAAATGCAGGGTCCTGATCAGGAAAATAGCCCGTCGTCGGTTGGTTCATACCTCGTTTGGCAGCAACCTCATATCATCTGGTTTGCCGAACAAATGTACCGGCAAAATCCTACTCAGGAAACGTTGGAGAAATACAAAGATCTGGTTTTTGCAACTGCTGATTTTATGGGAGACTTTCCAGTTTGGAATGAACAACAACAACAATATAATCTGGAACCTCCTTTGATTCCGGCACAGGAACTTTGGCCACGCGAGACCACTACAAATCCGCCTTTTGAATTGGCCTACTGGTATTGGGGACTTTCAATTGCACAGGAGTGGAAGGATCGTCTGCACCAACCAAGAGATGAAAAGTGGGAAGATGTTCGCCTGAAAATGGCTACACCTGAACAGGTTGATGGAGTTTATCTGGGCATTGCCGGAGCAACCGATTCTTATTCAAATCCGGCACTGATGAAGGATCATCCGGTTGTGCTGGGCGCCTATGGGATTTTACCTGATTGGAATAAAATTGATTCGGAAGTGATGCGTAAAACCATGCATGTGATTGCTGATCGTTGGGACTGGTCTTCAACCTGGGGCTGGGATTATCCAATGGCTGCCATGTGTGCTACCCGTCTGGAAGAACCGGAAATAGCACTTGGTTTTTTGTTGAAAGACACTCAAAAAAATACCTATCTGAAAAACGGGCACAATTTCCAAAGTAAAAGATTGACGATTTACCTGCCGGGAAACGGTGGTTTTTTATCAGCTATTGCGATGATGTGTGCAGGCTGGGAAGGCTGCAAAACCGAAAATCCGGGTTTCCCGAAAGATGGCAAGTGGAATGTAAAATGGGAAAATCTGGAGAAAAGTTTTTAACTCATATATAGAATATGAATTAACCATTATAAAGAATCAGGAAATTGTAGTGAAATATAATAATATGGAGAAATGAAGAAAAAAATACAAATTCCAGCATTACTATTAATCCTGGTTTTTGCTTTTGGTGCTTGTACATCGAAGGTTAAAGAGGACAAAAAAGGTCTTCCCGCTTTAAAAGTGTCTGAAAATCAACGTTTTCTGGTCGATGAAAATGGAAATCCTTTTTTCTGGCTGGGCGATACCGGCTGGTTACTGTTTACCAAGTTAAACCGCGAAGATGCTGATAAATATTTAACCGACCGTGCTAAAAAAGGATTCAATGTAATACAGATAATGGTTTTACATTCATTAAATGCAAAAAATGTGTATGGCGATTCAGCCTTATTCAGACAGAATGTGGCCAGTCCTATGGTAACTGAAGGCAATTCATTTGAAGACACAATTCAATACGATTATTGGGATAACATGGATTATGTGATTGACAAAGCGGTTGAAAAAAGGCTTTATGTCGGTCTGGTTCCTGTTTGGGGAACGAATGTGAAAAATGGCAGGGTGAGTAAAGCCGATGCTGTAAAATATGCTTCATGGCTAGCCAACCGATACAAAGACCGGTCGAATATCATTTGGATGAATGGTGGCGATATCAAGGGAAACGATTCTCTGGATATCTGGAACGCTATTGGCACCACAATCAAACATACTGATACAAAACATTTAATTACCTTTCATCCATTTGGAAGAAAAACCTCTTCGATTTGGTTCCATAACGAAGACTGGCTTGATTTCAACATGTTTCAATCGGGTCATCGCCGCTACGATCAGGACGACAGTGAATGGGGATTTGGTGAAGACAATTGGAAGTATGTTGACAATGATTATTCAAAAACTCCAGCGAAACCTACTATTGATGGAGAACCTTCATACGAAGGAATTCCACAGGGTTTGCATGATGTCTTGCAGCCTTTCTGGAAAGCTGAAGATGTACGAAGATATGCCTATTGGTCGGTATTTGCCGGAGGGTTTGGTTTTACTTATGGAAACAGTGCCGTGATGCAATTTTATAAACCGGGAGACAAAAGTGCTGGTTACGGAGCTAAAGAATATTGGACTGAAGCCATCAATGATCCGGGAGCCTTGCAAATGCAATATCTGAAAAAACTGATGTTGTCGCGTCCTTTTTTGGAACGGATTCCGGATCAGTCGTTGATTGCCGGAGAAAACGGTTCGAAATATGACCATTTGATGGCAACCCGTGGAAATGATTATGCCATGATCTATACCTACACCGGAAGAAACATTTTGGTACAAATGGGCAAAATTTCAGGAGAAAAAGTAAAAGCTTCATGGTACAAGCCAGCTGACGGAACAAGCACCGAAATTGGAGAATTTGAAAATAGCGGAATACAAGAATTCGATCCTCCGGGAGAACCGGCTAACGGAAACGATTGGGTTTTAGTTCTGGATTCTGCTCTGCCTGATCTCTAATGGCTGTAATAAATTTGACCAGAACACAAGGGTATTAAAAAACACTCGCATTTTGGGAAGCATTTCCCCGCATCGGGAAGATACACTCTAGTTTCTGAGAAGATTTAACCAATTCAAGCACTTTAAATACCCTAACTTTAAAAAATTATTAACTTAAACTTTTTAATAATATTTGTGGATAAAACCCGGAAGAAACAGAGAAAGAAATCAATTATGCGTAAATGGAACCCGAGCCGTATATATGGTAATGTTTACAAATTTTGTTCTCTATGGCATTTTATGAGATCCGGAATAGACTTAGGGTAGTTGGCTGTAAGCCAACAGTTTAGTTAGGTGTAGATTAAGGAATCTCTGGCGGGTTCACATCTTTATAATGTGAACTCCCAGATTTTCTTTCATTGAAACATGCTCTTAAAAAACTTTATCAGAATGGTTTACTTGAAGTGCGAAAAGAGTTCATTCATTTACCCTAATGATTTGGATAATTTTTTGAAGGTTGAAAATGGGGAAAAAACGGACTTGTTCGAATACAAGAATTCAAATACAGGAGGCAGAAAAGACAAAAATTAGTACAATCTCGACTTATTTTAAAAACCTAATGAAAACTATTAACCTTTGCATTCATCTGGTAGCATTCCTTTTTGCTTTTACCAATCCATTATTAGCACAAAAAACGAATGAAATTTCAAGAGTATGGGTAGCCGATAATGGTAACAATACTTACACAAATCCAATTCTTCATGCCGACTATTCCGACCTTGATGTGGTGTGTGTTGGCGACGATTTTTATATGACCTCTTCTTCGTTTAATTGTGTCCCAGGACTTCCGGTTTTACATTCAAAAGACTTGGTGAATTGGGAATTGATTGGTTATGCATTGAGAAAACAACCGCCTTTCGATATATTCGACAAACCGCAGCACGGTAATGGCGTTTGGGCGCCTTGTATCAGCTTTCATAACAATGAATTTTATATTTATTACCCTGACCCCGATTTTGGTATTTACATGATAAAAGCTGAAAATCCTTCAGGTACATGGTCGGAGCCAATTTTGTTAAAAGAGGGAAAGGGCTTAATTGATCCGTCACCACTTTGGGATGAAGATGGAAAAGTGTATCTAATACACGCATTCGCAGGGAGCCGGGCAGGGGTAAAAAGCATTCTGGTTGTAGCCGAAATGAATAGCGAGGGAACAGAAGTTATAAGTGAAGATGTGATGGTTTTCGACGGACATATGGAACACCCGACAGTGGAAGGTCCTAAGTTTTACAAGAGAAATGGATACTACTACATTTTTGCACCTGCCGGTGGTGTAGCTAATGGCTGGCAACTGGTTTTACGTTCGAATAATATTTACGGACCGTACGAAGAGAAAATTGTATTTGCACAGGGAAATACCGAAATAAATGGTCCACACCAGGGAGCATGGGTTACTACTGGCACTGGCGAAGACTGGTTTATTCATTTTCAGGATAAGGAAGCTTACGGACGCATTGTTCATTTGCAACCCATGATTTGGAAAAACGACTGGCCGGTCATTGGTACGGATGCTGACGGAGACGGGGTAGGAGAGCCAGTACTTTCCTATAAGAAACCGGATGTTGGGAAAAACTATCCCGTAGTTACGCCTCCGGAGTGCGATGAATTTAATAGTTATCAGATTGGATTGCAGTGGCAATGGCATGCCAATCCTCAAAATACCTGGGGATTTCCTTCAGGAAACCTGGGGTATTACCGGTTAAATTGTATTCCACGTCCGGTTGATTCGGAAGGACTCTGGAGTGTTCCGAATTTATTACTCCAGAAATTTCCGGCTGAAGAATTTACTGCAACAACCAAGCTTTTATTTAATGCCCGAACCGATAACGAAGAAATTGGTTTTTTGGTGATGGGCGAAGATTACCAGTTTATTTCATTAAAGAGAACAAACGGAAAATTGTTGGTTAGGGTAGTAAAATGTGTTGATGCCCGTACCGGGGGAAAAGAACAGGAACTTTTTGAAGAAGAATACCCGGGAAATGAAATTTATTTTGGGATAACCGTTGAAAAAGGCGCCTTTTGCACATTTAGTTTCAGTGCCGACGGAAAAGATTTAAAGAAAGCAGGTTCGACCTTTGAAGCCAAACCTGGCCGCTGGATTGGCGCCAAAGTTGGATTTTTTGCCTTGCGAGAAGGTCTTACAAATGATGCAGGAAGTGCAGATATCGACTGGTTCAGAATTGACAAACCGTAAATGAAGGAATTTTTTATAAAGGAATATTAATAATAAAATACAAATTCAAAATCAAATGAACATAAAACTTTTAGCAACTTTAATTGCTGTTTTTTCATTTTTAACAGTAAGTTGTTCACAGTCGCAAAAAACTGAATTGCACGGATCAACAGAAAAGTATAAAGGAATCGAATTTGAAATGGCAAAGATTGAGGAGCCAAAGATTCCGGATTATTCAGTAACCATTACAGACTTCGGGGCAGTTAGCGGAGGACAGTTTCTAAACACGCAGGCGTTTGCCGATGCCATTGAAGCAGTCTCAAAAAAAGGTGGTGGTAAAGTTGTAATTCCTGCCGGAATCTGGTTAACAGGCCCAATTATATTAAAAAGCAATCTTGAATTATATGCTGAGACAGGTGCTTTGATTATATTTTCCACCAACAAAGATTTATATCCTCTTATTGAAACAGGTTTTGAAGGATTGAATACATGGCGTTGTTTGTCACCTATTTTCGGGAAAAATATTGAAAATGTGGCCTTTACCGGAAATGGTGTTTGGGATGGCTCGGGTGAAGCCTGGCGCCAGGTAAAAAGGGGTAAATTAACCGAAAGTCAATGGAAAAAACTGGTTGCCTCAGGTGGCGTTCTCGATGGGGAAAAGGAAAATTGGTATCCATCCGAGCAGTTTAAATTAGCTTCTAGAAATGCCGACCAAAATGTGCGTTTGGATTTAAAAACAAAGGAAGATTTTGAAGCCATACGAGATTTTCTTCGTCCGGTAATGGTAAGTATTCAAAATAGTAAAAGAATAATGTTCGATGGTCCGGTTTTTCAGAATTCACCAGCATGGTGCCTGCATCCGCTTATGGTTGAAGATCTGATTGTTCGGAACATAACAGTTCGCAATCCATGGTTCTCGCAAAATGGCGATGGAATTGATGTGGAGTCGTGCAAAAATGCAATCGTTGAAAATTCAAATTTTGATGTGGGCGACGATGCCATTTGTATTAAATCTGGAAAAGATAAAGATGGCAGAGAACGTAATGTTCCATGCGAAAATCTGATTATCAGAAACAATATTGTTTATCATGGTCATGGCGGGGTAACCGTTGGCAGCGAAATGTCGGGCGGGGTAAAAAACATACACGTTTCCAATTGCACTTTTCTGGGAACAGATGTTGGGTTGCGTTTTAAAAGCAACCGCGGACGAGGTGGTATTGTTGAAAATATCTTTATTTCCGGTATCCGTATGACCAATATTCCTACAAATGCCATTTCATTTAACTTATATTATGGTGGGCAATCGATTTCAGAAATGATTGAAGAAGGAGAAACAAGACTTACTTCACAGGCAGAACCTGTTACAGAAGAGACTCCACAATTCAAAAATATTTCAATAAAAAATGTAATTATAAAAGGGGCACATAAGGCGGTATTCCTGCAAGGTTTGCCTGAAATGAACCTTGAAAATGTTGAAATTAGTAATTTGATTGTTGAAGCCGATAATGGATTTTCAGTTGTTGATGCAAACGGAGTTCAAATCAAAAATATTAAAATGGTAATAAAAAATATAGCTGTATTTGACATCATTAATTGCAAAAATGTGCAACTGGAAGATATTGAATTCAATTCAACTTCGTCGGCTGCCGTTTCTATTAATGGCGAATTCAGCGAAAAAATAGAATTGATTTCTTCCTCTAAAATGAATTTTACTAAAAATACGGTTATTGGCGAAAATGTTCCTGCAGGAGAAGTACAACTAAAAACAAAATGAAACGAGCCATCACAATATGCACCTTAAGAAAAGTAGCATGATTATGGTGACTATCCAATAGCCACCAGAAAAGTAGCTGCCGAAATGAAAGTACCAGTCATCGATTTGCAAAAACTTACCGAAGATTGGGTTACTGGTTTGGGCGATGAACCCTCAAAAGCAATGTACCTTTGGTTAGAACCTGACGGAAAATTTCCTGAAGGTCGAAAAGATGATACTCACCTATCTGAAAAAGGGGCAAGGGAAGTAGTCCTGCTGGCCATGGAAGAATGTAAAAAACTAAATCTGCCGTTTGTAAAAGAATTAAAATAAGAATTGTTAGTATTGTATTTGCAATTGTAAAAATGAAAGGAATCGCTGTTCAATTTTTGTTGATATTTCTGTTTTCAACGTCATCTGCACAAACCCATATTCAATATAAAATGATAGTTGCACAAGACGGTTCAGGTGCTTATACAACAATCCAGGATGCCATTGATGCCACTAAAGCATTTCCCGATAAACGGATTACCATATTCATTAAAAATGGCATTTACCATGAAAAAGTTAGAGTCCCTTCTTGGAATAGCATGTTATCGCTGATAGGAGAAGATGTTGATAAAACAATTATTACTTTCGATGACTATTTTGATAAAATTAACCGCGGACGCAACAGCACCTTTTTTACTTCAACCTTTTTGGTTGAGGCGAACGATTTTTATGCTGAAAACCTGACGATTGAAAATTCAGCAGGGAAAGTTGGACAGGCAGTGGCACTGCATGTTGGAGGCGACCGTTGCGTTTTTAAAAACTGCCGGATACTTGGTAACCAGGACACTGTTTACTTATATGGAGAAAAAAGCAATCACTATTTTAGTGGCTGCACTATTGAAGGAACAACCGATTTTATTTTTGGCTCAGCAACCGCCGTTTTCAGTAATTGTGATATTATTAGCAAAACCAATTCATTCATTACAGCAGCAAGTACCCCGCAAGGAAAGGTTTTCGGATTGGTTTTTCTCGAATGTAACTTATTGGCAAAAGAGGAAGCAAAAAAAGTTTATCTGGGCCGACCATGGCGTTTGTATGCCAAAACAGTTTTTATAAACTGCTTCATGGGTGAACATATAAGACCTGAGGGTTGGCAGAATTGGGGTAAATCAGAAGCCGAATCAAATACATATTATGCTGAATACAACAATTCCGGAGCTGGTGCTAAAACTGAAAAACGTGTTATTTGGTCACACCTGTTAACCGGAGATGAGGCCCAAAAATATACTGTCGAAAATATTTTAGGAGATTGGTTTTTAACTTTTACAAAAAAATAGTTTTTTCATCGTATTGTTATTTATTTAATTCAATAGCTGCAAGAATAAACGGGGCAATACCTTTTTGGTCGTTGTCTATCTGTTTTTCATTTACATAGTAATTGTAATCTGCCTCGCGGTAAGGATTCCCGCCCAGACCACATGCACCACAGGTGTTAGTTAACACAGGCAATCCGTCATCTCCGGTTTTGACCATGTTTTTAACCATGCTCTCAAATACTTTACCGGCAATATCGAGGTATTTTTTATCGAGATACCCCTTTTTTGCACCTTTTGCAAAAGTGTAAATAAACATAGCGGTTCCCGAAGCTTCAAGATAATTGCCTTCTATTCCACCCCTATTAAGCACCTGGTACCATAAGCCGGTTTTTTCATCCTGAACTTTCATTAATGCATCACTGAGATTGTTTAAAATTTTAATCAGGGCAGGGCGTTTCGGATGATTTTCAGGTAAGTAATCCAGTACATCAACAACTGCCATCATATACCAGCCTGTTCCGCGGCTCCAAAAATGTTTGCTTTGCCCTGTTTCAGGGTTACACCAACGCTGCTCGCGGCTTTCGTCCCAGGCATGATAAACCAGTCCGGTTTTTGCATCAAGGGTTTCTTTGTAAACTTCCTGAATCTGAAACGTCACTTCATCGAACCATTTTGGCTGATTAAAATCGTGCGCATACCTCGCCAAAAAAGGAGAAGCCATATAAAGTCCGTCGAGCCACATTTGATACTGGTATATTTTTTTATGCCAAAATCCCCCGGCATTTGTGCGGGGCTGGGCTTCCATCTGGCTTACCAGTATTTCAATTGCTTTTTTATATTTTTCATTACCGGTGCGCGCGTACAATTCGAGCATATTTAATCCGGGACGAATACGGTCGATGTTGTAATCTGAAAGATTATATCCGTTAATAGTACCATCTTCCTGCACAAAATAATCGATGTATGCTTTCATGTATGCAGAATACTTTTTATCTGTACTTCCCAATCGGTCAATTGCTGTTCCAAGAAAGGCATAATCGTATTCGTACTTAGGCATATCTCTTAAATAGTAAATCATACTGTCGGATCGGTGCATCACACCATCCGCTAACTTAATTGCCCAGGGGGAATTAGTTACTCCTTTTCTGTCATTTTTGGTTTTAGTAGAGCAACTTAAAATCAAACAGAGGATTAGGGAGATAGTTGATATTTTCATGTTTAGTTTTATAGTTTGAATGTAAAATTAGCTATTTCAGAGTTATAATTACGGGCTGAAAATCTCATTTTGCGGGTAATTTTTATCAGGAACCCATGCAAGCCCTTATGCTGATTTGGATCTTTGAGGATCAGATATTAGATTTCCTTTATTAAGGACTGTAATTTTGCCATCATCACGAAGTGTGTATGTAGCTGATGTACACTTTAGTTTTCTTTCAAAAGAATTGGGCAGTCGTGCTATCTCATACCAGGTGCCTGTATAATAGAATTAAAATATAGACCAGTAAAAGAAAAGTATTTCGTTTTGAAAAATCAATTCTTCCTGATTAATGATCTCATGATGAAAAGGAATAGCTTATAGATTGCAAATATAATCACTGTAATGAGTGAAAGTATAATAACAGTTAACAGGAACGGATAGTTCAAGATAAATAGAATAAAATGGATTGTTCCATTCATTTTTCTCTGTTTTTCGATTTCTAAACTAATATCCGGAGATTCCTGAGTGAAATCAAGACTTCTGATAGAATCCAAATATCCTTTTTGTACTGATGTCTCCAGGCAAAATATATGAATTTCATCAGTAAGTTTTGAAGCTATAAGGATGTCCCTTTCCAGTTCTTCCCAGGTTAGCGATGCAAGTTCAATCCCCTCAATTTTTACTCCGCCGCCTGTGCTGCCCAGGGCAACAGGTTGCCCATCATGGCAATTTAAAGGGATAATCCCCGGATTACCCATGGCACTTGTATAGAGCATAGGAATTTCTATGTCTGTATCAATATCAACAATCCCGAGGAGCTTTTGGAAAGAGGAAGTTTTCATTGCTCTTTCTTCGTAGATCAATGAAATAAGATAAGATTCAACTGTGTATCCATCAACTTTCATCCGGTAGACAAGCTTCTGGTAAATGTCTTTTCCTTCTCTGAGTGATTTATTATCATAGAGTCTTTTATATACTTTCCAACCAAATTTCCAGGGATGTGAAAGGGCTAATTTGGCATCATTCATATCAGGTTCAATATCTATCCCAATAGCTTTCCAGTTCAACTGATATTCTGCTGTCCATTTTTTAAAATCATCATAGCGTTTTTCAGCTTCTCCGAAACTTCCCAAAGCTGTTTTGCAATATCTTCATTATGGGAAAGAGCTGTCGATTCTGCTTTCCCTGGTTTTCCAGTCATTTCTGATCGCCCCTGAGGACCAAAATAGTCCCCGCCACGAACATCAGTCCTTGGTGCAGCGTACAAAACTGGTAATGCTCCTTTTTCTTGTGAGTGTGAAAATAAAGGGAATAATGGACTTGAAACAAACATTAGCCACTTTGGGTAATGTCTTACCAGTTCCGTAATGCTTACTCCCGGATGTGCAGCAACTGAAATTGTTTTCATTAGTGTGCTTTCAAATCGTCTTTGCAATTCATAAGCAAACATCAGGCAGGCCAGGGGAGAAGGTTGTTTTTAGGGTCTGAAAGATGCTTGTTGCTGGTTGCTTGTTGCTGGTTGTTTCTTAACCACGGAGTTACACGGAGAACACGGAGGGTTCACGGAGTCTATATTTTCCCACTCTCCCCATCACCCAATAACCCTTTCCTCCGGATTGAGCTCGTACGTAAATCCCTTTTCTGAGGAATTCATTATCAGGACTTTAAAAATAATGAGGTTGGCAAGTATCGATTCGGCTCTGTAAGCCTTAATGCGGGCAATTTTTCTGAATTTTGAAAGGGTGATTGATCCGTTCTCTTTCAGATAATCCATAAGGGAATTTTCAGCCTCTCCAAATTTTACCATCACGCCCAAGGGCTTCTCCTTTTTTCGCCAGACCTGGAGCAATACCCTGTTTGCTACAAGGTTCTGATCATGGTTTCTGAAGTATGTCAGCCACTTTCCGTTTTCATCTTTTGACTGGTATGGCCTTTTGTCTCCTCTCTTGACCTCAACCTCAAGAATGGTCTTTCCACCAGTAGTATGTTGCTTTATGGTATAAGAAATTTCAGGCCTGCAAAAGAGGTGCGCAGCAGTATCTACCATATATAACTCTTCATCCGATTTAATTCCTGCTATACTGCCATTATCCCTTACCCCTATAAGTAACCTGCCTCCATCTCTATTTGCAAATGCTGTTAATGTTCTGGCTATCTTTCTGCTATCCGAAACGCAGTACTTAAAATCAAGCTTTTGATTTTCACCCTCTGCGATTAAATTTTTCAGATAGTTATCCATGATTATGGTCTTAAAAATAAGGAATCACTCAAACACAGAGGTAGCAAATATTTTATAAATCTCCAATATTTACGGCGACAGGCGTGCCACCTTTGCTAAAGCTACGGTGGCCAAAGCAGGCGACAGGTGGTTAGAAGATTAAATTCATTATTAAAATGTTCTTCGTCTGGTTGTTTTAACCACGGAGTTACACTGAGTCAACACGGAGTAACAAGAAGTATTATACTCATCCAATCTTGCCTGCAGTAAGTCGCCTTTTTACGGCTTGCGGTCTTGCACTTCTTAAGACTTCTGATTTCATGCTTCGTTTGATTTGTCATCCGGATCCGCCAATTGGCTGAGAAGGCTGGCGGTCATGCGCCAGGTTTATTATATTAATTTTTCTTTCGCAAGTAATGCCTTTAGATGGTTATGACTATTCCAGAATTTGGCTTCTATATCATTAAAAATCTTCTTGAATTCAGGAAGATCTTTAATATTATCGATTAATGGATCAATTTTAAGAAAAACCACAGTCCAGTAATGATAATTGTTCTGCTCCGAAAACAACCTGATATTTTCCATAGCCCGATCAGTTTCACCCTTAAAGGAATAATAGCAGGCCAAACTCAGATGCTTATAAATAGATTTATCGTTATCAGCATATTCTTTATATTCACTGAAGATCCTTTCAGATTCCTCCTTGAGTCCCATTTTTAAAAATACAACCATCGCACCGGATAAACAAAAAACCTGTCAGGAATCTTTCTCATTTATCATTCCGGGGCACATGCGTCATAGTTTATACTCCTGCGTCATAATTACAACTGCATCACCAAACTTGATAAAGTTAGAAGCATTGATGATATGTTCTGCATCACGGTTTGCCGGACCTTTACATTGTCAAATAGATGTCAAATTTTAAATAAATTAATTATGAAAACTCGAATCAATCTTTTAATTAAAACAGGTATTGCAGCAATCCTGATCAGTACCAGTCTCATGTTTGTCTCTTGTAGCGACAAGCAGGGGAAAGTAAGTAGCGAGAATGGGTCATCTGTCACACAAACAAGACCTCAGCCTCCGGCTATGGGCATCCATACCGCTACTGTAACAGGGGATCTTAAGGTTATCCGGCAACTTACGAGACCTATTCAATGACACTGCATGGGTTTTTGCTTGGGTTGCTTGCATTTCTGTTTGGATTCTTAATGGTTTACAGTGGTGATGATTTCTGGCAGACAGTACTCAAATGGAGATGGCTTTATTTATCTGTAGCTATCATACTATTTGTATTTCGTTACTATGAATTCCAGCTGCAGGCGCCCAACATTCTCAAATCTATTGAATCTAACTTCTGGATATTTTCACTGTTTGGTTTTGCATACAAATACCTTAATCGTCCAAGTAGAACTTTAACCTATTTAAGCCAGGCTGCATACCCGGTCTATATTATACATATGATCTTTCTGTACCTTGCTTCCCTGCTGATAATGCCATTGAATATTCCGGCTGGAGTGAGATTTATCTCAGTTGTAATTTTTACAATTGCAGGATGTTTTGTAACTTATGAATTCTTTATCAAAAGAGTAAGTTTTTTAAGGCCATTATTTGGATTAAGGAAAAATGAGACTTAATAATCAACCAAAAATCAGGAAAATGAATAACTGCAAATTTTTTGAATTGAAAAAATCAATCCTGCTGTTTTTTGTCCTCTCATTAATATTTTTCGGTTGTGCAAAAAATATCTCATGTCAATGGACCTATTACTCTCCGGCGAATATTAATGATGGAATTCAGGTTGGCTCTTTAAAGGAGGTAAATATGGATTCAAATCTGATCGCAAAAGCTGTAGGGAGAATATGTCGTGGTAAATATAAAGAGCTACATTCCATGCTTATTTACAAAAACGACAAACTTGTACTGGAAGAGTACTTCTCGGGGCATAAATACCAGTGGGATGCACAGGGCTACAGAGGCGAACTGGTTAACTGGAACAGGGATATGTTCCATTCTACTATGTCATGTACCAAAAGTTTTACATCGGCTTGCATTGGGATTGCTGTTTATCAAGGCTTTATAGCTGATGTCCATCAATCAATATTTGACTACTTGCCTGATCATCAGTACCTGAAAACAGACAACAGAGAGTATATTACCATCGAACATCTGCTTACAATGACCTCTGGTTTAGCCTGGGATGAGTGGGGAGCTGCACATGGTACCTCAGCAAATGATATTGACAGACTATATTTTGAATGTGAAGATCCGGTAAAATGTGTTCTGGAAAGACCATGGTGGAAAGAACCGGGTCAACTATTCACCTATAATGGAGGAGGCATGGTTATTCTGGCTGAGATCCTGAGAAATGCCACCAATATGAATATTGATGAATTTTCAATGAAGTATTTGTTTCAACCACTTGGTATTGACAGCACGCAATGGACGCAATATGAAAATGGAATGTATGACGCTGCAGGATCCCTGAAGCTTACCCCAAGAGATATGTTAAAATTAGGTGTAACCTATCTAAATGACGGAGTCTGGAATGGGACAAGAATTATTTCTTCAGAATGGGTTGAAAAGAGTTCAAAATCTTATAACAATAATGTCGGAATTAAACCCCCCCTTGAGGATTCAGGGGAAAGTGGTTACGCCTATTCATGGTGGACAAGTGTACTTTCCCATGCAGGTGACGAAATACAAATTTTTAGAGCTGATGGCTGGGGCGGTCAGGCAATTATGGTTTTTCCTGAGCTTGATATGGTGGTAGTCTTTACCGGTGGAAATTATTCAGCTAAATCATCTCTTTTTGAGATAATTGAAAAATATGTTTTACCGGCAGTTCAATAAAAAAGGTATAAATTGTTAATCCGAAAAATCTAACAGGGATGAAATCACAACTACTGCAAGGAAGAATTTTGGTGTATTTCTGGGTCTGCCAATGCTTCTTAATGAGCTTGTTTTAGGAATATGGCTAATAGCTAAAGTGTTCAATGTATCTATAATGGATTCAGCCTCTGCTAAACAGATTTAAATGATATAAACTGAGTTGATAAATGAATAAACCAATGAAAGCTATACCCCAGGAATGGAGTTTTCGGGGAAGTTGAATATGCACGGGGGGAAAGTAATCTTTAAATATACTTAACTTAATTAAAAGGAGGATGATATGGAAAATGCGTTATTGGCAACTAAATTGTTGTTTTATCTCATGGGTGGTTTAGGAATATTCTTTATTGGAATTGGAGTACTATGGTTTGTGTCAGTTTATAAGGATAACCATAAGTAGTATCGGGAGCCCGGCGCCTATTACTGTGTTATGCTGTTATGTTGTTATGTTGTTATGTCGTTATATTGTACCATCATTGCGCCCAGCCTCCGCTGTCCTTTGGTCAGCTATGACTGGCAAAGCATTGTCTTCTTCCTGACGCCTGACGCCCTCTTTTTCCTTTGTGCCATTCCTTCGGGTTAGCGTTGCACGTTTATTTTTAAAATACCATAAATTTTGTAAATTTACTATCTGAACAGAGAGATTAAGAATTGAAATTTATTATGAAGAATTTAACAGGAAGTCCGAAGTCCGAAGTCAGAAAACGCTATTAATATTAGTTCTTTTACTCCTTGTCCTGCCAGGATGTAAGAAACATAGTGAAATCCCTGATTATTTGTATAATACTCCACAAAGTTATGATGACGGAATAGAAACTGCGTCATTGAACAGCGTAGGGATGGATTCACTCCCGGTTATAGAAATGATGAACTACCTGAATTCAAAGGATGGACATAAAATCCATAACATCTTAATTATTAAAGATAACAAACTGGTATTCGAAGAGTATTTTGAAGGCTATGCATTGGATATGAATGCACCCGGACGTAATGGTGCTGTAATGGAATATAATAAAGATACAGATCATTTTATGGCATCTGTATCAAAGAGTGTTACCTCAGTTATATTCGGGATAGCAGTTAAAGAGGGATATATAGATGATTTAAACAAAAAGGTCATTGATTACTTTCCTGAGTATACCGCAATCCTTACCGGCGGGAAGGCAGATATTACTATTGCCCATTTGCTCACAATGACCTGCGGACTGACATTTGATGAGAATTCCTATCCTTATGGTGATTCAAGAAATGATGTAACACGGCTATTTTCGGAAGATGATCCCATAAAGTTTATTCTTTCAAAAGAACTGACTTCCACACCCGGCACACAATTCTTTTATAACAGCGGCGCTGTAAATGTTCTTGCCGCTATCGTTGAGAAGGCGACAGGGATGAAATTTCTGGATTATGCCAATGCTAAACTATTTGATCCTTTAAGATCTGTGGGAGGGGTGTGGAGCGCTTTAAACAGTGGTCTTGTATTTGCTTCCGGTGGTCTCAGTTTTAAAGCCCGGGAACTCTCCAAGATAGGGCTGCTGTTTTTAAATGAGGGAATGTGGGAAGGCAATCAGATAATCACACCAGAGTGGATCGCTGCATCCCAGGAAGAGTATATAGTTACACATGCGATTTTTCCGGATACATCATATGGATACTATTGGTGGATCATGAATTATATTGTGAATGGGGTATCTTATAAATGTTTTTTTGCTGCAGGATGGGGAGACCAGTATATGTTTATTATCCCCGGACTCGAAATGATCGTTGTAATTAATAGTGGTAATTATGATGGCAGTGGAAGTGTATCGGCATATAACCTGATGAAAGACCACATATTAAAAGCTCTTTAGTATTTTAACCATATTGGACTGACTCACGACGCTCGACGCTCGGTATGCGGCGTGTGGCCTTGAAGTGCTTAGCTAATATTGATTTCAGCTGCCTGGCAGCGAACTATTTTTAGAACCGCTGTGGATGAGGCAAACACAACATTCCCCCCTTTTAAAAAATCCGTATGATTTACATCTCTCTTGCTTATTTCTCTAAAAAGTATAGCTTTATAACCCTGGATTTTACACATTTTGTTATGAAAGTTGCTGTTACCGGAGCCAGTGGACATATCGGAAATTGCCTTGTACGGGAACTGAAAAAACAGGGAGCCATGATAAAAGCAGCTAATTACGCAGGGGCAAAAAAATTCATTCACTTTAGCAGTATTCATGCTTTTCAGACTGAACCCTCAGATATGATACTGGACGAAAGCAGATCACTGGTTGAATCAGACAAAACTATATATGAGTTTACCAAAGCTGAAGGAGAAAGGGAGGTGATGAAAGCGGTGAAGGAAGGGCTGAATGCTGTAATTATAAATCCTACTGCTGTAATTGGTCCGTTTGATAGCAGAGGCTCTCTGCTGGGCCAGGCACTTCTTAAAATTTATCAGAATAAATTACCCTTTCTGGTATCCGGCGGATACAACTGGGTTGATGTACGTGATGTGGTGTCAGCTTCAATACAGGCAATTGAATCGGGAAACAAAGGGGAGAGATATATCCTTTCCGGGGAGTTCTGCACTCTCCAGGAGTTATCTGCCATGATTAGTAAAATATCGGGGAATAAAATTCCCGTTATTGTTCCGGTTTCCCTGGCACGTCTGGCATGTCCGTTTTTTCAGATTTACTCGTCAGTTACAAAAAAGGAGCCTTTATATACATATCAGTCTCTTGACATTCTGGTCAATTCCCCGGTAAATATTTCAAATGCAAAAGCCAGAAAAGATATGGGGTATGAACCTCGTCCACTGGAACAAACACTAATAGACACATTTAACTGGTACAGGGGAAACAATTTTATAAACTGATATGATATCGCACGAAATATTTAATATGATTTGCTGGATCTGGATCGCTGTTGCGGCTATATTATTTCCAATATTATTAAAAGCCACTCAACCCTATGGAAGACATTCGAATAAAAACTGGGGGCCAATGATTAACAACAGGCTGGGATGGTTTTTAATGGAGTTGCCTGCTTTGGTCATTTTTGGATATTTCCTGGGTTTTAAAGCAAATCTGTTCAACATGCTTATTCTGCTACCTGCCTTGCTCTGGGGATTACATTATACTCACCGTGTCCTTATTTACCCGCTGCAGATAAGGACAGTCAGAAAGAAAATACCGGTTATAATTGCACTGTTTGCTTTCATATTTAATATCATGAATGGGTTTTTGAATGGCTACTGGTTTGTACATTTTGCAATAGAATACAGATCGGGTTTATTAATTGATTTTCGCTTGACTATAGGTGTAATTTTATTTTTAACGGGCTTTGTAATTAACAAATATCATGATTCTATACTTATTAAACTCAGGTCAGTATCAGGTAATGGTTACAAAATCCCTTATAGCGGACTTTTTAAATATGTTTCCTGCCCTAATTTTCTTGGTGAAATTATTTCGTGGACAGGGTTTGCACTTGTAGCTTTTAATCTTCCTGCTCTCTCTTTTTTAATCTGGACTTTAATAAATCTTACAACACGAACTCTTGATCATCACCGATGGTACATCAAGGAATTTCCCGAATACAGCAAGGAGAGGAAAGCCATAATTCCTTATTTATTATAAATTGAGTATCGGTTATCAATAATAATCTCAAATTCATTTAGCAGGATAGTTAATAAAAATTGATTTTCTCATTTTACACATTATTTATGATAACCGATACTCAATAAACATTTTAAATCCACCAATACAATTGTAAGTCTATAACTGGCGGATTCCATACCATATTTTTTTTAGTCTATTCTTTTCACTATAACATTATATTTTGAGAAATTTATTTAATTTGGTGGTAAATACCGGACTTAACCAAAATAACAAAGACCATGAAACAAAAAATGCTGTTTTTGATCCTGATATTAGTGTGATCATTGATTTTAGCTCTTGCTTTACCGAGTGTCCTCAAGTCTGTCAAACTTAAGAAACATGGAGTTTCAACTGAGAGTACAGTCCTTACTTCAAAGAGAAGAAGCAGTTCCAAAGGCTCTACTACATATGAAGTTACGGTTTCTTTTAATACTCCTGACGGGAGTGAAGCGACTGCAAAAGCACAAAAACGCAGCAGTATATCGGAGGGAGAGAAAGTAATGATCTGGTATGACCCTGCAAAACCGCAAAAAATAGATTTTGGAGACAGTATTGGTTATAATATGAGAGGTGTTTTTATTGGCAGCTTCCTTATTCTTTTGGGTTTTTATCTTTTATTTCGCCTTATTATCAGGGATTCATCCGGTATGAAGAAGATCATATTAAATATCCTGAACGTGTAATGGTTGGGACTGAAACGAATCCTCCCTTAGCATTGGAAAACTATGAAATGGTTAAGAAGCATCCATACGTTATAGGGTATTTTGTCTGGACTGCGACAGATAACATTGGTGAGGCAGGGGTTGGGGCGCCTTTGCTAAAGGACATTACAGGTCCAGCAGTCCGAAACCAGCAGGGACCTCCGGCAACTAATGCACCCGGGCCTCCACCAGATATGCCGGAAATGGGATTCTTCAGACGGGATACCTGGCCTTTATTTAACAATTACCAGGGTGATATTGACCTTATTGGAAACAGAAAAGTACCTTCATATTATCAGCATGTTGTTTGGGGTAAAAGCAAAATTGAAATGTTCGTGCACCGTCCGATACCGGAAGGGAAAAAAGAGGTTACAAGCCCGTGGGGATTTCCCGATGAGCTTAAAAGCTGGAACTGGCCGGGACAGGAAGGTAAAAAACTCCAGATACATGTTTACACCCGCTCTCAGCAGGTTAAAATTGAGCTGAATGGTAAGATTATTGGTAATCAGAATGTGGATCAGGGAAAGTCCATTACAGCTACTTTCGAGGTCCTATTTGAGGCGGGAACACTTGTTGCACGTTGTTATGATAATGGCAGGGAGACTGCATCACAGACTCTGGAAACAACAGGTAAACCTTTGGCAATAAGGCTGGTTGCTGACAGAACAAGTATCAGAGCAGACAGGAATGATCTATCATATGTGAGGGCTGAGATAATCGATTCCAAAGGTAATATTGTACCTGATGCAGATGATATAATGGTAAACTTTGAGGTAACTGGCAATGGAAAGGTAGCAGGGGTAGGAAGTGGTAATCCCAGAGATATGTCAAGCTTTCAACTGCCAAAGAAAAAAGCATATCAGGGAATATGTCTGGCTATAATTCGTCCTGAAATAACTCCGGGAAAAATCAGCGTCAGGGCTACTGCTGAAGGATTGAAGGAAGCTTCTCTGGCTATTTCAACTAAATGAATCAGGTCATTATGCCTACTGCGTTGTTATCTCGACTACAGCAGCAGGAATGCCTTCTGACTCAGCAGTCACGATTATTGAACCTGCTTTTGTAAACGGTCTGATAATAGCAAGGCACTTCCCGTTATATGTCTTACATTCAGGTTTGCGAAAGCTTTTCATATCATCGGGTGCAGCGTTTCCTGAGGCCAGTAATTCTCCATCACCTGTGACAGTGAATTTAACATGGATGTCTGAATCAGGTACAAGGTTCCCGTCTTTGTCCCTTACTTCAACTGTAACATAAGCCAGATCATTTCGATCAGCATTTATCTTGATCCTGTCAGATATTAATCCCAGGGAAGCTGGTTTTCCTGCAGTTTTGAGTAGCTTAGTCGCAACCTCTTTCCCGTCAATCAACCCAACAGCTTTTAATTCGCCTGCAGAGTATGGTACATCAAATTTGGCAGTCAGACGGGTATTGTCAGATGTTTTCTTTTGTCCTATCACCTTACCATTTAGCTCCAGACGGACTTCCTGACAACTCGAATATAAAGAAACCTGCAAACTATTTTCTTCCTCTCCGGGCCAGGTCCATCTCTGGTATTCCTGAGGCCATCCCCAGAGAGATGTACCCTCTGTTTTACCATTGGGAAGGGGAGCATGGACAGCCATCTCCAGCTTACTCCTGTTCCATACTACATCCCTGAAAAAGGATTGAGCTTTTTTCTGCCCGATGATATCAATATCCCCGCACCATGCGTTATATCATGGCCAGGGCATAATGAATCCGGGATTTTTTTTGTCATAATATGCATGTCCAATACCCGACTCTCCAAGATAATCCATTCCGGTCCATACAAAATCACCTATTACCCATGGATATTTTTCCACCTGCTGCCAGTTTTCAAATGCTTCAATCGGGAAAGACTCCGTACCTGCCATTATTCTATCGGGGTATTTTTTATGATCGTTTTCATACTCTCTCCATACGTAATTATATCCTCCCACGTCAAGGCTGGCAAAAGCCGCTTCAGAAGCGGACCATTCCATTCCCGGATGTTCCCAGAAGAAGCAAACTGCTGCAGTTACGGGCCGGGTATTATCAAGGGACTTAACCACGTTTATCAACTGGTGGGCAATACGCTGTCCGGAGGTGTCTGCGCGTTCATAAATTTCATTTCCGATACTCCATGCAATAACGCCTGGGTGGTTGCGATCGCGAAGGATTATCGACTGACCAGAGAGATGGTTGAGAAATTGTCAGCGTCTGGTCAATCGAAAGTGTACCATCTGACCCTATCTTTACAGGTTTCTCAGTCTTATCAATTACACTGGCATCTGAATCACTGATAAAAGTAACCAGACTGGCCTCTATGTTTTCAGAGCCACTGTTTTTCAGCTGTACTGAAATATGAATCTTTGCTGAATCCTTTGAAGTTAAATCTGTAGTAACAAAAAGACCGTTTTCGGCCACTCTCAAAGGATTTGTAACTGTAAGCCAGACATGACGGTAGATACCTGATCCGCTGTACCAGCGACTGTTTCTTCCCGGGTTCTTTACCTCAACAGCAATTACATTATCCTTTCCCGGGGAAAGATAATCAGTAATATCATATGAAAATGGAGTATAACCGTAATAATGATCCCCTGCCTTTTTCCCGTTAACCCACACGCTTGAAATCATATAAACACCGTCGAAGCAAAGGGAAACCTGTTTCTTACTATAAGTCTTATCTGCTATGAAATGTTTTCTGTACCATGCAGTACCTCCTTTAACCTGACCTGTGGAACTGCCTCCTTCGCTGGTTTTGGTAAAAGGACCGATATGATCTTCATTATCGTTATCAGCAAAATTCTCAATACTCCAATCATGAGGCAGATCGATGTTTCGCCAGCCGGAGTCGTCAAAAGATGGGTTTTCTGCTCCGGCCACACTGTCGCGCAGAAATTTCCAATCGCTATCTAAAGGTAGATTGCGGTTCAATACGGATCCATCTTTTATATTATCAGATGAACAAGAAAAAAGTAATATGCTTAAAAATAAGGAGAGTTGAAGTACAAATTTCTTCATCATTTTTGGTTTTAGGAATAATTATTAAACAAAATAAGTTTTTAAGATACAATATTTTGTAAAGAGTTAAAACTTTAGAAAGGTAATTTGTCTTAAAAACATGAATAGAATTATAAATATAGGAGAGGTTTTATAAACAATTAGTCTATTCAATCAATCTTATCATATTAGATGGCATATTACGATTCAGAATTGATATTTGCGGATGACCGTTTAGAATAATACCCCTCTCCAGGAAGTTCTGCTGCAGGGTCTGAAGAACAATTTCGGGGGTATTATTATTTTTACTCAGATGGGCAAGACAAATATTGCTGAGATTGTCACTAATAATATCTGCCAGGAAAGCCGAGGTTTGATGATTCCCTAAATGTCCATGGTCTGATTGTATCCTTGCTTTTAAGAAATGAGGATATTTGCCATTCACCAGCATCTGTTCATCGTAATTTGACTCTATAACAAGCAAGTTAGCTGCCTGAATATAAGGTGCAGCCGTTTGGCATATATGTCCAAGGTCGGTGGCAATTGTTATTTTTTTACCTCCGGCACAAATGTGGAACCCTATGGTTTCAGGAGCATCATGACAAACCGGGAATGCTTCTATATCAAAACCTGCCAGATGGAATTTTTGCTGTAATGGAATTTCGCGGATACAGTCTTGAGTTATTTTCTTTTGCGAAGTGAGAATACTTTTCCAAATTTTAAAGGTAGTGAATGCAGGAAGATTGTCTTTTCTTGTAAGAACTTCCAATCCTCTGACATGATCTATATGATTGTGTGTTACCAGTACACCCATAATAGTCTGCATGGATATATCCATATCCTTCAGGAATTTACGAATCGCAGTGGCTGAAATTCCGGCATCGATCAATATACCATGAAACTCATTACCTATGTAATAACAATTTCCACTACTTCCACTGCTAAGACTGCAAAAATTCAATTTCATCAATACTTTATTCATTGGAGTCAAAGGTATATATAAGTAAAATGGAAAAGGCAAGTCGTCCGGCTTTTGCAGTCAAGGGCTGAATACATCAAGGAAACCCTGGCCAGGCTGGACAGGTATCTGGGGCCGGTGAGAAGATCTGGTAATAAAGTATTCACTGAGGGCATGATCCTCATTGGGAAACAGCCCAAAGAAAAAGCCACGCAACGCTATCTTTTGGACTATTTAGTCATGACATTAAGTAATTATATATGATAGATTTAAGCCCCCTTTAGGGGGTTTGGGGGCAAAAAATAGAGGATTACAGTTCGCTTTGCTCACTGTGTTCCTCATTGGGAAACAGCCCAAAGAAAAAGCCACGCAACGCTATCTTTTGGACTATTTAGTCATGACATTAAGTAATTATATATGATAGATTTAAGCCCCCTTTAGGGGGTTTGGGGGCAAAAAATAGAGGATTACAGCCCAAAGAAAAAGCCCTGCATCCGCCTTCGGCATCTGCGGCATTTTTTATTGTTCAATCCTTACAAAAGCAAGCTTTTGACGGATTTCCAATAAAAAACCCCGGTGCTTTCGCACCAGAGCTTTTTCTTTGTAGCGGAGGGAGCGCTAAAAATACCTTGATTGTTCTATATTCATACTTTACAGAAAATTACTTAAAATATTGAAATATCAGTATGTTATGAATATTGAGTGTAAACAAAAGTAAAGAATTGTTAATAAATAAGCGGTAAATGTTTCCAATATGTTTCCAATTGCTTATATTTGCATTGTGAAAACACCGGGAAAAAATATTAATGCTTCGGATTCCGGGATCAGTAATGACCTGGGAGGTCCCTGTGACCTTCACAAATCCGAGGCATTTATTTATTAAATCTAATTGAAATGGCGACAACAAAATTACTATTGCAGGCACCGTATAAGCCAGTCCCCAAAAAGGACAAGGCAGAACACGACCCCCAGGGACAAAATGGCTTAAACGGCACGAAAACAGGCAAAAAACTTAATCCGTATGAAACCCGCTTATATTGTTTCTTAATCATCGATCGGATACGTATTATTAAAATTAAGACCGAACATGTTATTTATCCGAACCAATGGGATTTTAGTAAACAACTGAAAAAAGATAAGCTTGCAGGAGCCCCGGAGTTTAACAAGAAACTTCTGGAACTAAAAGATGAAATTTTATTGAAGTATCAGAATATTATTAAGGATTTTCCGGATCTGCCATTCTCTAAAGTTGCTGAGTTATTGAAACAATATGGCAAAGGAAAAGAAATCCCTTTTTTGAATAATGATAAAGATTTTATTCAGGTATTGGATGAGTTCATTTTATCAATGGAGGGAGAAGTTGCACCCGGTACAATCAAAAAATTTATTACTCTAAAAAAGAGTTTGCAGGAACTCGGAAAGGTTAACAAGAAATATGAAACTTTATCATTCAGCACTATTGACCACGCCTTTAAAGATGCTTTCACTAAGTATTTAAGGAACCAGGCACCAAGAGGACGGCAGAAAACACGGCCTGAGGGCTTTCAGTATGGATTATTGAATGATACCATAGGGAAGTATATTGAATGCCTTAAAACATTTTGTAAGTGGTCTGAGGAGCGAAATTACAACCTTAATGATACCTATAAAGAATTTTCCAATTTTACAAAAGCAAACAGAAAGCGGAAAAAACAAGGCCATGATATTGTTACCCTGACATTGCAGGAACTAAAGCATTTTTACACTTTTGATTTTTCAGACAGGCCGACTTTAGACCGTGTTCGGGATCTGTTTTGTTTTGGTGCATATACCGGACAACGCTGGAGCGATATTGAACGGCTCGACAAACTGGAAATACATGACGACATTTGGAGTTTCAATGCTTATAAAACAAAAAAAGAAACTGAGATTGACCTGATAGGATATGCAGCCCCAGCGCTGGATATACTGAAAAAATACGATTATCAGTTGCCAAAGATAAGCCTTCAAAAATTTAACTTATACCTGAAGGATGCTGCAAGGATTGCCGGGATTGATACTCAGGTAAAAATACGGCGCTATGTAGGCGATAAAGAAATAGAAATATCAAAGCCAAAGCATGAATATTTGGGAAGCCATACGGCTCGAAAAACGTGTGTTTCAATTTTGCTGAATAACTACAATATGAACGTTACCCATGTACTTGAAATTACCGGACATTCAGATTTAAAAACGCTGCAAAAATACATTAACAAAGATCGGAAAGCCCGGAGGGATGCAATAAGCAAAACGAAAAGTATTACAGAAGCATTGACCATCGTAAAGGAGAAAGCAGGATGAAAACAGAAGATAAATATAAAGACTTTCGGGATTTGCCGGATAATTATGACGAACAGACATTAATCGAATTATTTATAAAAAGGAATTATGTTCGCCAAGGTTTTGATAACCGTGATGCAAATGATATAATTATTTCAAAGGATATTACGGAGGGGAAAATAGACGGAAAATTTATTTATAATCCAGACAAAAAAATTTCGTTCAGGGCTTCAACTCATAAGGAACGTATGATATACTGGAAAGAACTACTTACCGGGGGTTTGCAGTTCCCCGAAAACTTTGAAATTGAACAGGCAAATTTTGAATTATCATTTCTGAATCTTTCTGAAGTTCCAAATCGTTATTTAAGAAAGAAAGTTGAAGCATATCTGGAATTATGTAAGAAGATTATTAAAGAAAACAGGCCGGGGAAAGATGAAAAGTTTATACAAATTGAAGGATTTAATATTTCGGGATTAATTAGCGAGTTACAAAGTTGGAAATTTTTTGATGAAAGTTACTATTATGGTTATCGTAAAGATATTCATAATTGGTTTGTTGGTGTGCCTCCTAAAAAACCGATTATTATAAACGTCCATGCTAATATTTTTATTAGTGTCATTGCAGATCTCATAGACCAGGGATTTATAAAAAATTCTAAGAAATTCTATTGCTCCTATATAGAAAAATCCTTTTTATTTAAAGGAGGAAAGCGAAAATTTAAATATATTGATAAGGTCATGAGACCAAATGGTAAAAATCGTGTTTCAGCTCGCAATAAACAGATACCTAATATTCAAATACATAACACGTCCGCATAGTCCGAAACGTACCTTTGCGTACCCTATTTTACTGAAATTCAAGTAATTATATCAAATTTATTTCTGAATCTTTGTGAATACAATGCACGAAGGTATGGAACTAATTGTAACAACACCCGACGAGATCAGAGCGATTTTTAATGATTGCCTGAGAAATGCAAATCTTATTTCGAAACCGGACCCTCCAAAGAAACAGGAGCTGGAGCGACCTATTTCTCAGCCGGAAGCTATTGAATTTCTCGGTAAAAGCCGTCAAACCCTGATCGCATGGCGAAAGAAAGGAATCATAAGGGGACACAAATTGTCAGGCCGAATTTATTATTTAAAGAGTGAATTGCTGGCAGCAATAAAAAGTAACATATAGCTGTTTGTCCGCTATAAAATTTGATGTAACAAACAGTAAATGAAACAGATGAAATTAAAAAGTGAAAATATTGGAAACCGACTGGAAACAACAGGGAGGTAATCATGAGCAACTTAAACAGCAAAGGTGAATTTTTTGAGGGGAAGACATTTGACTATACAACGCATTATCGAATGCCAAAGATTCGAATTAATAAGAAGCGGCGGCGGGTTGCTTATAAAGGAATCGTGAATCAGGAGCCTGAAAAGATTGTGAAAACTGTTTTACCCTTTGATGTTTTATAGATATGAGCGAATTAGACACCATAACAGCAACAAAGATTAACACCTTGCCAGAATTAAGGAGTCTGATACCTTCATTGACAATAGATGAATATGATATACTTGAAAATAGCATCAAATCAGAAGGATGCCGGGATGCTTTAATGCTATGGGGCGAAATTCTTGTTGACGGCCACAATAGGTATGAAATATGCCAGAGGTACGGGATAGGGTTTAAAACGGCTCAAAAGTGCTTTAATAACGTCCAGGAGGCAAAAGAATGGATCATATTTAACCAGTTCGGTAGAAGGAACTTAAATAACTATCAGCGGGCAGAACTGGCCTTGAAACTTGAGGATATTTACAGTCAGAAGGCAAAAGATAGAATGTTATCCGGTAAGGAAATAGACCCTATGCAGATTTCTGCACAGGGTACAACAAGAGATGTATTATCAAAGATAGCTGGAGTTTCGCATGATACTATTGACAAGGTAAAAAAGATCGAAGCAAAAGCAACTGATGAAATTAAGCAATATTTACGAATCGGGGATCTTAGTATAAACGAGGTTCATCAACAAATTAATGGGAAGATAATCATGTCCAAATGCTTTACTGGGGACAATGAATGGTTTACGCCTGCTGAATATGTAGAGAAGTCCCGTAATGTAATGGGTAGCATAGACATTGATCCTGCAAGCAGTGATGCAGCACAACAAATTGTTAAGGCAAAACAATACTATACTGTTAATGACAATGGCCTCGATAAGAATTGGATCGGGAATATATTTTTGAACCCCCCTTATTCCTGTACAAAAATCAAAGCATTTACAGATAAAATAATCGAAGAATATAAAGCAGGCCATATAAAACAGGCCATTGTCTTAACAAACAACAACACCGATACAACTTGGTTCCATAAATTGGCTCAAATATCAACTGTCATGTGTTTTACAAAAGGCAGAATCAAATTTTATAATGGCGAAGAAATAAGTGATCCAATGTACGGCCAGGTATTTTTTTACATAGGAAATGACTCTGCAAAATTCAAAGAGTATTTTTCAGAAGTTGGACTAATAATGCAAGATGCCTCATAATGTTTTGAAATGATAAATTAAATTCTGCTACAAGTGGAAACAAAAAACGGATATAAATATACAAAACAATGGTTCGACTTTATACATGAAACAACAGAAATAGTAACGCCGATGCATACTTCATTATATACATGGATTGTGGAATTGAATAATCAATTACAATGGAAGGCAGTTTTTGGATTGCCTACAAATAGCGCAATGGAAAGCAGTTGTATCAAATCATATAAATACTATAAAAAAACATTGGATGACCTAATAAGATGGGGTTTTGTAATTTTAATTGCAAAGGCATATAATCAATACACTTGCAACCAAATTGCTTTAGTAGTGAGTACCAAAGCAGTTGCGAAGCAAGTACCAAAGCAGTTGCATCATAGTAAAACAGTAAAAACAGTAAAAACAATATATAATGTTTTTTATGATTCAGAGATTGAAAAAAACAATGATGAGAATTATAAAGACTTTGTGAAATTCCTGTTTGGTAAGGTTGATTTAGGCCGGCCATTCAATAAGCTTTTAAAAATGGATGACCAGATAGACTATGAAAAATTTCTAAAGCTTAAGGCAGTATCAGAACAAAACGGAACATTGATTTATGATAAATGCCGCGCTCTGGAAAACAGCACTAAAAAATATGTTTCATTGTATTTAACACTTAATAATTGGCTAAAAAATGTACGTTGAACATTCAAAAGGAGTTGATACCGGTCGCGGACAGATAACAGAGTATTCCACAGTAACTACTGAGGCCAGAGGACATGAATATTATATTTCTCATTTTCCTTTTGACAAGTCAATTATAGAGTACGTAAATATTCATAAATCTGTAAAGGATCATAAAGGGAAGCACTTTTGCTCTTTTATTCTTGTGGACATTGATTCAGATGATTTGTCAGAAGCAAAGTCACGCGTTTTGGATCTTATAACATACTGGCAATCGGAATACTCATTAAGTCCTGAGGACCTTTCTATTTACTTCTCCGGATCAAAAGGTTTTCACCTGGTTATTAATCTGAATACGTTTGGTTCACCTGATCCGCATGAAGAAATGGGATCACTGATAAAAATAGCAGTTAAAGAGCTCTGCGGCGACATTAAACATGATCCGGTAATTTATGAGAATCATAGGTTAATGAGGGTTGAAAATTCACTTAATGCAAAGTCAGTGCTTTATAAAATTCAACTTTCTTATTCTGAATTATTCTCTTTATCGGTTGACGAAATAAAAGAACTGGCAAAACGTCCGCGGACATTCACGCGTAAACGTCCTATTTCAGAGATCCGTTTGAATGAAAAAATCAATCGTATTGTAAGGAGTGTATTCCTAAAGTCAGATGAACCGGAAAAGAAACAAATAGATGAAGGATTCTTTTTACCGGGCCCGCGAGGCGAAAGGAATAATAAACTTTATAAGCAGGCTTTTTATCTTTTCGTAAATACGGACCTACATGAAAAGAGTATTAAAGAGATCATCTCTTGTGTAAACAATGCCGCGCCTGATCCATTACCATTATCTGAAATCAATACTTTGGTTAATTCCGCACGGTCCAATCGTAAGAACAAACAGAAAGAGCCATTAAAGATTAGTATGTTCTCAGATATGTGGCAATCCTTTAAAGACTCCATGAATGAGGAGAATAATAAGATAAAATTAGTTTTTAAAAGTCTGGATGAATTATTCAAAGGGAAACAACGTGGTAAGCTCGGAATTATCCTGGGTTACGGTGGTTCAAAGAAATCTTTATACGGTCAAAATGCCTGCTATGAAAATATTGTCAGAGGTAATCGCTGCATCTATTCAAATATGGAAATGGGGACTTCTGAGCTTGCTACAAGGTTTATTAATATAGGATTGTCAGGACGCACCGGATTAGCCTCACAGGACCTTGAAACGATATACAAAGAGGGTCGGGACATTACCGGATCATTAGAAACAATGAAAGAACTATTATCAGATAAACTAATTGTATCTGAAAATTCAAATATGACTTCAGAGAGGTATGATGAATTAATAGAAAAAATCACTAATGATATTGGTCGCGTGGATCTGCTTATCGTGGACGGAATGTCAATGATGGGAGGTACCGGAACCGAAGTTGAACGTGCTAATGAACATTCAAAAAGTCTAAAGGAACTATCTAAAAAATGGAATATTCTTGTACTTGCTATCTGTCACGTGTCAAAGGGTGATGATCTATTGACTAAGGATCTGACACGAAAAGCACGTGGATCTGAAAAGATAGTGGATAATGCAGACTGGATAATGACACTATCACAGATAAAGCAGGGCAAAGATTATATTTCAAATGTAGGTTATTATCATCTATGGGATAAACGCGGCACAGGTCTGCGAAAGGAACATCTTTGGGAATTTCAGGAAAGGACTTTGAGAATGTTTGAAAGTGATAAGGATGAATCTTATTTCGGAATTAATCAGAAGGAACAATGAATAAAGCAATTTCACTGATGCGAGTAGCAGCGCTAAAGTGGAGGAGTTTTAGCTCCTGGGTGCGACTCAACCCGCACCTTCGGAGCTTTTAAACGAATTAATAAATAAAAACATGAAACATTTTGGCATGATTGAATTTCAATTTGTAGAGGGTAGTAAGGCGCCTACAATAAGCGATCAGTTTAATAGCTGGTCAGATGATAATGAAGATGTAACAGTTTTACAAATAAATTCGCACGTTATACAGAACCATGAAGGTTTGGTGGTGGAAACAATGTTTGTATTATTTAGTTTCAAATAACGATTAAAACTGATGATATGGAAAACACAGTAATAGTAAAAGAGCTTCTCGACCAGTTATATATCTGTGAGAAGCAACTAACATCGGGTCAAATGAATTTTATCCATAGTTGCAAAAAGGAATTCACCAGGGAAAAGACTTTGAGTGAAAAACAAATTGCAGTACTGAAAGAAATACGGAAGTTTTTGCCGGATCAGGAACCTCGGTTTTCTGGATCAACAGCAGATAAAAAAACTTACGTCCACGATACGCATTTCAAAATGCCAAAGATCAGGTATAACAATAAGAGATCCCGGAGGGTGAAATACCAAGGAATTATAGGGCAGCAACCGGAGTTACCCACTGATGAAGACCAATTATCAATTAAACTTAATAGCTAAAGGCAATGATCGAAGAAAGTAAAAATATTGCACGTCGCCGGAGTCGTCGCCGGTTTGTGCTTTGCTCCGGGAGGGTTGGTTACTCTCCCCTTTCGGGGCTTTTTATTAAAGTATAGCGTATATGCAGCTACAAAATGCTGATGTAACATACAGGAATTAAAGTTGATAGGATTAAGAAATAATGAATTTGGAAACATATTGGAAATAAAAGGTAAAACCGATGAGAAAAATATCAATATCGGAAGCGGAGAATATGAGAATTCGGGATCTTCTGGAGTATTTTGAAATGCATGAAACAGAACTCCCCGATGCGCAACTGGCATTTATTTCTTCATTGAAAAAGGAATTTCGCTGGAAGGGAGGGTTGACTGAAACCCAGTCAAAACGATTATTTGGCATCCGGAAATTTCTGGCTCCTGATGAAGAATTGATAATAAGAAATTTTTAATTAATAATTTTGTATAATGAAAAAAGAAACATCTTTAGAACAAAGAACCCGACTCCTGGCAGGAATTCGCGGTCAAAGGCACAATATTATGGGTTTGGAACTGGAAGAGGAAGTGAAAGTACCGAGCTTGTTCTTTTTCACGGTTTACACACTTGTCGAGCATGATGCTTTTTCGACATTAGATGAAGACTCAGCAATAAGCAAGCTGGCGGACCTTACTTCTGATGAGATGGAAGTTTATTTCTGTAAAAGTCCCGGCAATATTGAAGGTCCTCCGCCTTCTATGAAAGGTAGAAAGAAGCTACATATTGAAACAATTAACGATCATCGGGCCTTATCTGACCTTATTTTTCAAATGACAGGGATAAGGATTATTGAGGCTGATCTAATGAAATCCCAGAACCAGGCTTTTAAAGCAATGGGCGGAGAATCCGGAGCTCATAAGAAAATTCGCATCCTGGCGGAAATAAGACTTGGTGAGCTTACAAGGAAAATGGATATTTCAATTGCCGGGCCCAGAATCGACCTTGCAAAAGTCCGTAAAAGCCAGGAAGAAAAATATAAATCCAAATAATTGACAAAATGAAAAATGAATCAAAACTCGTTTGTGTTTATGAAGATGCAAATTATCATCAAAAGGTAAAGAGAGACCTGGAAATTGCCAGGGTCGCTTGTCAAAGGCTCCTGAATGAATGGCTCCGGCTCGATCTTGGAAAAATTACGGATATGGATGAGCTTCAGATTTATCCGGAAAAGTGTTTTAAACGGGCAATAGATTTAATTCCAATGCCTGAAAGCGACCAAAAGTATAAAGTGAAAAGAGAAGCATTTTTAGCTACTCTTGACCTTCCTGATCCGACTGATTTATATTACCTGGCAAAAGAAACTATGAAAGTTCTTTATTGTAGTGTGCCTGGTTTGTTTATAACGGATGGGCAAACAGTCACTTTAGACGAAGGAATAGCCAATTTTTATATGACCATGAATGATATTGTTATTCCGGAATCTGAGTCGGTTAAAATTGCTCTCGCATCTGATTTGAAGACATGGGTAGATTTAACAAATAGCCTGAACATCCGATTAAATCAGGAACTGTTTGATAGTAGTTCACCGGTTACTAACAAATTTATGATGCAGAAATTCGGATGGGAAGGCGGAGATGGTAGAGGCTGTAATGCGACATTAACGCTTCTCCCCGAAAAGCTCCGGGCATGGCTGGCATAAAAATTGAATACTTTTGTATTTGTAAACAACAAAGATTCCCTCTATTTTCCACTATTATAGAGGAATAAAAAACGTTTCAATTATGGCACGATTTAAAAAAGGAACACTAAAAACAGGAGGCCGGGAAGCCGGAACGCCAAATAAAACTACCAGTGAGGTACAGAATGCCTTATTGAAGATATTATATGACAATCTGGATCAGCTGAAGATAGATATAAAAAGCATGAAAGACAAAGATAGGGCTTTGTTACTAATCAGTTTGGCAAAGCACTGTACCCCTCCAGCTTTGAACCCGGAGAAACTTACAGAAGAGCAATTAATTCAAATCATTGATTATTTAGAAAAAAGAGAACATGAGAACAAATCTTAAAATGAGAGTAAAAATCCTTATTGCCGGTAAAGGCAGGCCAGTACGCTTTGCATCGCAAAAGTTCGGGGTCTTGTATGGAAAGCCGGGGCAAGAGTTTTTTGAAACTGTTGATAAAAAGGTGGTTAGTAAAGATGATCAAGCAAAATATTTGCCTGAATCACTTGTTATCATTAATGTTTCCAAACAATTTCCCGATGAGTTATAAAAATTATTTAGAAAAGAGAACATCATGAAGCAGAAATTAAAAAATGAAATCCGAAATTTGTTAAATGGATCTGAATTGAAAAAAGGAATTCTAGTTGTCGCTGAAACTGACAAACCCGGATTTTACAAATTCAGAGATAAAATTATTAGTAAAAGGGAATTGGACGTTTTGAAATTAGGTTACAAAGATCTTCTGATATTTGAGAAGATTTCTAATGATTTAAAATTTGGAAGATAATGAGAACGAATCTTAAAAACAGAGTAAAAACCTTAATTTCAGGTAAAACCGAACAAAACACAATGAAAATATATTATGTAAATCCCATAACAGGAGAAAAGACGTTATACGGTCAATATCCTAATGATAAAGATCTAAATGTAACTGTTGATTCTCCTGAAACGGCTGCAACGATGATAAAATTAAGATCCCATGAATAAGACGATTTTAAAAAAACAAGTGCGGAAATTGATTAATAGCGGAGCTGAAAAGCATTTTATTAATTTTTTTGTTAAAGATGAATTTTATAAAAAAATACCATCAGATAATTTGAAGCCTGGTATGTTTATAAACCATTGCGAAAAGGAAAACGGCGAAACTCCGATATTGATATTTTTTGATATGGACCAGGAAGATAACTTTTGTGTTCAGGATACAAAAAAAAGATGCGATGAAGTTATTGCTTTCCTTTACGATCCTGATCGGTAGTTTTTGTTTGTTGGTGTCCTGGGGGGGGTGTTGTCATTTGCACCTCCTTTTTTTATCCATTTGGTTTGGATCGGGAGCTTATCCGGAAGGAAGGCTCCCTTCTTTTGATTTTCAGAATAAAATATATTTTGGAATAATGGTAAAAAGTTATAAATTGCCTTTCATTTTAAAAGTAATATATGATAAAATAGAAAACTAAAGACATATAAAAATTAGCGTTAAGCAAATTCTCGCATCAGAAAACTGAAAATTTCAATGTGTACGAGGAAAAAGCAAGACGCTCACTTAAAGGCGTGGGCTTTTGTTTATTTCGTACACGGGTATTTCAGTACCTCTGATGCGGATATTCAGAATGTCCACGCTGATTTTTTTGTGCCAGTCACAAAGAAGCGTATGAAAGATTATTACATCATTAAAAAAGAATTTCAACACGACGAATTAAATGAAATGCTAATTTCTTTAATGTATGAAGGCTGGCAGCTATGCATAGTTAATGAAATTCAGGTAAGTTACCAGGTTGTTTTCAAAAAGCGTCTATAAAAAAGGAAGTTATGAAAAAACAGTTATTTATATTTTTGGTAGTGGTACTTTCTTCATGTGCTACTGTCAGAGAATCTTCATTACCTGAAGATGAACTATTTCTGACACGTAAATATGTAGGCAATTTTATTGAATATCGACATACAGAACCTGAAAGACTTGGAGATCCACACCTTATTTGGATTAAAACTACACAAGATACCATATACAATAAAATTTCAGCTTATAGCAAGGATTGTCAGTTTAATGTTAATGATCGCTTATATATCAGGAGAATCTATTACAGCCCTGGCATTACTAATCATTATTGGATGTACCAAATAGAATCTGATAAACTTTTATATCGGTTAAGTAAATTTCAATTTGATAATAAAATATTGGTTCAGACTTGGTTTTAATACGAACAATTATGAAAACACTGTGTTCTTTTATTCGCAAATTAAAATATCCTGCCACAACTGAAGGCCGGCGAAAGTTTATTCTGGATTCACTAAAACTTAATGATATGAAAAAAAAAGTAATGAAACTCATTAATCCATCAACCGGATTAGCAGAATGCAAAGTATGTGGTGCAACAAAGTATATAAGCTTTGTTAACAAACCCTTTTCGAGTAAAAGCAGGTATCCACGTGGCTCCTGGCAGTGTGTCAACGGATGTAACCTCGATCCTGAAACAGTACCAACCATCATGCCTGATGGTAGTGTCGGAGAACGTTTAATTTGATATATAGGGAAGTGATTAGCCCTGTATGCTGTTTTCATTTGACCCCGGAACTAAAAAGCCGGGGCTTTTTTTATAAAAGAGGTGGCAAATGTTAAATTCATAAATAATTGGCATGGATATTGAATATTTGTGAAAAAGAGTAATATTTGCAAACTTTAATAAACATTTTTTATAATAAAACCGTTTGTATTTAAGAAATACTTCTTAACTTAACAAGGTCTAAGCAATAAATTATGATACTGGGTATATTAACATCAGGCGATTGGATAGCAATTTGTTCAATAGGTACAGTTGTTATTCTTGCATTTTTAGGTTTGCTCGGGAAAATAATTTTTAAATGGGGAGCTCTGGATAAAGGTATTACAAGTCTTGAGGGGGTTCTGGATAAAGGTATTACAAGTCTTGATAGAAAATTTGATAAACTCGATGAGAAATTTGATAAATTTATTCTCCAACCCCTTGCCACTAATAAAAGTCCTTTAAATCTTACCGAACCTGGTCGGAAAATATTTATTCGTTTAAAAATTCAAGAGTTCGTCAAAGATAATACTGAGGAGATTTTCTTGAAAATGAAGGAAACAAAATATGAATCTGCTTATCAGGCCCAAGAAAAGCTTTTTGAGGTAGTCGACAGTTACAAAACAGGAAGATATCAAATTAACCTTGAGAACGAGGCTTTTGAAACAGGTCAGCATATTGACATATTAATGAAAGTTATTGCCATTGGAATCAGAAATGAAATATTTGCAAAACTTGGGTTAAAGGTGGAAGATATTGATAATAGCAAACCTACAGAGACTAAGACCCCATAAAAGGGTATAACAATGATATAAAACAGGTTGAAGATGCTCTGATTAATTCAGGGCCTTTTTTATGTAAAACAGGTCAATATTTCCAATATGCTTCCAATTCAACAATAAAAAAACCCGTAAACGATTAGTTTACAGGTTTTTAGTTGTTGTTCTTTGTAGCGGAGGGAGGATTCGAACCTCCGACCTTTGGGTTATGAGCCCAACGAGCTACCACTGCTCCACCCCGCAATATCGAGGGGCAAAGGTAGTACATTGAAAACAATTAACAAAACTATTTTAGAAAAAATTAAAAAGAGTCGGAAGTCCGGAGTCAGAAGTCCGAAGTATATTCTTCCAATTCTAGCAGCGTCCGTCTTCCGACTTCCGTCTTCAATGCGAATTTGGATAATAATTACTAAGTTTGTCTGAACATTTGCTCTTTTAATGTTGTTCAAATTAATCAGATATCACCTTAAATCATACAACTATGCCAAGGGTATTTAAAGCTACAGAAATTGAGAGAGAAGAAAAAGAGGTGAAACGCGACTATCTGGACAGGCATATGCCACATGTTTTTTGTCAGGATACAGTACAAAGTGGTGAGAAATTTGAAGTTAAGGTGAAGCTTGGAGAGGATTATCCTCACCCCGATGAACATGACCATTTCATAAGCGTCATTCAACTCTGGAACAGGGAAACTCTTCTAGCTGAAGCAAGATATACTGCAGGAGTATATGGTAATTTACCTTCCCATTTTGAAATTGATTTTTATATTGTTGCTCCCGAGGTATCAATGAATCTTTCAGCTATGGCCGTTTGTACTAAACACGGACTCTGGCAGAGTGAAGATAAACAGGTTAAAGTGGTATAGCAGGGTAATATTCCTGTTTTTACTTCCGTTAGCTTAATAGATGATGCAGGATTATTATCTTTGCAGGCCTGTTATTTTATAAAGTATGGCAAAAAACGATAAGAAAAAACGCAATTGGCGCGATAAATACAGATTTGCTGTATCAAACGATACCACTTTTGAGGAGGTCTGGAGGGTAAGATTAACACAATATAATGCTTTCCTCCTGATAACATTTCTGGTTATTTTTATTATTGGTGCTACAACTTCACTTATTGCTTTAACAAATCTGAGGGAGTTTATCCCCGGATATCCTGATGTTACAATGCGACGTAATATTCTTATGAGCGCTATCCTTCTTGATTCTCTCGATCAGGAGCTTGCTAAACGTGATAGATATTTCGCTAACCTTAATGCAATAATATCTGGTAATAAGCCTGTTGAAATAACTGTTCGTCAGGATGCGTCAAAAAATTATAAAGAGATAGAATTTAATTCTTCACCTGAAGATTCTGAGCTGCGGGCAAGGGTCGAAAATGAAGAACGGTATAACCTGACTCTCGGCCCATCATCTCCGGGATCAGTTACAAGTCTTGCAGGTCTGCATTTTTTTCCTCCTGTAAAAGGAATTATTTCAGGAAGGTTTGATGTCACAACAAAACATTTTGGAACTGACATTGTTACACAGCCTAAGGCTGTTGTATCTTCTGCTCTTGATGGGACTGTTATCTTCACAGGTTGGACTATGGAGACAGGATTTGTTATTGAAGTTCAACATCCGAATAATATTGTATCTGTCTATAAACATAATGCAAGTCTTCTAAAGGAGACAGGTGATCTTGTTCGCGCCGGCGAAGCCATTTCAGTTGTTGGTGACTCAGGTGAAATGTATACTTCTGGTCCTCATCTCCATTTTGAAATTTGGTACAAAGGAAGTCCTCTTGACCCTGAAAAACATATATTCTTCTAATGGTAAGGATACCGGATATGCCAGAAAGAATTGCATTGTTAGGATCAACAGGATCAATCGGCTCACAGTCGTTGGATGTTATCTCCAGATTTCCCGGAGAGTTTATTGTTGAGGTCCTTATCGCTGGAAATAATGTTGATCTTCTGACTAAACAGGCAAAGCAGTTCCATCCTGACACAGTGGTTATTGGGAATGTTGACCATTATCATCAACTGAAAGAAAATCTTAAGGATACAAATGTCAAAGTATATGCTGGCAACAAAGCAATTGAACAGGTTGTGACCTCAACAAATGTTGATGTTGTTATAGCTTCTATAGTGGGCTATTCAGGATTGAGACCCACCATAGCGGCAATTGAAGCAGGGAAGAAAATTGCATTGGCGAATAAAGAGACTCTTGTTGTAGCAGGAGAAATTATTGGCAGGCTGGTTAAGGAATCGGGAAGTCGGATTATTCCTGTCGATTCAGAACATTCAGCAATTTTTCAGTGCCTGGTTGGTGAAGCAGGTAATCCCATAGAGAAAATTACTCTGACAGCTTCCGGTGGTCCATTCCTCAGCTGGACTGGGGAGATGTTGAAAAATATAAAGCCTGTGGATGCTCTGAAACACCCAAACTGGGATATGGGTAGTAAGATCACAATCGATTCAGCCTCACTCATGAATAAAGGCCTTGAGGTGATTGAAGCAAAATGGCTTTTCGACCTTTCACCAGAACAAATTTCTGTTATAATACATCCGCAATCGGTAATTCATTCATTTGTTCATTTTGCTGATGGATCAGTAAAAGCTCAATTGGGAGTGCCCGATATGAGAGTACCTATTCTTTATGCTCTGACCTATCCCGACCGACTGAAATCTGACCTGCCACGACTCAAATTGAATGAATATAAAACTCTTACTTTCAATGAGCCGGACATAAAAAATTTTCGTAATCTTTCACTTGCCTATGATGCTTTAAAGGAGGGAGGGAATATGCCCTGCATCTTAAATGCAGCTAATGAAATGGCTGTTGAAGCATTCCTTTCTGAGGAAATTGATTTCATGCAGATGCCTGATGTTGTAGAATATACAATGGAATCCGCCTTGTATTCAAATAAACCTGATCTTGATTTTCTTGAAGTTACTGATGGTAACGCAAGGAAGATAGCAAAAACTTATATTAATAAACTTCATAAATAAAGATGACTATACTAATAAAAATACTACAGTTTATTTTGAGCCTCTCTATTCTGGTAATAATCCATGAATTAGGACATTTTGCACTGGCCAAGCTATTTAAAACGAGGGTTGAAAAATTTTACCTGTTCTTCGATCCATGGTTTTCACTATTTAAATATAAAAAGGGTGAAACTGAATATGGTATTGGATGGCTCCCTCTTGGCGGTTATGTAAAGATTTCAGGGATGATCGATGAATCGATGGACAAGGAACAGATGAAACTACCTCCCCAGCCTTATGAGTTCAGGTCGAAGACATCATGGCAGCGACTTCTGATAATGACAGGAGGAGTGGTCTTCAATTTTATTTCCGCGATGTTGATATATGTTTTTGTGCTTTTTGCATGGGGCGAGACATACCTTCCAACAGCAAATGTTAAATATGGTATTGTAACTGACTCAGTCGGATATGAAATAGGACTCAGAAACGGTGACAAAATAATTACTATCGACAATCAGCATGTTGAGGATTTTCTTCAGATAACCGGCGATATTGTATTGAATAACCGCAAAACAATACAGGTTGAACGCGATGGGAACCTCTTAAATATTGAAATTCCAAAACAATATATCCCACAAATGATTAAGGGGAAAGGCCATATTAGCTACCGGACACCGTTCAGTCCGATGCTAATAAAAACTTTTGGAAAGGAATCTCTGGCCAAAAATGCTGGTGTACTTCCAGGTGATGAAATTACTGGTATCGACAGTCTGCAATTTAAGTATTCCGATGAGTTTCAGAGTTACTTACTTCAAAACAGATCCAGACAGATAGTGTTGAATGTATTACGTAATGGTAATATGGAGAATATTGCTGTGACTCCGAATAGTGCAGGATTGCTTGGAATAAGCTATGCCGGACGAGCGCTGGATCAGGTATTTGATCTAAAAACTATAAAATATGGGTTTTTGGAATCATTCCCCGCAGGTATTAATATGGGATTCAAGACAATTGGCGATTACCTTAAACAATTTAAACTCCTCTTTTCAAAAGATTCAAAAGCCTACGAATCATTAGGTGGTTTTATCACTATCGGCAATATATTCCCCGGGGTTTGGGATTGGCAAAAGTTCTGGATACTGACAGCATTCCTCTCTATAATTCTTGCAGTCATGAATATTCTTCCTATACCAGCTCTCGATGGTGGGCATGTTATGTTTTTACTATTTGAGGTAATAACCGATCGAAAGCCAAGTGATAAATTTCTAGAATATGCACAGATAGCAGGTATGATAATACTATTTTCACTTCTTCTTTTTGCCAACGGAAATGATATTCTGAGGCTTATTAGGAAGTAGAATTTATTTTTATCATGGCTTGTAAATATTTAAAGTATTTATACCTTTGCATAAATTCTAATACTAAAGAAGATGGGAAAGTTAGGTTTAACAGAGATAATTCTGATATTACTTGTAGTAGTTCTGCTTTTTGGTGGCCGTAAGATTCCTGAACTTATGAAAGGAATTGGTCAGGGAATGAAAGAATTTAAGAAAGCTTCAAAATTTGATACTGCAGAGGAGAATAAAGATCTGACGGGTAAGGACTAATTTTTTTATTAAGATATAAGGGGAGATCTGCATGAAGATGCAGGTCTCTTGCTTTATTCCATAAGCTCATATTTCTGATTTCTTCTGACTGGAATAAATCCGGATTCTTTTATTATCGCTTGCATCTCACTGGCATTAAACCTGTTGGTCGATCCGGCTGCGCTTACTACATTCTCCTCAATCATTATAGAACCCAGATCGTTAGCCCCGGCATGGAGCGACAACATTCCGACCTCTTTCCCTACTGTAAGTATTGAGGCTTGTATATTCCTTATGTTATTCAGTAATATACGACTTATGGCGATTATGCGGAGATAGTCGGGTCCGTTGTAGCTGCTACTGATGCCATGTTTCTGTAAAAGAACTGTTCCTTCATCCTGAAATGGCCATGGGATAAAGGTTATAAATCCATAATGGCTGTGAGGTTTCCCATCCTGGAGATCCCTCAACCGGATAAGATGTTCAATCCTTTCATCGATTGTTTCTATATGGCCATACATCATAGTGGCAGAAGTAGGCAGGTTTAATATGTGGGCTTCTCTCATCACCTCAAGCCATTCTGCCGAGGTTGCTTTTGCAGGAGATACTATTTTTCTGACACGGTCGGAGAGAATCTCTGAACCTGCACCCGGCAGACTGTCAAGACCCGCTTCTATCAGTTGTGAAAGCACATCATTGAATGATAACTGCTCTTTATTTGCCAGGAATACAATTTCAGGGGGGCCTAGTGCATGCAGCTTTATTGAAGGGTATAGCCTTTTCAGATTTTTAAAAAGATCAATATAGAATCCGATGCCTAGGTCCGGATTCATCCCTCCCTGTAAAAGAAGCTGATCACCACCTAAAGAGTATAGTTCATCAATTTTGCTTATATAGTCATTTATCGAGGTGATGTATGTATCAACAGATCCTTTTTTCCTGCAAAAATTACAAAATGAGCATTGGGAAATACAAACATTGGTAATATTAACATTTCTGTCGATCATCCAACCTACATTATTACCAGGATTATGTAAATGTCTGAGGTTATTGGCAACATACATCAGCTCCTCAAGAGGAGCGTTTTTATAAAGAGCAACTCCCTCCTTCGCATTCAATGGAATGAGTCCGAGAGCTTTCTCATATAATCGTTGTAAAACCATAGATCTTAACAAATTATTATAATTCTTGCATACATTAAAGTAGCTATCTAACTTTTGGATTATTAAGACAAAGGTAAGGCTTTGAAAATGAAACATTCAATATTTTAATTAACTTTACGTCTTCAAAAATCTCATGAATATAATATGAAGCCAGAAATTTTTAAAATATCACAAATAGCACCTGGTCAGTCAGTTATATGTATAATTGGAAGTGATCATGTTCCTGAAAGATTGGCACTCAGTAAATCAGAAAAGGAATTTGCTCAAAAACAGCTTCAGGCGAAGGGAAAATATGTTTATCTTAATTCTTATAATAAGTTCACTTATCTGATAAGGCTGAAAGAGGAGGCAAGTCATTATAAAACCAGGGAAAAACTTCGCAAAACTTCTTATAGTTTGAGGGACCAGATAAAAGCTAATAACCTTTCAGATCTGGTAATTACTTCTGAAGATGTTTATAATGGAGCTATTGAAGATTTTGTTGAAGGATTTCTTTTAAGCATCTATTCGTTCGAAAAGTACAAGACAATAAGAGAAGAGGATGCCAGGCAAAAATATCCATCAAAACTTCTTCTATATGGTGATATAGATGATTCAGCTGTTAAGTGGCTTCATGATCTTACTGATGCAGTATATTTTACGCGCGATCTGATTAATGAACCTGTTAACCATTTAAATGCTACAGCTCTGGCCAGGGAGATAAAAAAAATCGGAGATTTGGCCGGATTTAATGTTGAAGTGTTAACTAAGGGTAAAATTGAGGCGCTTAAAATGGGAGGACTTCTTGCCGTAAACAAAGGAAGTGTTGACCCTCCGGTTTTCTGTATCCTTGAGTGGCACCCCGATAACTGCCTTAATAAGAAGCCTATTATACTGGTTGGTAAAGGAGTAGTGTACGATACAGGAGGGTTAAATCTTAAAACAGGCGATTATATGGCCGGTATGAATGGAGATATGGCTGGTGCTGCTGTTGTTACAGGTGTCTTATATACAATGGCCATGGCAGGTATCCCTCTTCATATAATTGGATTGGTTCCTTCAACGGATAACCGGCCGGGCGGAAATGCATATTTACAGGGCGACATTATAACAATGCATAATAAATTGACAGTTGAAGTTGGTAATACCGATGCTGAAGGAAGACTTATTTTGGCCGATGCTATTAGTTATTCATCAAAATATTCCCCTGAACTTATAATTGATATTGCTACTCTGACTGGATCAGCAGCAATGACCTTTGGAAATCAGGCAATTGCTGTGATGACCAATGCAAATAGAAAATATATCAAACTCCTGGATGAATCTGGCAATGAGGTATATGAAAGAATTGCAGAATTACCACTCTGGGACGAATATGGTGATTTGCTGAAATCTGATATCGCTGATCTGAAAAATATTGGTGGCCGTGAAGCAGGAGCTATTACGGCCGGGAAGTTCCTTGAACGATTTGCAGAATTCCCATTAATACATTTGGATATTGCCGGAACGGAGATGTTGAAAAAGGATGATTCTTATAGGTTAAAGAATGGAGCCGGATCAGGTCTCAGGCTCCTTTCAACCTTTTTGAGAAAGGTTGCAGCCAACTATAAAGAAAAGAAATAATTATTTATGGAAAAGAAAACAATAATTGCCGGCATCTCTCATGGAGATATTAATGGTATTGGATATGAGGTTATTATTAAGGCTCTCTCGGATCCTGTTATAAATGATATTTGCATACCAGTTGTATATGGCTCTCCAAAAGTAGCAGCATATCACCGTAAAGCATTGAATGTTAATAATTTCAGCTTTAATAATATCCGAACGGCTGATGAAGCTCATGCAAAGAAGATTAATATGATCAATTGTCTTGATGATAATGTCAGGGTTGAACTTGGTAAGTCAACACCACAGGGGGGAGAGGCCGCACTTATCTCTCTTGAAAGAGCTGTTGAAGATCTGAAAGGCGGTAAAATAGATGTTCTTATTACTGCACCTATTGATAAACAAAATGTTCAATCTGAAAATTTTAATTTCAAAGGGCATACAGAGTATCTTAAATCGGAAGCAGGTGTTGATGAGGTTCTCATGTTCATGATCGGGGAGAGTATGAGAATTGGTATTGCAACGGGGCATGTACCTCTCAGGGAAGTTTCAGATCTTATAACTATTGAATCACTTTTAAGTAAAATGAGATTGATGAATCAATCTCTTATCCTTGATTTTGGAATCCGTAAACCAAAAATAGCAATACTTGGACTTAACCCACATGCGGGTGATAATTCTCTGCTGGGAACAGAAGAAGTTGAAATTATTATTCCGGCAATTCAACAGGCTCAGAAAGAAGGGATTCTGGCCTTTGGTACTTTCGCGGCTGACGGCTTTTTCGGGGCTGGATCATTTACTAAATTCGATGGGATACTCGCAATGTACCATGATCAGGGTCTCACTCCATTTAAAGCATTATCGTTCGATTCAGGAGTTAATTTCACTGCAGGATTACCTTTTGTCAGAACTTCCCCCGTTCATGGAACAGCATTTGCAATTGCAGGACGAGGAGAAGCATCTGAAAATTCATTCCGTCAGGCCATTTATCTTGCATGCGACATTTTCAGAAACAGGCAGATTTACTCAGAAATATCGCAAAATCCTTTGAAGCATCAGGATATCGAGTTTCATAGTGACAGGGTTGATGAACTGCCTCCGGATATTAATAATGTCGAACAGTAATTATGATTGATTATATTAAAGGTGACATAATACAGATCACTCCAATGTTTCTGATTATTGAAACAGCGGGTGTCGGCTATTTTATAAATATTTCACTTACCACATTTTCCAGCCTTGAAGGCAAGAAAGATTATAAAGTTCTTGTTCATGAGGTTATAAGGGAGGACAGTCACCTGCTTTTCGGATTTGCCGATAGTGTGGAACGTGATATTTTTAAGCTACTGATTTCTGTTAGTGGTGTCGGCGCAAACACTGCAAGGATGATGCTTTCTTCCCTGAGCCCGGGTGAACTTGAGAAAGCAATTGTTGTTTCAGATGTTGATATTCTTAAGAGTATAAAAGGAATTGGACTAAAAACCGCTCAGAGGATAATTGTTGACCTGAAAGATAAACTGGGGAAACAGGCTGGAAGTGATGAAATATTTGCCTTTTCAGACAATACAATCCGGGATGAGGCGTTATCTGCTTTAGTAATGCTTGGGTTTGCCAAAAGCACTGTCTTTAAAGTCCTTGATAAAATAGTCAGAGAAGAAAAAAATCTGACAGTTGAGGATTTAATTAAGAGAGCGCTTAAAAACTTGTAATTCTGAATTTAAGCCGGATTGAGATTAGGAATATCATATAAGAATATTCTGGTATTTTCATATCTTGTACTATTCGTTTCTTTCCTATTAAGGTCTACAGAAGCAAGTGGGCAGACTGCATTGGAGACTATCGGAGCCGCAGATACATCGAGAAAATCATTTCTGAAATTGCAGGATGAATCAGGAATCCCATGGGAATCAAAACAGAAATCACCACTTTTTCTCGATAATCCATCAAACATTAAATCATCAGCAAATTATGATCCTGAAAAGAATGAATATATCCTTTATCAGAAAGTTGGTGCATTAGATTATCGAACACCAGTCTATATGAGTCCGGCAGAGTTCCGGAAATATGAGTATAGCAGAGCAATGAGCGATTATTGGCAATCTCGTATCTCCGGCAATGAATCAGGTTTCAGGTCAACACTTATCCCACAGATTGAAGTTGGGGGAGCAGCTTTTGATAAAATATTTGGAAGCAACACAATAAATATTATTCCTCAGGGGTCGGCAGAACTTATTTTTGGGATAAATATTTCCAAAACTCAAAACCCGACTCTTCCGGTAAAACTCCAGACAATACCAACCTTTGATTTCAAGGAAAAAATACAAATGAATGTTACCGGTACAATCGGTGATAAAATGCAGCTGGGTATAAATTACAACACCGATGCCATGTTCGAATTTGAGAACAGGGCTAAACTGCAATACGCTGGTAAAGAAGATGAAATTCTCAAAAAAATTGAAGCGGGAGATGTAACACTTCCTCTTTCAGGGACTCTGATCACAGGAAGCTATAGCCTGTTTGGACTTAAAACAGAGATGCAATTTGGCAAGCTGACAGTGACAACAGTGCTCTCCCAGCAAAAGGGTGAATCATCAGTAATTGATGTTAAGGGTGGTGCTCAACTATCAGAATTTGAGTTGTATGCCGACGAATATGAGGCGAACAGGCATTTCTTCCTTTCGCAATATTTCAGGGATACTTATGATGATGCATTGAAAAACCTTCCGGTTGTTAGTTCAGGTATTAATATTGAACGGATTGAAGTATGGGTTACAAATAAGTCGAGCCGCTTTGAGGAAGCCAGTAATAGAAATATAGTTGCTTTTATGGACCTTGCTGAAAACGGAAGCCATATTTTTAATAATGTCCCGGCATTTCAGCAATCCCCGGGTGCCATGATATATCCCGATAATAATGCCAATAGATTATATGAGCAGCTTACTACCGCTTATGGATTAATAAGAGATGTTGATCAGGTCACAAATACGTTTGACCCATTATATCCGGATTTCCAGATTGGCAGAGATTTTGAGAAAATTGAGAACGCCAGGAAACTTAATGAAAGAGAATATTATTTCAACAGACAGTTAGGGTATATATCGTTGAACACTTCTCTGAATACTGATGAAGTACTGGCAGTTGCTTATGAATATACCTTTGGTGGTCAGGTGTTTAAGGTAGGAGAGTTTTCAACTGATGGTATCAGTGCACCACAAACACTGATACTTAAACTTCTTAAAGGTACAACCTTAAGCCCCAAATTGCCAACATGGAGTCTGATGATGAAAAACGTATATTCCCTTGGCTCCGGTAAGCTTGAAAGAAAAGACTTTGAGTTGAACGTTCTTTACCAGGATGATAAGACAGGAAACTCTATCAACTACCTCCCTGAAGGAAAGCTCGAAAATCAGATTCTCCTGCAGGTCATGAGGCTCGATAACCTGAATTCGCAGCTTGACAGAGAACCAGACGGTTATTTCGATTTTATTGAAGGTGTTACTGTTATGATTGACAGGGGGAAAATAATCTTTCCTGTTATTGAACCTTTTGGGAGCCATCTTAAAAGGATGATCGCCGATCCCGGACTGGCCAGCAAATATGTCTTTCAGGAGCTCTATGATTCAACACAGACAGTTGCCCGTCAGATGGCTGAAAAAAATAAATTCTTACTGACCGGTCAATATTCATCAGAGTCAGGATCAGAGATAAGGCTTAATGCAGCCAGTATCCCTCAGGGAGCGGTGAAGGTAACAGCAGGTGGAGTGCCTCTGACTGAAAATACTGATTATACTGTTGATTATAATATGGGTACTGTAAGAATAATCAACAGTGCCCTTATTGAATCGCAAACACCGATTCAGGTATCATTAGAGAGTAATCAGTTTTTTGGATTTCAGACAAAAACTCTTGTTGGCACGCATCTTGACTATAGGGTATCAGATAATTTTGATATTGGCGGAACAATCCTTCATCTTACTGAGAGGCCTTATACTCAGAAAGTTAATTTTGGCGAGGAGCCTATATCAAATACTATCTGGGGTTTAAATACCTCGTATAAAACCCAATCACAGTTACTTACAAATATTATTGACAAAATACCCCTTCTTGATACTAAAACTCCATCAACATTCTCTTTTTTCGGGGAGTTCGCCAATCTGATACCGGGTCATTCAAGGGCGATTTCAAGTGCAGGTAATTCGTATATCGATGACTTTGAAGCCAGTGAAATACCCCTTGATCTGAAATCGTTTAATGCATGGACCATAGCCAGTATACCACAAGGCCAGGATTTACTTTTCCCCGAAGCAAGGTTGAATAATGACCTGGCTAGTGGGTTCAACAGGGCTAAATTAGCCTGGTATGTTATTGACCCTCTTTTTTTAAGAAACGGATCTTCAACCCCCGATTATATTAAGCAACATGCTGATGAACAATCGAGCCATTTTGTAAGAGAGGTTTACGAAAATGAAATTTTCCCTTACAGAGAAAGCCCAAGTGGAATACCAACAAATATTACAGTTCTGAACCTTGCCTATTACCCCGATGAAAAAGGACCCTATAATTACGATACCAGTCCTGGAGCATATTCCGGAGGGATGAATGCAAGCGGGAATCTTAATGATCCTAAATCAAGATGGGGAGGTATAATGAGGGAGGTGCTCACCAGCGATTTTGAAACTGCTAATATACAGTATGTTAAGTTTTGGGTGATGGATCCATTTGTTGAGAATCCTGATCAAGAGGGAGGAGACCTCTATATTAACCTTGGTAATATTTCTGAAGATATATTGCGCGACTCAAGGAAAAGCTTTGAAAATGGACTCCCCGGATCATCTGTTCCAAAAAATATTGATACTACTGCATGGGGAAGAGTACCCACCATTCAAGCTGTAGTTCATGCTTTTGACAATGCTCCTGAGTCGAGGTTATATCAGGATGTCGGGCTGGATGGTCTCAGGGATTTAGATGAACAGGAATTTTTCAATGACTATCTTCAGAGATCGTTGCTTATTACAAATCCGGATGTATACCAGGAGATTTTTGATGACCCATCTAATGATAATTTTCACTACTTCAGAGGATCAGGTTATGATTTTCAGCAACTTGGGATCCTCGAAAGGTATAAAAAGTATAATGGACAGGATGGGAACTCTCCAACTTCGGAAATGTCGAATGAATCATATCCAACTTCCGGATCGACCTTACCTGATATGGAAGACATCAACCGCGATAATACATTGAGCGAAACGGAAAGCTACTATCAGTACAAGGTTAGTATTCGTCCGGGAGATATAAAAGTGGGATCGAATTACGTTGTCGATGAGATTGAATATGAAGCGACACTTGCAAATGGTACAAAATCAAAAGTAAAATGGTACCAATTCAAAATTCCTATAACTGAATATCAAAAGATTATTGGTCCGATTAAAGACTTCAAATCAATCCGTTTTATGAGGATATTTCTTCGTGATTTCGATGAACCAGTTATAATGCGTTTTGCCAAACTCGATCTTGTGAGAGCTGAATGGAGAAAATATAATATCTCATTTATGGAAGGTGGTGAAAGAGTTACAATCCCAGAGTCCACCGACGGTACATTCGAAATAAGTTCGGTCAGCATTGAGGAGAATTCAGGTAAAGAACCGGTTAATTACGTTCTCCCTCCGGGTTTCGACAGAATTACTGATCCGCAAAACCCTCAACTGAGACAATTGAACGAACAGTCAATGGTTCTTAAAGTTCTGAATCTTGAAGATGGAGATGCCAGGGCAGCTTTCAGGAATGTAAATCTCGATATACGGCAATACAGAAGGTTAAGAATGGAGGTTCATGCTGAAGCTATGATAGGCCAGCCCTTGCAAAATGATGAACTGACAGCTTTCATAAGAATCGGATCGGATTATAAAGGGAACTTTTATGAATATGAAATACCCTTGAAACTTACTCCACCTTCTCCGTCAGGCAAGTATGATAATAAATCGGAAGCACATAGAGAAATTGTTTGGCCAATCGAAAACAGCATCAATATTGATCTCTCACTTTTACAGGAAGCTAAACAGGAACGCAACCGCCAGATGCAGGAGCCCGGATCATCATTAAGTGTCTCCGATGTATTTGTGTATGCACGCGATGGTGCTCGTGTTTCTATTTCAGGTAATCCTAATCTGAGTAATGTGAGAGTTATTATGATAGGCGTTAGGAATCCTATCAGAACAAGAAATATGTTAGTTGATGACGGAAATCCTAAATATGGTGAAGTATGGATTAATGAATTACGCCTAAGCGATTTTATTGAAAACGGGGGATGGGCTGCAAATGCTCATTTACAAGCGCGCCTGGCCGACCTGGGTACTGTCGATATGGTGGGACAGACAAGTACCCCCGGATGGGGAAGCATCGAGAAAAAGGTGAATGAACGAAGCAAGGAGCAGATCATGAAATATGATATTTCATCTAGTATCGAATTAGGGAAATTTTTTCCTGAAGAACTAGGTGTGAGGTTACCTGTTTATGTTGGCTATTCAGAAACCAGGATCAAACCTCAATATAACCCGCTCGATCCGGATATCCCTTTGCAGGATGCATTAGATGGGGCGATAAATAAGAATGTTAGAGATTCTATTAAGGCAATTTCTGAGGATTTCTCGAGGCGGAAAACAATTACAGTAAGTAATGCAGGTATAACAAAACGGGGAGAGAAACCCCATATATGGGACGTGGCGAACTTAAGTGTGAACTATACATATAATGAAATTTATAGGAGTAATACCAAAACTGAAATTAATCTTGAAAAAAACTACAGAGGAGGTATTAACTATGATTACCAGGCACAACCAGCCAATATAATGCCTTTTAAGAGTTTTAGATTCTTAAGTTCCCCGGTCTTTAGGATAATAAAAGACTTTAATTTCTACGCTTTCCCAAAGAGCTTGTCATTCAGAACAGACCTGAGCCGGTTTTATAATGAAGTTAAAACAAGAAATATTAACAATCCTTATCTGAAGGTTAATCCTTCATTTAGAAAGGATTTTGAATGGAGCCGAATTTATGATTTTAAATATGATATAACACGGCAGCTGAAATTTGATTTTACAGCGACTAACCTTGCACGAATTGATGAACCTTTTGGTGGTGTTGATAAAAAAAGGTATAGTAACAGTTATGATAACTGGCGTGATTCGGTGATGATTAATTTAAGAAATTTTGGAAGGACAACCACCTATAATCACTTTATAAATGTAACATACACAGTACCAATAAATAAACTGCCTCTGCTCTCGTGGGTAAATGCTAATGCAAGATATGGAGCCGACTACACATGGCTTGCCGGCCCTGTTTTTCCTGATAGCATGAACATTAATCTGGGGAACTCGATTAAAAATCATAACGAAATGACCCTGACTGGTATGGCGAACTTGTCAACGCTCTATAATAAGTCGAAATTTCTAAAGAAAATTGAGAATAATACTCGTCCCGATGCAGCACAAAGGATGAAAGCTGAATATAAAAAAGTTACATATTCAAAGAATAATGTGAATTTCAAGGCAGAAGCTGTAAGGGCCATCTATCATAATTTAAAAACGAAGGATGTTAAAGTAAGGGTTGTTGGAAAGGATGGAACAGAGGTGAAAGGCAAAATGGATATTGTAAATGAGAATAGGGTTAATTTCACTGCGGCGGAAAAGATAGATGGGGCACAGGTGTTTGTCGAGGGGAATGTGAAGAAAAACAGGGATCCGTTTACTGTTGCAGGCGAATATTTGATCAGAGCAATGATGGGTGTAAGGTCAGTTAGTCTGACTTATACATCTTCCCAAGGACAATTTCTTCCCGGGTATATGCCTGAAACAAAATACATGGGAATGTCGGATAATAATGATCTCCTTGCACCAGGATGGCCTTTTATTCTTGGATACAGTGACAAAAGTTTTTTTGATAAAGCTGTTTCAAACGGTTGGCTTTCAACAGATACTTTACTTAATACTCCTGCATTATACAATAATAAACTCGATATTTCAGCGCGAAGCCTGATCGAACCCTTTCCTGGCTTGAGAATCGATCTTAATGCTGATAGAAGATTTCTTGAAGCTGTAAGCTCTTATTATATTGCTGATTATAATGGAAATTTCCCCGACAGCACACGAAACCGTATTGTGTCTGGAAATTTCTCAATATCAGTTATTTCATGGGGAACAGCTTTTGAAAAGATATCGAAGGATAATGACTATGTATCCCCCACATTTGAAGCTTTTAAGGATAATGCCATTATTATATCGGAAAGGAGAGCTGCAGAACGGCAAAAAATAGACCCGGGTTATGACCCGAATAGCGATCCAATAACAGGTGATCCGGTTGAAGGACCATATAAAAGTGGATATGGAAGTACATCAAGGGAGGTGTTAATACCTGCGTTTATTGCTGCTTACACAAAATCAAATCCTGAAAGGGTAGGTCTTGAAACATTCCCGTCGGCATTAAAAATGATGCCTAACTGGAGAATTAATTTTGATGGGTTATCAAAATTTGAGTTTGTTCAACGAACATTCAGATCTATAAACTTAACGCATCAGTATAGAAGCACTTATCAGATTGGATCATATACAACAAATATGACTTATGAAGTGGATGGGAGTGGCATAAACCGGATTCGGGACCTGCAGAACAATTATATACAGCAATATGAAATTAATGTTGTGACAATCAACGAGCAATTCAGTCCGCTGATAAATGTTGATATGAACTGGAAAAACAGTCTGACAACAAGGTTTGAATGGAGAAAGTCGCGAACAGTTTCTCTTAATCTGACCAGTAACCAAATAGCTGATGCACGGATTAATGAACTTATTTTCGGAGCAGGATACCGGTTTGACAATGTTCAGATAATTCTTAAAACAGGTGGCAGGCAAAGAGCACTTAAAAGCGATTTGAATGTACGGTTCGATCTTTCAATACGCGATAATAAAACTCTTGCACGTAAGTTGGTTGAAAACGTTAACCAGCCGGTTGTAGGACAAAAAGTGTTTACTATAGGCACAAGTGCTGATTATGTATTGAGCGATAGGTTCAATCTTCAGATATTTGCTGATCATAGCATGAATAATCCATTTGTTGCATCTACTTTTCCCACTTCAAATACTAACTTCGGGTTCAGCCTTAAGTTTACACTCGTTCAATAGCAATAATTGATCAGGTGAATTATTCTTTTATTGACTTATCGCAATCAGGTACAAAAACTCATTGATTTTATTCGTTTACCCCGACCCCATAGGGAGCGAATAAAATCAATGACTCTACCTTAAAATAAATGACCTATGAGTTGAATTAATCAAACCATTTTCTCTATTTTTGAATAGAATCCATTGAGATTTTTTTTGTTTTTCAAATGAAATAGATATATATGAAAAGATCAAAACCACGTTTAACCTTCTGGCAGATCTGGAACATGAGTTTTGGATTTCTTGGAATACAGTTTGGATTTGCACTTCAAAATGCAAATGTCAGCAGGATCTTTGAAACACTTGGAGCTAAAGTAGAAAATATTCCGATTTTGTGGATCGCGGCACCAGTCACAGGGCTTATAATTCAACCGATAATAGGACATATGAGTGATAACACCTGGAACAAGCTCGGACGGCGGCGTCCTTATTTTCTTTTTGGTGCTATCCTTGCATCTCTTGCGTTACTTATTATGCCAAATTCACCTGCACTATGGATAGCGGCAGGAATGCTCTGGATAATGGATGCTTCGATTAACATATCAATGGAACCATTCAGAGCTTTTGTTGGTGATATGCTGCCTTCAGAACAACGGACAGCAGGTTTTGCAACCCAGAGCTTTTTTATTGGTACAGGAGCTGTTATTGCATCATTATTGCCTTACGTGCTTACAAACTGGTTTCATGTTGAAAATACTGCTCCCGCCGGACAAATACCATTATCGGTAAAACTGTCTTTTTACATTGGGGGAGCTGTTTTTATTTCCGCAGTGCTATGGACTATTATCAGAACTAAAGAGTACTCTCCGGAGGAACTACGTGAATTTTCGACAGAAAATAAACTGATAGAGAATGATGAGGTGGATTCTGTAAAATCACTTGGCACCGCAGCATTTTTAAAGAGAGGAGTTTATTGGATCGCAGCGGGATTGGTAATAAGTCTTATAATATTCTTCTATTCGCTTGAAAAAGAATTATATATTTTGTCTGTTGGGATAGGAATTTTTGGAATGATTCAGATCATTACCGGCCTGCTAATCTCGAGTGGAAATGTAAATAACGGGTTAGTAATTGTATTGAGAGATCTCTTCGTAATGCCAAAGACCATGGGGCAACTGGCTGTCGTACAGTTTTTTTCGTGGTTTGCCCTTTTCTCTATGTGGATATATACAACCTCAGCAGTAACAAGTCACATATATGGCACAAACGATCCAACGAGTGAACTGTATAACCAGGGTGCAAACTGGGTTGGTGTTCTCTTTGCTGTTTATAATGGCTTTGCGGCATTGGTTGCATTTCTGCTCCCTGTCATTGCAAAACTGACAAACAGACGTATTACTCATTCTATATGTCTTGTTGCAGGAGGACTTGGGTTGCTATCCATTATCCTGTTCCACAGTCCGGGAATGTTAATAATATCCATGCTTGGTATTGGCCTTGCCTGGGCAAGTATTCTTGCAATGCCTTATGCAATACTTACAGGATCACTCCCTGTAAATAAGATGGGGACCTATATGGGTATTTTTAACTTTTTTATAGTCATACCTCAGATACTGGCAGCAAGCATCCTTGGCTTTCTGGTCAGAGATCTTTTTGGAGGAGAGAGCATTTACGCCCTGGTAGCAGGAGGAATTTCTTTATTCATTGCTGCTCTCCTAATTCTGTTTGTGAATGATGTGGATGAAGAAAAATCAAAAAAAATGTGATGTTGAATAGTGCATGTATTTTCGATCTTGACGGTGTAATTGTTGATACTGCCAAGTACCATTTTATGGCTTGGAAAAGACTGGCCGATCAACTTGGGATTCACTTTACAGAAAATGATAATGAACAGCTTAAGGGGGTAAGCCGGATAGATTCTCTGGAGATAATACTCGATATTGGAAACAGGAAACTGAACCAGCAACAAAAAAATGAATATGCAACACTCAAGAATAATTGGTATGTAGAATATATAAGTAAGATGACTCCGGATGAAATTCTTCCTGGGTGCCTCGAGTTTATTAACGAACTCAGAAATGCAGGTATCCCTGTTGCAATCGGATCGGCAAGTAAAAACACTCCGATGATACTTAACAAGGTTGGTATTAAGAATCTGTTTGATGCTGTGGTAGACGGTAATGTAGTAAGTAAAGCTAAGCCAGACCCGGAGGTTTTTATAAAAGCTGCAAATATGGTTGGCGTTGAACCTGTAAACTGTTTCGTTTTTGAGGATGCACTTGCTGGTGTGCAGGCTGCCATTAATGCAGGAATGATGTGTGTTGGAATAGGCTCTGCACAGGTCTTGACAAAGGCACATCTTGTCGTGTCAGGATTAAATGAGATGAGCCTGGAAAAATTAAAAACTATAGAAAGAGATATTCGGTTATGAATAGTTATTATAAAAAGGATGCATGGCTCATTATAGAAGAGGGTTTCCACCCTGAAATAAACAGGGAATCGGAAAGTATCTTTTCCTTAGGGAACGGTTACATGGGTCAGAGAGCCAACTTTGAAGAACATTATTCAGGTGATAGTATGCAAGGAAATTATATTGCAGGGGTATATTATCCTGACAAAACACGTGTGGGGTGGTGGAAAAATGGTTATCCTGAATATTTTGCTAAAGTCCTGAATGCTCCAAGTTGGATCGGTATTGATATCTCAGTGAATGAAGAGGTAATTGATCTGGCAACAACAAAGATTATATCATTCTCCAGAATCCTGAATATGAAAGAAGGTTATCTTGAAAGATCTTTCAAAGTATCCGTTTCAGGAGATAAAACAATTGAAATTAATACCAGGAGATTTCTAAGCATGGCAGAACCTGACCTGGGAATAATCCGGTATGCCGTGAAATCTATTGATTTTGAAGGCACGGTTGGCTTTAAGGGTTATATTGATGCCGATATCAGGAATGAAGACACCAATTATGGGAAAAAATTCTGGAAAGAGATTAGCAGGGAGATAACTGACGAATCGGGAGCTCTTACAGCCAGTACATTGAAAACAGATTTTCATGTAGCAACCGGAATGTGTTATGAACTGCACAGAGATAGGAAAACTTTTTCTGTAAAGTCTGATATAATAAATCGTAAAAAATATATTGCCAATGTCTTTTCTGTCAGCATAAAGGCTGGAGAGGAGTGGTCTCTCCATAAGTATGTTTCAGTACTTTCCTCTCTTAATAATCCAAAAGAACAGTTAAAGTATGATATTAATCTTCGTCTGAAAGAAGCAAAAGCAAAAGGATATGACAAATTATTCACTGATCATATAAAAGAATGGAGGAAAATTTGGGCTGCTTCGGATGTGGTTATTGAAGGTGATCTGGCAGCTCAACAGGCTATACGTTTTAATATTTTTCACCTTAACCAGACTTATACCGGGAAGGATGAACGTCTTAATATTGGTCCAAAAGGTTTTACAGGTGAGAAATACGGTGGTAGCACATATTGGGACACAGAAGCATTTTGCCTGCCATTTTTCTTAAAAACAGCAGATCAGAATGTTGGAAGAAATCTATTGTTATACCGGTACAAACATCTTGAAAAAAGTATTGCCAACGCTGCAAAACTTGGTTTTAAAAACGGCGCAGCACTTTATCCGATGGTGACAATGAACGGAGAAGAATGTCATAATGAATGGGAAATTACATTTGAAGAAATACACCGTAATGGTGCAGTAGCCTATGCTATATTCAATTATATAAGGCATACCGGTGACGAAAAATATATGGCAGAATACGGATTAGAGGTGTTAATTGGTATTTCGCGATTCTGGAGCCAGAGAGCAACTTTTTCTGAAAGCCTTCAAAAGCATGTGATATTGGGAGTGACCGGACCAAACGAATATGAAAACAATGTAAATAATAACTGGTATACCAATTCATTAGCTGAATGGACTTTAACTTATACTCTATCAAACATAGAGATTCTTGAGAAGGTAAATCCGGATAAACTTGAAGAAGTCTTCCGTAAAACAGGATTCAACTCTCCGGGAGAAACAGAGAGGTGGAGAGATCTGGTTAGCAATATGCACTTTTCAATAGATAACAAACGTAAAGTCTTTCTTCAGCAGGATGGATTCCTTGATAAGGAGTTAGTTCCGGCAAATAGTATCCCCTCTGCTGAAAGACCCATTAATCAGAATTGGTCGTGGGACAGGATATTAAGATCATGCTTTTTAAAACAGGCAGATGTGGTGCAGGGTTTATACCTCTTTGAAGATAAATTTGACACTGAGACTATTAAACGTAATTTTGATTTTTACGAACCAATGACTCTGCATGAATCATCATTGTCGGCATGTATTCATTCAATAGTAGCTTCAAGGATAGGAAATATCGGGAAAGCTTATGAGCTTTATCTTCGTACTGCCAGGCTGGATCTTGATGATTATAATAATGAAGTCTCTGACGGTTTGCATATTACAAGTATGGCAGGAACATGGCTAGCAATAGTAGAGGGATTCGGTGGGATGAGGATTCTGGATGGGAAGATACAATTGAATCCACTTATTCCGGTGAATTGGAAATCATATTCATTTCATGCCCGTTTCCGTGGAGCACTTTTCGAGGTCAAGGTAACAAAGGATTATGTTAATGTCAATAATATTTCAGATAAACCAATTCAACTGGTTATTTACGCCAATGATTACCAGATTAAAGGATCAGGAAAAATTGTCCTTAAATCGAAAGCAAGTTAATTTGCTTAAACAAATGTGATTCAGAAGAACAATAAATTAAAAGTAGAACTAAATTATTCAGATTATGGAAAGATTTCCCGTTGGTTTGCTGGTATTGTTACTGGCAATAGTATTAACAATAGCAGGATGTTCGATTTTTAAAGGTAAAAAAGAAGTTAAACCTTTCGTTTCAGAAGTAGTACATCCCGAATGGTCAAAAAACTCTGTCATTTACGAAGTTAATATACGGCAGTTTACACCAGAAGGTACATTCGATGCATTTGCAGGACATCTGCCTCGCTTGAAGGAACTTGGCGTTGATGTATTATGGCTTATGCCTATAAATCCTATTGGGATTAAAAACCGTAAGGAACCACTTGGTAGCTATTATTCCGTCAGGGATTATAAAGATGTTAATCCGGAATTTGGAAATATTGATGATTTCAAAGATTTGGTTTCAAAGGCTCATGAGCTCGGTTTTCATCTGATTATCGATTGGGTTCCCAATCATTCATCCTGGGATAACAATCTCACAGTTGAACATCCTGAGTGGTATGTGAAAGATTCAAAAGGGAGCTTCATTCCTCCTATCGAGTTCGACTGGACGGACGTTATTCAGTTTGACTGGTTAAATATGGCATTGCAGGATTATATGATTGAGGCATTGAAATTCTGGGTTAACATTGGTGTTGATGGCTTCAGGGTTGATCATCCGCATCAAACGCCCTATGAATTCTGGGAAAGAGCCAGGGTCGAATTAAACAAGATCAAACCGGTTTTTATGATTGCAGAAAATGAGGAACAGACTGATTTCATGAAAAATGGCTTCGACATGAGTTACGCCTGGGAATTGCATCATCTCATAAACAGGATAGCACAGGGGAAAGACAGCGTAAAAAGTCTTAATAGATACTATACAAAAGAGTGGTCTCTGTTTCCTCTGAATGTTTACAGGATGGTATTTCTGGATAATCATGATGAGAACTCATGGAACGGAACCATCAACTCCAGGATGGGTGCGGCTCAGGTTGCTTTTGCTGTATTTACTTTTACAACGCAGGGAGTTCCATTGTTGTATAACGGACAGGAAGTGTGCCTCGATAAAAGCCTGAAATTTTTTGAAAGAGATACTATAAAATGGGATACCTGCCGGTTGACAGGTTTTTATAAAGATCTTATTGACCTGAAAAAATCAAATATTGCTCTCTGGAATGGAGAATCAGGAGGGAAGATGGAAATGATTAAAACAAATAAGGATAGTAAAGTATTCTGTTTTTACAGGGAAAAAGAAGAAAACAGGGTGATTGTCTTTCTAAACCTGAGTAAAAAGAATCTTGCTGTAAAACCTGAAATGACAAACCTTGAAGGAGAATATAAAGATTATTTTAGCAGCCAGGAAACAGTTTTCCCTTTAACGGATTCGCTGAGGCTTGAACCATGGGGGTACAAGGTTTTTGTTAAATGAGCCTCACGACCAATGATGGATTACAAACGTGAATTATGAGACCATCTTATCCTGATAAGATACCGAATGACTGGAAGATAGCATGGTTTCAATATTATAGCAAAGAGTCGTGACCTATTTTCCCAGGCAATAGTCATTAAGACTGAGATGGTAGTCAAGGAATCTTCAGACATCTTCAAAAAAAGATATATATCACTATGGATAAACAAAAAATTATTTATTTTTAGCTGGCGTTAACGAAGGCTAAATTGATTTATTATAATGATCTAAAACCATCTAAATTATGAATGTTCCTGAAAATTTATTATACACCAAAGACCATGAGTGGCTTCGGGTAGAAGGAGAAATGGGTTATGTCGGAGTAACTGATTTTGCACAGGGTGAATTAGGTGATATCGTTTTCATTGAAATTGAAACAGTGGGTGAGACTCTTGAGATAGAGGAAATCTTTGGCACCATTGAGGCAGTAAAAACTGTTTCAGATATGTTTATGCCTGTAAGTGGAGAGATTCTTGAGGTGAATCCTGCAATTGAAGATTCGCCTGATCTTGTTAATAAGGATCCTTATGGCAAAGGTTGGATGGTTAAGATAAAGATCAATGATCCCTCAGAGGTTAATGACCTCCTTTCAGCAGAGAAGTATAAAGCTCTGTTATAGCGTCTTTTTGACCTCTGTTTCCGTGTAGCCTTCAACTACATCGCCAACTTTTATGTCGTTAAAATTATGGATGTTAAGGCCACATTCATAACCTCCAACGACCTCTTTAACATCATCCTTAAAACGTTTAAGTGATCCAAGCTCTCCGGAGTAAATTACTATTCCATCGCGTATTATCCTGACCCTGGTGTTCCTTGTAATTTTACCTTCTTTAACATAACAACCGGCTATTGTTCCAACTTTAGTAACCTTGAACACTTCACGTATTTCAAGTGTTGCTACAATTTCCTCTTTAACTTCCGGCATAAGCATTCCTTCCATTGCTGACCTAATCTCCTCTATCGCATTATAGATGATGGAATAAAGTCGAACGTCAATCTCTTCTTTTTCAGCAAGTTTGCGTGCGCTTAATGAGGGTCGGACCTGGAATCCAACTATAATAGCATTTGATGCTGCTGCAAGCAGAATATCCGATTCGGAAATCTGTCCAACAGCTTGATGAATGACGTTAAGCTGTATTTCCTGGGTTGAAAGTTTAATAAGCGAGTCGCTCAAAGCTTCTACTGAACCGTCAACATCTCCTTTAACAATAATGTTAAGCTCCTGGAAGTTGCCAATTGCAATTCGACGGCCTATCTCATCAAGGGTGATATGTTTCTGAGTACGGAGACCCTGTTCTCTCTGTAGTTGGGATCTCTTGGTAGCAATATCTTTTGCATCATGGTCGCTCGCCATTACATTAAAATTATCTCCGGCTTGTGGAGCCCCGTTTAATCCCAATATGAGTGTGGGAGTAGCCGGGCCAACTTTTTCTACTTTATGGCCTCTTTCATTGTACATGGCTTTTATATGTCCAAAGCAGCTGCCAGCAAGCATAATATCTCCAATTTCTAGTGTTCCGGCTTTGACTAGTACTGTTGCAGTAAACCCTTTTCCTTTATCGAGAGATGATTCAATAACTGTTCCGGTAGCTGCTTTGTTAGGATTTGCTTTTAATTCGAGCATTTCAGCTTCAAGAAGGACCTTTTCAAGGAGAACATCAATATTGAGTCCGTTCTTTGCCGATATTTCCTGTGATTGATACTTGCCTCCCCAATCTTCAACCAGATAATTCATATTTGCCAGAGCCTCTTTGATTTTCTCAGGATTGGCACTTTGTTTATCTATTTTGTTAATTGCAAATATCATTGGGACACCTGCTGCGGAGGCATGATTGATAGCTTCAATTGTTTGAGGCATAATGCCGTCGTCGGCTGCAACAACAATGATAGCAATATCTGTTATCTGTGCCCCACGGGCACGCATTGCTGTAAAGGCCTCATGCCCAGGCGTATCCAGAAATGTAATCTGACGTCCGTCAGAAAGGATAACTCCATATGCACCTATATGCTGGGTTATACCACCTGCTTCCCCGGCAATAACGTTGGCGCTCCTTATATAGTCAAGTAACTTTGTCTTCCCATGGTCAACATGTCCCATTACAGTAACAATGGGAGGTCGTGGCATTAAATCCTTCTCGTCATCTTCCTCTTCCCTTACTGCTTCCAGTAATTCAGCACTGACAAATTCCACTTTAAAACCAAATTCATCAGCAAGAAGTGACATTGTTTCAGCATCAAGACGCTGGTTTATAGAGACAAAAAGCCCAAGATTCATACATGTAGAAATGATATCAGTAACAGGTGTATTCATCATCGATGAAAGTTCATTAACTGACACAAATTCTGTTACCTTAAGGATATTCTTATCCTGTTCTATCTTATCTACTGACTCTTTATGTTTCTGGCTAATAGCCTCTCTTTTGTCCCTTCTATACCTCGAGCCTTTTGATTTACCTTTGGTAGTGAGCCGGGCAAGAGTCTCTTTAATCTGCTTCTGAACTTCTTCTTCATTCACCTCAGCTCTTATGGGTTTTTTCTTAATAACCTTTTTGGTGCCGGGCTTATCTTTCTTATCAGTAGGGATAGGTTTAACGACAGATGTTCCCTCATTTTCTTTTAATATTCTTTTTCTTCTCTTCTTCCTCCTGAAGTCAGAATCGCTGCTAACTCTTACTGGCTGGAATGAATTTGATTTCTTTTTTTCCTCAACAGGCAAATCTATTTTTCCTACAACTCTGGGGCCTGCCAGTTTTTTAAAATCTGTCTTATAGAGTGCTACAACATCTTCTTCTGGATCAGGAATGAGAATGTCATCAATTATTTCATCATCAGAGAGATCTTCATTCAAAGGATCGGGTAAAATTTCTTCAATTATATCCGGTTTTTTCTTATTGTCTGCCTTCGTCTCTTTCTTTTCAGGAGTATCTTTTTCTTTACTTTTCTCTGCCTCAGGCTCTTTCTCTTCAGATATATTTTCAGGTTTATTTTTCTTTACCTCTTTTATTACCGGTTTAGGCTTTTTCTTAATTGTATCGAGGTCAACCTTTCCAACAATATGAAGATCAATATTTGTTTTTATATTTTTTTCTTCAGTAGCAGGAGTGGCAGCAGGCTCTTTCTTCTCAGGTGGTTGTATTTCCTTTTCATCTTTTTCAGCTTCAACCGGGATTACAGAAGTCTTATTAGTGGGCTCCTCTTTTGGTGTAACAATTTTTTCGAGAGTTGGTTTTAATGTCTTTTCGAGGTCGATTTTACCAACAAGTTTAATATCAGGTTTTTTAATTTCAGTTTTTATATCAACAGTCGTTTTAACGCCTGAGGAATCTTTAACGAGAACATCTGCATCGCCTTCAGAATCTTCAATTTCAGTCTTTTCTGAGAAATCATCGATTGTAACAGTTTCCTTATTTCTGTGAAGATCTTTAAGAATGAGTTTTTCAGATTCCTTTTTTACGCTGATATCAATACTGTATTCTTTTACAAGCAAAATATAAGCTTCATGCGGAAGTTTAGTATTTGGGCTTGGATCAAGATCGAACCCTTTTTTATGCAGAAATTCCACAATAGTGGATATTCCCACATTGAATTCGCGGGCTGCTTTGCTTAATCTTGTAACCTTAATATCCTCTGTCATAAATATGGCTTGCCTTTATTAAAACCTCAAAAAAACAACTTGATTTTGAATGGTTAATATTTATATCTTATTCAAATTCGGCCTTTAGTATGTTAACAACCTCTTTGACGGTTTCCTCTTCAAGATCAGTTCTTTTAACAAGATCACTTATAGATAGATTCAGAACGCTTCTTGCAGTATCACAACCAATAGCTTTGAACTCTTCAATTATCCAATCTTCGATTTCATCTCCAAATTCCTCAAGATCAACATCTTCTTCATCTGCCCCGCCTGGTTCTCTGTAAACATCAATCTCATAGCCTGTAAGCTGGCTGGCAAGTTTAATATTAAGGCCGCCTTTACCAATAGCAAGAGATACTTCATTTGGTTTCAGATATATTTCTGCCCTCATTGTCTCTTCAACAAGTTTGATTGAAGTAATTTTCGCCGGACTGAGTGCTCTTTGGATGAAAAGCTGATTATTGGAGGTATAGTTTATTACATCAATATTCTCATTACGTAATTCTCTTACAATACCATGAATTCTGGATCCTTTCATTCCGACACATGCTCCCACCGGATCAATTCTCTCATCATATGACTCAACAGCTACTTTGGCACGTTCTCCGGGAACCCTTACTATATTCTTAATGGTAATAAGACCATCAAAAATTTCAGGAACTTCCAGTTCAAATAACCTTTCAAGGAATACAGGTGATGTACGACTGAGAATAATGAATGGTGTATTATTTCTCATTTCAACTTTGATCACCACTGCACGTATTGAATCGCCTTTTCGGAAATGATCAGAAGGGATCTGTTCGCTCTTGGGCAAAATGAGTTCATTCCCATCATCATCCAGGACAAGAATCTCTCTCTTCCATACCTGATAAACTTCTCCGGTAACTATTTCTCCGATCCTGTCTTTGTACTTTAAATAGACATTATTCTTCTCAAGATCAAGGATCCGTGCTGTAAGGTTTTGCCTTAATGAAAGAATGGCTCTTCTCCCGAAGTCAAGAAATTTGACCTCATCTGATACCTCTTCGCCAACTTCATAATCTTCATCAATCTCTTTGGCCGTTGAAAGTGGTATCTGAATTATGGGGTCAGTCAACTCGGAATCCTCAACAACAACCCTGTTTCTCCATATTTCAAAGTCACCTTTATCAATATTGACAATTATGTCAAAATTATCAGCTGAACCGTACTTCTTTGCGAGCATGCTTCTGAATACATCTTCAAGAACGCTCATCATAGTAGGGCGATCAATATTTTTCAGCTCCTTAAATTCCGAAAAGGTGTCGATCAAATTAACATTTTCCATCTGTTGTAAACCTCTTATTAGTACTTAATTGTTAAAATAACTCTTGTTGATATTATCTGGTCAAAATTGAAAGACAGATCCTTCAACTCTTTTGTTTTTCCTTTAACTTTAACTTCTGTCACAATTTCAAATCCACCTTCTGTAACATTTTTGAGCGTGCCTGTGAATTTTGATCCATCCTTGTCAACAACTTCTACTTTTCTGCTTTCATTCTTATAGAATTGTTCTATAACTATGAACGGCATATCAAGACCTGGGGAAGATACCTGTAATTCAAAATCCTCTTTTTTGCGGTCAATGCTGTTTTCAATATGTTTGTGCATTGCAGCACATTCATCAATAGTGATACCTTCATTTTTGTCTATCAGCACAGTAATCCTGTTTGCGCTGCTTACTTTTACAGCAACAAGAAATTGTCCGGTTCCTTTTATGAACTCTTCAACTATTTCTTTTATGTACTGTTTTTCCACCATTTTCAAAAACTGATAATAAAACAGGGGACTCTGGTCCCCTGGATCTCACAACTCCCCTCAATTCGGTTGCAAAGGTACATATTAATATTAAATCACCAAAATTATTAACAATATTGTGAGTTATTATGCTTGTTACTCAAAGAACTAGCTTGATAATCAGCAAACATTTTGATATTTGGGATTACGGAAATACTTCCTTTTATTTGAGAAAAGATTATCTGTGATCATTATGACACAAAAAAGTTTATATGACGATAATGACCGTCTAATTCTTGAAAAATGTACTTTATGTCCAAAAGAGTGCCGCATTAACAGATTTAAAGGGGGAACGGGTTATTGTGGGATTGATGCAGGTTTTAACATTGCATCAATCTGTGTACATAGAGGAGAAGAACCTTACATAAGCGGTATGAATGGGATCTGTAATATTTTTTTCGCCGGGTGTAATCTTCGTTGTCTTTATTGTCAGAATCACGAAATAAGTCGATCCGGCTCAGTTGGAAGAAATGGGAAAATGCTTCTTGATAATGTATTAGATCAAATCGAGGAGATATTGTCGAAAGGAATTACATCTGTTGGCTTTGTTTCCCCTTCTCATGTAGTACCCCAGGTCAGGGTAATCATAAGAGGGTTGAATTTGCGTGGCCTTAAACCAATAACGGTATATAATACAAATAGTTATGATAAACCTGAGGTTCTCCGGAGTCTCTCTGGTTTAATTGATGTGTATTTGCCAGATTATAAGTATTGTACTCCGGAAATAGCGTCAGAGTATTCCGATGGCTATGATTATCCGCTGGTAGCATTAAAAGCTCTTAAAGAGATGTATTATCAAAAAGGATCAGCGCTCAGGGTTAATGAAAATGGTATTGCAGAAAATGGATTACTGATAAGGCATCTTGTTTTGCCGGGCCATGTCAATGAGAGTAAAAGTGTTTTAAGGTCAATAGCAGAGGAGTTATCTCCGGATGTCCATCTTTCACTTATGTCCCAATATCATCCAACATCTGTTGTAAAAGATAATCCTCTACTTTGCCGGTCACTTTATAATGAAGAATACGATGCAGTTGTTGAGATGATGGAAAGTCTGGGTTTCAGAAATGGCTGGATTCAGGATATGGGTAGTAATAAGAATTACCGGCCTGACTTTAGCAAGGAGAATCCGTTTGAATAAATATATTTTACCCCCCAACCCCCCTAAACGGGGGCATTAGTTACATAAATTTCTCCCTCTTCTGGAGATTATAAAGTGCAGCAAGCAGAAATAGTATTGAGCCTGTTATCAGGATTATACGATTCTTTAATGTGATAATCGCCCAGGTTGCTTCATTTACATCGTATGGCAGGTCATAAGGATTCAGGAATACATTCCACTGGCTTTTACGAAGAAAATCGGAGAGGATCATGAAGAATAACCCAAATATGATCATCAGTACTGCTGTTCCATTTCCGTTCCTGACTACTGTTGATAACATGAAGGCCATAATTCCCAGAAACAGGACCGGAACCATTACCTGTGCTGTCATGTTTACAAAACGGAATTTTACGATTAATACAGAGGAGAGAAAGGTAAAAACAAGCATTATCAGGAAAGCAATTACAAAGATAAGGGCTATCCTTACAAGCCAGACTTTATACCTGTAATTTGGTATACCGAACAGTATCTCGATGGTTCGTGCATCCTGATCATTCTGGATACCGAAAGCGGAAGGATAAAATACCAGTAATAGTCCTGAAAAAAGAAAGACACCGTAAAGATCATCCATTCGGGATACATTATTTGAAAAGACATAAATAACTGACAGACCCAGGTAAAACAATACAGATCCGGCAAGAAACCAGATGAATCTGTTTGCAAAGATTATCCTAAGGTTATAAATAATCATTTTATAAATGAGACTGGAGATGTTATGTAAGTTATTTGATTTCATTTATTTACTGTTTCAATATTTGCAGAGTCTGAATTATTCTTCCTTCTTAACAGCCAAAGGTAAGCATCTTCGAGATTTGGGACTGCATTTACAGCCCCTTCCCATGGTGAGAATTCCGAAATTACCCTAACTCTTACTTTGTCACCTTCCGACATATGGTGTACAACAAGGTGTTTTTCAACAAAAATCCCAAAATCTTTTGCTGGAATATTGAATTGCCATACATGCCCTTCTGCCTCTTTTGTCATGTCAATAGGTTTACCAAAGTATCTCAATTTACCTTTGTTAAGTACTGCAACCTGATTGCAAGAGCTTGAAATATCCTCAATAATATGTGTTGAAAATATTACTACCCTTTCACGACTGAGTTCAACAAGGAGATTTCTGAACCTTATACGCTCTCTTGGATCAAGTCCCGCAGTAGGTTCATCCACAACAAGTATGCGCGGAAGGTGTAGGAGAATCAGTGCAATACCCATTCTCTGTTTCATGCCACCGGAATAAGATCCTATTTTCTCATGCCTTCGTTCTTCCATATGGACTGCATTTAGAACATAAGTTACTCTCTTTTCCCTGGTCTTTACATCTAAAATATTTTTCAGCATTGCCTGATAGTGAAGATACTCATGAGCTGTCATATTCTCATAGCTTCCAAATTCCTGAGGCAGGTAACCGATTAATCCCTGAAGCTCTTCTCTCATTTTTTGGGTGTCGAGCCCATTGATCCAAACCTTTCCATAGCTCTGCTCGAGTATTCCGCAGATTATTCTCATGAGGGTGGTTTTTCCTGCTCCGTTTGGTCCAAGCAATCCAAACATACCATTACCTATGTTAAGAGAAACACAACTTAATGCTTTAAATGGCTTCTTCTTTTTGCCAATTAAAGGTACTGCTGCCACAATTTTATAAATGTTTTTTCGCAAACCTTTAAACCTGCCTTCAAGCCGGTAGATATCAATATTATCCCTGGTAAGTTTTTGCCCTGTTTTGAAAATAAACAACCCGGTGAGCCAGAGCAATCCAAGAATAATAACAACCACAAGGTTCTCCCATTTAAGCTGGAACCATACCAGGTTAAGCAGAGGAATTATCCAGAAAACAGCAAAATCGGTAACTCCGGAGACTCTTTTCAGCCATCGTCGCTGGCCATTTGTTGTAAGGTTGGCAAAGAGTTCACTGAAAGTCATCCATACTCCTGACAAGATGAACCATGTACCAATGCTGAAAATGAAAATCCAGAATCCCTTATCAAGGAAGAAATAGGTGAAATAAATTATGAAACCCAGTAATGGTACCTGCCAGGTTATCTGGTTCATATCCTTCCATGAAGTATATTGTTTTTCCAATCCCAGCCTTTTTCTGCTTCTGGCACCTGCCCTCCATTCTCTTGTCCACTTGTTTTCTCTTTCATATATTTTTACCAGGCTCTGAATATAAATGTTAATATTTTCATCCGGTGAGATAACTGTTTCCCGTGCTTTTCGCAAACTATTCATTACGAACCATGAACCTGCAGGTATTAATATTAATACTAAGATTGTTGTAATAAGTTGCCAGATGAATTTGTCTATATAGTTGTAAATAAGAAATATCATGACAGCAAATACAAGAAACTGAGTAACCTTATTTTTCCAGTTCAGTGAATAGAACCAATTCAATGATGTCTCAAGCCCGGTATAAAATGTTGGAATAAAAATTAACGTAAGAAGAGTACTAAGAGCTAAACCACCAATAACTGTAATAGCAAAAGCAGCTCCTATTAACGATACATACTCTCCCTGCCCCATGGCAAGGGGAAACATTGCAATTATTGTTGTAGAAGCTGTAATAATTACAGGACGTAACCTGGCAACGCCGGCTGTCATTAGCGCTCTATGAACCCTGTTGCCTCTTTTTCGCAAAATGTTGGTATAATCAATTAAAATAATGCCATTATTAACAACTACTCCAAGCAGGATCAGAAAACCTGTCAATGTATTTGCATTTATGAGGGAATTTCCTGTAAGTATCAATGCAATAAGAGATCCCAGGGCAGCAAGAGGGATACTGAACATCAGAACAACGGGAGTTACAAGTGATTCAAATACTGAAGCAAGAATCATGTATATGAGACTAAACGCAACAGCTATCAGGTAGTAGTAATCTTTATACTGGTTTTCCTCATGGACGACCTCAACGGCAATTCCTGGGGGAATATTCAATCCGGCTACTACTGATTCAATTTCCTGTCTGGCACCTTCAAGAAGATCTTTGGAGTTTCTGATCTCTTCATTGAAATTATATGTGACTGTAACTCTTTTTTCCTGGTTTTCCCGGTGAATGTTTCCCATCCCCGATGAGAAAACAATATTGGAAAGTTCTTCCAGCTCCATTACCGAACCATTGTTTCCGGTAACTTCCAGCTGTTTAAGATCATCTATGGTTTTATCTTTGTTTTCTGCTATTACACCTGCCTCATCAGCATATTTAATGATAATATCATAGTTTTCTGTACCTTGTTTAAAAGTTGCACCGGAAGAATATTCCCTGCCGAATGTAGATAGGGATGATGCCAGATTATTTAATGTGAAATTATTTCTGCCAATAAAGTCCATATCAAAAAGAAGATGAACTTCCGGTTTATTATCCTGAACATTTACATTGGAGCTGTTGATTGTTGAAAGATCTTCGACATATGTTTTTATATCATCAGCCAGGTTCTTCATCTGCTTAAAATTCTGTCCCTTGATGATTATACTTTCTCTGGTCGAACCTATTCCTAACAGGTTCATGAAATCCGAACCAGGGTTAGATGTCTCACCTCCACCACCACCTGAGAAACCGCCACTTGTTGACAGCTCATCCATACTTATCTCTGCCGAAGAGATGTTTTTGGTCTTTTCAGAGATATCATTTTTAATTTCAGGGAGGCTCCTTTTACTTGTTTTATCCCATTCTTTTGAAAGATTGATAGTAACTGTTGCTTTTTCTTCTTCAATACGGCTTATGATGTCTTCTTTTTCTGTAATCGATGACAGCCTCGATTCAATCTCAGCAACAACTGCATCTGTTTTTTCCAATGTTGACCCTCCTGGCATTGTAACGGTAAGTCTGAAGTTAGGGGTTTCAACCTCCTGTGTTGTATTAATACTTAAAGTAAGACTGATAAGCAAGGCGGCAAAGAAAACAACAAGTGTACCTATTATCGTTGATGCCGGATTTCTCATACTTGCCTTTAATACAAGATGATATGCCTGAATTAGCCTGTTGTGGATGGAAAGTTTTTTAAATATTTCAGAGTTACTATTAGAAGATCTGGTAAGAAGAAAGCAGGTTGCCATTGGGATAAGCAGCAACGCAACTGAGAGAGAAATAAAAAGCGTAGAGATGATGGAAACGCCGATATTTTTCCCTATCATTTTTACCATGAAATTATTCGAAAAAATAAACGGCAGGAAAACAATTATGGTTGTAAGTGTTGCTGCAGATATTGATCTCCACACTTCGCTGGTCCCCTGCTTGACAGCTATATCGGGGCTCTTTCCCTGGCCTGCAAGCCGGTAAATATTCTCAAGAACCACTACGGAATTATCGACGAGCATCCCTATTGCCAGAGCCATACCCACAAGGGTGAGGCTGTTAATAGACACATCGAAAGCGTAGAAAAAATTGAAAGCAGCATATACTGAAACCGGAATTGAAAACGCAATGATAGTCACAAGTCGTATATTTCTAAGAAAGAACCAGAGTATCATTACCGCCAGCAAACCACCAATAATAGCAAGGTTAATGATCTGATTGATATTCTTTTCCATTATTTCAGCATTGTTGTTCTGGACAACAATTTCGACTCCGGATGATTCCAATCTCTTGTTCAGTTCATTTACCTGGTCAAGAGCGTCGTGAGAGAGATTAATCAGGTTAGCCTGGTTGTCATTGACAAGAGTGACAGTTACCGCATCCAGGCCGTTAACCCTGCTATAGGAGTTCTGTTCTTTTACTCCGAAAAATATCTCAGCAACATCACGTAATAAAACAGGGCCATCGTTCTTAACAATAATATTTCCGATTTCCTTTACATCGGTATATTCAGAAGTGACATTAACAAATAACTCATTGCTGCCCTCAACTACCTTCCCTACAAATGTTTTATCTATTCCGTTATTATTGAGCAAACTACTAATTTGTCCCATCGAGATACCATTGGCTTTGCAGGCATTTTTATTTAAACGGATCTCAATTGAGTTCTCCTGGCCTCCATATACCTGGACTCCGGCAATCCCATCGATGTTTTCAAGGTCAGGTTTAATTTCCCTGTCGGCAATATTTCTGATTCTGTCAATTCCACCTTCACCTCTTACCTGCAGCTCCATGAACTGGTTGGTCAGATCTTCCAGATCGATCTTAATAACATTTATTATAAACTCTGAGGGGATAGAGCTCTTAACAATATTAATCTTCTCCTGTAGCTTCAGGTTTGCATATTTTAGATTTGCATTCTGATTATAATATATAAATATGGTCCCGGTTCTGGAAGTAATATTTGATTCGATCTTTTCAATACCTTCCAGGGTCCCGATTGCTCCTTCAATTGGAATGACTGCCTGAGTTTCAATATATGAAGGGTCCATTTCAAGGGGGGTTCCTACATATACTATCAGTGTAGGGAGTTGCGCATTTGGAAATAGCTCAACAGATAGCTTTTTGTAAGAGATATAGCCTAGCATTGTAAGCCCCAGAAAGAGCATGCTGATAAGAGTTCTTCTTTTTAAAATAAAGTCCATTTCTGTGTTGTAAGAAAATTATCGGGGTTGTACAGCTACTTTGCCGATACCCGTCAACCATTTGCTTAGACTATCGAATACCCAATATACACATGGAATTACAACGAGCGTCAGAAGTGTGGAAGAGACCAGTCCTCCAATAACAGCAAGAGCCATCGGAGCTCTCAGTGAGGCGCTCTCTCCAATTCCGATTGTCAGAGGAAGAAGGGCAAGGATGGTAGTCAGGCTGGTCATAAGTATTGGTCTGATTCTCTGTGTGCCGGCAAGAACTATTGCCTCTTTTTTCTCCATCCCATTTTCTCTCAACTGATTAATTCGGTCGATGAGTATAATTGCATTGTTTACAGCAATTCCTCCAAGCATTATTATTCCGATATAGGCCATCATATTCATAGTCCTGCCTAACAAAAAGAAAGTAAGTACTGTACCAACCCCTGCCAAAGGAATAGTCAGCATTATTACAAACGGTTGAATGACTGATTCAAACTGAGCTGCCATCACCATAAAAACAAGAACCAGTGAAAGCATAAGGGCAAAAGATAGATTCGACATAGAATCTTTTCGCTTTAGTTCTTCTCCGGTAAAATCTAATTTATAATCTGCCGGCAATATTATTGGTCTCAGTGATGTCTCTGCCTCTTTAATAACCTTATCGAAGGCTGAATTGCCGTTTACCATTGCATATATATAACATGTCCTTGCCTGGTTTCTTCTTGTGATCTCCTTTGGACTGACAATAGTTTTAATAGTAGCAAGTTCGCTCAGAGGTACTCGTATTGCACCGGCAGAAATCATGAGGTCGCGAAGCTGTCGCAGAGACATATCTCCAAGCCTGATGGTAATGTCTTTCATTTCGCCGTCTTTTTCAAAACTTCCGGCTGAAGCACCAACCAGATAGCTCTTTATCTGGTTAATTACGTTCTCAACGGTAACATTATAATAGCTTGTTTTAAATCGGTCGATAGCCACTTCTACTTCAGGAGTACCTTCATCAAGTGATGTTGTAATATTGAAGAGGCCCTGATTATTCATAAGTATGGCTTTGGATTCATTTACTATTCTTTCCAGTTCATTATAATCTTTTCCGGAAACTTCCAGGGTAAACGGAGCTTCAGTTGTGCCGAGAGATGATTGAAGAGCAGTCTCTTCTCTGGTAAAACTGATTTCTATATCAGGGATAGTTTTCAGGTAATTGCCAATAAGCGATATTGCCTCTTCAGTCCGGGAAGCAAAATCGTCGTTAAGAATTACCTTGAGTGAGGCAGTGTTCTCGCCTTTTGTTGCAGTTGTCAGATTCAATGATGATGCATTATCGGAACCTGCCTGTGTATAGATCATTTTAATTTTATCTCCAAGTAATTCCCTTATTATCCCTTCAGTTTTAGAGGCAGTACTCTCAGTACGCAAAAGACTTGTACCTTCAGGTAGTTTAAGATTTATAGTAAATTCTGCAGATTCCGTTTTTGGCATGAATTCGCTGCCAAGTTTTGGAATAAGCAACCCTGTTATACCCATTAGCATAACTGATAAAATAATTACGAACGTTCTCTTTTCAATAGTATTCTCAAGGAATCTTTTATACCATTTGAAATGAACAGAAGGTGTTTTTTCAATTTTTTCCTTTTTATCGGAAAACAATGTTGAAACCAGCATAGGTATAACCAACATTGCAACAATCAGGGATGAAATCAGGGAGAATGCTACAGTCCAGGCCTGATCCTTGAACATTTCGCCTGAAGCTCCGTGCAGGTATACTATTGGGAGGAAAACAACAATTGTAGTTATCGTTGAAGCAGTTATTGCTCCACCAACTTCTCCAGTCCCTCTGATGACAGCCTCCTTTAGAGGCAATCCTTCTTCACGGTTACGGGTAATATTTTCAAGTACAACAATAGCATTATCGATCAGCATACCGGCTCCAAGCGCCAATCCGCCAAGGGTCATGATATTGATAGTGAGGTGATTAAAATACATCAAGTTGAAAGTGGCAATAATTGAAACTGGGATTGCCACACTAATAACAAGCGTTGTTCCAATTCTTCTGAGAAAAATATAAAGTACAAACACAGCCAGAAGTATCCCCAGAATGGCAGTATTTTGAACTTCCCCGATTGCATTACGGATATAGCTACCCTGATCCTGTACTCTGATAAATTCATATCCCGGCAAAGCTTTTTCGAGGTCGGCAATTGCTTCCTGAAGGCTTTTCACAGCATCAACTGTATTGAATTTGGGTTCTTTATAGATTGATAAACCGATACAACGGACTCCATCAATTGTTACAATATTTTCAGGATCCTTATTTGCAAATTTTATTGTGGCGACATCCCGGAGATATACAGGTACCCTTTCTGAAATTGATGCTGATGCTGAGCTCTGACTAGCCTCTGACCCGCTGGAAGCCGATTGTTTAAACCCCACAACAATATTTTCCAAATCATCAAGATTTTCAAGAACACTTACTCCCTTTACAGTATATTTAAGACCCATATCCACTATTGACCCGCCGGAGACATTTCTGTTATAATTATTTATCTGGGCAGCAATAGCATCCGATGTAATATTGAACGACTCAAGTACATATTTATTAGTTTCAATTACTACTTCGCTTTCCTCAACTCCTGTAAGTTTGACATCGGCAATTCCTTCAATCCTGACTAACTCATTTCTTATATAATTTTCGGCTACTTTCCTGAGTTCATCCATGTTTGTTATGCTCTCATTTTTTAAGCCGACGATCATTACCGGTGCAGCGTTTGGATCATATTGAGAAATTGTAAACTCATCGAGGTCAGAGTTCTGGCTGAAAGAGTTCAATTCTTTCTGAAGATCAAGAAATGCTTCATCCATATCCTTATTCCAGTCGTACTCAACTGTAATAATGGCAGATCCTGCCTGTGAGACAGATGATACCTGTACAACATCATTCTGCCTCATTGAAAGTGATTCGATCTGATCTACATAGTTCTTTTCAATCTCTTCGGGTGGTTTCTCCCCTGCATTAAGCTCGATATAGATCTTTGGATTGTTCAAATCCGGAAACAGATCTGTTCCCAGTTTTCCGAATGAGATAAACCCCAGAAGAACTATCCCCAGCACAAGCATTAAAACTGTAACGGGGTGTTTTACAGCAAATTGAGCAATCCTGTTCATGTCAGTTATTTAATAATTTTTACCTTCGACCTGTTACTAAGAGTTTCAAAGCCGCTTGTAACTACACGCTCATTTTTAGCCAAACCTCTTGTTACTTCTACATCGGTAATATTCTCAAGGCCTGTTTCAATAATTCTTTCAGCAGCAACACCGCGATCGACAATAAAAACAGTTTTTCCCCTCTGGCGTGAGAGAATAATGCTTTTTGAAATGACAATTACAGAATCTTTGTGGTTTGTAATGATATCAGCTTTTACAAACATCCCGGGGCGAAGAAGAAAATCCGGATTATTTATGGAGATATTACCTTTAAATGTTCGTGTATCTGGGTTGATGGCAGGTGATATCTGTGTTATGTTCCCAATTATAGTATCCTCTGGAATAGTGTAGTTTGTCAGTTTAACAACTTGCCCTGGTTTTATATCTGAAATATATTTCTCAGGTAGCTGAACATTCATATACATCACATGGTAATCCATGATTTTAGCTATGGTTGATCCTGTCTCAACCTGTGTGCTCTGCGTATAATATGGCAGATCCACTATTACGCCATCGATAGGAGCCACTATCCTGGTTTTGGCAAGTTGCAGTTTTGAATTTTCAACAGTTGTTTTGGCATTTTCATAATTAATACCTGCAGTCTTAAGGTCTTTAAGTGTTACTCCTCCTTTTTCATAGAGCGACTCCTGTTTCCTAAGTTCGCTTTCAGTAAGTTCGAGATTCAGTTCATTTATCTCAAGCTTTACGGAATTTACATATTCTTTATCCTCGAGGCGTGCAATCAAGGCTCCTTCCTTCACTTTATCACCTAATTGCCAGAATTTACCGGTATTGGGATTTTTTTCAAGGTAATATGAAGCAGTAATTTTCGATTTCAGCTCAATCTCTCCTTTTGGGAAAGCAGTACCGGTTGTATTAATGAATTCCTCAATCGATTTGAGCTTAATGTCATCCACCGACACTGGTATTTCAACATCAGCGCTGAGGTTCTGATCCTGATTTTTGCAGGCAGTAATTAATGTTAAAGCAACTGTAATAATGAAAATACTTTTTTGCATGATATTTTAGGTTATTATATTATTATTCAATAGTCATAACAGGTGATACAGCCTCTTTTTTCTCAAAGTCGTACAGAGTCTGAATTTTTAGATTTAGCAGCTCAAGCTTATATGAAATAAGAGAATTTGTATAACTGAGCTGTTGTTCAGATAGCTGGTTCTGGTAAATGTTCAGATCCATACCGGTCAGGTCACCATTTTTATATTTTTCGAGATTCAGATCGTAAGTAAGCTGGGCATTAATTACTGATTGCCGTGCTATTTCAATTTGGTTCTGGAGATTGAGCAGATTTCTATAGACTTTCCTGATGTCGAGAATTATATTATTATGTTCTTCTTCCAGTGTTATGTTAGCTGTTTCAATAGATGCTTCAGCTGCCTTAATCCTTGCTTTTCTTTCTCCCCAATCCCAAAGCGGAACAGTAAGAGAAAGCGAAACACTCTCATTATCAGCTGGGTTAGCATAGACATCCTTGAGTTTTTCGTTATCTCCAAAAAGCCCGAGGGAAAGTCCAAGACTTCCCCGGAATTCATTTAATGCTTTAGTTTGGATCAGATCGAACTGAGATGTTTCAATATTTATTTCGCGTTGCCTCAGTTCCATCCTGTTTGCCAGTCCCTGGTCGATAGCAAATGAGATATCAACGGTTACAGTATCTACAGCAATGTTAGGTATTACGATCAGATCATCATACAGACTCATTCCAATAAGAAGCTTGAAATCATCTTTTGCATTTTCAAGAGAAACCTGTTTATTCTCAAAATCAGATTTTGTTGTAGCCAGGTTTAGCTCTGCCTGAAACATCTCTTCGCGGGCAGAAATACCTGCATCTACTTTATTTTTAGATACTTCATAGCTTTTCTGCATATTCTGATAAGCCTGGCCGGCAATATCAAGGCTCTGTTGTTGTTGATAGACATAGTAAAAGGCCTGTGTTACCATTTTTTCAAGTGAGAGCAGCTGAATTGCATAATTAAGCTGTGCATTTTCCAGAGCAAGCTGCAGTTCCTTAAGTTGAAGTTTAGTTCTGTTATAGGTGAATAGGGGCTGATCAATGTTAAGAGAGAGATTATTACTAAAGCCTTTTGTTGTGGTGCTTGTATATTCGCTATATGAATCTGTATATCCAAATCTGTTTGTTAGTGAGATTCTTGCATCTGTCATAACAATGGGTTGAGAAACAGTGAAAAGGCCATAACTTTCGGTTGTTGTTCTCGAGTACCATGTGGAAATCAGGTCATTGAATTCCCTGCTCTGTGTATAACCTATTGGATTAAGGGTCAAAGAGAAGTTTGATTTTAGTGAGGCATTTTGTGCATTCAGATTCTCCTTGCTTCTAATGAGGCTCAGTCTGGTCCTTTTCATTGAAGGGCTGTTGGATTCCGCAACTCCAAGAGACTGTTCAAGTGTTAGTCCCTGCTGCGAAAAGCCGGAAAAGGTGCAGCTAAACAGCAAAAACAAAATTAGAAGCTGTTTTTTAATTGGTTTATAAATTTGGATCATATTCGTGTTATTTAAACTTAATTCTAAAATTGTAATTCAATCTTTTATCTTCAACCCCTTCAACCCCGGGCACTCCAAACTTCTACCTCTGTTTCACCCATTTTACAGCATCTCCGATCACAATTTTTCCCTGTGACTGGTTAGTCAAAACAACTTTAGCGGTATCCGGGGAAAGATAATAGCGTCCAAGAATATTCCATCCACCATCAGCATTTTCATAATCGAGGGTTATATCCTCAACTCCTTCATCATGATAAATTTTATAATGCATATCCTTGTAGGGACTGTCACCCTGTTGATCCCCGCCTGGTCTTCCCGGAGCTCCGGGACCTCCAGGTCCACCGCCACCTGCTCTTCCCATGACCATCATCCTGTTGGCAACCTTCCCTATATAACAATAGATATCATAATAACCAGGCTCATTAATAATTGTTGCCCATGTGATTTTTTTATCGCCGGTTCCACCTCTGGTATATATTGAAGAACGAATATATTTTCCGTAATATGATGATTGAACAACAGGCTGCCAGAATTCCGGAATATACATCAGGCTTAATTGAGTATATGATGAACCGTCTTTATTTTTAATTTTAAGTAACTTTTTAAGAGGGCTTTCAGTATTTTCTTTACTGGAAACAAATCCAGTATCTTCATTATCCACAATTATCTCAGAAGGATCAGAGAATTTTTGAAGTGAAGAAAGGGTCTCCTCACCTGAAAATTCTTTTGTGGAGCCTTTTGTTTTTATTATATCATTGACAGGCATTGTTATTTCACCGGGTATGTTTTTAGCAAACAGAGTGTTAATCATCATTGCTCTGGGCTGAGCGTCAAGTACAATTCCTATTTTCTTTGATTCCTCTGGCCCTATAAAAACAATTTTAGATATATCCTCCGCTTCCATTCCACGGCCTTGCATTGATACACTAAAATTTCCACCACCACCACCTCCGGCTCGTTGCTGGAAAGCCATCCTGGTCTGTTGGCCTCCTGGTCCACCGGTACGGAATGAAATATTAAAAAGTCCTGCAACAGGTTCAGGGTTTGAGGCAATGAATGTCACCTGGTATCTTGATCTGTCTCCTACAATTATCTCACTTACCTTAAGATCCTTGAAAAGAAAACCAGGCTGGTCTTTCCCGTTAAACCAGTTTTGCAAATATGGATAGAAATCAAATCCGAATTTATCTCTGATATCCTCATTAAACTTGATAATGTCGACCTTTTGGAAGTTGTGATCTTCAATATACTTTGAGAACCATGTTTTAAATTCCTCAATACCTGCCTTTGATCTTAGAAGATTAAAGAGCCAGTCTCCCTTAACAGAAAGAACTGTTCTGACAGTATCACCCAGAGGATTCTTTAAAAGAAGATCTTTAAAGCTGTTTTCTTTCAGGATAAGGTTAGCCTTGTCATTATCGGACAGGCTGCCAAAGAAAGCACGAAAGCCTCCCGGAGGTCCTACCTGAGGCAGTTGCTGGAGATGGGCTTCAAAGACAGCATTGATGACCGGATACTCTGAAGAATAAAAATTATTTTTAAAAAAGTAGAAACTTGGTCCTAAACGGTACCTGGTTGGCTCATTAGAGGGGACTCCGTTAACGAACCTGAAGTTTTCTCCGCTTATGAAGGTATTTCTGATGAAAGTATTAAATAACCTGACCTGTAACTCTTTATCTGTAATAACCTGGTTATTCCTGGCCATTCTTTTCTTCTGTCTTGTAAATTGCTTTCCAAACCCTGCATTCCGGAGGGTTGATAATTTTTCAGGAAGGAGTACTATTGAAGGTTGAACCTCGGCTCTGGTCTGGGTACTTTTTTTCGGAAAGGAATAAAATTGAACAGGAACCTCTACCAGGCTAAGAGTTTTAAAAGGGTACTTTACTGAGAAATTTGTTTCGAGTTCTCTCATTATTCCGGAAACCAGATTTGACAGAGTATCTTTGAGTTCACTAAGATCTTTTTTATAATAGTCGTGGCCGGCAAAATAGTGGGTTATGTAATTGACCGAATCAACTTTAAGCGTATCTGATAAATAGTTGCCAATGGCCAGAGTGAGACCTGTCAATGGGCTCTCAGGAGTAAAATTGTAATATTCGTTATTGAGGATTTTTTTGCCCTGAGAGACAGGAGTAAGATTATCTTCTTTTTTGACACGAAGTTTATATCTCGTGAAATCAATTTTAATGCGTGCCGGATTTGAGGGATAATAGTTAAGAGCTGATACAGGATACCAATGAGTCTCAGGGGTCAGAAGAACATAGTTGTCTTCCAGAAATGCCTGACGCTTATTAACATTTAGCATTGCAATTCTGTAAGGGTTCTCTTTAATATTGTCACTATAATTAGGATAACAAAATGATTCATTGATAGTTCCTTCATAAGAAAAATATATACTGTCACTCTGTCCGGGATTTAAAACCCTTCCGGGGTCTATCTCAATAATATGATTAGTTTTTGTGTAATTTAATTCTCTGCCTGCTGAAGTGATCTTAAGGACGTTTAATGAAGGATTAAGAGAGAACAAGTAGCGATCCAAAGGCTCCTTATTATCATTTATTATTTTGATATCTGCTGAGGCTTCGAAAGATTCCCCTTCATGAATAAAATCTATTGAAGCATCAGTTATGCTTGCAAAGTTTCTATTTTCAAATTTTTTATTCGTCTCAATTACCAGGTTTTTATCATTTACTCCGGTACTATAAACAGAATATGTTTTGTAACCACAAAAACCTGCACCTGCAAGAAAAAGTATCAGGAATGCAATAGTCAGATTTCTGTGCAACAAGGATTGCGGCAATCGTTTGAATAACAAAACGGTAGCTAGAACAAGCGCCAGCCCGAGAAAAAAGTAAAGAAGTCTTTGGTTAATGATGAAACTTAGATTGTCAAATCCAATAACTCCCGATTTGAAGACTGGAACTCCAAAAGCCATATAGTCGAAAATGGAGCCCATTCGGAACCAGAGATAGAACATATTTAGTGCTGCTATACCAAGAAGAATAAGGAATGTTATTGCCTGATTCCTGATAACAGACATCATTACAAAAGCAAGCCCCAGGCTAAACACTATGGTAGGAACACTTATGATAAGCAGAAAAGAGATATATGACATGATATCAATTAACATACTTTTTGATATGATGTTCATGAGGAGACCGATAGCAAGGATAACAATATTAAGCCCAAGGAAAAGCCGCAGGATTCCCCAGGTCTTTCCTATTACATACTCAAAATTAGACATTGACCTGGTGTAAAGCACTTCGTTAGTATCCAGCTTCTTGTCTCTTTTCAGAAAATCCGCTGCCAGAAAAATGACAACAATGGCCTGTGCTATATTGAGCAGATAAAGATTGATCAGGGGTACCGAGGAGGGTATGGATACCAGTTCCCACGACTCATCACCTATCGGTGAAAACAGTCCAAGATTCATAAATGTGAAAATTAACAGAGCACCAAGAGAGAAAAGCCTGAAAAACCAACTCCTTCTTAATGTTTTTGCCTCATATTGAGCAACCGTTCTTATGTTGTGAATAAATGCCATGGTTGTAATATATTGTTAATCAATGATGTCGGCGTGTAATTTATGCTCCATGTAGTATACATAAGCATGTTCAATATTGGGGATAATATTAGTTGAACTAAATTCAGGAGCACTATCAGAGACGATCTGTACCTCCCATCCTGTTTCAACCGGAATGGTTGAGATCACATTATAATGTTCTTTAACCTTTTCATATTCATACGGTGTGAGATTCAGTTTAAACACATGACCTTCAGCATGTTTTACCAGGTTCTCAGGTGAGCCCGAGAAGACAAGTTCTCCTTTGTTCAGCAGGGCCATACCCTGGCATGTGGAGGATATGTCTCCAACAATATGAGTTGAAAGTATAATTGTAACATCATGCTGACTCAATTGTGAAAGGATATTTCTGAATCTTATTCTTTCATCAGGATCCAGGCCAGTAGTTGGTTCGTCAACAACAATAATTTTGGGATTTCCGATAAGTGCCTGTGCAATACCCAATCGTCTTTTCATGCCTCCCGATAATCTGTTGGCTTGTCTGTCGCGCACCTCAAGCAGACCAACCTGATCGAGTAACCTGTCAACTTCTGTCAATCTCTCTTTTCGGTTCTTCAGCCCTGCAAGCGCTCCTGAATAATCAAGGAATTCCCATGTTTTGAGTGAAGTGAAGAATCTGAAGTCCTGTGGCAGGTACCCTAATATGGTACGAAGATCTTTTCTATTCTTCTGAATATCCTTTCCATCAACAAGTACTGTCCCGGAAGATGGTTTCATGAGTGTAACAATTATCTTCATGAGACTTGATTTTCCGGCACCATTTGGTCCAAGAAGTCCGAACATTCCTGTTCCAAATTCAAGGTTAATATCTTTTAATGCATGATTACCGTTAGGATATATTTTGTTAAGTCCCTGAATCTCAATTTTCATAAAAATTCAATTTAATTTCGAAGTATAATCTGATTTTCTACATTTGACGCTTTAAAGACGGTATTTATTTCAATTGTAACAATAATAATTGATGTTGTACAACATAAAAATAGATTTCATGATAGGTTATAGGCCAATTCTTATTAGTGCAGAACTTTGATGTACTTTAGTGTTAGTTGATTAACACAAAGTAATATGAAAATTAGATAAATTTGGTAATGTGCTATGTAAATTTTAACATAAAAGCTCAATAAAGCAGTAAAGATGGCTGATTATTGCATTCTAAAACAAATTCCTATTTTTGTAGATTAATATTATTCAGGTGGTTTATCTGACAAATAAAAGAAAAATAATAAACGATCCGGTTTATGGGTTTATAAGCATCCCGGGTGACTTTATTTTTGATATTCTTGAACATCCGTGGTTTCAGAGGTTGAGGAATATTAAGCAACTGGGATTAACTAGTTTTGTATACCCGGGAGCAAACCATAGCCGGTTTCAACATGGACTGGGTGCTATGCATCTGATGGATATGGCTATCAGTACACTCAGGAGCAAGGGGATTAGTATCTCAATTATGGAGGAAGAGGCCACTTTTATAGCAATTCTGCTACATGATGCCGGCCATGGACCATTTTCGCATGCTCTTGAAAACTCTATAATTACCGGCATTACTCATGAAGATCTTTCTCTTCTTCTTATGAGAAAGCTAAATGAGACATATGATGGGAAGCTTGATCTTGCGATTGAAATATTCAGAGGGACTTACCATAGAAAATTTCTCCATGAACTAATTTCCGGTCAGATGGATATGGACAGGCTGGATTATCTTCGCAGAGATAGCTTTTTTACAGGTGTAATAGAAGGATCTGTTGGATCTGACAGGATTATCAGGATGCTTAATGTTGTTGATGATAGTCTCGTTATTGATGAAAAAGGGATCTATTCACTTGAAAAATTTCTTATTGCACGGCGATTGATGTACTGGCAGGTATATATGCATAAAACTGTCCTTTCCGCTGAAAGTCTGCTGGTTAAAATACTTAAGCGCGCTAAGGAGATTGCAGTTGAAGGAATTGATCTGTACGCCACTCCTGCTCTCAGATTCTTTCTTAATAATCAGATAGTTCATGGTGACCTTATCAATGACAGGAACTTTACACCCGGCATTATTACGGCAAATTTTACAAGACTGGATGATACTGATATCCTGGTATCTGCTAAATACTGGGCCGATCATTCCGATAAAGTTCTTTCAGATTTGTCTGGCAGGCTGCTAAGACGGGATCTCTTTGCCATTGAACTACAGGATGGCCCTTTTTCTGAAATAAGGGTAAATGAACTCAAGACTTTGGCAGGAGATTTGATGGGAGTGAGTACGGAGTTGGAAGATTATTATGTTTATACCAATAGTATTTCAAATCTGGCTTATGCACCTGATGCTCCTGAAGTGAAAATTTTACTAAAGAGTGGTGAAACAGCTGATATCTCATCTGTATCAGATATGTTTGATCACAGATTCCTGTCAGAGAGAGTAACAAAATACTTCCTTTGCTATCCAAAAGAATGTCGATAATTAATTTAAATATATCATGGAATTTACTGCCACAACGATAGCTGGGTTTTTAAAAGGCGAAATAGAAGGCAACCCGGATATTAAAGTTAATACTGTTGCCAAAATTGAAGAGGGTTATGAAGGTGCCCTTTCATTCCTTGCAAATCCTAAGTACGAACATTACATATATACAACAGGTTCATCGATTGTATTGGTGAATAAGGATTTTGTTCCGTCAGAAAAAATTATTGCTACTCTGATAAGGGTAGACAACGCATATGAGGCCTTTGCTTCCCTTCTTCGTCTTGTTGATGAGTCGCGACCAAGAAAGAAAGGGATTCATGCCACAGCCATTATTGAAGCTAGTGCAATAATCGGTTCTGACGTGTACATTGGGCCATATGCATATATAGGTGAGAATTGTATTATAGGCGATGGATGCTCTGTTTATCCGTATGTTTTCATTGGAGACAACACAAAAGTTGGGAAAAATTGCATTTTCAACCCCGGTGTAAAGATTTATCATGATTGTCATGTCGGAGAGGGTTGTATAATTCATGCAGGAACAGTTATAGGGAGCGATGGATTCGGTTTTGCTCCTCAATCAGAAAACGAATATCTTAAGATACCACAACTGGGGAATGTTGTCATTGACGATCATGTTGAGATTGGGGCGAATGTGACAATTGACAGGGCAACAATGGGGTCGACAATAATTCACAAAGGTGTTAAACTGGATAATCTCATCCAAATAGGGCATAATGTTGAGGTGGGAGAGAATACTGTTATGGCAGCACAGACTGGTATAGCTGGATCAACAAAAATCGGAAAGAACTGTATGTTTGGCGGGCAGGTTGGAATTTCCGGGCATATTAAAATTGCCAATGGGACTAAAATCGGGGCGCAGGCAGGTATTTTAAGTGAAATTAAAGAAGAAAACACTATCATTCTCGGTTCTCCGGCAATCGATTATAAACAGTTTCTTAAGTCTTCAGTTATCTTTAGAAGATTGCCAGAAATGAAAATACAAATTGATTCACTGGAAAAGACTATAGAGTCGCTTAAAAAAATGTAGTTTTGAATGCTGGTCGGAACTGAATATGTTGTATTAAATTTAGTTATGCCATAATTTATTGGATTGTTCGAAATATTTTTATTTTTTTTGTACCCTGAACTTAAAATAATAATTGACACTGATGAGTGAAAAACAAAGGACACTTGCGAAGGAGATAAGTATGACGGGGAATGGGTTACATACTGGCATTAAGGTAACAATGACATTTAAACCGGCTCCGGTTAATCATGGGTATAAATTTTGCAGAGTGGACCTTCCCGGTAAGCCAATAATTGATGCACTTGCTGAGCATGTAACAGAAACATCAAGGGGTACAACGCTGGTTCACAATAATGTTTCTGTATCTACTATCGAACATGTTTTGGCTTCTTTTCATGGTTTACGTGTTGATAATGCCATGATTGAGTTAGATGGAACTGAAGCCCCTATTATGGGTGGAGCTGCATCGATGTTCGTTGAAGCAATAAAAAATGCAGGTATAATTGAACAGACAGAAGATAGAAATTATTTTGTTGTTAAACAAAAGATCACTTTTTCCGATGAAGAGCATGGTGTGGATCTGATAGTTTATCCTGATGACCATTTCAGCATTAATGTTCTTATAGATTATAATTCAAAGATTCTTGGAAACCAGTATGCTATACTTGATTCTATTGAAGATTTTGAAGCGGAGATTTCAAGAAGCCGGACTTTTGTGTTTTTTCATGAGCTTGAACCTCTTTTTAATATGGGACTTATTAAGGGAGGCGATCTTGATAATGCCATTGTCATACTTGAAAAAGAGGTAGAACAGTCGGAAATAGATCGTATTGCAAAGCTTTTTAAACGACCAGGTATTAGTACACATACTGCAGGGATTCTTAATAATACTGAATTACGGTATCCCAATGAACCGGCACGACATAAATTGCTTGATATTATGGGAGATCTGGCACTGGTAGGGCACCCTATAATAGGTAAGGTAGTCGCAACGCGTCCCGGACATTATGCTAATACGAGATTGGCGAAATTAATGAGACAGGAGATGAAAAAAGCTCTCTCAAAACGTGATATTCCTGTTTATGATTCTTCACAACCCCCTGTCTATACAGTTGATGAAATTAAAAAACGTCTTCCTCACAGGTTTCCTTTCCTTCTTGTCGACAAAATAATTTCACTCGATGATACATCAATTGTGGGTATCAAAAATGTCACATTTAATGAATCATTTTTTCAGGGTCATTTCCCTGATGAACCTATTATGCCAGGAGTTTTGCTTGTGGAAGCACTTGCTCAAACAGGAGGGTTGCTTGTTCTCAGTTCAGTTGATGAACCTGAAAAATATTCAACATATTTTTTAAAAATTGATAAAATTAAATTCAAACATAAAGTTGTTCCAGGAGATACAGTAATTCTTAAAATGGAGTTAGCTGATGTTATGCGTAGAGGAATTGTAACAATGTTCGGACAAGCCTATGTGGGAAACAAACTTGTTTTAGAAGGCGAATTGACTGCTCAGATAGTAAAAAATAAATGAAAGACTAATGATCTCAAACCTAGCCTTTATCCATTCCGATGTCAAATTAGGGAAAGATGTAACAGTTGAACCATTTGCCTATATCGCAGGAAATGTTATTATAGGTGACGGGACATGGATTGGCCCCAACTCAACAATCATGGATGGGGCACGAATCGGAAGTCATTGCAGAATATTTCCTTCAGCTGTCGTGTCAGGAATTCCCCAGGATCTTAAGTACCGGGGGGAGGAGTCAACGGTTGAGATTGGCGACAATACAACTGTCAGAGAAGGAGTTACGGTAAACAGAGGCACTGCTGCTGTTGGTAAGACAGTTATAGGAAAAAATTGTCTTTTAATGGCTTATTCGCATATTGGTCACGATTGTACAATTGGGAACAACTGTATAATTGGAAATTTCACCGGTCTGGCCGGAGAAGTGGAAGTTGATGATTGGGCTATTTTGAGTGGAGGAACACTTGTTCATCAGTTTACACACATCGGAGCCCATGTTATGATTGGTGGAGGTGCAAAAGTGAGAATAGATGTTCCCCCGTTTATTAAGGCAGACCGCGATCCATTATCATATCTGGGATTAAATTCTGTAGGGCTTACAAGGCGGGGCTTTGAGAAAGCGCGGATTGATGAGATTCATAATATTTACAGGGTTATTTATCAAAATGGCATGAATTTTTCACAAGCTTTAGACCATGTGGAAAAGGAATTCAATTCGTCCCCTGACAGAAATTATATTCTTGATTTCATCAGAAAATCAGAAAGAGGAATTATTAGAGCCAGGTAAGTTCATTTTTTAAAATTTAATTGCAGATATCCGTTTAATAAATAATACATCATACATTTACAATGTCTCTTCCAAACGGATTTAGTGCAATTGCTGAAAGTTTAAAATGTTGTAAACCAAAGGGAATCCCAATGATTGTTATACAGAGAATAATTCCAAATATAGCGTGGGTGGCAGCAATCCATAATCCCCCGGTTAAAAGCCATATAACATTCATCAGTATGTACAGGCAACCGGAAGCTCTGGAATGAACACGGGTATCTCTGCCAAAAGGCCAGAGGGCAAGAGAAGCCATTTTAAGCGTCTGAATGCCGAAAGGAATACCAACAATTGTTATCATAAGGAAAATACTTCCAATTAAATACTCAATCGCAATAATGATACCTCCAAATATTAGCCAGATAAGATTTCCCAATAGATTCATAGATGTATTATATATAATGAAATTTATAGAGCCTGGAGTTTGGAGTGCATAAAGTACTTATTATATTATTTATTCGAGGATAACGGTTTTATCTTTAGGATATTTGACGGAATATGTCAATATTATCTGCTTTGTTTCCTGTGGTTGAATTTCAAGATCCCACTCTATTTCACCTGTCTCTCTGTTGTGTCTGCCTCCCGACAATTCAATGGCTTCGACAGTTATACCGCTATTTGAAGAAACCGGGATCTGATCGTTCAGTGTGATTTTAACAGGGCTTAGCTTATTATTTCTGATTGTCAAGAGGAAGGAGAATGTCTCAGTCTTGTTTGCTCCGATAACTCTTTTACTGGTGAAATCTTTTCTTTTCTCCCTTTTTACCAGGATGCTGTTATCTGTTCCCAGTGAAATTGTAAGAGTATCCGTTAACTGATTAACATTAAGGTATGATTTACCGACGAATGAATTCTCAAAATAGAGGGTTGCCTCTCCGCTCTGAAGACTTAATTTTTCCCAGTCGGTGATATTTGCAGTCAGATAAGTTAGAGGCGACAACTTTGGTAACGTAACATACTTGTAGTCGGCTAAAGCCGTAAGGCGCTGGATCTCAATAGTCTGGACTTTTCCATCAGAAGGAATAGAATAGGGAACAGTAATGTCGAATGTGATAGTTGTTTCTCCAACTTGCTTGGTTACCGAAATTGGAGCTGATTCTTTCGTCATTACTTCCATTTTGATATCATTGGTGCTCAATTCCATCATTACAGGAGCTTCACTGCGGCTTGCTCCCGCAAGTTTACCTCTTTGGATTATTGGAGCAGGAAAATAATAATCTACAAACCATGGATATAATACCGGTATATCACCTGCCACCCATGGCGTTGCATTTGAAAAACTTAGCATAACATCCTTCCATGCAATACCCGAGTTTTGGAAAACATTGGCCTTATAAAAAATTGTGACAGGTTTATTAATATCATCAACCCTGATATCATATGAAGGATACCAGCCTGCGTTTGTAGTAACATAGCTAAAGAAAAGTTTGCCGGATACCTGTTTTTCAGAAGTGACAGAGACTGAGATCTCCCCGGATGGAAGATGTTTTTTCCCAAGTTTATTGGAAATCTGCTGTTGAAGGGCAGAAATCTGTTTTTCATAATCTTTTATCAACCTGCTTTTTTTCAGGTTATTCACAGTGATCTGATCCATATTGTTGGTATATAGTTCCATTACACTTTTAAATTGTTCGATAGTGAAGGTAGTTTCCTTAACAAGAATGGACCTGTTGGCAATAAGAAAAGCCTCCTTCTCCTTCAGAACGCTGATGGCAGCCTTCTCATCTTCAACTTTAATTTGAAGAGTCTCAATCTGACTCCTGATACTTTTTACTTCCGGCGTATCTTCCAGATTTTGCAGATAATTATTCTGATGATTAACTGAAAGAATAGTAAACTCTCCATACCCTTTAATCTGGATACTCTGCACGTCAATATATGGTGAGAGGCCGGAAAGTTTCATGATCGTTTTCCCTGGTGATATCGAAATGGAGGTCTCCTGGTCTATTTGAGCCCTGTCGGGAAATACAGTAACATGCTTTATTTCAGCTTTAATATCCTTTTCAGTCTGAGCCGTTAAATTAATCGCTACCAAAAGAAGGAATGTTGAAACGATGATCAGTTTTTTCATAGTTAATGATATATTTAGTATGTTAAAGTTAAGATTTTTATTCATTGACAAGATATCAGGGGTTGAGTCTATTCAGAAAAAATCTATTATCCGCAAGCACAAAAAGTTTAAAGACAAGAATATTAGCTTGTTAAAGTCCTTTGCACCGTTGTACCGTTGTACCGTTATTCCCTTAATACCTTAATATATGTTAAATATAGCTTTTATCATATTGTATCGGTTTTTAGTCTACATTTGCAAAATATAAAAACTCAAAATGAACGGACTACGAATGGGGAATCTTGCAATAGCAGTTCCCATCATACAAGGTGGAATGGGAGTAGGAATATCCCTTTCGGGGCTTGCAGCTGCTGTTGCAAATGAAGGTGGGATTGGGGTTATCGCAAGTGCCGGACTTGGCCTTTTATATAAAAAGTTCTCGACTGATTTTCTTGAAGCCAGCATTTACGGACTCAAAGAAGAGATACGCAAAGCAAGGGAGAAAACGATCGGTGTCATTGGCGTTAACGTTATGGTTGCCATGACAGATTTTGCGGATATAATAAAGACTTCCATCTCCGAAAAGGTAGATATCATTATAGCAGGTGCAGGACTTCCACTTAATTTGCCATCTTTTTTAAAGAAAGATAGTATTACAAAACTCGTACCTATTGTCTCATCTGCCAGAGCGACTAAGATAATCTGTGAAAAGTGGAAGGCAAACTACGATTATCTGCCCGATGCCGTTATTGTTGAAGGTCCAAGAGCTGGTGGCCATCTTGGCTTTAAAGAAGAGCAGATTAATGATTTGAATTTTTCTCTGGAAAAGCTTGTCCCGGAAATCGTTAGCGAGCTGAAAATATTTGAGGATAAGTATGATAAAAAAATTCCGCTATTTGCTGCCGGAGGTATTTATACAGGTGATGACATTCATAAGATTCTGGATTTGGGAGCATCGGGAGTCCAGATGGGGACCCGTTTTGTAACAACTGATGAATGTGATGCCTCTCCTGCATTCAAGCAGGCTTATATCAATGCGCTCAGCACGGATATAGAGATTATCCGAAGTCCTGTGGGTATGCCGGGTCGCGCTATACATAGCAATTTTCTTACCAAAGTAAAAGAAGGCAGAAAGCAACCGAAGAAATGCCCCTTTAAGTGTATAAAGACATGTGATATATCAAAAAGCCCTTACTGCATAATTTTTGCACTTATAAATGCACTTAAAGGAAATTTTGAAAATGGTTATGCCTTTGCCGGTGCGAATGCTTTCAGGGCAACAAAGATATCTTCTGTAAAAGAGATCTTTCAATCACTTCTTCAGGAATATAAAGAGAGCAAATAGGATTTTAGTTTTTAATATAATGTCCTGTCAGCGCTCCCTTCAGGTAAAATGCTATTTCCCTTTTTATACCAATAGTTGCTTTGGTAATCTGGATTTGTGTTTTCAATACAAATATATCCAATGTCAAACGGATCCCATAATGATTTGAATGTTTCACCTGCTATAGATACCTTATCTGTAAGGCAAATTACGAGCAAACCATATTGATCAGCTCGCGGAAAACGGACGGTTAGTTATTCTTGCCGGGATTTGATCGGGCTTTCAGAACATGATCACTCAGAATCATTTGGTGATGCTGATTCCGGACTTTAAATTAAAAGACGGAATGATGCCCCGGTAGATTGTTATTCCATCGGGGTATTTGAAATATTAGTGCAAATCTGCATAGGTAATCTCATTTTTTGTTTAACTTTAATATGAATTGTGGAGATTGAGAGTCAGTTATAAGCATTGTTTATTTTTGTATTTAGTGTATTGTTGGTATTATGCTTATGTGACTGACGGGGCCGTGCTGTCTTATGTCCGGGCGGGTATTACAAAGCCTTTCACACTGCATAGGTTGCGTCATTCTTATGCAACTCATTTACTAGAGCCAGGGACAGATTTAAGGTATATTCAGGAGCTTTTGGGACACAGAGAAGTTATAAGACAACGGAATTATATACGCATGTAAGTATCAAGAGCATTCAGAAGATAAGGAGTCCTTTTGATGATCTGTAGAAAACAAGTTAGATATATAGAACAACAAATGGTAGACAATAACTACCTTAGAGATCAATTATGCTTACCTTTAGATGACATATAAC